>Ga0079224_100001279_pt1 | contig 28479 bp, 22 predicted proteins | sample Stecom2015_FD_80414 | JGI IMG/M metagenome (GOLD analysis project Ga0079224, IMG submission 80414) | Agricultural soil microbial communities from Utah to study Nitrogen management - Steer compost 2015 | ecosystem: Environmental > Terrestrial > Soil > Agricultural land | place: USA: Utah... | reverse complement strand
GTCTCCATCGAGATCGGCTCCTTCGCGATCTTCAGCACCTTGCGGACCTTGTCCTCCGGCATCTCCATCCGCTGCGCGAGCTCCTCCGGCGTCGGCTCGCGGCCCATCTCCTGCAGCATCTGCCGCGAGATCCGGTTCAGCTTGTTGATCGTCTCGATCATGTGCACCGGGATGCGGATCGTCCGCGCCTGGTCCGCGATCGAGCGCGTGATCGCCTGGCGGATCCACCACGTCGCGTATGTCGAGAACTTGTAGCCGCGGCGGTATTCGAACTTGTCGACGGCCTTCATCAGGCCGATGTTGCCTTCCTGGATCAGGTCCAGGAACTGCAGACCGCGGTTCGTGTACTTCTTCGCGATCGAGATCACGAGCCGCAGGTTGGCCTCGACCATCTCCTTCTTCGCGCGGCGCGCCTGGGCCTCGCCGAGCGAAATCTGACGATTGATCTCCTTGATCTCGGCGATCGACAGGTGCGTCTGCTGCTCGATCTTCTGCAGCCGCTTCTGCGCGCGGAGGATCTCTTCCTTCAGCTTCGCGAGCTGCGAAGAGTGCTTGCGCTTCGCGCGAATGTGCTTGTCGACCCACTCGAGGTTCGTCTCGTTCTTCGGGAAGCTCGCGATGAAATCCTTGCGAGGCATGCCCGCGTCACGGACGCAGAGCGCCATGATCTGCCGCTCGTGCGTGCGGATCGAGTTCACGATATCGCGCAGCTGAGCGACCATCTGGTCGAACACCTTCGGCGCGAGCTTGAGCTCCATGAACTCCGTCGTGAAGGCCTTCAGCGCCTTCTTCGTCGCGCTGTGCCGCACGCCGTGCTCGGCGAGCGCCTCGAGGTATTTCTTGTGCAGCTTCTTCAGCTTCTTGAGCCGCTTCGAGACTTCCTCGGGATCGGGGCCGGTGTCGGCGACGGCCTCCGTCGTCGTCTCCTCGTCGTCGTCCGAGTCCGACTCGTCCGTCTCCTCGGCCTCCGCGCGGGCGTTCGGCTCGGCAATCTCCGCGTTCGGATCGATGAAGCCGACGATCACGTCCTGCAGGCGGGCCTCGCCCCGACCGACCTGCTCGTGCGCCTCGTACAGCAGATCGAACGTGAGCGGAAACTGCGCGAGCGCCTGCCGAACCTGGTCCAGGCCCTCTTCGATCCGCTTCGCGATCCGAATCTCGCCTTCGCGGGTCAGCAGCTCGACCGTGCCCATCTCGCGCATGTACATGCGCACAGGATCGGTCGTGCGGCCGAACTCGGCGTCGACGGTCGCGAGCGCCGCGGCCGCCTCGTCCGCCGCGTCGTCATCGGTGGAAACCGCCGAGTCGGACAGCAGCAGCGACTCCGCGTCCGGCGCCTTCTCGAAGACAGTGATCCCCATGTCGTTGATCATGTTGACGATGTCCTCGATCTGCTCCGGATCGACGATATCGCTCGGCAGGTGGTCGTTGACCTCGCCGTATGTCAGGTAGCCCTGCTCCTTGCCCTTGGCGATCAAGAGCTTGAGCTGGGACTGCCGTTCGTCTTCCTGAGGATGGGACGCGGTATCCATAGACACTGGTTTCCTCTTGTGATCGGGGCGGCTAAAAAACGGGCCACTATAGCGCGATTAGCGTCATTCGGCTATTGCCGTGCTCACGCTTTCTGTGATAGTCGCCGCCGCAAATAGTTCAAGTCGTGACGCAGGTTTAGCTCAAATCGTGACTCAGGTCCCGGCCGGGCGAATGCGCCGCAGCGCCTCGGCGGCCTGCCGACGCCGCACCTTCTCCGCGTGGTCCCGTACGATGCGCTCCAGGCTGTCCCTCAACACGACGGCGGCGGCGGCATCGTCCTCGACCGGCGGGGGCGCCTCTGCGGCCAGCCGGCGGACGTGCTTCTCGTCGGGGTCGTCGCGAAACCGCTCGATCAGGCCCGCGGGCTTGAGATCGGGGCGCTCCCCGGCGAGTTCAAGCAGCCGCCGCAGCAGCGGGGCGCCCGGCTCGTCGACGTCCTTCAGCCCGAACACGGGCTCCGCGAGCGACGCGGCCGCCGGGTAGTGCAGCAGCAGGGTAATCGTCTTGCCGATCGGCGTGGACCTTCCTCGGCGCCGGCGCGCCTCCGACGGCGGCCTTTGCCCCGCCGCCGCAGGCTTCGGGCCCGCGAGCAGCGCGGCAAACCGTGCCGATTCGATCTTTGCGAGGGCCGAGAGTTCCTCGATCAGCATCTCCTTGTAAAAGCCCGCCGGCAGCCGGTCGAGCAGCGGCCGCGCGAGCGCGATCAGCCGGGAACGGCCGTCCACGCCGGTCACGTCCGCGCGCGACGCGAGCTCCTCGAGCATGAACGTCGACAGGGGCGCGGCCTCGCCGAGCAGCGCCCTGAAGGCCTCCGCGCCGCGGGCCCGCACGAGCGAGTCCGGGTCTTCTCCTTCCGGCAGCAGCAGGAACCTGATCTCGACGTTCCCGCCGGCGAACGGCAGCACCGTCTCGAGCGCGCGCCAGGCCGCCGCGCGGCCGGCGCGGTCGCCGTCGAAGCAGAACACGACCCGGTCGGACAAGCGCGTCAGCCGCCGCAGGTGATCGGCGGTCGCGGACGTGCCGAGGGTCGCGACCGCCGTATCGATACCGAACTGTGCGAGGCCGGCGACGTCGAGGTAGCCCTCGACGACGATGATCTCCGGCGGACGGCCCGGGCGGCGCCGCGCCTCGTAGAGGCCGTACAGCTCGCGGCCCTTGTGGAACACGGGCGATTCGGGCGAGTTCAGGTACTTCGGCTCGCCGCCGCCGAGCACGCGTCCGCCGAAGCCGATCACGTCGCCCTTGACGTTGCGGATCGGGAACATGATGCGGTCCCGGAACCGGTCGTAGACATGACCTTGCTCGTTGCGGATCAAGAGGCCCGCCTCGACCAGCCTCGCGACGCGCCGCTCGTCCCGCCCGAGCGCGCTGCGCACGGTGTCCCACGCGTCCGGGGCGTAGCCGAGGCCGAAGCGCGCGGCGGTCTGGCCGTCGATGCCGCGCTGCTTCAGGTACTCGATCGCCTTCGGGGTCTCGCGGAGCAGGCGCCGATAGAGCTGGTCGGCTTCGTGCAGCAGCGGGATCAGCCCGCCGTCGACCGGCGGCGCGTCGTCGGTCGCCACGGCGGGCATCGGCAGGCCGACGATTTCGGCGAGCGCTTCCACGGCCTCCCGGAAGGAGAGATTGTCGTAGCGCATCAGGAAGCCGATGGCCGTCTCGTTCGCGCCGCAGCCGAAGCAGTGGACGAAGCCTTTGCTCGGCACGACCCAGAACGACGGCGTCTTCTCGTCGTGGAACGGGCAGAGGCCCTTGTAGTCCCGGCCGGCCTTCTTCAGGGTGACGCGCGAGCCGACGACGTCGACGATGTCCGCGCGGGCGATGATCTCGTCGATGAAGGCCTGCGGAATCCGGCTCATGCGAGCGCGGCCGGTATGCCTTTCACGCGCCGGTCATTCGTCAGCGAGCGCGGCGCGGACACGGGCGTTGACCTCTCGCATGTCGGCCCGGCCGGCGGCCTTCGACTTCAGCGCCGCCATGACCTTGCCGATGTCTTTCAGGCTGCGCGCGCCGACTTCGTCGATCGTGTCCGAGATCAGCGTATCGAGCTCCTCGTCGCTGAGCGGCTCCGGCAGATAGCTCTGCAGGACCGCGATCTCGGCTTCGTCCTTCTCGGCCAGGTCGTTGCGGCCCGCCTCGCGATACTGCGCCAGTGAGTCCCGGGTCTGCTTGATCATCCGCTCGAGGACACCCTGCACGCCCACGTCGTCGAGGATCTGGCGGGAGTCGACCTCACGCTGCTTGATCGCGGAGAGGGCGAGGCGCAACGCGGACAGGCGCACCTTGTCCCCGGAGCGCAGCGCCGCCTTCATGTCCTCTTCTATACGGCCCTTCAGAGACATAGGACCGGGACGGGTCAAGCCTTCGCGGATAGAAGCCCTAGTGAACCGATACGCACCCGGATCAGTACACCGAATCAGTACAAACGCCTGCGCCGTGCCATCGTCCGCGCGTTGCGCTTCATGTGCCGCTTGATGGCCGCGGCCTTCTTGCGCTTGCGCTCCTGCGTCGGCTTCTCGTAGTACTCTCGTCGGCGCAGCTCTGTCAGAATACCCGCCTTTTCGCAGGCGCGCTTGAACCGACGCAGCGCGGCATCGAAATGTTCGCTTTCTCTTACTCGGACGCTTGGCATCAAGTACTCACGGTAAATGGGCCGGCGACGGCAGGGTCGCCGTCTGAGCCGGCTATCGTACCCCCGCGCGGAACGATGTGTAAAGGGCGCCCTTGATGGTCATGCGGGTCCTCGGGATAGAGACGAGCTGCGACGAGACGGGCGTCGCGCTGTACGTTGCCGGGCGCGGGATCGTCGCGGAGGCGCTGGCCAGCCAGACGGCCGTGCACGCGCCGTTCGGCGGCGTCGTCCCGGAGCTCGCATCCCGCGATCACATCGCGAAGCTCGGCCCGATGGTCCGCCACGTGCTGGCCGAGGCGGGGACCGCGCCGGCCGAGCTCGACGCGATCGCCTATACGGCCGGCCCCGGCCTGGTCGGCGCGCTGATGGTCGGCGGCGCGTTCGCCGCCTCGATGGCGTACGGCCTCGGGGTCCCGGCCGTCCCCGTGCACCACATGGAGGGGCATCTCCTCGCGAGCCGGCTCGAGGCGGATCCGCCCGAGTTCCCGTTCCTCGCGCTGCTCGTCTCCGGCGGCCATACGCTGCTCGTCCACGTCGCGGGTCTCGGCCGGTACCGGATCATCGGAGAGACGCTCGACGACGCGGCGGGGGAGGCGTTCGACAAGGTCGCGCGGCTCCTGTCGCTGCCGTATCCCGGAGGCCCAGCGCTCGCGGCGCTCGCCGAGTCCGGCGATCCTGGTCGCTTCGCGTTCCCGCGGCCGCTGCGGGGGCAGGGGCTCGACTTCAGCTTCAGCGGGCTCAAGACCGCCGTGCGGCTCGCGATCGACGCCGAGCGGGAGCGCGGAACGCTGGACGACGACGTCCGCGCGGATATCGCCGCGAGCTTCGAGGCCGCGGTCGTCGAGACGCTCGCGGACAAGTGCCGCCGGGCGCTCGCGGCGACCGGGCTCGAGCGGCTGGTCGTCGCCGGCGGCGTCGGCGCGAACCGGAAGCTCCGGGAGACGCTCGAGGCGCTCGGCCGCGAGGAAGGCTTCGCCGTGCATTACCCGCGGCCCGCGCTTTGCACGGATAACGGCGCGATGATCGCGTACGCGGGCGCGTGCCGCGCGGCGGGGGTGTCGGCCGAGGCGGCGCCCGCGATCGTCGCGCGGCCCCGCTGGTCGCTCGAGGACCTCGTCCCGCCCGCGGCGGAGGGTGTGCCGGCTTCCGCCGCGATCGAAGCGCACTGACCCGACAAGGAGGGCCCGTGGATATCGTGTTCCTGCGCGACCTGCGCATCGAGACCGTCATCGGCGTCTGGGAGTGGGAGCGCCGGATCAAGCAGATCGTCAGCATCGATCTCGAGATGGGCGCCGACGTCCGCCGCGCGGCCGCCACCGATCGGATCGACGACGCGCTGAATTACCGGGACGTCGCGAAGCGACTCATCGCGTTCGTGGGGGGCTCGCAGTTCCAGCTCGTCGAGACGCTCGCCGAGGCGGTGGCCCGGATCATCGTCACCGAGTTCGGCGTGCCGTGGGCGCGCGTGTCCGTCGCGAAGCCCGGCGCGGTGCAGGGCTCCAGGGAGGTCGGGGTCGTGATCGAGCGCGCCGCGGAGGATTATGGCTGACGTCTACGTCGGCGCCGGCAGCAACATCGACCCGGAGCGCCACCTCCGGCTCGCGGTCTCCGCGCTCGAGGAGCGCTTCGGGCGGATCCGCTGCTCGCACGTGTACCGCAGCCCGTCGTTCGGCTTTCGCGGCGCGGACTTTCTGAACATGGTGTTCGCGTTCCCGACGGACCGCGAGCCCGACGACGTCGAGCGCGAGCTCTACGATATCGAGTACGAGGGCGGGCGCGTGCGCCGCGTGGAGCGCTTCTCGTCCCGCACGCTCGACCTCGACCTGCTGCTGTTCGGCGCGGCGGTCGACGCCGCCCGGCGCCTGCCGCGCGACGATGTGCGCCGCTATCCGTTCGTGCTCGCTCCGCTCGCCGAGCTCGCGCCGACGCTGCGCCATCCGCTGACGGGGCTTACGCTCGCGGACGAATGGCGCGCGATGCGGGACCGGGGAGACGTCGTGCTCGAGCGGCTCGGGCCGCTCGAGACTCTCGCGCCGCCGCCCAAAAGAACGGGTGTCTGACACCCTTGCCTGGCGCCTACCAGCCGATGCTGCGACCGCCGTCGACGGCCAGGATCTGGCCCGTGACGTACGTCGCGTCGCGGACGAGGTACAGCACCGCGCCCGCGATGTCCTCCGTCGAGCCGATCCGCTTCAGCGGCACCTGCCTCAGGATGGTCTGCTGCACGCTTTCCGAGATGCCGGACTCGGGCCAGAGGATCGCGCCCGGCGCGACCCCGTTCACGCGAATCTCGGGGCCGAGATCCTTCGCGAGCGCACGGGTCAGCATCGCGAGCCCCGCCTTCGCGGCGCCGTAGACGACGTAATGGCGCAGCGGCCGCTGCGCGTGGATGTCGATGATGTTGATGATCACGCCGCGCGCGGCCTTCAGATGCGGCAGCGCGGACTGGGCGAGGAACAGCGGCGCCTTCAGGTTGCTGTCGACGAGGTCGTGCCACTGCTCGTCGGTGATGGTGCCGAGCGGGGTCGGATAGAAGCTCGACGCGTTGTTGACCAGGATGTCCAGCCGGCCGGCGTGAGCGGTCACCTCCGCGACGATCCGCTCGACGACGTCGATGTCGCGGATATCGCCGCCGACGGCCAGCGCGGAGCCGTCCCGCAGCGCGTTCAGCTCTGCGACCACGCGCTCGGCGTCCTCCGCGGACCTGAAGTAATGGACGGCGACGTTCGCGCCCGCGGCATGCAGGGTACGCGCGATCGTCGCGCCGATACGCTTGCCGGCGCCGGTCACGAGAGCCCAACGGCCCGCGAGTGAGGGTTGATCGACTTGCACGCTTCCTTCCGACGGGACGAGTTGCGCGTAAGGGTACACTAGCCGTTCGCTTGTTGCCGGCGCGACGGAGCGCGACCGATGCATCCCTCCTCGACACCCTCGCTGCCCCGCCCCGACGACCGCGCGCTCGAGCGCAGCCGCCGGCTCGCCGAGCGCATCAAAGCCGAGATCGACGCGGCCGGCGGCTTCATCGGCTTCGACCGCTACATGCACCTCGCGCTGAACGAGCCCGGCCTCGGCTACTACGCGTCGGCCGACGAGAAGTTCGGACCGGCCGGCGATTTCGTCACCGCGCCGGAGCTCTCGGATGCGCTCGCGCGCGCCATCGCTGCGGCGCTCGCGCCGATCCTCGCCGCCTTCGACGAGCCCGTCGTCCTCGAGCTCGGCGCCGGCAACGGTACCCTGGCCGCGCAGCTCCTCGACGCGTTCGCAGCGGCGGGCCTCGATCGTCTGCGCTACCTGATTCTCGAGACCAGCGGCGCGCTGCGCGCGCGGCAGCAGGCGGCGCTCGCCGGCCGGCCCGGCGTCGAGTGGCTCGACCGGCTCCCGGCCGAGCCGATCCGCGGCGCGATCGTCGCGAACGAGGTCGCCGACGCGCTGCCCGTCGCCCGATTCGTGAAGCGCGGCGGCGAGGCGGTGCCGATCGGCGTGACGTACGGGCCCGACGGCTTCGCGTGGGCGACGGGCTCCCGCGACCCGGCGCTCGCCGCGGCCGTGCGCCGGCTCGAGGAGCGGCTCGGCGAGCCCCTGCCCGAAGGCTACCGCTCGGAGCTCGCGCCTGCGCTGCCCGGCTGGATCGCGGCGCTCGGCGCCGCGCTCGAGCGCGGCGTGCTGCTCCTCGTCGACTACGGTTACGTGCGCCGCGACTACTACCGTCCGGAGCGCGACGGCGGCACGCTGATCTGCCACTACCGCCACCGGGCGCACGACGATCCGTTCCTGTATCCGGGGCTTCAGGACATCAGCGCGTGGGTGGATTTCAGCGCCTGCGCGGACGCCGCCCGCGACGCGGGGCTCGCCGTCGCCGGATTCACGACGCAGGCGCAGTTTCTGATCGGCGCGCTCGGCGACGCGCTGCTCGGCGAGCGCGAGCGAAGCGGCTCGCCCGCCGCGCTCGGCGCGCTCAAGACCCTGCTGATGCCCGGCGAGATGGGGGAGCGCTTCAAGGTGCTGCTCGCCGCGAAGGGAATCGAGGCCGAGCTGCCCGGCCGCGACATGCGCAGCCGGCTGTGACGGCGCGGCGCCGGACCACACGCGGCTTGGCCGGTCACGAACGCCCGCCCCGGCGCGGCCACACCGCGCGGATCGCGTCGATGCGCCTCTGCCGGAGGGCCTCGCCGAGCGCCGCGCCCGTATAGCCCTCGGCGATGAGCGCCGCCGGATCGACGGCCCGCGCGGCCGCAAACGCCGCGCGGAGCCGCTGCCCTTGCGGATACGGGCGGTCCTCGAGGCCCTTGCGGCCGCGCGCGTCCGCCTCGCACGCGATCAGGAACGCCTCGAAGCGCTCCGGCCGCCGGAACGCGTCGACGTCGTCGAGCAGCTTCATCACGGTGGCGGGCTTCAGCTCGTCTGCGCGGTGGACCGTGCCGTGATGGCGCGCGACGTGGAGCGCGAGGTCCCGGTAGGCGCGCGGCACCGGCAGGCGCTCGCAGAGCGCCTCGAGCAGCTCGACGGAGCGCTCGCCATGGCCGTAGTGACGCGGCAGCATCTCGGGCGGCGTCGTCGCCTTGCCGAGATCGTGCGCTAGCGCCGCGAACGCGACGGTCGGGTCGCAGCCGGACAGCTTCGCGGCCATCCTCATCGCCATCAGCACGTGCACGCCCGTGTCGATCTCGGGATGCCAGCGCTCGGGCTGCGGCACGCCGAACAGCGCGTCGACCTCCGGGAACACCTTCGCGAGGGCGCCGCATTCGCGCAGCACCTCGATGTACACGTTCGGGTGGGCGGTGCCGAGGGCGCGCGCCGTCTCCTTCCACACGCGCTCGGGCCGAAGCGCGTCCACCTCGCCGCCCGCCGCCATCTCCCGCATCAGCTCCAGCGTCTCGTCGGCGACGCGGAAGCCGAGCTCGTGCAGCTCGGCGGCGAACCGGGCGGCGCGCAGCACGCGGACGGGATCCTCGCGGAACGCCTCCGAGACATGCCTCAGCTTGCGCTGCTCGAGGTCGCGGAGGCCGCCCCACGGGTCGACGAGGCGGCCGTGCTTGTCCCGCGCCATCGCGTTGATCGTGAGGTCCCGCCGGGCGAGGTCCTCCTCGATCGTGATCGTCGGCGAGGTGTCGAACGTGAAGCCGGTATAGCCCGGCGCGACCTTGCGCTCGGTGCGGGCGAGCGCGTACTCCTCGCCGGTCTCCGGGTGCAGGAAGACGGGGAAATCCTTGCCGACCTGCTTGAAGCCGAGCGCGGTCATCTCCTCGGGCGTGGCCCCGACGACGAGCCAGTCCCGCTCGCGGACCGGCCGGCCGAGGAGCGCGTCGCGGACCGCTCCGCCGACTTCATAAATTTCCATAGACGTCGATCATATCCCACGTCCCCGGCATGGTATGGTGGCGCGCCATGCGATGGCTGAGACTGATCGGGCTGCTCGCGCTCGGCTCGACCCTGCAAAGTTGCGCAATGCCGTTCTACTGGCAGGCGATCAACGGCCAGCTCGAGCTGATGCGCAAACGCACCCCCATCGAGGAGGTGCTCGCGAACCCGAACCTCGACGCGCACGTCAAGGCGACGCTCGAGAGGGTGCCCGAGATCCGCCGGTTCGCGGCCGAGGAGCTGCTCCTGCCGCGCAACGAGAGCTACACGACCTACGTCGATCTCGGGCGCCCGTACGTCGTCTTCAACGTGATCGCGACGGACGAGTTCTCGGTCAACCCGAAGCGCTGGTGCTATCCGTTCACCGGCTGCGTCGCGTACCGGGGCTTCTTCAGCCGGGAGAGCGCCGAGCGGTTCCGCAGGACGCTCGAGCGCGACGGGCTCGACACCTACCTCGCCGGCGCTACCGCGTACTCGACCCTCGGCTATTTCGCCGACCCGATCCTGAGCACGATGGTGGTCGGCGGCGAGACCGCGATCGCATCGATTCTGTTTCACGAGCTCGCGCACCAGGTCATCTACATCAAGGACGACAGCGCCCTCAGCGAAGCGTTCGCGACCGCCGTGGAGGAGTACGGGACGGAGCTCTGGCTCGAGCGCAACGGGGACGAGGCTGCGCTCGAGCGCTATCGGCGCAAGGTGCAGCTACGGCTCGAGTTCAGCGCCCTCGTCGCCACGCAGCAGGACCGCTTGCGCAAGATCTTCGCGCAGGATCTGCCGGCCGACGAGATGCGCGCTCAGAAGGCGCACGCGTACGAGCTGATGCGCGACGACTACGCGCGGCTCAAGGAGGCCTGGGGCGGCGCGACGGACTACGACCGCTGGTTCGATCAGCCGCTGAACAACGCCGCGCTCGCGTCCGTCGCGACCTATCGGCGCTGGCTCCCGACGCTGAAGGCGAAGCTGCGCGAGGTGGGGCCCGCGCGCTTCTACGCCGAGATGCACGAGCTCGCGGAAATGTCCGCGATCAGCCGCGAGCTCGTGCTCGAGTCGTGGCGGATCGAGCCCGACGCCGGGCGCCTCGCGGAGACCTGAGCCCGGGCGGCGCGCTACAACGCGTGCGCCTGGAAGCGGGTTGGAGGCCGGACCGGCCGCCTCGGCTGGAGGTAGCTCGGCACGATCGTGCTCATCGACTGCGGCTCGATCCCGAGCGCGGCGAAGCCGTTCTCGCTGCACACGCCGGCGACGCTCAGCGATGCGAAGTTGTCGAGCGAGAAGGGCTTGCCGGGCAGGAACTCGCCGACCCAGGCCTGCATCCGGCCGAGCGATCTCGGCAGCGGCACGATCACCCGCCGGAGCCCGAGCTGGCGCCGCACGAAGCGCACGACCTCCTCGAGCGAGTAGATATCGGGGCCGCACAGCTCGTAGGTCCGACCGAATGTGCGGCTGTCCTCGAGCGCGGTCATGAACGCCGCCGCGACGTCGTTGACGTAGACCGGGGTCATGCGCGAGTCCGCGCATGCGAGCGGCAGCACCGGGAGCCGCCTCAGCAGCGTCGCGAAGCGGTTCGTGAAGGAATCCTCGGGACCGAAGATCACGGACGGCTTGAAGATCGTGAAGCGCAGGCCGCGCGCGTCGTTGCGGATCAGCTGCTCCGCCTGGCCCTTGGTGCGCAGGTAGCGGCTCGGCCCGCGGTCCGCGTTCGCCTTCAGCGCGCTCATGTGCAACAGGCGCGTCACGCCGGTCTCGTGACAGGCGCGCAGCAGCTTCGCGACGAGATCGACGTGCACGCGCTTGAAGCCGCTGCCGTCCCTTCCCCGCTCGTTCAGGATACCGACGAGGTTGATGACCGCGTCCGCACCGCGCAGGAGCGCGGCGAGCACCCGCTCGTCGTGCACGTCTGCGCCGATCAGCTCGATGCCCGGCAGCACGAGCAGATCGCGATTTCGCTGTCGACTGCGGGTCGGGATCGTGACGCGATAGCCGGCCCGGACGAGATGGGCGCTGAGCGTGCGTCCGACGAAACCGGTTCCGCCGAGCAGACAAACGTTTCGAGGTGGAGGCTTGACCGTCATAAGTCGAAAAACATCCCTGCCAGGAAGATCCAAGAGCGAACAGGAAGGCGGCGAGGCCGCCGTCAGCGGGGGCCGACCACGATCGAGAGGCTGCGTCCGTCGCGGGTCACGTCGAGCACGAGCGTCTCCGCGAGCTGCGCGGCGACGGCCGCCGCATCGGCGAGGCTCGAGACCGGCCGGTCGTTCATGCGTGTGATCACGTCGCCGGACTGAAGTCCGCGGCGCGCGGCCGGGCTGGCCGGGTCGATCTGGACGACCAGCAGGCCGGCGAGCTCGTCGCCGAGCCGCGTCGGCTGAAGCTCCACGCCTTCGAGCAGCGATTCCGTCTCGCGCGTCGTCAGCAGGCTGGTCGTCTCCTCGGCCTCGCCCAGCGTCGCCTCGAGGACGAGAGGGGCCCCGTCGCGAATGATCCCGACGCGGACCAGGTCGCCCGGCCGGTGCAGACCGATCGCGGCGCGCAGGGAGCCGGCGTCGCGGACCGCTTCGTCGTCGATGCTGACGATGACGTCGTCGACGCGCAGGCCCGCCTTCGCGGCGGCCGTGCCCGGGCCGACGACGACCACGACTGCGCCGCGCGTGGTCTTCAGCCCTCGCGAGGACGCGATCTCGGGCGTGACGGCCGTGATGCGCACGCCGAGCGCGCCGCGCCGGACGGTGCCGTGCTCGATCAGCTCGCTCATCACGTGGCGGGCCATGTTGACCGGAATCGCGAAGCCGATGCCGATGTTGCCCCCGTTGCGCGACAGGATCGCCGAGTTGATGCCGAGCAGCTCGCCGTTCAGGCCGACCAGCGCGCCGCCGGAGTTGCCGGGATTGATCGACGCGTCGGTCTGGATGAACGACTCGTACGCATCCTGGTCGGGGCTGATGTTGCTCCGCCCGAGGCCGCTGACGATGCCCGAGGTGACGGTGTGGGAAAGCCCGAACGGGTTGCCGATCGCGACGACGAAATCGCCGACCCGCACGGCGTCCGAGTCGCCGAACTCGATCTGCGCGAGATCGCGTGCGTCGATCTTCAGCACCGCGATGTCGGAGCGGGCGTCGGAGCCGACCCGCTCCGCGATCATGCTGCGCCCGTCGAACAGCGTGACCGTGATCCGGTCCGCGTTCGCGATCACGTGATGGTTGGTGAGGATGTAACCCCGCTCGGCGTCGACGATCACGCCCGAGCCGGAGCTGCTGACCTCACGGTCCCGGCCCGGCTGCTCGGGCAGGAACCGTCGGAACAGCGGATCGTCGGTGATCCGGCCGCTGATCGAGATGTTCACGACGGCCGGCGACACGCGCTCGATCATCGGCGCGAGCGACGGCACCTGCTGGGCCGGGAGCTGGGCGGCGGCAACGGCGGGCAGCGCGAGCAGGGCCGCCAGGAACACGCGTTGCGCGGCGCGGCCGACGGCGGCGAAACGGCGGGCTCGAGCGTTCATAGGCGTTACCGTCTTCGAAGAGTTGCCGCAGGCGCAATGCGTGCGCCGGCGAGCCGTCATTGTAATGGGCTCCGTTCGAAAAGGCGCACCGGGAATACCGAGCAGGGTGCGCACGGGGGCACTCGTCGCGCCGCGCGGTGAGCTTCCTGTTGATAGCCGGGGTACAGGCTGGGGACGACGCGTACACAACATGTAGTGCCCGGCGCTTTCCGCCGGCCGTGCGCTGCATCCGCGGCCTCCAGAACGTAACTTATTGAATTAGCGTGCTTAAAATTGTTAGCATCGGGGCCCTGCCGCGCTTGACACGCACGCGTGCGGGGCCTACTCTACCAGACGTCGGCACAACATCTTGTGTCGGGCCTTCCGAAAACGAGCGCTTGGCGGGGCCGCGTCTTGAGGGGCCCACGGGGAGGTTTTGCGCCGCGATTCTCGAGATCCGGAAGACCGCCGGCCTCGTTTTCGGATCCTTGGGGGACGCTCGATACGGGCAAGGACAGGGGCACGAGACGAATCATGAGCATGGCATTCGACGTGAAGGCGACCCGTCTCGCCGACATTCCGCTTCAGGAGGCTTCGAGGGATATCTGGGACTCGAAGTACCGCCTGAAGACGAAGTCCGGCGAGCCGATCGACAGGGACATCGACGCGACGTACGAGCGGGTCGCGCGCGCGCTCGCCGCCGTCGAGGTGCCCGAGAAGCGCGACGAGTGGTATCGGCGGTTCCTCTGGGCGCTGCGCCGCGGCGCGATTCCGGCCGGACGCATCACGTCGAACGCCGGGGCGGAGGCGCACAAGCCGGCGACGTCGACGATCAACTGCACGGTGTCGGGCACGATCCACGACTCGATGGACGACATCCTGCAGAAGGTCCACGAGGCGGGGCTGACCCTGAAGGCGGGCTGCGGAATCGGCTACGACTTCTCCACTCTGCGTCCGCGCGGCGCGTACGTGTCGGGCGCCGGCGCCTACACGTCGGGTCCGCTCTCCTTCATGGATATCTACGACAAGATGTGCTTCACGGTGTCGTCGGCGGGCGGTCGCCGCGGCGCGCAGATGGGCACGTTCGACGTCGGCCATCCCGACGTGCTCGATTTCATCCGCGCGAAGCGCGAGGACGGCCGCCTGCGCCAGTTCAACCTGTCGCTGCTGATCACGGACGAGTTCATCCGCGCGGTCAAGGAGAACCGGCCGTGGCCGCTCGCGTTTCCGATCAAGCCGGAGGAGGCGGAGCAGGACGGCCTCGATCTCAACGACCCGGAGAAGGTCATCTGGCGCGAGTGGCCGGTGACCGAGGGCTACGTCGTCGACGAGCGCGGCCTCGTCGCGTGCCGCGTCTACAGGACGCTGCCGGCGCGCCGCCTGTGGGACATGATCATGTCGTCGACGTACGACTACGCCGAGCCCGGCTTCGTGCTGATCGACCGCGTCAACGAGATGAACAACAACTGGTGGTGCGAGGAGATCCGCGCCACCAACCCGTGCGTCACCGCCGACACGTGGGTGCACACGAGCGCAGGACCGCGGCAGGTCCATGAGCTCATTGGCCGGCCCTTCGCGGCCCGGCTGGATGGTCGCGACCATCCGACCGGGCCGGAGGGCTTTTTCCTGACCGCCCGCAAGCCGGTCGTGCGGATCGTGACGGCCGAGGGCTACACGCTGCGCCTGACCGCGGATCATCGGGTGCGCTGCGTCACGCGGCTCACGCCGTGGACGAAGGAGACGGCCTGGCGCGAAGCGCGGGAGCTCGCGCCGGGCGATCGCCTCGTCCTGAACGATCATCGCGCGGCGCCCTCGTGGCCGGGCCGCTATGGTTTCGACGAGGGCTACCTGCTCGGCCTCCTGATCGGAGACGGCACACTGACGGCCGACCGCGCGGTCCTTTCGGCGTGGATGCCGGCCGAGGCGGTCCACGACGGCGCGGCCGGGGGGGCCGGCGTGCACGGCGTGATGGATGCCGCGCTGGCGGCCGCGTCGAAGCTGCCGCAGCCGGTCGATCTCGGCGGCTGGCACGAGATTCCCGGCCGCGGCGAGCTCCGGCTGCGGATCGATGCGCTGCACGGTCTCGCGAAAGCGGTCGGAATGCGTCCGGACCGCAAGACGATCACCCCCGAGATCGAGCGCACTTCGAGCGAGTGCTACCGCGGCGTGCTTCGCGGCCTCTTCGACGCGGACGGTTCCGTGCAGGGGACGCAGCAGAAGGGCGTCTCCGTCCGGCTCGCGCAGCCCGATCTCGCGCTGCTCGAGGCCGCGCAGCGGATGCTTCTGCGGCTCGGCATCGTCAGCCGCATTTACGAGGATCGCCGCGCGGCCGGCGGGGCCACGCTTGCGGACGGCGGCACGAAGACCGGGCCGGTCCGCGCGCAGCACGAGCTCGTGATCGCCGGCGAGAACCTGCTCGCGTTCCGCGACCTGATCGGCTTCGCGGACACGAGCAAGGCGGCTCGCCTCGACCGCGCGCTCGCCAACTTCAAGCGCGGCCTGACCCGCGAGCGCTACACGGCGACGGTCGTCCGCATCGACGACGACGGCGTCGAGGACGTCTACGACGTTCAGGTGCCGGGCGTCAACGCGTTCGACGCGAACGGCCTCCACGCGCACAACTGCGGCGAGCAGCCCCTGCCTCCGTACGGCGCATGCCTGCTCGGCTCCGTGAACCTCACGAAGTTCGTCGTCGCGCCGTTCACGCCGCACGCGTACTTCGACTGGGACGAGTTCCGCGAGGTCGTGAAGGTCTTCACGCGGATGCTCGACAACGTCGTCGACGTGAACGGCCTGCCGCTCGAGCAGCAGCGTGAGGAGATCCTGCGCAAGCGCCGCCACGGCATGGGCTTCCTCGGTCTCGGCTCGACGATCACGCTGCTCGGCATGCGCTACGGCTCGCCGGAGTCCGTGCGCTTCACGGAGGAGGTCTCCCGCGAGCTCGCGCTCGCCGGCTGGGAAACCGCGCTCGAGCTCGCGCGCGAGAAGGGGCCCGCGCCGATCATGCTCGAGGAGTTCGAGGTCGACGAGCGGATGCTCGCGAAGCGGCCGGAGATGGCGGCCGACGGCTGGAAGGTCGGCGACAGGATCCCGGGCCGCGTGCTGCACGCGCGCTACAGCCGTTACATGCAGCGCGTGCGCGAGGTCGCACCGGAGCTCGTCGAGCAGCTCGAGCGCGAGGGCGCGCGGTTCACGCATCACAGCTCGATCGCGCCGACCGGCACGATCTCGCTGTCGCTCGCGAACAATGCGAGCAACGGCATCGAGCCGTCGTTCGCGCATCACTACTTCCGGAACGTGATCCGCGAGGGCAGGAAGACGAAGGAGAAGATCGACGTCTTCTCGTTCGAGCTCCTCGCCTATCGCGAGCTCGTGAACCCGAAGGCGATGCCGGGCTCGAAGGATCCGGCCGAGAAGCTGCCGGACTACTTCGTCAGCTCGGACGACATCACGCCGAAAGAGCACGTCGACATCCAGGCCGCCGCTCAGAAGTGGATCGACTCGTCGATCTCGAAGACGGCCAACGTGCCGACGGACTATCCGTACGAGGATTTCAAGGACATCTACCTGTACGCGTACGAGCAGGGCCTGAAGGGCTGCACGACGTTCCGCTTCAACCCGGAAGCGTTCCAGGGCGTGCTCGTGAAGGAGAAGGACCTGAAGAGCACTACCTACCGCTTCACGCTCGAGGACGGCACGGTCGTCGAGGCGAAGGGCGACGAGGAGATCGAGTACGACGGCGAAGTCCACACGGCGGCGAATCTGTTCGACGCGCTGAAGGAAGGCTACTACGGCAAGTTCTAGAAGACCGGCGTCGGGCACCGTTTTCCTTCGGTGTCTGACGCCCTTTCCGCCCGAGAGGCAGAGGCGATGACCATCAAGATCGACAAGAAGATCGTCAACTACGCGGTATCGCGCGACGGCGAGAAGCGCGAGGAGCCGGCCGTTGAGGAGCGCGAGCACTCCGAGGCGAAGGTCATCCGGATGCACGAGAAGCTCGAGCGTCCGGAGGTGCTGGTCGGCTCGACCTACAAGGTGAAGACGCCGGTCTCCGATCACGCGATGTACGTGACGATCAACGACATCGTCCTGAACGAGGGCACGCCGCACGAGCAGCGCCGGCCGTTCGAGATCTTCATCAACTCGAAGAACCTCGACCACTACCAGTGGATCGTCGCGCTGACGCGCATCATGTCGGCCGTGTTCCGCAAGGGCGGCGACGTCACGTTCCTCGTCGACGAGCTGAAGGCCGTCTTCGATCCCCGCGGCGGCTATTGGCAGCCGGGCGGCAAGTTCATGCCGTCGATCATCGCCGAGCTTGGGCACATCGTCGAAAGGCACCTGATCAGCATCGGTCTGCTGAAGCCGCCCGGCCCGGATCCCGAGCAGCAGAGGTTCATCGAGCAGAAGCGCAAGGAGTTCGAGGCCCGCGGCGTGCAACAGGACGCCTTCGCGGAGAACGCGTTTCCGGAGGGTGCGCAGCTCTGCACGAAGTGCAACACCGCCGCCGCCGTGATGCTCGACGGATGCATGACCTGTCTGAACTGCGGTTACTCGAAGTGCGGTTGAGCAGGGACGTGTGAAGCGCCGCGCCGAGCGCCGCGCTCGCGGCTGACCAATCCGCCGTTGGCCCGCTCCGTTTTCGACCACTGCCGGGAGCGGGCCTTTTTTTGCCCGGCCCGATCACGCCGCGGGGGTCAAGACTGGATATCCGCGACGTCTCGCCGGTTGAATCTTCGCCTGGGCTGGAAGAGCATCGGGTCGAGCCCCTCGCACCGGGAAGGCCGCTATGTCCGCGATGCGCCGCAACCTGTCGAGCCTCCGATCGATCCCGGCGGCAGCCCTGTTGTGGGCCGCCGCGGCTGCCGCGCAGCCCGGCACCGCTTCGGGCGAGCCCGGCTGGACCGGCGTCACTCATCCCGACGACGTGATCGCCGCGCGCCGCGCGCTGATGCTCGAGCTCCAGGAGCAGATGCAGCCGATCGATGCCCACGCGGGAGGAGAAGCGGCGGATCCCGACGCGCTTCGCGAGGCCGCCCGCGCGATCGCGGCAATGCTCGCCGCGGCGCCGCACCTCTTCCCGCCGACCACGAACCGCTACGACCCGGAGGCCGAGACGCCCGAGACCCTCGCGCTTCCCGTGATCTGGGACGACTTCGACGGGTTCTACTCGCTCGCTTCCGCGGCCGCGGCGTCCGCGGAGAGGATGGCGGGGACCGACGCGGCTGCGGATCTTCCGGCGGCGGCCCGGGCGCTCCGGGGCGCCTGCGACGCGTGCCACACCGTCTACATGCGGGAGTACACGGGGCCCGAGGTCAGCCCCGAGGATCTCGAGTTCGACTTCGACTCGCTGTTCGGCCCGTGAGCGGAGTGACTCGCTCCGTCATTGCGGAGCGGGTCACTCGGGTAGAATGAGCCCGGCTGTCCTCGCGAGCTCGACGATTGACGATTCACGTTCCGGATTTCTCGACGCTGCGCGTCCTCGTCGCCGGGGACGCGATGCTCGACGAGTATTGGTTCGGCGATACCGGCCGCATCTCGCCCGAGGCGCCGGTGCCGGTCGTGAACACCGTCGCGACCGAGCAGCGCCCGGGCGGCGCGGCGAACGTCGCGCTCAACCTCGCGGCCCTCGGCGTTTCGCCCGTGCTCGCCGCCGTCGTCGGCGACGACGAGCGCGGCCGGCGCCTCGCGGCCCTGCTCGAGCCGCGCGGCGTCCGCTGCAGCTTCGTGTACTCGGACGCCGTCTCCACCGTCCATAAGCTGCGCGTTCTCGCGCGCAACCAGCAGCTGATCCGGCTCGACTCCGAGCAGTCCCTGGCCCCGGCGCCCCGCGAGCTGCTGCCCGTCTTCGACGCGGCGCTCGAGCAGGCCGACATGGTCGTGCTGTCGGACTACGCGAAGGGGACGCTCGACGGCGTCGCGAGCCTGATCGATCGATGCCGGCGCAACGGCAAGCCGGTCCTGATCGACCCGAAGGGCAACGACTTTTCGCGGTACCGGGGCGCGACCCTGCTCACGCCGAACCAGAGCGAGTTCCGCGCCGTCGCGGGCGACTGGCTCGGCGAGGACGACTTCGTCGCGAAGGGCGCGGCGCTGCGCGCCGCGCTCGACCTCGACGCGCTCGTCGTCACGCGCGGCGAGCGCGGGATGGCGCTGTTCCCCCGGGATCGCGCGCCGTCGCTGCTCGACGCCGAGGCGCGCGAGGTGTTCGACGTGACGGGCGCCGGCGATACGGTCATCGCGCTGCTCTGCGCCGCGCTCGGCGCCGGGCTTTCGCTCGAGGACGCGGCCGAGCTCGCGAACCTCGGCGCGGGCCTCGTGGTCGGCAAGATCGGCGTCGCGACGGTGAGCCGAGCCGAGCTGCGCCTCGCGCTGCACCGCCGCGGCGCCGGCGGCCGCGGCCTCGTGACCCAGGACGAGCTGGCCGAGCTCGTCGCGGAGGCGAAGCGGCGCGGCGAGCGCGTCGTGATGACGAACGGCTGCTTCGACATCCTGCACGCGGGGCACGTCGCGTATCTCGAGGAGGCGAAGTCGCTCGGCAACCGGCTGGTCGTCGCCGTGAACGACGACGACTCCGTGCGCCGGCTCAAAGGGCCTTCCCGGCCGATCACGCCGCTCGAGGATCGGATGGCCGTGCTCGCGGGGCTCGCGGCCGTCGATTGGGTCGTGCCGTTCGGCGAGGATACGCCGGCGCGGCTGATCGAGCGGCTGCTGCCGGACGTGCTCGTGAAGGGCGGCGATTACCGCCCGGAGGAGATCGCGGGCGGCGATGCCGTGTTGCGCAACGGCGGCGACGTCCGGGTCGTGAGCCTCAAGGCGGGCCGCTCGACGAGCGCGATGATCGAGTCGATCCTGCGCTCGTCGCGCTGATCCGCGCCGTCAGTTGCTCGCCGCGGTGGAGCCCGTTTCGAGCCAGCCGTCGACCTGCTCGATGTCCGCGACGGTCAGCGTGCCGGCCGCCTGCTTCAGCCGCAGCGTGTTCAGGATGTAGTCGTAGCGCGCGCGCGCGTAGTCCGTCTGCGCCCGCCGGAGCTGCTCGAGCGACTGCTGCACCTCGACCGACGTGCGGGTGCCGACCTCGTAGCCCGCCTCGGTCGCGCGCAGCGCCGTCTCCGCCGACTCGACCGCCTGGCGGAGGGCTTGCACGCGCGAGATCGACGACTCGACGCCGAGGTACGAGTCGCGCGTCGCTCTCTCCGTCTCGCGGGCGACGCGCTCGGCCGCCTGCACCTGCGCGCGGTGCTGGTAGACCGACTGCTGGATGCGCGACGAGTTGAGGCCGCCCGTGAAGATCGGCACCTGAAGGCTGATCGACCACTGGTAGCCTTCCGATTCGCTCAAAGACGGCACGCGGAGGTCGGACCGCCCGTCGATGTACTTCGTCGTGCGGGTGCCCGTCTGCTCGTTGAAGCGATAGCCGGACTGGAACGAGAGTGTCGGGAGACGGCCGGCGCGCTGGATCGCGATGTCGTCCTGGGCGATATCGGCCGCGAGCCGGGCCGAGATCAGCGCGAGGTTCTGCCGCATAGCGACCTGAACCCACTCGTCGGGATTGCGCGGGTCCGGCGAGACCAGCGGGATCTCCTCCCCGGGCGAGGCGAGCTCGGTCACGTAGTCGCCGATGATCTCGCGCAGCCGCTCCTGCTCGGTGGCCAGGACGCGCTGGGCCTCGATCTCCTGGGCGACGGCGAGATCGAAGCCGGCCTGACGCTCCTGCACGTCGGTGATCGCGATCAGCCCGACGTCGAAGCGGCGCTGGGCCTGCTCGAGCTGGCGCTCGAGCGCCTCGCGCGCGACCCGCTGCGCCTCGAGCGAGTCCTCGGCGGCAAGCACGTTGAAGTACGCCTCGGCGACTCGCAGCAGGAGCTGCTGGCGCTGCGCCTCGTACTCGGTCTGTGCCTGCACGACGCGCTTGTCCGCCTGCCGCAGCGACAGGATCTGGCTCCAGTCGAACACGGTCTGGTTCACGCTGAGCTGCCAGCCGAACGAGTCGCTGTCGCTCTCGTAGCCGGAGATGCCGCCGATGTTCTCTCCGGTCTCCGGATCGGTCGGCGCGACCGGATTCTCGTTGAAGCTGCCGGTCGTCGACGTGCTGAACGACAAGCTCGGCAGAAGCTGCGCCCGCGCCTGCGGCTTGACCTCCGAGTTAGCGAGGTAGCGCGCCTCGGCCTCCCGGATCGCCGGATCGTTCTGCAGCGCCCTCTGGTAGATCTCCATCAGCCCCTCCTGGGCGGCGGCCGGATGGCAGAGGACCGTCAGCAACCCGCTCACGCAAAGCAGTCGAATGGTATGCGGCTTCATGATCCGATTCCTGTTCTCGTGTTGTAGGGCGGCATCAGGGACGCCGCGATCAATAACGACCGACGCGCTCGTCGACCGTGCGCGACCACGCGTCGATCCCGCCGTCGAGGTTGTAGACCTGCTCGAAGCCGTTGGCGGCCAGGAACTGGGCGACCCGCCGGCTGCGGCCGCCGGCGTGACAGAACACGACGATCGGCTTGTCCTTCGGCAGCTCGGCGAGGCGCTCCGGCACTTCCCGCATCGGAATGTGACGGGCTCCGGCGATCGCTGCCAGCTCGAGCTCCTCGTGCTCGCGCACGTCGAGCAGCACGAGGCCGTCGCGTTGCCCCTCCGGCCAGCGCCGGTCGACTTCGAGGGGCGTCAGCTCCGGCACCTCGGACATTGCCGTTCCGCTTCTACAGGACGAACGGCTCGGGCCGCTCGGCGTTGATCAGGGGCGTGAGCACCGTCTCGAAAAGGCTCTCTTCGCTCCAGCGTTGGTTGGCGTGCATCCTGATGAGGCGCGCTTCCATGACCGGCAGGCGGCCGACGACGATGAACAGCCGGCCGCCGGGGCGCAGCATGCGGATGAAGTGCTCGTCGAGCTCGGGCACGGAGCCCGTCACGGCGATCGCGTCGAACTCGCCGGAGTACGTCAGCGTCATCGCGTCCGCCGTTTGCACGTCCGCGTCGATCGAAAGCTGCGCGAGCTTCGGACGCGCGGCCTCGACGAAATCCGAGTAGTAGTCGACGCTCTGCACGCGGTCCGCGAGCCGGGCGAGGCACGCGGTGAGGTAACCGCTGCCGGTGCCCACCTCGAGCACGCGGTCCGTCGGCTCCAGGTCGAGGGCCTGCAGCAGCCGGCCTTCGATCTTCGGCGCCATCATGACCTGGCCGTGGCCGAGCGGAATTTCCATGTCGGCGAACGCGAGGTCGCGGAACGCGGCCGGCACGAAATGCTCGCGTGGCGTCTCCCGCAGCGTCGCGAGGACGCGCTCGTCGAGGACGTCCCACGCGCGCAGCTGCTGGCCGAGCATCTGCTGCCGGGCCGTCTCGATGTCCATTTGTACGCTCATAGGGCTAGATACAGCGAAAGTCGGGATCGGCCGCAGGTGGCGGCGGGGGCCGGTAAGGTTAGCCGAGTGTATCCGACCCCCACAAGCCGGACTCTCAAGAATTATAGTCAAATCCGCGCGATCCGGCGGGGGGCGTGAGGTATCTTAAAACCACGCGCCGGAAAGGAGCGCCGCCCCCTCCTCGGGCTCGACGGCCGATGCGCTTCGGACCGAAGGGTGACAAAAGGGGTAATACGAGCCGCCGCCGAGGCGGTCATAAGAACAACAAAAGCCCGCATCCCGTTGCCGACGAGGTAAGAGCCGTCGATGACGGGGCGGCCGGCGGGGTCCACGCTAACGCCTAGACCATACGCCGAGCGCGCGCGTCGGGGGCCGAGCGCCGGGCTTTCGAGGGTTGCCGTGGAATTTTTCGGTTCCGATCTCGTTCTCCGGTGGGCGGCCGGCGCGGTCTCGCTGCTGCTCTCCGTGGGACTCGCGGTCTGGCTGTCGCGCAAGCCGCTGAAGGCCGAGATCGAACGTCTCCGGGACGATATCCACGCGCTGCTCAGTCGTCCTCCGGGACCCCACCGGCTCGTCCTGAACGGCCGGCAGAGCGACTTCGTCGACATCGCCGCGAGCGTCAACCGCCTGATCGACCGCGAGCAGGAACGGCGGGCGAAGGCGCCGGCGGAGCGGGCGCTGTTCGACGCGCTCGCCGACGCGCTGCCCGAGATCGCGCTCGCGCATACCGACACCATCCTCTATGCGAACCCTCCCGCCGGCGAGCTGTTCGGCGTCGACCCGAAGACACTCGTCGGCAAGCCCGTGACGGACCTGCTCCGCCCCGCGTACCGGGAGATCGTGCGCAAGCGCATCGACGCGCTGCTCGAGGGCGCGGAGCCGGGCGAGCCGCTCGAGGTTCAGCTCATCGGCGGCGAGGAGCCGGGACTGTGGGCGGAGCTGCACAGCCGGCGCGTGATCTGGCAGGGGCGCCCGGCGCTCCTGACCGTCGCCCGCGACATCAGCCAGCGCAAGAGCATCGAGGCGTCGCTCGGGCGCAGCAAGCTACAGGCGCGGATCACGCTCGAGTCGATCGGCGAGGGCGTGATCACGACCGACACCGAAGGCACGATCGACTACATGAACGAGGCGGCGGAGCAGCTCATCGGCACGACGCGCAGCTTCGCCGTCGGCAAGCGGCTCGCCGACCTGATCGCGCTCGTCGACGAGGTCGAGCGCGTGTCGCTCGGCGATCCCGTCGAGCAATGCCTCGGCGAGCGGCGCCGCGTGAACCTCGGGCGCCGCGCGCTGCTGATGAGCAAAGTGTCCGATCGGGAGTTCTCGACGGAGCTCACCGCGTCCCCGATTCGCGGTCCGGATCGCGAGGTCGCGGGGTGCGTCGTGATCATCCACGACGTCAGCGAGCTGCGCGACATGGCGCGCGAGATGTCCTATCAGGCGACGCACGACGCGCTCACGGGGCTCGTGAACCGGGCGGAGTTCGAGCGCCGGCTGGAGGCGGCGCTGAAGTCCGCGCGCGCCGACTCCATCGGCCACGCCGTCGCGTATCTCGACCTCGACCGGTTCAAGATCGTGAACGACACGTGCGGCCACATCGCGGGGGACAACCTGCTGCGCGAGGTCGCGGCGCTGCTGAAGCAGAAGGTGCGCGATTCGGATACCGTCGCTCGGGTCGGCGGCGACGAGTTCGCGATGCTGCTGGTCGGCTGCCCGCTCGACAAGGCGCGGCAGATCGGCGAGGACATCTGCGAGACGATCGCGAGCTATCGTTTCTCCTGGCAGGATCACGTCTTCGACATCGGCGTCAGCATCGGCATGGTCGAGGTGGGCCACGAGAGCGTGTCCGCGGAGGCGCTCCTCGGCGCGGCCGACTCCGCCTGCTACGTCGCGAAGCAGCAGGGCAGGGGGCGCGTGCACGTCTACTCCGCACGCGACGAGGTCCTCGCCCGCGAGCGCGGCGAGATCCAGTGGCTGCAGCGCCTGCAGCGCGCGCTCCAGGAGAACCGCTTCGAGCTGCACGTGCAGCCGATCATCGCCGTGGGCGGCCGCGCGCCGAACGGCCCCGCGGCGGAGGTGCTGCTCAGAATGCGGGACGAGTCCGGCAAGCGCATCCTCCCGGCGCAGTTCCTCGGCGCCGCGGAGCGCTACCACCTGATGTCGCATATCGACCGGTGGGTCGTGCAGTCCACCCTGACGGCGATGGCGGGCGGCGCGCTGAGCCTGCCCGACGACCGCACGTGCAACATCAACCTGTCCGGTCAGACGCTCGGCGACGACGGCTTCCTCGAGTTCGTCGTCGACATGCTGGATCACACCGGCCTCGAGCCCGCGAGAGTGTGCTTCGAGGTCCGGGAATCGGCCGTCGTGCACAACATCGACTACGCGCGCCGCTTCATCGCCGTGCTGCACGGCATCGGCTGCCGCTTCGCGCTCGACAACTTCGGCAGCGGCATCGGCTCGTTCGCGAATCTGAAGCGGCTGTCGCTCGACTACGTCAAGATCGACGGCGTTTATACGCGCGATCTCGCGGAGGACGACGTGAATCGCGAGATGGTCGCCGCGATGATCAGGCTCGCGCATACGCTCGACTTTCGCGTCGTCGCCGAGCAGATCGAGGATCAGGCGTCGTTCGAGGCGGCGCGCAGTCTCGGCGTCGACTTCGTGCAGGGCTACGTCATCGAGCGGCCTCGGCCGCTTCATTGAGATCGCGGGCAGCGCGGCGGCTCCGGCCGGAGGCGCCGTGGCATGGCCCTTGCACCTCGACTGCATCGGCGCCCGGACGCACATGGAGGACCGTGATGCGGGTCGACTACGCGAGCCGGCGGGACCGCATGGTGCGGCTGCAGCTCGCCCGCCGCGGCATTCGCGATCCGAAGGTCACGAGAGCGATGACGCGCGTCCCGCGCGAGAAGTTCGTGCCGGAAGAGCTCGCCGAGTTTGCCTACGACGACACGCCGCTCCCTCTCCCCGAGAACCAGACGATCTCCCAGCCTTACGTGGTCGCCCTGATGACCGAGGCGCTCGAGCTCGACGACGACGATCGCGTGCTCGAGATCGGCACCGGCTCGGGCTACTCGGCCGCCGTGCTCGCCGAGATCGCGGCGGAGGTCTTCACGATCGAGCGCCACCCGAGCCTCGCCGACGCGGCGCGGGCGCGGCTCGAGGCGCTCGGCTACGACAACGTGCATGTGCGCTGCGGAGACGGCACGCTCGGTTGGCCGGAGGAAGCGCCGTTCGATGCGATCGTCGTCACGGCCGGCGGTCCCGCCGTGCCGAGATCCCTGCGCGAGCAGCTCGCGCAGGGCGGACGGCTCGTGATCCCGGTCGGCGTCGAGCGCGTGCAGCGGCTGCTCCGGATCCGGCGCACGGACGAGGACCGCTACGACGAGGAGGATCTCGGCCCGGTGCTGTTCGTGCCGCTCATCGGCGAGGAAGGCTGGCCGGCGGGCTCCGCCGCGCGCGAATCCCCGGCGCGCCGGCCGCGGCCGTCCGGTCCCGCGGAGACCGTCGCCGCGGCCGCGGAGCCGTTCGACGACATCGACGGCGCGGACCTGGCGCCGCTCCTCGAGCGGATCGGCGACGCGCGCGTGATCCTGCTCGGCGAGGCGACGCACGGCACGGCGGAGTTCTACGAGATGCGGGCCCGGATCACGCGGGAGCTCATCGCGCGCAAGGAGGTGCGCTTCGTCGCGATCGAGGCCGACTGGCCCGACGCGCATCAGATCGACCGGTTCGTGCGCGGCGAGAGCGCCGCCGCCCACCCCGAGCGCGCGTTCGCGCGCTTTCCGTCGTGGATGTGGGCGAACCGGCAGATGCTCGACTTCATCCGGTCCGTGCGCGAATGGAACGCCGCGCGTGGCCCGGCCGGGCAAACCCGCGTCTACGGGCTCGACCTGTACAGCCTCTACACGTCGGCGCGCGCCGTGCTGGCCTATCTCGACGACGTCGACCCGGAAGCGGCGGCCGTCGCCCGCGCCCGCTATGGCTGCCTCGCGCCGTGGGAGCACGACCCCGCGGCCTACGGCGCCGCCGCGCTGCGCGGGCGGTTCGACGACTGCGCGGACGACGTCGTGCGCATGCTCGACGACCTGCTGCGGCAGCGGCTCGCGTACTCCGCGCGGGACGGTGACCGCTTCTTCGACGCGGTGCGCAACGCCGCGCTGGTCAAGGGTGCCGAAAGCTACTACCGGTCGCTGTACTACGGCGCGCATCGGGCGTGGAACGTGCGCGACCGGCACATGTTCGCGACGCTCGAGGCGCTGCTCGCGCATCACGGCGCCGATGCGCGCGCCGTCGTCTGGGCGCACAACTCGCATCTCGGCAACGCCGCGGCGACCTCGATGAGCGCCAGCGGCGAGACGAATCTCGGCGAGCTGTGCAAGGACGCGTTCGGCGACGACTGCTACGCGATCGGCTTCGGCACCGACCGGGGCACGGTCGCGGCGGCCGAGGAGTGGGGCGGCACGATGCGCGTGATGGACGTGCGGCCCGCGCACGAGGAGAGTTACGAGCGCATTTGCCGCGACAGCAAAGTGCCGAGCTTCTTCCTGCCGCTCGCCGCGGGCGCCGACCCCGACGCGCGCGCGCTGCTGATGCAGGAGCGGCTCGAGCGCGCGATCGGCGTCATCTACCGGCCCGAATCGGAGTACGCGAGCCACTACTTCCACGCGACGCTGCCGCTGCAGTTCGACGAGTGGGTGTGGTTCGACGAAAGCCGCGCGGTGGAGGCGCTCGCCGTCGAATACGATCCCGCGCGCCTGCCGGACACGTTTCCGTTCGGGCTGTAGCGCGGGCGGCCGAACGCCCCGCGCTCTCAGGGCGGCCGCGTCAGGCGGGCAGCCCGAGCGCGAGCCGGGCGAGGCTCTCGACCCGCTCGATGGCGCTCGAGCCGAGCGCGCGGATCTCGTCGACGGTGAACAAGCGCGCGTCGGCCGCGTCGTCCGCCGCGCGCGGCTCCCCGGCCTGCCAGCGGCACCGCACCGCGACGAGCACGAAATGCAGGCGCACCGCGCCGTCGTCGCCGCGGTGGATCACGTCGATCACCGTCAGCACGTCGCCGGCCTCGGCGGTCAGGCCCGTCTCCTCGCGCAGCTCGCGCACCGCGGCCTGCGCAACCGTCTCGCCGGGCTCGATGCGTCCGCCCGGAAAGCCCCACCTCCCGGCGTTCGGGGCTTTTGCCCGCTGCACGAGCAGAACACGGCCGTCGCGGGCGACGACGGCGAGCACGGCGGGGACCGGAGCAGCTTCGGGTTGCGGCATCTCGAGCGTGAAGGAGGGGCCGGCGCCTCGATGCCGAATGGTGACATCTTCGGCGGCGCGCACAAGCCCGTCCGCCGAGCCCGAAGCGCCGCCGCCAGCGTTGGCAAAAAAAGCCGCCGCCCCGACGGGGCGGCGGCGGATGCGAGGCGCGCCGTCAGGCCGCCGCGAGCAGCGGAACGACCAGCAGCGCGACGATGTTGATGATCTTGATCAGCGGGTTGATCGCCGGGCCCGCGGTGTCCTTGTACGGGTCGCCGACGGTGTCGCCGGTGACCGCGGCCTTGTGGGCCTCGGAGCCCTTGCCGCCGAAGTTGCCGTCCTCGATGTACTTCTTCGCGTTGTCCCAGGCGCCGCCGCCGGTCGTCATCGAGATCGCGACGAAGAGGCCCGTGACGATCGTGCCGAGCAGGACTCCGCCGAGCGCCTCGGGGCCGAGCAGCAGGCCGACGATCACCGGCACGAGGAGCGGCAGCAGCGACGGGATGATCATCTCCTTGATCGCGGCCTTCGTCAGCATGTCGACGGCGCGCGAGTAGTCCGGCTTCGTCGTGCCTTCCATGATGCCCGTGATCTCGCGGAACTGGCGGCGCACCTCGTTCACGACGGAGCCCGCCGCGCGGCCGACCGCCTCCATCGCGAGCGCGCCGAACAGGTACGGCACGAGGCCGCCGATGAAGAGGCCGATGATCACCCGATGGTCGGAAAGCTCGAAGACGACGTCGGTCAGCCCCGCCTCGTCGAGGCGGAACGTGTAGTCGGCGAACAGCACGAGCGCCGCGAGGCCGGCCGAGCCGATCGCGTAGCCCTTCGTGACGGCCTTCGTCGTGTTGCCGACGGCGTCGAGCGCGTCCGTGACGTTGCGC
>Ga0079224_100001277_pt1 | contig 28490 bp, 24 predicted proteins | sample Stecom2015_FD_80414 | JGI IMG/M metagenome (GOLD analysis project Ga0079224, IMG submission 80414) | Agricultural soil microbial communities from Utah to study Nitrogen management - Steer compost 2015 | ecosystem: Environmental > Terrestrial > Soil > Agricultural land | place: USA: Utah... | reverse complement strand
GGCGTCGATTCCGATCTGGGAGGCGGCGCTCGCGGATGAGAACAGACGCGCGCTCGAGGAGGGCTGGCAGTATGCGCTCGAGCAGGGTGTCGTCGAGGTCGAGATCAGCGCCGACGACCAGGCCCGTTTCGATGCGCTCTACGCGCTCGAGGCGGAGCGTAACGCCGCGGCGCTGTCGCGTTACGGCATCGACGGGACATCGGTGCTTGCCGCCGCGCGAGCGAGCATCGGTCCGGACGGCAGCGTGAGCTGCGCGGGGGGCGGTGCATGATGCGCGTGCTCGACGGCATCCGCGTCGCGGATTTCAGCCACGTGATGGCGGGACCGTACGCGACGCATCTGCTGCGCCTCCTCGGCGCGGAGGTGATCAAGATCGAATCGCCGGACGGCGACGCGATGCGCTACTACGGAGCCGACCGGCGTTACGACGGGATGGCGCCGGCGTTCATCGCGGTCAATGCGGGCAAGAAGTCGGTCGTGCTCGATTTGAAGGCGCCGGAGGATCTGCGCCGCGCCCGGCGCCTGATCGAGCGCTCCGACGTGCTCGTCGAGAACTTCAGACCGGGCGTGATGCAGCGGCTCGGGCTCGGCTACGCGGACGTGAAGTCGTTGCGGCCCGACATCGTCTACTGCTCGGTGTCGGGCTACGGCCAGTTCGGGCCGCGGCGCGACTGGCCGGCGATCGACAACATCGTGCAGGCGACGAGCGGCATGATGAGCCTCGGCGGCGACCCGGACGGACCGCCGATGCGCGTCGGGTTCCCGGTCGTCGATACGCTGACGGGACAGACGGCGGCGCTCGCGATCCTCGCGGCGCTGTTTCGCCGCGAGCGGACCGGGGAGGGCGAGTACCTCGATATCGCGATGTTCGACGCGACGGTCGCGTTCATGACGTCCGCCGTCGTGCCGTATCTCGTGACGGGCCGCGCGCTCGAGCGGACCGGCAATACCGGCTACAGCGGGCAGCCGACGTCGGCCGTGTTCGAGGCCGGCGACGGCCGATACGTTTCGGTCGGTGTCGTGCAGCAGCGCCAGTTCGAGCTCCTCGCGCGCGTGCTCGGGCGCGAGCGCTGGCTCGCCGATCCGCGCTTCAGCGATCCGGAGCGCCGGCGGGCGAACGCGAAGGCGATGCAGGCCGAGCTCGCGGAAGTGCTCGCGACGCGTGATGCGGCCGCGTGGGAGGCGGAGCTCAGCGCGGCAGGCATCCCTTGCGGGCTGGTGCGAAGCGTCGGCGAGGCCGTCGACCTGCCGGGCCTCGAGGATCGGAAGCTGCGCGTGCCGCTGACGGTGCCAGGGCTGCCGGGGAACGAGCACGTCGCCGTGGTGGGCACCGGGATACTCGGAAGCGCGGGGAACGACGAGGCGCTTGGTCCCCCGCCGAGGCTCGGCGAGCACACGGCGGAGATCGTCGAATGGCTCGAGCGAGACTGAGCGCGTGACAGCCGAGGGCGTATCGCTATGCCTCGATCGTCTGCAGGCTCCGCGCGCGCGGGCGCTCGCGGCCGGCTATTCGGACCGCGAGCGCAGGCGCCGTCACAAAGGCCGTTCGTCGGCGCAATCAGACCTCCTGCGCGGCGGCAGCGGGCGGCGCGTCGCGCTCCTCCTCCGTGTGGCCGACCGCATAGCGGTACTTCGGCATCAGGCTCATCAGCACGGCCGATGCGAGCAGGATCGCCGCGGCCGCGTAGAGCCCGTTGTCGTAGGAGAGATCCGCCGACAGCTCGCGCAGCTTCGGCAAGCCCCAGATGCCGACGGCCGATCCGAGGTAGAACACGCCGAAGATCACGCCGTACACGCGCCCGTAAGCCTTGAGGCCGTAGTAGCGCTTGATCAGGAATGCGAGCACGTCGAACTCCGCGCCGAGCAGGAAGCCGATCAGAAGCGCGCTGACGTAGCCGAGTTCCGGATAGAGCGCATAGAGAATGCAGGCAATGGCGCCGCCGATCGAGACCGTCGTCATGACGCGCGGCGCGAAGACATGATCGATGATGAAGCCCACGGCGACGCGCGCGAACAGCAGCCCGAAGCCGAACACCGTTTGCAGGCGCGTCGTCTCCTCGGCGGTCCAGCCCGCGTCGCGCAACAGCGGCACCTGCTGGGTGACGAGGCTCGTCGCCGTGACGCCGAGCAGGAAGAACCCGAGGTTCAGCATCCAGAACGTGGGCTCGCGCGTCGCTTCGCGGAACTCGAGACCGAACGCTCGGCTCGCCGCCGAGAGCCTGCGTGTTGCGCGGTCGACGACGGACGGCTCCCGCAGGCAGTAGGCGACGACGGGCCAGCTCACGAACAGCACGAGCGCCGCGACGGCGACGATGGCCTCTCGCCATCCGTAGGCAGCGATCATCGGACCGATCACGAGCATCGGCAGGAACGTGCTGCCGACGCCGATGCCGGCGTTCGCGCACCCGAGCGCGAGGCCGAGCTTTCGGTCGAACCACGGCGTGACGGCCTGCAGATACCCGAGCGGCCAGAGCCCCAGGCCCGCGATCGGCACGATCGCCCACAGCAGGTAATAGACGTAGAGGTTGTTCGGCGTGAAGTAGATGGCGGCGAGGCTCAGGGCGAACAGCGGAATCGACGTGAGCACGACGCGCCGCGGGCCGAATCGGTCGACGAGCATGCCCTGCAGCGGCGACATCACGACGATCATGTAGGCGACGAGGGAGAACGCGAACGAGACGTCGGACCGCAGCCAGCCGAACTCCTGCTCGATCGGCGTGATGTAGGCCGTGACGGTCAGGTTCGCGATCACGCTCGGGCCGAGCGCGAGGCCGATCGTCGCGCCGAAGGTGGTCAGGATGCCGTTGCGTGAAGCTTCGGACCGTGGAGCGGCTGTCTGCATGTGTTCCCCTCAAGAGCGCGATGGCTTGTGCTCAAACAACGGGAGCAGGGCGAGCATGCTCCCCGACGAATATCCGATAAGCGGGAAAGGACATGCCACGCATGTTCCCTTCGCCGAGTTCGTGTGTTGTAGTATTCGGCGCCTCATTCTATTTCGTGACGGGGCGCAAGTCTCGACCTTCGCAAACGCCGGCAGCGCGCTTCGTCCAGGTCGGCGGCCTTCTGCGAGGTCGGCGAGCGCGCCACGGTCAGCGGGCTTGCGGGCGAATCACGCCAGGGGGCGGGGCCAGGAAGGGGGGATCGACGATGACGGTTCGTGATGGTGTTCGTGCGGCCGCGTTCGCGTTGACGTTCGCAGCCGGTCCTCTGCTTGCGCAGCCCGGCACTGCCCCCAGCGCGGCGCCGCAGAGCAAGGAGTGGGCGGCCGGTCAGACGTTCAAGGAGTGTCGTAACTGCCCGGAGATGATCGTGCTGCCGGCCGGCACGTTCGTCATGGGCTCTCCGCCGGACGACTCGATGAGACGCGACAACGAGGTCCAGCAGGAGATCACGTTCGAGCGTCCGTTCGCGATGTCGACGGCGCCCGTCACTTGGAACGAATGGGAAGCATGCGTGCGCGACCGGTGGTGCGACGGCATCGCAGTCGAGACGGCGCTCGCGACCCTGCCGAACGGCGAACGAAACCCGAATTATCAGGACCGGGGACGCGGCACGCGGCCGGTCGTCGGCGTGAGCTGGTACGACGCGCAGACGTTCGTCGGCTGGCTCAACTGGAAAACCGGCGAGGACGACGCGTACCGCCTGCCTTCCGAGGCGGAGTGGGAGTACGCGGCGCGGGCCGGCTCGGCGACGAGGTTCCCGTGGGGAGACGAGCTCGATCACGACTACGGCAACTTCGGCTCGGACGTCGAGGGCCGTCTCGGCGGCAAGGCGGAAGGCCGCGACGTTTGGCTCGACGAGACGTCACCGGTCAGGTCCTTCCCGCCGAACGCGTTCGGCCTCTACGACATGCACGGTAACATCTTCGAGTGGGTCGAGGACTGCTACGAGCCCGATCGCGCGCAGGCGCCGAAGGACGGCTCGGCGAACCGCGAAGGCAACTGCGCGAACCGGGTCTTCCGGAGCGGGACGTTCCTCAGCAACCCGTACATGCAGCGCTCGGCGCGGCGCGGGGCGCCGTACCCGGCCACGACGCGCGGCCGGAATTACCTGGGCTTCCGCGTTGCGAAGACGCTCGAGGCGGCTTCGGCCGCATCGGTCAGATGATGCTGGGAGCCGCGCCGCGCTTTCCGCGGCCGCGTGAGGGGGATCGATGAAGACGAAAGGTCCGCTGCCCGCTCTATTACTGACGCTGACCGGCCTCGTTCCGAAAGCGGACGCGCATCACTCGATCGTCGAGTTCGACTACGCGCCTGCGTCCGATTTGCATCCAGTACGAAGGCGAGGGCGAGGCGCTGTTTAGAGTCGTCTGCGAGAGGCCCTGATCCTCGCGCCTAGGGGGAGATCCGTGAGCAACGATCCGCGCGAGACGCTCGCCGGCAGCCCGATGAGCCGGCTACAAATCACCGCCGTCGGGATCACGATCGCGTTGAACGCGCTCGACGGTTTCGACGTGCTGTCGATCAGCTTCGCGTCGCCCGGCATCGCCGCTGAATGGGGCATCGATCCGGCCGCGCTCGGCTTCGTGCTGTCGATGGAGCTGATCGGCATGTCGCTCGGCTCGGTGCTCCTCGGCGGCGTCGCCGACAAGGTCGGACGCCGCGCGACGATGCTCGGCTGCCTCGTGCTGATGGCCGCCGGCATGTTCATGGCGACGACGACCCGCGGCATCGTCGACTTGTCGTTTTGGCGGATCGTGACCGGCATCGGCATCGGCGGCATGCTGGCCGCGACGGCCGCGGTCGCGGCCGAGTTCTCGAACCGCCGACGCCGCGATCTCTGCGTGTCGCTGATGGCGATCGGCTATCCGATCGGCGCGGTCGTCGGCGGCTCGATCGCCGCGCAGCTGCTCGGTCAGTACGGGTGGCGGTCGGTCTTCTACTTCGGCGCCGCGGCGACGGCGGCGTTCATTCCGATCGTGCTTCTCTTCGTGCCGGAGTCCGTCCATTGGCTCGCGCGCAAGCAGCCGGAAGGTGCGCTCGAGCGGATCAACCGTACGCTCGCGAGGATGGGCCATGCGGCAGTTCGGGCGCTGCCCGAGCTTTCATCCGACGCCCGCAAACGCAGCATCTCGGACATACTGGCGCCCGGGCTGCTCGGCACGACGGTGATCGTCACCGCGGCGTACTTCTTCCACATCATGACGTTCTACTTCGTGCTGAAGTGGGTGCCGAAGATCGTCGCGGACATGGGCTTCACGGCGTCATCGGCAGCCGGCGTGCTGGTCTGGGCGAACGTGGGCGGCGCGGTCGGCGGCGCAGTGCTCGGCATCCTGACGCAGCGTTTCAACGTGAAGGCGCTGACGATCGGGGCGATGCTGCTCTCGACCGTGCTCGTCGCGATCTTCGGGCGCTCGCCGGACGATCTTGCCCGCCTGTCGATGCTGTGCGCGTTCGCCGGGTTCTTCACGAACGGTGCGATCGTCGGCATGTACGCGATCTTCGCGAAGGCGTTCCCGACGCACGTGCGCGCGACGGGCACGGGCGTCAGCATCGGCGTCGGTCGCGGCGGCTCCGTGCTCGGGCCGATCATCGCGGGGTTCCTCTTCGACGGCGGCGTCGGGCTGCCGACCGTGGCGCTCGTGATGGGCTTGGGCTCGCTGCTTGCGGCGGGTGTGCTGATGCTCTTGAAGCTCGAGCCGACCGGGCCCGAGGCCGCGGAGGGTGCGCGCGATCGATCTCCGCCCGCGCGAAGGCGTCCCGGACTTCCCGGCCCTGCTGCGAGTGCGGCTGATACCTGAAGCCGCGCTCGGACCTCGAACGAGCGTCGCGCGGTTCCGCAGCGTTTGGCGTAGTAGATGGGGAGGGCTTCACCGCCGTGCGCCGGCAGGGCGCGTGACGGATCCGGCGGCACGATCCCCGGGATCCCTGTCGTGAAGAAGTGAAAGCTCACGGACAGAAATGCGGCGCGGCCGGCTTCGTTCGAGGGCCAAGTCGAATCGCAAGTCGTGTTATGCGTCGGCCGTGTAGCAGCACCCGTACATGAAGTACCGACTCGTGCGACCTACGTCGGCGTTCCATCCCAGTCCGCGGAGCCTTTCCCGAAGGTCCTCGGGCTCGTAATAGATTTGTAGATGTTGAACGTTCGCCCGTCGTTTAGCCGCCGTTCGACGATGGGCCCCGCCTTCGGAAGGACCTGATCCGGTGAAGTAGATGTCGGATCCTTTGTCGAATCGATGAAGAAGACGCGTCCTGCCGGAGCGACGGCGGCCCGCACGAGGCTCCAGAACGGTTCGAATTTCGTGTCCGGCACGTGGGAAAGCCAGAAGCTGAAGAACACTACGTCGAACTGCTCCGGCGGTGCCCAATCGAGCAGATCCGCTTGGATGTATCGTACGCGGCCTGATCCAATCCTCTTTTCATTTAACGCCAGCATTTCGGCCGAGGCGTCGACAACGGTCAGCTCGTCAGCGTAGCGATACAGCTTCTCGGTCCAGATGCCGGTCCCGCCCGCAAGCTCCAGCACTTTACCGGCGGGCGTGAATTCCCGGAGCGCGGCGTCCAGCTGCTCGATATCCGAGAACCAGTGCGCGTTGAGCTCGGGGCCCCGATCGTAGCGCCCTTTCCGAAACCACCATTCGTCGTACTCGTTGGCGCGGGCACGGTAGTACTCCACCTGCTGCGCGACGTCGATGGTGACGTTCTCGCTCATCTGGGGCTCTCCGTCACCCGGCTCGGATGCATTGGATGGGGAGGCCAAGCAATAGCCATCAGGCCGATACTCGCTACGGCTTCGCCGCCGATTTCCACGACGCGACCGAAGTATCCGCCTCGCTCGATCTGCTCACGAAGCCACGGTCCAAAGTGCGCGGTCATCGTCCTCAGCGTGCCGGGATCGTGTCCCGCCTCGAGAAACATGCGCTCCCGATGGTCGCAGACCAGTGCCACGTGAATATCACGCTCGACGTACGCAGGGTGGGGCTTCGTCATAACGTTCGGCCCAAGTGCTTTTCGACGGAAGAGATCATGCCAGGTTCGGTGAATGCGGTGAATCGCTGCGTGCTGTTCGCGCGCGCGATGCCCGAGGGGCCGTACGCGCGCGCCTCGCGGCTCCGGCGCGCAACACTCGATCAGCCCACGGCGACCGCCGCTCGGCCCGCGTCGAGCCGCGGGTAATCCGTATAGCCGCGCTCGCCTCCGGCGTAGAACGTCGCCGGGTCAGGATCGTTGAGCGGCGCGCCGATGCGGTAACGCTCGACGAAGTCCGGATTCGCGAGCGCCCAGCGGCCGACCGTCATGACGTCGGCAAGGCCGCTTTCGACGTCCGCGCCGAGCTTCTCGAGCGCCTGCCCGGGCCGGTTCAGCAGCAGCGCATTCGGCCATAGGCGCCGGATATCCTGAACGAGCGGCTCGTTGCCGTGGTGCACGACGTGCACGTACGCGAGATCGAGCTTCGCGAGCTCGCGGACGAGATGGCGATAGAGCGCCTCGTATTCCTCGCCCTCGTCGATCGCATTGAACGTCGAGCCCGGCGACAGCCGAATGCCGGTACGGTCCGCGCCGATCGCGTCGGCGACCGCCGCGGCGGTCTCGATCGCGAAGCGCGCGCGGTTCTCGATCGATCCGCCGTATTCGTCGTTGCGCAGGTTCGCGTTCACGGACAGGAACTGCTGCACGAGATAGCCGTTCGCGCCGTGGATCTCGACGCCGTCGGCGCCGGCCTCGATCGCGCGCCGGGCCGCATAGGCGAAATCGTCGATCGTCTTGCGGATCTCGTCGATCGACATCGCTCGCGGCGTCGGCATGTCCTTCAGCCCTTGCGCGGTGAAGATCTGCTCGCCGGTGGCGACGGCCGAAGGCGCGAACGGCTGGCGATGGTGCGGCGTGTTGTCAGGGTGACTCGCCCGGCCGACGTGCATCAGCTGAACGAACAGATGGCCGCCGGCATCGTGCACAGCGTCGGTGACGCGCCGCCAACCCTCGACGTGCCGGTCGGTATAAAGGCCCGGGGTCAACAGGTAGCCTTGGCCGTCGTCCGAGGGCTGCGTGCCCTCGCCGATCAGGAGCCCGAGCGACGCACGCTGAGCGTAGTACTCCGCCGCGAGCGGCCCCGGAGTGCCGTCGGGCAGTGCGCGGCTGCGCGTCATCGGGGCCATCGCGAAACGGTGCGGCAGCGTCAGCCGCCCCACTCTTGCCTCGTGCCAGATCGTTGCCATCGTCGCGCTCCTTTCGTTCATTTCGCCGGTCAGGCGGCGTGCTCGCTTTCGAAGGAGCCACAGGCTAAAGTGTCTACGTTTCGGTCCGCAATCCACAAACTATAGACAGGTTGTTCCATTTATGGATCACTCGGGAATCGACCTCGGCTTGCTGACCGACTTCAACCTCGTCGCGTCCGCGGGCGGCTTCGGCAACGCGAGCCGCATGAGCGGACGGCCGAAGGCGACGTTGTCCCGCCGCGTGATGGCACTCGAGGAAAGCCTCGGTGTGCGCCTGTTCGAGCGCGGCGCTCGCAAGCTCAAGCTGACCGAGGACGGCCGCGCGCTCTACGAGCGAACGAGCGCGCTCGTCGCCGAGATCGTCGAGGTCGGGCAGTGTCTGAAAGAGGGCTCGCTGCAGCCGCGCGGCCGGCTGCGGGTCAGCGTGCCGCTGTTCATCGGCCAGACGATACTCGGGCAGCTCGCCGCGGAGTTCAGCCGCCGCTACCCGGAAGTCGAGCTCGAGATCGTCGCCGAGGACCGCTACGTCGATCTCGTCGATGAAGGTTACGACGTCGTCGTTCGGGCGAACCCGCGCGCGGACGCGACGCTCGTCGGACGCCGCATCGGGCAGGACGCGCTCGTCGTCGTCGCGCCGCCGGACATGCGCCGTCCGAGAACGCCGCGGAACTTCCCGCCTCCCCGAGTGCCCGCGGTCGCAATGATCCAGCTTGCGGACGAACGGCCGTGGAAGGTCACGGAGCGGCTCGAGATCATGCCGGATGTGCGCCTCCGCCTCTCATCGCTGCTGATGGTGCGCGATGCCGTCTGCGCCGGGGCCGGCGCCGCACTGCTGCCGCGCGCGGTCGTCGAGGACGCAGCGGCTGCTGGGCGCCTCGTCATCTGGAGCACCGTGCCGCATCGGACGTCGGAGCTCTGGGTGCTCCACGCGTCGCGGCGGCTCGTCAGCACGAAGGTCAGCGCGTTCGTCGACTTCATCGTCGAATCGCTGCGGGGGAAGCACGGTATCGGCGCATGACCGCCGCGGACGGAGGCGCGCCAGCGCAGCAGTTCCAGCTGGACGCCGAATAGCACCCGCGGCGGGGGCTTCGGCCGCCGTGGTTGCGTCGCCGTGCTCCCGATCGTTCGAGCTCACAGCCCGAGCGCATACAGCAGCGTGTCGTTGTACATGATGAGGCGGCCGAACACGATCACGCCGACCCAGAACACGAGGGACGCGCCCGCGATGGCTTTCGCGGCCGGGACGGCGTCCCCGGCCGGCCCCGCTGCCGCCGCCGTGCGGGCGATGCCCGTCAGGTAGAACACGGCGACGTTGATCCCCGCGAGCAGGATCAACAGCATCTTCAGCTGAAACGCGAGGTTCTCGAGGTACGCCATCGCGCCGCCGACCGGATTGCCGGCAACGAACACGAGCCCCGTCACGGTGTTCACGACGAAGCCCGCGACGCCGATCGGCAGCAGGCGCTCGAGCGCGCCGATCGGCAAACCCTTGCCGAAGCCGAGGATGCGGATGTCGACGAAGCCGATCGTGCCGATCAGCAGCGCCATCCCGGCGAAGTGGAAGATCTCGCAGATCGGCCAGATCCAATCGTAGGCGTTGACGATCTCGGCCATGCCGGTTGCGTCGAGCAGTGCGGCGAGCGTGTCCATCGTGCGGCTCCTTGGCGGTTGCGGTAGCGCTTCGACTCAGCCGAAGTACTTGTTGAGTAGATTCGGATAGGCGGTCAGGCGGCCGGCGACGATCGCCGCGCCCCATAGCGCGAGACAGGAGACAGCGAGCGCTTTGGCCGCGACCGGGACCGGCTCGCCGTCTCGGGGTGTTCCCGCATCGTCGAAGACGAAGCGCTTCAGCAGCCGCAGGTTCACGATCGCGAGCACGACGAACGCGAGCTTGACGAGGAACGCGACGTTGTCGGCGAGGGACGCGGCGCTCGCGGCGAACAGCGCGATGCCGGACAGCGCGTTGACCCAGAACGCCGCATACATCAGGGCGAAGAACTTGCGCGCGGGCACGAGCGGAATCTCGGGGGCGACGCCGAGAAGCCGCAAGGCGACGGCGGAGCTCAGGCCGACCACGAACGCGAGGCCGATCGCGTGCAGCGACAGCATCGCGGTGTACGCGAAGAGCGATGGGGACTCCCGTACCCAGGTGGCGAACGCGCTGCTTTCGACGGCGTCGAGCCAGCCCGCCTCGGCCCCGAGCGACGAGCCTGCGGCAAGATTCGCGATCAGCTCCGGCATCTTCGTCCCTCCGGCGGCTTGCTGCGCGCGCCTTCCGAGTCGGCGCGACCGTTTCCCTGAATCGCATGCTAGCGACGGCGGCGCGGGCGGCGGTTGACATCGGTCAACCCGAGCGGCATGCGCGCATACGCACATCTCGCAGCACGATGCGGAAAGCCGCTATACCGCGCGTCGAGCTGCGCGCGCTAGCGTCGGATCGATGACGTATTCCGCTCGGGCGAGCGCCGCCGTCGTGCGGGGCGATTTCGATTGCGCCGACTGCCCGCATGCAGGACGCTGCTGGGGCGATCCGCCGCGCGCGGGCGCCGGCATCCTGGTCACTCGCCGAGTGGTGCTCGAGCCGGGTGAGCCGCTCTTCCGGCAGGGCGAACGATTCGACGGCGTATTCGTCGTCACTGCCGGATGCATCAAGCTCCGCGAGACGAACTCGTGCGGCGGCGAGCACATCGCCGCGCTCCGCACTCCCGGCGAGATCGTCGGTCTCGAGGGCTGGGCACAGGGCCGCCATCCGCATGCCGCGATCGCGGCGACCGAGGCGAGGCTGTGCCGGTTGACGATGCCGCCGCGGGGCGGCGCCGTCAGCGTCGACCTGCTCGAGCGCCTGCTCTCCAAGACCGCGATCCAGCTCGAGCGCGCGTCCCGGCCATGGGCCGGCGGCCCGGCTGTCGAGCGGGTCGCCGCGTTCGTCGAGGACCTCGCGGAGCGCCTCGACGACGAGCGGCTCGCGCTTGCGGCGGCACGGTTGCCGCTGACTCGCGCCGAGATCGGGTCCTATCTCGGGCTTGCCGAAGAGACGGTCGTCAGGGCACTCGCGAAGCTCGCGCGCGTGTCGCCCGGGCGGCGCGCGGCGCGTGACCTCGGCGCCTCGACGCCGAGGCCGGCTCGGCCGAGTCGACCGGGACGCACGATATCTGTATAGTCATTCAGATATTCTCCGTGCTGCGGCGCGGCACGCGAAGGATGTCGTCGTGCCCGCTCGATGCGCGTCGCTTGCCGTCGGGCGGCGGCCGGTTTCACCAAGGAGACGATGCGAAGTCGTTTTTGGGAGCGTTACTCCCTCGGCGAGCTGAACAGCAAAGAGTGGGAGGCGCTCTGCGACGGCTGCGGCCAGTGCTGCCTGATTCGTGAGGTGGAAGGCGCGACGGTCACGGTCTACGGCGTGGCGTGCGAGCTGCTCGATATCGAGCGGGCGCGCTGCACGGACTACGCGAACCGACTGCAGAGAGCGCCTCACTGTCACGAGCTGACGCCGACGAGCGTCCCGCACTACGGCTGGCTGCCCGAAACGTGCGCCTACCGTCGCGTCCACGAAGGGAAGCCGCTGCCGAGCTGGCACCCGCTCCTGGTCGGCAGCCGGCGCGAGATGCGCGAGCAGGGCATCACGGTCTCCCATTACGCCGTCCGCCCCGAAAGCATCCGAAAGAAGCGCCTGGCGCGTCACGTCGTCGCGCGCTGGACGGTGGCGACGGGCCGCGACGACTGCACGCTGGGCGCCGCGGCCTGCGGCGCGAAGCCCTGCGGGGCGAAGCGTCCATCGCGCCGTTATCGGGCGCGCAGCCACGAATGCGGCGCCTCGCGAGAGGCCGTGCCTCCTCGGCCGAAGCGAAGCGCGGGGCGCAGGTCCTGATCCGCGTCTTCGGTCCGCTCGACTTCGCGGGCTTAGCTTCCGCGCAAGCGCAGGGAACCGAAGAGCAGCCCGGGCGACAAAACCCTCATGACACTCGCGAACGCGCTGCGGTTGCTCAGTGTCGTGCTCGTCGCGTTGTCGATGGCGGCAGGCTTCGCCCACCTCTATGCGCTGCCGAACAAGATCGATCTTCCGCCAGCCGAGTACTTCGTCGCGCAGCAGATCTACGCCGGCTGGGCACTGATCGGGATCGCGATCCTCGGCGCAATCGGCTCGACGCTCGCGCTCGCCGTGCTGGTGCGGCGCCGCGGCGCCGAATTCCGGCTCGTGGTCACGGCGCTCGTGTGCCTCGTCCTGGCCCTCGCGATCTTCTTCGCGTTCACGTTCCCCGCGAATCAGGCGACCGAGAACTGGACGACCCGGCCCGCCGACTGGGAGACCCTGCGGTCCCAGTGGGAGTACTCGCATGCGGCGGGTGCGCTGCTTTACTTGACTGCGCTGATCGCGCTGACGCTGTCCCTGATCGTCCGGTCACAGACCGCCGGATACCCGCACCACGGCACCGGTGACGTACGACGCCTCGCTCGAGAGCAGCCATAGCACGGCGTTCGCGATCTCGTCGGGCTCGGCAATACGGCCGATCGGCGTCCGGCGACGACGATCTCGGCGCCAGGCCGGGACTCTACCCAAGTGCGCTCATTCGTCGATCGCGGGGGCGGGATCGAGGCGGCGGAACGCCGCGAGCAGCCGCAGCAGATCCCGTCGTTGCTTTGCGCCGAGGTGCGCTTCGATGTCGCGTTCCAGACGCTCGTGGAGGCGGAGCAGCTTCACGGTCAGCTTTTGGCCGGCCGGCGTCAGCTGCAGGACCCGCGAGCGGCGGTCCCCGGCGGCCGTGCGTCGCGTGACGAGCCCTCGTTCCTCGAGCTCGGCGAGGAGCGTGACGATGTTCGCCCGCTCGATTTGCAGCACTTTGCCGAGCGCCGACTGCCTGATCTCCGGGTTGTGATGGATCAGCCCGAGGATGGTGAACTGCACGGGCCGGATGTTGAGCGGGCCGAAGACGGCGGAGAACCGCTGCATCTGCAGGCCGAGCGCCCGCCGCAGGCTGTAGCCGACGAGATCGTCGAGCATCGTGGCGTCGACCTCGGCTTCGCCCGCCGCGGGCAGCCGCTGAACGTCCCGGGCGGGCCGCCTGGCTCGCCTCCGAACATCCGTGCGCCGTTGGGCCACCCCCGTCTCCCCTGAATACGCTTGCTTCAGCCGCGCTATTCTCCCGATGCGGGGCGGGCATGCAAGCTCGGCGGCGGCCGTCTCTGGGCCCGGGCCGCGCGGTCATTCGGCATCGCAGAGAAGAAAAGATCTCGCGATCGTCCCTTTGAAGGGGCCGATGCGGTGGGGCTTACGAGCCCGCGAGCGGTCGAGGCGACCCTATTTCCTTGCCGGCCAGCTCTGCGTGTCCTCGACGTCCTCGGCTTCGTCCGTTCCGTCCCTGCCCTCGCTTTGACCCAACGCGAGCTGGGCCAGCTCCTCGAGCGAGTTGAGCCGGGTGATAGCCGTCTCCTCGAGAACGTAGGTTTCCGTCGGGTCAGCCTTCGGGTCGTGTGGCACTCGCCTTCTCCGTCTTGGAAAGGTGCAGCAATTTTCTCGTCGTGCCCGTCCTCAGTGACGGACGTGCAAAAACGTAGTTAGAGTAGGAAACAAGTGCAGTGATTCACGTCACACTGAAGCGACAGGGCCGGCCGCGGCTTCGGCGCCCGGGCGCGCCGCGCCGTGAGTCCTGCCGCAAGAGCTGGAACCAACGGCGCTGCATCGATGCGCGGTGTCCCGCGGAGGTCGGCCGGGCGATCGAGACTGGACGCCGTGATCTCACCGATCCGGAACCTGAAGCCTCGCAGGCGTAACATTCGTCCAGGCGAGATCGTCCTGACCGAGTGCGCGGGCGTCGTCCCGCGCTATATACTCTGCTCAGCGCTGCCTTCGGGAGAAGATCCGTGGATCCCGACGCGTCCAGGCCTTCTCGTCCGCGGGCGGCTCGATGCACGCCGAGCACGGATTGCAGGCTGCGTAGTCTCGCTGCGCTCGGCACTCTGCTTGGAGTGCCGAGCGGGCCGCCCCTCGCTCAACAGCTCGCCGTGAACGACGTGCCCGTCCCCCGCGTGCCGCGCGCGGCCGGCGCTTACGTCATCGACGGCGTCCTCGACGACGAGATCTGGGTCCACGCGCTCGCGCTCGATCTTACGATCGAGATCAATCCGGGCGAGAACGTGCCGGCGCCCGTGGCGACTCGCGGGTACATCGCCGAGAACGGCACGACGCTCCTCGTCGCCTTCGATGCGAAGGACCCGAGCCCCGAGCTGATCCGCGCGTATCTGCGCGACAGGGATTCCGCGTTCAACGACGACTTCGTCGGCATCGTGATCGATACGTTCAACGACCAGCGCCGGGCATTCGAGTTCTTCGTGAACCCGCTCGGCGTGCAGATGGACCTGATTCAGGACGACGTGCGCCGCAACGAGGACGACTCCTGGGACGCGATCTGGGAGTCGGCCGGCAGGATCAACGACGACGGCTACACGGTCGAGATGGCGATACCCTTCGATCAGCTCCGCTTCCGACGGGGCGCGGCCGAGCAGACGTGGGGCCTCGACATGATCCGCGTCTACCCCCGCACCGATCGCTCGCTCCTGTCGATCAGCCCGCGAGAGCGTGGCCGCAACTGCTATCTGTGCCAGCTCCCGAAGATCCGCGGCTTCGAGAACGCCGCGCCCGGCAAGGACCTCGAGATCGTGCCGTCGCTGACGGCGGCCCGCACCGATGCGCGCGACGAGGCGAGCGGGCGCCTGCTTGCCGGCAGCACGGACGAGGAGGTCGGCGTCACCGTGAGCTGGGGCATCACGCCGGATCTCACGGCGAATCTGACGCTCAATCCGGACTTCTCGCAGGTGGAGGCCGACGTCGCGCAGCTCGACGTGAATAACCGGTTCTCGCTGTTCTATCCCGAGACGCGGCCGTTCTTCCTGGACGGGGCGGACTACTTCGCGACCGACATCGACGCGGTCTTCACGCGCACGGTCGCCGACCCGGACGTCGGCGCGAAGCTGACGGGCCGCAGCCCGACGAGCACGTACGGCGTGTTTCTCGCCGAGGACGCCGTCACGACTCTGCTCTTCCCGGGGCCGCTCGAGTCGTCGAATCACGTCCTCGGCCAGTCGAACCGTGTGCTCGTCGGCCGGTACGCGCACGCCTTCGGCGAGAACGCGTCGACGCTCGGCGCGCTGATCACGAGCCGCTCCGGCCGCGGTTACGGCAACGCTGTGGCCGGTATCGACGGCAGGTTCAGGATCAGCGACCGCCACAACGTCCGTTTCCAGTACCTCGAATCCGAGACCGAGTATCCCGCCGACGTCGCGGCGCGCTTCGGCCAGCCGCAAGCCGCGTTTCGCGGCGACGCGCTCAGCATCGAGTACGATTTCGACTCGCGGCAGTGGTGGGCCGAGATCGAGCTCGAACGGGTGGACCCCGGCTTCCGGGCCGATGCGGGTTTCGTGACCCAGGTCGGCTACGAGGAGATCGACGTCGGCTTCGGCCGCATCTGGCACGGGGACGATGACGACTGGTTCAACGAGCTCAGGCTCGGCACCGATGCCGAGCGGTCCGAGGATGCCGAAGGCCGGCTTCTCGAGCGCCGCCGCTCGACCTGGTTCTCGTTCAACGGCCCGCTTCAGTCGTATTTCGAGATCGGCCGGAACGACGGCGAGCAGCTCTGGAACGGCACCCTCTACGAGACGGACGATACGTTTCTGTTCGGCCAGTTCCGCCCGAACGGCGCGCTCTACTTCTCGTTGAGCGTGAACGAGGGCAAACAGATCGACCTCGCGAACTCGCGGCTCGCGGATCAGCTTCGCGTGCAGCCGTCACTCGATTTGAACGTCGGGCGGCACATGCTGCTGCGGTTGCGGCACACGCTCCTGCAGCTCGAGAGCGAGGAGGGCGAGCGGATCTTCGATGCGCAGCTCAGCGACGCGAGGCTCACGTGGCAGTTCAACCTGCGCAGCTTCCTGCGCTTCACGGTCCAGCGCCAGCACGTCAAGCGGAACCTCGCGCTGTTCCTCGCCCCCGACACGCAGTCGCACAGCCTGACGATGGGCTCGCAGTTCCTCTACTCCTACAAGATGAATCCGCAGACCGTGTTCTTCATCGGCTACTCCGACAATTACGTCGACGACGACCGCTACGACGATCTGACGAGCACGGACCGGACCTACTTCGTGAAGCTGGCGTACGCGTGGGCGCCGTGAGGGGAGGAGATCGCCGACAAAGTGTCGGACAATCGGGCGAAAGCCCGGCCCCGGGGCCGAACGGCTGCCTGACGCGATCTTCACAATCTTCAAGAAATCTGAAGCCAGCCGCTGCAAGTGCCGCCTGATCCGGGCCGATCCCGGCTTGCGGTTGGCTGGGGACCGCGAGAAATGTGGTACGCTCCGGCGGATAAGCCACGTCGGGGGGGTCTTGGGCTCGTGAACACGGATCCGCGCCAAACGATATTGAATTCGCCGATGAGCCGAATGCAGATGCTCGTCGTAGGGATCACGATCGCACTGAACGCGCTCGACGGCTTCGACGTGCTGTCGATCAGCCTGGCCGCGGCGCCGATCCGGAACGAGTTCGGCATCGGCCCTTCCATCACGGGCCTGCTGCTCGGCATGGAGCTGATCGGCATGGCAATCGGGTCGATCTTCCTGGGCCGGGTGGCGGACGCATGGGGCCGCCGGCCGATGATGCTGACCTGCCTCGTGTTGATGACGGCCGGCATGTTCATGGTGACGACGGCGCCCGGTTTCCTCGCTCTCGGGGTGAAGGCCGTAACGGACTCGCTCGGGCTGCTCGAGGACTGGCCGCTCGCGCTGATCCATATCTCGATCTGGCGGATCATCACGGGCCTCGGCATCGGCGGCATGCTGGCGTCCATCAACGCCGTCGTCGCCGAGTACTCGAACGCGAAGAAGAAGCACATGAACGTCGCGCTCATGTCCATCGGTTACCCGGTCGGCGCGTCGGTCGGCGGCTTCATTGCCTCGTGGCTGCTGATCGACAACACGTGGCATGCGGTCTTCTACCTCGGTTTCGCCATGACCCTCGCGATGATCCCGGTCGTGTACTTCTTCGTGCCGGAGACCATCGCGTGGCAGGTGCGCAATGCGAAGCCCGGCACGCTCGAGAAGGTCAACGCGACGCTGAAGAGGATGGGACATCCGACGGTGACGGCGCTGCCGGATGTGACCGGCGAGCGGGCCGAGCAGAAGGCCGGGGGTAACATCTTCTCGCCGAAGTTCATCCGCACGACGGTCATCGTCACGGCCGCCTATTTCTTCCACATCATGACCTTCTATTTCATCTTGAAGTGGACGGGCGTCATCGTGGCGGACCGGGGCTTTGCGGATTCGCAGGCCGGCGCCGTGCTGAGCTGGATCAACGTCGGCGGCGCGACGGGCGGTGCGCTGCTCGGCTTCCTGACGCTCAGGTTCGACCTCAAGCGGCTCACGATGGCCGCGATGGTCCTGTCGACCCTCATGGTCGTCGTGTACGGCTGGGGGCCCAGCACCCTCACGCAGATCACTCTGGTCTGCGTCGCGTGCGGCTTCTTCATCAACGCCGCGATCAACGGCATGTACGCGATATTCGCCCATGCCTACCCGACGCACGTGCGGTCGGCGGGCACCGGTTTTGCGATCGGCTTCGGCCGAGGCGGCTCGCTGCTGGCGCCGATCGTGGCCGGATTCCTGTTCGAGGGCGGGATGTCCGTGCCGGTCGTCGCCACGATCATGGCCTGCGGGTCGCTGGTCGCTGCGATCGTGCTCGTGTTCCTCAAGCTCGATGCCGCGCCGCCGGAGGCGATCGAAGCAGAAAAAGTCACGGCGAAGGCGGAGGAGGTACCCGCAGTCCCGCTCGCCGGGACGCCGGCGACCACCTGACGCCGCACGTTCCGCCCGCGCCGAAGCGGCGCGGTGCGGCCGGGCCGCGGTTCGTCTGAAAGGGACACGGCGCAAGCTGTGTCCCTTTTTTTATGCGCCCGGCAGGGCGAGCTCCAAAAGAAGGGGCGGTCAAATCAGTAACGCCGAGGGACAGGCCGCATCCGGCCGGCGTCACGAGCTCGGCGTCGCGTGGACCGAGCAGATCGGCCAGACACCGCTCGAGTTCCAGCCGGGTTCGCGCTGGGCGTACAGCGCGCTCGCAGGGTTCGACGTGCTGAGCCGCATCGTCGAGGTGGCCTCAGGCCAGACGTTCGATGCATTCCTGCGCGAGCGCGTGTTCGGCCCGCTCGGCATGACGGAGACGACGTTCTGGCCGACGGCCGCGCAGCGCGTGCGCCTCGTGTCGAGCTACGTCGCGCAGAACGGCGAGCTGGCGCCGAGGCCGAATCCCGACTCGATGTCCGGCGAGCGCTACTTCTCGGCGGCCGGCGGCCTGATGACGACGGCGGAGGACTACGCCCGCTTCGCGATGATGCTGGCCGCCGGCGGGGAGCTCGACGGCGTACGGATACTGAGCCCGCGCAGCGTCGAGATGATGCGCTCCGTCTTCGTGCCGGACACCTGGCCCGGCAGGCAGCCCGGCGAGGGGTTCGGGCTCGGCGTGCGCGTCATCGAGAACGCGGCCGCGCGGCGCACGTGGCTGTCCGAGGGCAGCTTCGGGTGGAGCGGGCTCTACGGCACGCACTTCTGGGTCTCGCCGCGAGAGAAGCTCGTCGGCATCCTGCTCGCACAGACGTCCGTTCGGGCGCTGCTCGACGACTTCGAGACGGCCGTGATGCAGGCCGTCGTCGACTGATCCGCCGCGGCTGCGGCCGGCGTCCCGCCGCAGCGAGGCGCCGGCCGTCTGGCTCCGGTGGGGCGTTCGAAGCCGCCCCTGCCCGGCCTTCCTCGCCGGCGCTCCGTCCGCGGCCGCACTTCTTCTTCAGCCGAGAACGCCCCCGTTTCGGCCGGCGTGCGCGTGCGCAAATTTTGCATCAGAAGGGGAAAGCGGCTTGCATTTCGTCGAAACGGCTCGTTATTTGCAAGCGTGTCACAACGCCCGCACGAAGCATTGAGCGCTACGGGCGGGACGCCGAAGGGCAACGGACACGAGCCGCTGGAGTTGGGGATCGAAGCGCTCGCTACGGAGGGTAATGACGCCTATTCCAACCGGGATTTTGCTTCTCCAGACTACGTTCGGGTGCGCAAAGGTTCCGGTTTCGGTTTTTTGACCAGGGCGTTGTTAAGGCTTTCCCGGATGTGGGTATTCTCCTTATCGCCATCTTTTCGGCTCGCGTAAGTACATATACGGAGTCAACGGCGGATTTTCGGTCTGCCTCGTTGACAGATGTGAGGACTCGTCTACGATAGGTCGAATATGGCGACGCAACTCAAAAAGAAGGCGAAGACCAGGAAAAAGAAGCTCGACGCGGAGATCACGCGCGAGTTCGATGCCGAAGGCGTGCGCAGAGCGATGCTTGCCGCGCTCGAGGCGATCTACGAGAATTTCCCGCACATCACATTGGCGCAATATCTCGTCGCGCTAGAAATTCTCGTGGCCGAGAGTGAGGGCAAGCCGCACACCCTGGTCTCGTTGGTCAAGAAGCTGAACATGCCGTTCTCGACGGCCTCGAGGGTCGTCTGGTCCCTGACGAAGGAGGGCGGCAACATCGGCATCGTGAAGTACCAACCGCATCCGACCGATCGCCGTATGAAGTATCTCGTCATCGATCCGGAAGGTCTGACGAGCGACGTGCCTCGCGCGCTCAGCCGGGCGATGATCGACTACTACGGCGATTCCGTGCACAAGCTGCGACGAGCGGTGCACTGAGGCCGGGGCGCTCGCTCCGCTCCCACTTCCCGAAAAAAAAGCGGGAGCCGACCGCGTCGGGCTCCCGCGAGCGGGTACCAGGGCAACCCCTGGGCGATGTTCGGTATTGGTTGTTGGCGCTCCTACGCGCCGCCAGCGCGTTCATTGCACCGGCACACAGCGGACCTGTGTCGCGTTGTCCGCCCGGCGCTCCTGGATTCGTTGCTGGATCTTGTTGCCGGCATAAGCGCCGACCGCGGCGCCGACCGCCGTGGTCAGGTCGCGATCGCCGACGTCCCTCGCGACCGCACCGCCGACCAGCGCGCCGATCGCGGTGCCGGCGATGCGCCGCTTGTCGCGCGGCTCGTTTGCGACCGTCTCTTCGTAGCACTCCTCGCGTACCGCCGCGGGGGCCGGCGCGGGTGCAGGAGCCGGCGCCGCCGCGGGCCTCGGGGCCGGCTGAACGGCCGCGGCCGACGCAGGCGCCGCAGTCGCGCCGGAGCCGTGCGTATCGTGCTGGATCGAGCCGTGCTCCGCGTGCACATCCTGATCGGCATCCTGCTCGATCATTGCCGTGCCGCCTTGCCGGTCGGCACCGCCCAGGAATTGATACGCGGTCACTCCGCCCGCCGTTGCAAAGCCGACGCCGAGCGCAACACCCATCAACAACGACTTGTTCACCATACGGAAGCCTCCTTGTGTCGGCGCACATTGCGGCGATCCGCGCTCGACCGTCGTCGGCATCGGCTGCGCACGTCACGTCGTCCATAGCGCGCGCGATGCACGGCGGGCGCGAGCCGCATTGCACGCCGTCATTGCGCCGACGAGTCTAACGGCAATCCGCGGGCATTGCCGAATCGTCGCTTTCCAACGTCGAACTGCGTCACACAACGCGCCGAATGGTACCGTCTCCGAAATGCCTCCAGGGCGCGGAAAACGCGGGGTTTGCGCCGCTTCTCTTCCGTGCTCGGGGGATGACGCACTCCGGCGACACTGTGCCGATGACCAGTCGAGTCTCGGCGAGCACGACCGCTCGCTTTCGCCCGGTGAATTGTTGATACCATCTTCGGCTTCCGGGTCATCGAATGAACGAGAGGAGCCTTGCCGGAGCGTCCCCCGAGCGCCGTTACACCGCCGTCCGCGGCGATCGCGAAAACTGACAGCGGCAGCGCGTACCAGCCGGAGCGCCGTCCGCTGATCGTCGGCATCGGCGTATCGACGGGCTGCGACGAGCAGCTTTACGGCTTGCTCGGCGCGATGCCGTCTCATCCGGGCATGGCCTTCGTTGTTGTACGACACGAACAGCGCCGGAACACGGCCGGCTTCATTGACGCGCTCGCACGACGAACGTCGTTGCCGGTGCGGAGCGTCGCGTCAAGAACCGAGATCGAGCCCAACTCGATCTACGTGCCGCCGGTCAACGCGGAGCTGACGGTCAAGTGCGGAGCGCTGAGCCCGGTCAAGCCGCGGCGCGCGCGAGGCGGGCTCGGGCCGATCGATCGGTTCCTGCGCGAGCTCGCATGGGATGCGGCTGAGCGCGCGATCGGCGTCGTCCTGTCCGGCGGCGTGCTGTACGGCAGCACGGGTCTTCGCGAGATCAAGGAGCGGGGCGGGCTGACGCTCGTCGACGAGCAGGCGGGCCCCGCGCTGCAGGGGCTGCCGCGGGGGCCGTTCGCGGCGTCGCACATCGACATGGTGCTGCCGGTCGTCCGCATGCCCGAGAAGCTCGTCAGCTACGCGCGCCACGCCTATCTCCGGCATTGCGAGCGGGCGCCGGACGCCGCGCATTCGCCGCTCGGCATCGAGGAGGAGCTGGTCCCGATCATGGAGCTGCTCCGCCAGGAGACGGCCCACGACTTTCGCCGCTACCGCAAGAACACGCTGTGGCGACGGATCCAGCGCCGGATGGGGCTCAATCAGATCGACCGGATCTCCGAGTACGTCGACCTGCTGCGCGAGAGCCGCGTGGAGGTCCAGGCGTTGCGCCGCGACCTGCTGATCTGCGTCACGCGCTTCTTCCGTGACCCCGAGGCGTGGCAGTTTCTCGAGCAGCGCGTGCTGCGCGGGCTGGTCGAGGACCAGGGACCGGACCTGCCGATTCGCGCATGGGTTCCGGGCTGTGCGACGGGCGAGGAGGCGTATACGCTCGCGATGCTGCTGCGGGACCAGCTCGACGCCGCCGGCAGCCCGCGGCGGTTGCAGGTCTTCGCCACGGACGTCGCCGAGGACGCCCTCGACGCCGCGCGTGCGGGACTCTTTCCGGCTTCGATCGAAAGCGACGTGACGCCCGAGCGTCTCGAGCGGTTCTTCCTTCGGGAGGGCGACCACTATCGCGTGTCGAAGCCGCTGCGCGACTCGGTGGTGTTCGCCGAGCAGAACGTCCTCGCGCAGCCGCCGTTCTCTCGCCTCGACCTGATCTGCTGCCGCAACCTTCTGATCTATCTCGAGCCGGATGCGCAGCGCCGGGTGCTGGCGGTGTTCCAGTACGCCCTCAAGGAAAACGGCTGCCTGTTCCTCGGCAGCTCGGAGACGATCGGGGCCGCGAAGGCGCAGTTCGAGCCGGTGTCGAAGAAGTGGCGCATCTTCCGCCGCACCGGCAAGCCGGTGCCGCCGCCGCTCGATCAGTTCGCGGACGCGGTCGTGCGCTTGCCCGTTCTGCGCCAAGCGGCCGTTCCTCTGCCGGCGCGCGCGGCGACGCGGGCGCGCGGCATCGCGGATCGCGTGCAGCGTCAGGTGCTGCGCGAGCTCGCCCGCGGCATCGCCGTGGTCGATTTCCAGAATCGGTTGCTGTATCTGCAAGGTGCCGCGGACCTCTATTTGCAGCTCTCGCTCGGCGATGTCGGGGCGGACAACCCGGACATTCTCGGGCTCGCCCGCGAGGGCTTGCGCTCCAAGCTGCGCGCCGCGCTGCGGGAAGCCCGCAAGAGCGGCGAGCGGATCGTGCACGACGGCCGCGTTCTGCGCGACGGGCGCTTCACCCGCTGCCGCATCACGGTGCGCACGCTCGAGGGGGGGCTGCCCGACGAGAGCCTGCTCCTGGTCACGTTCGAGCCGCTGGCGGGTGCCTACGCCCCATCGAGCACGGCCTCCGCCGACCTCGCCGTGGACGCCGAGAGCGCGACCGTCAGGGAGCTGCAGGCGGAGCTTGCGGCGACCCGCGATCAGCTCAGCGCGGCAATCGAGGATCTCGAGGCCGCGAACGATGCGCTCAAGGTTTCGCACGAGGAAGCGATCTCGATCAACGAGGAGCTGCAGTCCGGCAACGAGGAGCTCGAGACCTCGAAGGAGGAGCTGCAGTCGCTGAACGAGGAGCTGACGACGCTCAACCAGCAGCTCGAGATGAAGGTCGGCGAGCTGCAGGCGGCGACGAACGACCTCGAGAATCTGCTGACGAGCAGCCACGTGCCGACGATCTTCCTCGACACGTCGTGGCGCATCCGCCGGTTCACACCGTCGAGCCAGCAGCTGTTCAACCTTATCCCCTCCGACATAGGCCGTCCGCTGACGGACATCGCCTCGACGATCGCGGACAAGCACCTCCTCGCCGACGCGGCCGCGGTGCTCCTCGATTTGCAGCCCCGCGAGCGGCACGTGCGCAGCGAGACCGGCGACCGGCATTACCAGCGCCGCGTGCTGCCTTACCGCACGACCGACGAGCGGATCGAGGGCGTCGTGATCACTTACGCGGACGTCACCGAGCTGCAGCGGCTCGCCCGCAAGCTGAGCCGACGCGAGCGCCAGCAGAAGGCGCTCGCCCGACTCGGCCAGCGCGCGCTGATCGAGAAGGACATGCAGGCCCTGATCGACGTTGCGGTGCAGACGGTGCAGCAGACGTTCGAGGCGGAGTTCGTGAAGCTCATGGAGCTCTTGCCGGACGGGCGCAGCCTCCTGCTGCGCGCCGGCACGGGCTGGAGACCGGAGCTCGTCGGCCGGCTCATCATGGACAAGGAGGCCGATTCGCAAGCGGCTTACGCGCTCGCGTCGAACAAGCCCGTCGTCGTGCGTAACCTTCGGGAGGACCCGCGCTTCAATGCGCCGTCGCTCCTGCTCGAGCACGGTATCGTCAGCGGCTTGAGCACGATTATCCACGGCGAGAGGGGGCCGCTCGGCGTGCTCGGCGTGCATACGACGCACGAGGCGCGTTTCACGGTGGACGACATCGACTTCATGGAGAGCGTCGCGCACATTCTCTCCGACGCCTTCCACCTGCGCCGCAGCGAGGCGGCCCTGCGCGAGGCGGAGGAGCGCCTGCGGCTCGCGACGGCCGCGCACGACCTCGGCACCTGGGACTACGATCCAAAGACCGATCGCATTCTCGCGAGCCCGCGCTGGAAGGAGCTGCTCGATCTGCGCGAGGACGCCGACGTCTCGCACGCCGCTTATCTCGCGCGCGTCCATGCGGAGGACCGCGAGCGCATCGACGCGATCACGCGGGCCTGCCTCGACCCGCGCGGCTCCGGGCACTGCGACATGGAGTATCGGACGGCGCCCGATGCGTCGGGCCGCTTCCGCTGGGTGCGCGACATTCGCCAGACGTTTTTCGCGGGCGGCGTCGCCGTGCGCATGATCGGCACGCTCGAGGACGTCACCGAGCGCAAGGCGTCCGAGCACGCGAACCTCGAGCGGCTGCGCCTCGCGGAGCAGCTGAGGCGTATCGCGGAGGCGACGCCCGGCACGATCTTCACGTTCAGAGTCAATCCGAACGTCGACGAGCTGCCGTCTTTCCCGTACACCGCGCCGAACGTGCGCGACACGTGGGGCCTCGAGCCCGAGGAGATCGCGCACGATGCGAGCGCGCTGTTCGCCCGCATCCCGGACGCCGACAACGAGCGGCTGCGCAAGATCACGGTCGAGTCCGCCCGCGACATGTCGATGTGGCACGCTCAGTTCCGCTATCAGCATCCGCGGAAGGGGCTCGTGTGGATCGAGTCCTACGCGAGCCCCGTCGCGCAGCCCGACGGGACGATCCTGTGGCACGGCATCGCACACGACATCACGAACCAGAAGCAGACCGAGCTCGAGCTGCGCGAGGCGCGCCGGGTCGCGGAGGCGGCGGATCGTGCGAAGAGCGACTTTCTCGCGAACATGAGCCACGAGATCCGCACGCCGATGTCCGCGATCCTCGGCTACGCGGAGATTCTCTCCGGTCAGCTCAAGGACCCGGACAACCTGCAAAGCCTCGACACGATCCGCAGCAACGGTCTTTACCTGCTGGAGATCATCGACGACATCCTCGATCTGTCGCGCATCGAAGCAGGCAAGCTCGAGCTCGACCGGCGCCGCGTGCGTCCCGACAGGCTCGTGCTCGACGTGCAGTCGCTGCTTAAGCTGCACGCCGCCGAGAAGGGGCTCGAGCTCGCCGTCGAGTTCGACGGCCCGCTCCCGGAGACGATCGAGACGGATCCGACGCGCGTGAAGCAGATCCTGATCAATCTCGTGGAGAACGCGATCAAGTTCACGGACCAGGGCGGGGTGCGGATTGTCGTCCGGCTGCTGCCCGATGAGGAGCGGCTGCGCCTCGATGTGATCGACAGCGGTCCCGGCATCCCGGACGAGACGCTGACGCGCCTGTTCCAGCCGTTCACGCAGGCGGACTCCTCGGTCACGCGGCGCTTCGGCGGCAGCGGTCTCGGGCTGTCCATCTGCCGGGCGCTCGGCCGGATGCTCGGCGGCGACGTCGCGGTCGAGACTGAGCTCGGCAAAGGCAGCACGTTCACGGTGACGATCGCGACGGGCAATTTGAAAGGCGTCGATATGTTCCAGCCGCAGGAAGGCACGACCGGAGCCAGAATCGCGTACGCGGAGCTTCCGCCGCTGTCCTGCACCGTCCTCGTCGTCGACGACCGGCGCGATATGCGTTACCTTGCACAGCACATGCTGGAGGAGGCGGGCGCGCGGGTCGTGCTCGCCGCCGACGGCCGCGAGGCGCTCGAGCGGGTCGAGACGGCCGCGGCGGTCGGCTCGCCTTTCGATATCATCGTTCTCGATATGCAGATGCCGGTGCTCGACGGATATGCGGCCGCGAAGGCGTTGCGGGACGGCGGCTTCGACCGGCCGATCATCGCGTTGACCGCGAACGCGATGAAGCAGGACGAGCGCCGCTGTCTCGAATCGGGGTGCGACGATTACCTCAGCAAGCCGCTGTCGCGCGCGACCCTCGTGAGCACGCTCGCGTACTACACGACGGAGGTCTCCCTCGAGGAGCTTGCCGCGCGCCGCGAGGCGTACGGCTTCAGGGCGTCGACGGGCGGCGCGTCCGCGCAGGCGTCCGGCGAAGGGGAGAGCGGGAGCGCCGGCGGCGACGCCTCGGGATCCGGCGCGGAGCCGTCTCGCGGCGATCCGTCCGGCGGCTCGCCGCCGAAGACCGCGCGCTGCGTGCTCCTCGTCGACGACAACAAGGACAGCTGCTCGCTGCTCCGAATGCTGCTCGAGGCCATCGGCTGCGAGGCCGAGACTGCGGTCTCGGCGGAGGAGGCGCTCGCGATCGCCGACCGGCGGCCGGTCGACATCGCGGTCATCGATCTCGGGCTGCCCGACATGCCCGGCGAGGAGCTCGTTGGAGTCCTGCGCGGCAAGCTCGAACATTGTCGCTTCATCTGCCTCTCGGGACGCCGCGAGAGCGAGATCGACTGGCGGGCGGCCGGCTTCGATCATTTCGTGCAGAAGCCCGCCCGCTTCGAGCGGCTGAAAGCGCTGATCCTCGAGGGCTGAGTTGGACCGCAAGCTCGACGCGCTGCGCGAGAGGATCCGTGCCTTCGCGGCGGAGCGCGACTGGGACAGATTTCATTCCCCGAAGAATCTGTCGATGGCGCTCGCGGCCGAGGCCGGCGAGCTCCTGGAGCACTTCCAGTGGCTCACCGAGGAGCAGAGCGAGGCGCTCGACGCCGCAAAGCTCGCGGCCGTTCGCCATGAGCTCGCGGACGTCTTCATCTATCTCGTGCGGCTCGCCGACCGGATCGGCGTCGACCTGCTCGACGCGGCCGCGGAGAAGATCGAGATCAATGCCGGGAAGTATCCGGCCGAGCGCGTCAGGGGCGACGCGCGCAAGTATACGGAGTACGACTGAGCGCGCCGGACGGGCGCCGGATCGTCACCGCAAAGGAGTGCCGATGGACGTCACCACCGCAACGTTCGAGCAAGAGGTCCTCGAGGCTTCGCGGACGCTGCCCGTCGTCGTCGATTTCTGGGCGCCGTGGTGCGGCCCGTGCAGGACGCTCGGGCCGATCATCGAGAAGGTGGCCGCGGAGTTCGCGGGCCGCGTGAAGCTGGTCAAGGTCAACTCGGACGAGAGCCCGGAGATCGCCGGGGCCTTCAACATCCGCTCCATCCCCAACGTGATCGCGTTCAAGGACGGGCGTCCCGTCGCGCAGTTCGTCGGCGCGCTGCCCGAGAGCCAGGTGCGCGCGTTCTTCGAGAAGCTGTTGCCGTCCGCCGCCGAGAACGCGGTCGCCCGCGCGGAGGCACTGCTCGACGAGGGCCGCGTCGACGAGGCGGAGCAGGCGCTCGCCGAAGCGAAGTCCGATCCGTCGCTGCGCGACCGCGTCGAGGCGCTGAAGCTGCGCATCGGCTACGCCCGCGCCGGCGCGGTCGACGAGGCGGCGCTGCTCGCTCGGCTCGCCGCCGACCCGTTGGACCACGAGGCGCGGCTCGCGCTCGCGTCCGGCTATGCGGCGCAGCAGCGTTACCGGGATGCAATGGAGCAGCTGCTCGAGATCGTGCGCCGCGCGAAGGATTGGCGCGACGGCGAGGCGCGCCGACAGCTCGTCGCGCTGTTCAACGTCGCGTCCGACGACCCGCAGCTCGTCGCGGAGTACCGGCGCAAGCTCGCGAGCGCGCTGCATTGAGCCGGCTCGTGCCGGGGCAGCTGTCGCGAAAGCTCGGCGCTCCTTAGAATATCGCCGTGCCGCGACTGACCCTCATCGTCCTGAGCCTCCGGTACTCGCCGTGGTCGATGCGGCCATGGATCGTGCTGACGCACGCGGGTGCCGAGTTCACGACGCGGACCGTCGAGCTGCCGCACATGACGCGTAAGGCGGACGAGCCGGAGACGACGCTTTCCCTCGCGGAGCGCCGGAAGCTCGGCAGCGTCCACGGGCTCTTCCCCGTGCTCGACGTCGACGGCACGCCGATCCACGAGTCACTCGCGATCTGCGAGTACGCCGCCGAGACGTTTCCCGAGGCGGGGCTCTGGCCGGAGGATCGGCTGGACCGCGCGCGGGCGCGGGCGATCAGCTGCGAGCTGGTCAGCGGCTTTCGGGCGATCCGCGGCGAGCTGTCCTCGCATCTCTTCGGGCGCGTCAAGGGCTTTCAGCCGAGCGCGGACGCGCGAGCCGAGATCGACCGCGTCTTCGAGCTGCTCCGCGAGAGTCTCGCGCGCTCCGGCGGGCCGTTCCTGTTCGGCCGCTTCGGCATCGCCGACGCGATGTACTTTCCGATGCTCGGCCGCTTCAGGACCTACGGCGTCGAGATGCCGCCCGACATCGCCGCATACGCCGAAGCGGTCGACGCCGTGCCCGCCGTGCGCGCGCTCGTCGAGACGGCGCGCTCGGCGCCGCGCCTCGCGCTGTACGACCGTTACCTGCGGCTGCTCGGCGGCGACCCGGGCTAGCCCGGATTTCTCACCGCGCATTTCAGTCTGAGTGAATC
>Ga0079224_100001275_pt1 | contig 28504 bp, 21 predicted proteins | sample Stecom2015_FD_80414 | JGI IMG/M metagenome (GOLD analysis project Ga0079224, IMG submission 80414) | Agricultural soil microbial communities from Utah to study Nitrogen management - Steer compost 2015 | ecosystem: Environmental > Terrestrial > Soil > Agricultural land | place: USA: Utah... | reverse complement strand
TGCTCGAGGTCGGCGAGCTCGGCGGTAGAGGGAACGGGTGAGCGCGTCATAGAGTGGTCGGCGGAAAGGAAGAAATAATGCAAAAATCGACCTAACAAGCGGTCCCACGCCTGTCAACAAACCGCCTTGCGGGGCCTGCGAACCGCAGGGTTCGTCACCATCGACGCGCGCCGTTTCAGCCGCTTGACAGTGCCGACGCCCGCGGGTACGTTCCGCCCGCTTTTTCGGCGCGGCCGGAAAGCCCATGGGGCTGTAGCTCAGCTGGGAGAGCGCTAGAATCGCACTCTAGAGGTCAGGGGTTCGATCCCCCTCAGCTCCACCAAGTCCTCGGAAAGCCCGCGAGCGTTCGCGGGCTTTTCCTTTTCCGCCCCGGGCTCAGCCGGCGGCGCGCTGCAGGCGATCGCGCACCCCCTCCCATTCGCCCTCCGCCGGCGGCATCTCGATCCAGAGTTCCTCGACGGCCGCCTCGTCCATGGCGTGCAGCGTGCGATAGAGCTGCCGCGCGTAGGGCGCGGGGTGGTCGGGCATCTGGACCCAGCGGATCGGGCGTTCGGGGCCGACGGGCCGAGGGCCGAGGGCCATCACGCCCACACGCCGGTCGGCGGGGAACGCCGCTTGGGCCAGCTCGGTCGCATCGCAGAGGCGAACCCGGGCCGCCGGGGCGTAGTGCCTGCGGGCGAGCCCCGGTGAAGGCAGATGCCGCGCGGATCCGTCCGGGCGCCCGATCGGACCGACCACCTCCTCCAGTTCGGCCGCCGTGACGGCTCCCGGGCGGAGGAGCATGGGCCGCTCGCCCCGCAGATCCACGACGGTGGACTCGATGCCCACCGTGGTCTCGCCCCCGTCGAGGATGGCGTGGATGCGCCCGTCCAGCGAGCGGCGCACGTGCTCCGCGGAGGTGGGCGAAATGGCGGTGTAGCGGTTGGCACTCGGCGCAGCCAAGGGCGCGCCCACCTTCTCGATCAACGCGCGCGCCACCGGATGCGCCGGGAGCCGCACCCCCACCGCATCCAGGCCGCCCGTCACCTCCTCGGGAAGGCGCGGGTCCTTGGGAAGCACCAGGGTGAGCGGCCCCGGCCAGAAGCGCGCGGCGAGGCGCTCCGCCCGCTCGGGCCATTCCGCCACGACCTCGCGGGCCTGCTCGACCGAGGCGACGTGCACGATGAGGGGGTTGTGGGCGGGCCGGCCCTTCGCGGCGAAGACGGCGCGCACCGCCTTAGCGTCGAAGGCGAGCGCCCCGAGGCCGTAGACCGTCTCCGTGGGGAAGGCCACCAGCTTGCCCGCGCGCAAAAGCGCCGCGGCCCGGTCGAGGGCGCGGTCGCCCTCCGGCCCCTGCACGTAGGCGAGCGTCTCGGTCTGGAGCTGCTCCATCGCGGCATCTATAGCGGATCCACGGGACCGCGGCCTGGGAATGCGGCGCATCGGGAATGCGCCGGGCGCACGGCGGTTTGCCGGGCGAGCCGCGGGCCTTGGGTCGGCTGGGCGCCCCATTGCGCGCAGCGCGCCTCGTCGGTCCCGGCGGCCTCGGTGGATTCTTCTCCCCTTCGGGTTGACGCCGACCCGCATTCGGGCTTCCTGTTGCGCATGCTCGCCCGGCTGGCCACGACTTGCTTCTTCGTCCTTCTCGCCGCCCCGCCGGCCTCGGCCGCGGTGTGGACGCTGGAGGACTGCCGCGCCTCGGCGCGGGCCCAGCATCCGGAAACGGCGGTCGCGCGCTCCCTCACCGCCGCCGCCGCGGCCCGCCGCGCCATCGCGGCCTCGGGCTTCTTTCCCCGCGCGAGCGCGCAGGGCTCCTTCTTGGTCGGCCGCGGCGCCGGCGGTTCCAGCGCCGGCGTCATCGGTTCGGGTGGCCAGCCGCAGTTCCCCGTGGGTAGCGTGAGCGGCTCGGGCGCCTTCTTCGGGCCCGCGGATTTCGAGCTCTGGACGGCGAACCTCAGCCTGCAGCAGACGATCTGGGACTTCGGCCGCACCCTGGGCCGACATCGCTTCGCCCAGGCCGAGGCCCGGCAGGCCCTCGCCCACCAGCAGCTCGTGGAGGAGCTCGTGGACCTCGGTGCCGAGTCCGCCTTCCGAACCGCGCGCGCCGCCGACGAGCTGGTCGCCGCCATGGAGGAGAGTCTCCGGCAAGCCCGCGCGCACCTCGAGCTGGCGCGGGGCCGCGCCGAGGTGGGCATGGCCGCCCCCTACGACGTGAGCCGCGCCGAGGTGGAGGTGGCGCAGGCCTCGGTGCGGGTGATCCAGGCGGAGAATGCCCGCGACCTCGCCTTCGCGCAGCTCGCCATTGCCTGCGGGCTGGAGGCCCTTCCCGAAGGGGTCGAGCTGGCGGAAGCGCCGCCCCGCACCCTTCCCCAGCTTCCCTCGCTGGAGGATGCGTTCGAAGAAGCGATGGAAGCGCTGCCCGAGATGCGGGAAGCCCGCGCGGCGGTCGAGGCCGCGGAGCGGGCGCTCGACACGGCCATCGCCGAGCTCTTTCCCTCGTTGGGCGTGACCGGCACCGCCTCGTTGCGCGGTCGGGAGTTCGACCAGATGCACCCCGGATGGACGGCGGTCGTCTCGCTGAGCGTGCCGATCGTCAACGGTGGCGCGGATCTGGCGGCCATCCGCGAGCGTCGCGCCCAGCTCGCGGCGGCGCAGGCGAACTTCACCCAGCTGCGCCGCACCCTCCGCCTGGAACTGGAGACGGCGCTCCTCGCGGTGCAGGAAGCCTCGGCGCGCCTCGACGCGGCGCAGGCGATGGAGCGCGCGGCCTCCGAGGGCCTCTTGCTCGCGGAGGGACGCTACCAGACGGGGCTCGGCAGCGCCCTCGAGCTCGCCGACGCGCAGTCGCAACTCGCGACCGCACGGGCGGAGCGGGTGCAAAGCGCCCTGGATCTCTCGATTTCCCTGGCGCGGCTCGAACGCTTGCTGGGACGATGGAACGGCCGATGAAGCAGCTTGCCCCCCTCGCCTCCCTCCTCCTCCTCGCCGCGGCGTGCTCCGGCGGAGGTACCGAGCGCGCGCGGCCGCGCGGTCCGGTGAGCGTGCGCACGATCGAGCTGCGCGCGGAAGCGGTGGAGCGCGTGGTGGAGGTGAGCGGACCGCTCGCGGGCCTGGAGGAGGTGACGGTCTCGGCCGAGGTGGACGGCCGCGTGGCCGCCATCGCCGCGGACCTGGGCGATGCGGTGGACGTCGGCGCGCCGCTTCTCCGCCTCGATCCCAGCGAGCTTCGCCTGCAGGTGGCGCGCGCCGAGAGCGAGTACCTCGAGAGCCTGGCGCGGCTCGGCATCGACGACCGCGAGCTCGGCTCCTTCGACCCCGCCACCCAGGCCGAGGTGCGCCGCACGCTCGCCGACCTCGAGGAGGCGCGGCGCAACCTCGCGCGGGGCGAGGAGCTTTTCGGCCGCAACCTGCTCGCGCAGGGCGAGGTGGACGCCCTGCGGACGCGCGTGCGCATCGCCGAGGCCGCCTACCAGCAGGCCCTCGAGAGCGCGCGCTCGGCCTTCGCCCTGGCCAAGGGGAGGAAGGCGGCCCTTTCGCTCGCACAAAAGAAGCTGCGCGACGCCACCATCGTCTCGCCCATTCGCGGCGTGGTCGCCCGCCGCCTGGTCGCCCTCGGCGAATACATCCGCGCCGGCCAGCCGGTGGCCGTGGTGGTGATGACCGATCCACTCAAGCTGCAGGCCGAGATTCCAGAACGGTACGTGGGCCAGATCGCGCCGGGCATGGAGGTGGAGATTCGCACCGCGGGCTCCGAGCCGCACCGCGGCACGGTCTCCCGCGTCGGCCCCCTGGTCTCCGGCACCTCGCGCACCTTTCCCATCGAAGCGCTCTTCGAACGCCCGGGGGAGCGACTGCGGCCGGGCGTCTTCGCCGCGGGCGTCGTCCGCCTCGGGGTGGACGAGGAGGTCTTCGCCGTCCCCGAGACCGCCATCTCCTCCGTGGCTGGCGTCACCAAGGTCTTCGTGGTCGAAAAGGGCGTCGCGCGCGAGCGGAGCGTCACCCTCCTGCGCAAGCGGGGCAGCGACGCCCTCGTCCAGGGCGGTTTGCGCGACGGCGAGACCCTCGCGGTCACCGGCATCGCCCGGCTCTACGACGGCGCGCCGGTGCGCGTGGAGAGCACCGAGCCGGAAGCGCGGGCGGAGGAACGGCGGCCGTGAACCTCGCGGAGATCAGCGTCCGGCGGCCGGTCTTCGCCACCATGATGACGATGGCCCTCGTGGTGGTGGGCGCCGTCGCCTACGGCCGCCTCGGCGTGGACCTCTTGCCGGAAGTCGAGCGCCCCACCGTCACGGTCTTCACCAGCCTGCCCGGTGCGGGTCCCGAGGAGATCGAAACCGCCATCTCCCAACCCATCGAGGAGATGCTCAACACCATCGCGGGGATCGAGGAGATGCGCTCGGTCAACCGCGAGGGCTTTTCCTTCATCCGCATCACGTTCACGCTCGAACGCGATCCCGACGCCGCGCTCCAAGACGTCCGCGACAAGGTGAGCCAGGTTCTGCGCCGCCTGCCGGAGGGGACCGACCCGCCGGTGATCTCGAACTTCGACGCCGACTCGATGCCCATCCTGGCGGTGGCCCTCTCCGGCCCGCAGTCCCTCCGGGAGCTCACCGAGTTCGCCGACACGCGGGTCAAGGAACACATCTCCACCGCGCCGGGCGTGGGCCAGGTGACCATCGAGGGCGGGCGCAAGCGCGCGGTCAACGTCTGGCTCGAGGCGCGCCGGCTCGAGGCGCACGGCGTGACCGCGGAGGACGTGCGGCGCGCCATCCAGAGCCAGAACGTGGAGATCCCTGGCGGCAGAGTGAACCGGGGGGAGCGCGAGGACGTGCTCCGCACCATGGCGCGAGTGGAGCGCATCCGCGACTTCGAGGACGTCGTCGTCGCCTTCGATCCCACGACCTCGGCGCCCATCCGCCTGCGCGACGTCGCCACGGTGGAGGACGGCACCGAGGAGGTGCGCGGCGTCTCGCGTCTCAACGGCCGGGAGGCGGTGACCCTCTACGTGCAGAAGCAGAGCGGCGCGAACCTCATGGCCACCGCGCGCGCGGTCAAGGAACGCTTGCGCGAGCTCGAGCCCCTGCTTCCGCCCGGCAGCGAGCTCGTCATCCTGCAAGACGCTTCGGTCTTCGTGGAGGCGAGCGCGCGCGAGGTCCAAAACCACTTGATCCTCGGCAGCCTCCTGGCGGCGCTCTCGGTGCTGCTCTTCATGGGCTCGCTGCGGTCGACGGTGATCGCGGCCACGGCGATCCCCACCTCGCTCGTCGCCACCTTCGCGGCGATGTACGCCCTGGGCTACACGCTCAACAACATCACCCTGCTCGCCCTCGTGCTCGCCGTGGGGATCGTCATCGACGACGCGATCGTGGTGGTCGAAAGCATCCATCGGCACATGGTCGAGCGGGGCATCTCCGCGTTCCGCGCCGCCATCGAAGGCACCAAGGAGATCGCCCTGGCCATCTCCGCCACCACGCTCTCGTTGGTCGTCATCTTCGCGCCCATCGCCTTCATGTCGGGAGAGATCGGACGGCTCTTCTCCAGCTACGGCGTGACGGTGGCGGTGGCGGTGCTGATCTCCCTTTTCGTGGCCCTCACCTTCGTCCCCATGCTCGCGTCGCGCTTCTTGCGCGGCGAAAAGAGCGCGGCGACCGAGACGCGCGGCTGGCGCGCCCTTCCCGAGCGGATAAACGCCGTCCTCGGCGATCGCTACGAGCGGCTGGTGGCGTGGGCGCTCGATCACCGGATCGCGGTGGGCCTGCTCGCACTCGTCTGCGTGCTGCTGACCATCCCCCTGCTCGTGGTCGTGAAGAAGGACTTCCTCCCCGACGACGACCAAAGCGAGTTCCAAATCGCGATCGAGCTTGCGCCGGGCACGGGCATCGCCGCCACCGACCGGATCCTCCGCGAGCTCGAGCCGAAGATCGCCGCCCTTCCCGGGGTGCGGAACGTCCTCGTCTCGGGCGGCGATACGCGCGGCGGTTCGGGCAGCGCCACCCGAGCCAACGTCTACTTCGGCCTCGCGCCGATCGAGGAGCGGGCGCTCTCCCAGGACGAGATCATGCGCATGGCGCGGCGGATCTTCGCCGACTACCCGGACCTGCGCGTCAACCTGCGTCCCATCAACACGAGCGGCATCGGCGGAGGGGGCGGCTACGGCGGCAAGATCCGCATGAACATCCGGGGGCCCGACCTCGCGCAGCTCGAGGCCTATCTCGAACGCCTGCTCGCCGCGATGCGCGAGGATCCCCACTTCGTGGACGTGTTCAGCTCCTCGGCGGATCGCCTCCCCGAGGTGCAGGTCCGCATCGATCGCACCAAGGCCGCCGACCTGGGCATCGACGCCCGCACCGTGGCGGAGACGCTGCGCATCCTCGTGGGCGGAGACATCGTCAGCGCTTACCGGGAGGGCGACGAGCGCTACGACGTCTGGCTGCGCGCCCGGGAGGAGGACCGCTGGAGCATCGAGGCCATCGGGCGGCTGCCGCTACGCACGCGCAGCGGCGCCCTCGTCCCCCTCGAGAACGTGGCCGAGATCCGCGAAGCCCTCGGCCCGACGGTGATCCTCCGCCTCGGCGGCCAGCGGCAGGTGATGCTCTCGGCCAACCCCGCGCCCGGCGTCCCGCTCGCCGATGCCATCGCCCGCGCCCGGCAGCACGTCTTCGAAGCGAACCTCGCCCCCGGCTACGACGTCGTCTTCACGGGCGCGGCCCAGACCATGGAGGAGACCGCCGTCGAGTTCGTCTTCGTCCTGCTGCTCTCGATGGTCTTCGTCTACATGGTGCTCGCGGCGCAGTTCGAGAGCTTCGTCCACCCGGTGACCATCCTGCTCGCCCTGCCGCTCACCCTACCGTTCGCCCTGCTCTCGCTCGTGCTCTTGGGCGAAAGCCTGAACGTGTACTCGGCCCTGGGCGTCTTCCTCTTGCTCGGCATCGTGAAGAAGAACGGCATCCTCCAGGTGGACTACACGAACACGCTGCGTGCGCAGGGGCTGTCGCTGCGCGAGGCCATCCTCGAGGCGAACCGCGCCCGTCTGCGCCCCATCCTCATGACCACCCTGACGCTGGTCGCCGCCATGCTGCCCATGATCTTCGCTCAGGGCGCCGGTGCCGCCTCGCGGGGCGCGCTCGCCAAGGTGATCGTCGGCGGTCAGCTCCTTTCCCTCCTCATCACCCTGCTCATCGTCCCGGTGGCTTACGCCTTCTTCGACGAGATCCAGACGCGCATGCGGCAGCGGCGCGCGACGGATCCCGGCGAGGACGAGGCAGCGCCCACCGCCGCCGCCGGCTGAGACCGCTCAGGCGGTCGCGGCCGGCGCGCCGCTCTCCCACACGGTACGGACGGGAGCAGATTGAAATATTCTCTTGCGGCGAATTGAAAGTCGTGCTCAGTCGGACGCGAGGCTGCGGGCGGCGTCGCGCACGCGAGCGCGGAGGGAGGGCGGATCGAGGAGTTCGGCGGCGCCCGCGAGGGAGAGGACGGTGGAGACGAGATAGGCCTCGCCGACCATGGGGAAGCGTGCGAGGGCGCCACCGTCCGGCAGGGGCGCGACCTCGCGGGCGCCGAGACGCCAGAGATGGCCCGGCTGGGCGAAGGGTCCGGGATCGACGCGCACGCTGGCCATGTGCCCGCGACCGAGATCGAGGGGGACCTCGTCGAGCGGCCGCGGGATGAAGCGCGTCTCCTCCAGGCGTAAGGCCGCGGCGCGGTCGAGGCGGAAGAGCCGGCGATCCCGGCGCGTGCAACAGTAGGCGTAAAGGTACCAGTACCCCTGGTACAACAGGCGCTTCAGGGGCCGCACCCGCCGCTCGGTGGCCTCGCCGCGCGCTGCGCCGAAGTAGGAGAAGGACAGCTCCCGCCGCTCGGCGATGGCCCGGTCCAAAAGGCGCGCCGTCTCTGGTTCGAGGCCGAGCGTCTCCATGCGGATGCGCCCCGCGAGCCGGTCGAAGCGCTCGCGAAAAGCGGGAGGGATGGCGCAACGCAGGCGGTCGCGCACGTGGGCCAGCGCCTCGTCCTCCTCGTCGATCGCGGCGGAGGCGGCCGCCTCCAGCGCCACCGCCTCCAGCGGGGTGAGGGCCGGCGGCCGGGAAAAGCCCTGCGGGAGAGCGGCGTAGACGCGACCGTCCACCACGTCGATGTCGACGAGGTCCGCCGGGGAGAACGGAGGCTTGCCGACCATGCGCAGAAAGTCGATCTCGGCGAGCAGCGCCTCCTCGGAAAGCCGCATCTCCTCCGCGAGCTCGGCCACCGTGCAACCGCTCTTGGCCACCGCGCGCGGGATGAGCAGGAGCGCGCGGTGCAGGCGCTCGCGCAAATCCGGCGGCCGACGCGCGGAGTGTTCGGCCGCCGCGGCCGTCTCCCCCGCCACCACCGGCCGGCTCGCCTCTCCCTCGTGCCGCTCCGCGATGCGCCGCGCGGTCGCTTCGACCTGGTCCACGAGCGCGTCGGGAGCGACCACCCGGGCGTGGGGTGACAATCGAAGGACGAGGCGGACGACCGCCTCCTCATTGGTCACGCGCAGGACGTATCGCCGCCCGCCGCCCTCCGTCGGCGCGGCCTCGACCCGCTCGAAGAGGCCCGCCGCCAGGGGGAGGCCGGCCGGCGCGACCTCGATGGCGGCCTCGTAGGGCGCGTGCCGGCCGAGCTCCCAGGCCCGCAGGCCCACGTGGTCGCGCAGATCGAAATCCGCGGGCACCTCGAAGGTCTCGGGGAGGAGTTCCACCGCCTCGACGCGTTCCACGGCGAAGGTCCGGATCGCGTCGCGTAGGTGGCATCGGCCCACGGCCAGCCAGGCGCCGCTGCGAAAGGCGAGGCCGTAGGGGGAAAAGCGCCGCTCCGTGCGGACGCCGTCGAAGCTGCGGTAGCGCAGCAGGACGTCGCGGTGTTCCGCGGCGGCGCGGCCGAGACGCTCGAGATGCGCGGCCTCGGCCGCGAGCAGAGGCTCGGAGCCGAGGCGCAGGCGCGGCGCGGAGGAGAAGAAGAGCTTGTCGAGGGCGCGGACGAGTTCGGCCCGCAGCGGGAAGGCCGGATGTTCGAGCGCCGCCGCTCCCGCAACCGAGAGCAGCGTGCGCTCCTCCGCCGTCAAGTCGAGGTCGGGAAGGTAGTAGGCCTCGCGTGCGAGGCGGTAGCCGCCGAGCTCGTCCCCCTCCGGGGGAACCCATTCGATCGGCAGGCCGAGCTCGACGAGTTCCGCCTTGTCGCGCTCGAACTTGCGCAGGCAGCTCGCCTCGTTGCCCTCCCGATACGCGGGAAAGGCATCGCGGATCTCGGCCCAGGGAACGGGGCGGCTTCGATCGAGGAAGAAGCTCAGCAGGTCGAGCAGGCGCTCGGCCCGGCTGGTCCGCGGATCGCGCATGGCTCCCCGAGCCTAACCCAGGCGCGGGCGGCGTGGGTGCGGGCGCGGCGCAGGCATGAGCGAGGCTGTGGAGAAGAGGGCCGTCACGCGCCTTTGGCCCTCAGATCTCCATGACCTCCTTTTCCTTGCGCGCCACGACCTCGTCGATCTTGGCGATCCCGGCGTCCGTTTCCTTCTGCACCTGGTCCAGGAGGCGCTTTTCCTCGTCGTCCGAGATCTCGCCGTCCTTGGCGAGGGTCTTGACCTGGTCGTTGGAGTCGCGGCGAGCGTTGCGGATGGCGATCTTGTAGTCCTCGCCCTTCTTGCGGACCTGCTTGGCGATCTCCTTGCGGCGCTCCTCGGTGAGCGCGGGAATGGGCAGGCGGACGACGGTGCCGTCGTTCTGCGGGGTGATGCCGAGGTCGGACTCGAGGATCGCCCGCTCGATCGCGCTGATCTGCGACTTGTCGAAGGGCTTGATGACGAGGGTGCGGGCGTCGGCCACCGTGATCGAGGCGACGGCGTTCAGCGGCATGCGGCTTCCGTAGGACTCGACCTGCACTCCGTCGAGCATCGCCGCGTTCGCCCTGCCGGTGCGGATCTTGCCGAGCTCGCGACGGAGATCCTCGACCGTCTTCTCGATGCGCTCCCGAAAGCTCTGAATGATCTGCTGTCCCGCCATCGTCGCGTTCCTCTATACCGTTACGGTGGGGACGCTGCCCACCAGCGTGCCCACGTCCTCCCCGAGCACCACGCGCTTGATGTTGCCGGGCGTGGTCAGGTCGAAGACCACCAAGGGGAGGTCGTTGTCCATGCCAAGGGACACCGCGGTGGCGTCCATCACCTTGAGTTCCTTCTGCAGGACGTCCATGTAGCTCAGGCTCCGGTAGAGCTGCGCGTGGGGATCCTTCATCGGATCCGCGGTGTACACGCCCTCCACCTTCGTGGCCTTGAGCATGACGTCGGCGCGGATCTCCATCGCCCGCAGGGCCGCCGCGGTGTCGGTGGTGAAATACGGGTTGCCGGTACCGGCGGCGAAGATCACCACCCGCCCCTTCTCCAGGTGCCGGATCGCCTTGCGGCGGATGTAGGGTTCGGCGATCTCGCGCATCTCGATGGCGCTCTGCACCCGGGTGTCGACCCCGCGCTTCTCGAGCGCGTCCTGCATGGCCAAGGAGTTGATGACCGTGGCCAGCATGCCCATGTAGTCGGCGCTCGACCGGTCCATCCCCTTGGCCGCGCCCGACACCCCCCGAAAGATGTTTCCTCCGCCCAGGACGATCGCCACCTGGACACCGAGCGCGTGGACCTCGGCCACCTCCGCAGCGATCTGATCGAGGGTCTGGGTGTCGATCCCGTACTTCCCCTCGCCCATCAGGGCTTCGCCCGAGAGCTTGAGGAGGATCCGCTGGTATTTGGGCTGGGTCATCGCGCCACCGCCATCGGTCGGAGAGGTTCGGGATGTGCGCGGCTTTGTAGCTTGCACCCGGCAGGTGGTCAAGGACGGCTTCCCCCCGAACCCCCGCTTCTGGCACAAAAAAAGAGGGAGCTTCGGTCGCTCCCGGCCCCCGGTTTGCCTGGGTGGCGACCTGCCTCCCTCTACCCGACCCGAATGTCGTCAGGGATCGATTCGGATCACGGGTGGTATGCGGTTCGTGAACTCGAACCCTTCCGGGGCGATCAGCCCTGGAGCTTGGCGACCTCGTCGGCGAAGGACTCGGTCTTCTTCTCCAGGCCCTCGCCCAGCACGAAACGGGCGAAGCGGCGGACGGTGATGTTCTCGCCGATCTTGGCGATGGCGGCGTTCACCACGTCCTGGACGGTCTGGTCCGGATCCTTCACGAAGGGCTGCTCCAGCAGGCAGATCTCCTTGAAGAACTTCTCCTTGCGGCCCTCGAGGATCTTGTCCCAGATGTGCTCGGGCTTGCCCTGCTCCTCGAGCTGGCCCCGGTAGACCTCGAGCTCACGGTCGAGGACCTCGGGGTCGACCTCCTCGCGGCGCACGTACAGGGGCGCGGCGGCGGCGATGTGCATGGCGATGTCGCGCACGAGCTGCTGGAACTCCTCGTTGCGGGCCACGAAGTCGGTCTCGCAGTTGACCTCCACGAGAACGCCGATCTTGCCGTTCCCGTGGATGTAGCTGCCGACCACGCCCTCGGTCGCCACACGGCCGGCCTTCTTGGCGGCGGCGGACAGGCCCTTCTTGCGCAGCCAGTCGATCGCCGCCTCCATGTCGCCGCCGGTCTCGGTCAGCGCCTTCTTGCAGTCCATCATCCCCGCGCCGGTCTTCTCGCGAAGCTCCTTCACCGCGGCAGCAGTCACCTCAGCCATCTCTCACCTCTCTAGAAACGTGGCGACGCGGCCCCATACGTGCCGCGTCGAGTCAGGATCCCTGGGCATGGGCGTCCCGCACGGGTCGCCCCGCCCCGCTCATTCCGCGTCGGACTCGGAAGCCGTCTCGGTCGACTCGTCGGCGGTTTCCTCGGCCGCGGCCTTCGCCTCGTCGGAGGCGGCCGCGACGGTCGGCCGACGCACGACCTCGACCTCGGGGCCGCGGCGCTCCTCGCCGCCCTCCCCGCGGGCCGCCCGGCGGTCCGTCCGGGCGCGGCCGCGCCGACGCGCATCCTCGGCCTGGGCCTCCGCACCCTCCTCCTCGGCCCGCTCGTGCCGGGAAGCGGCGTGCCGCGCGATGCCCTCCAGGACCGCGTTCGCGATCTGCGAGGTGAAGAGCCGGATCGACCGGATCGCGTCGTCGTTCGCCGGAATCACGAAGTCGATCCCGTCGGGATCGCAGTTGGTGTCCACCAACCCCACGACGGGGATCCCGAGGCGGTTCGCCTCGTGCACGGCGAGGTGCTCCTTGCGCGGATCGACCACGAAGATGACGGCGGGCAGGCGGGTCATCTCCTTGATGCCGCCCAGGTTCCGCTGCAGCTTTTCCATCTCGCGGTTGAGCGCCGAGACCTCCTTCTTCGGCAGCACGTCGAAGGTCCCGTCGTCGCGCATCTTCTCGAGGGACTTGAGCCGCTCGATCCCCTGCTTGATGGTCTTGAAGTTGGTCAGGGTGCCGCCGAGCCAGCGGTGCGTGACGTAGAACTGGTTGCAGCGGCGCGCCTCCTCGGCGATCACGTCCTGCGCCTGCTTCTTGGTCCCCACGAAGAGGACCGTGCCGCCCCGGGCGACGGTGTCCGAAACGAAGCGGAAGGCCTTGCGGGCCAGCTCCACCGTCTGCTGCAGGTCGATGATGTAGATGCCGTTGCGCGCCCCGAAGATGTAGGGCCGCATCTTCGGATTCCAACGCCGGGTCTGGTGGCCGAAGTGGGCACCGGCCTCCAGCATCTCGCGCATGCTGATCTGGGCGCCGACCGGCGTGGACGGCTCGGGGGTGGAGGGGGTCGTCTGGATATCGCTCATCGTACGTTCCTCGGTTGTTCCGCCACGCCCCCAAACGGCCAGACCCGGATCGGGCACCCCTGGCGCGCGGCGGGGCGTGTGTGTGGTTCCGCCGAAGCGGGAATTCGCGAAAGGGGGTCTTTCGCGAGCGGGCTGCCATAGCACACCCGCGTCCCCCTTGACAAGGCCGGTCGGGAGCCCACAGCGGGCTCCGGCGAACCGCACCTCCGTGTCGGGACGTCAGGCCTCGGCGGCGACCGCGCCGTGGCAGCGCTTGTACTTCTCGCCGGAGCCGCAGGGGCAGGGATCGTTGCGCCCCACCTTGGGCTCGGCCCGAACCACGGGTGCGCGCTGGGCCTCCGCCTGGGCACCGGTGGCGTGGTCGGCGTGGCGCTCGACCATGCGCTGGCGGCGCCGCTGCTCGGCGATCTTCCGCTCGAGCTCGGCGGCCGCGCGGGCGGCGGCCTCGCGGGCCTCCTGCTCCTCCCGCGTCACCACCTGCAGGCGAAGCACCTCGCGCGCCACCTGCTCGCGGATCCGGTAGGCCATCTGCTGGAAGTTCGCGAAGCCTTCCTTCTTGTACTCGGCCTTCGGATTGCGCTGGCCGTATCCGCGCAGGCCGATGCCCTGCCGCAAATGATCCATCCGCAGCAGGTGATCCTTCCAGTGGAGGTCGATCGCCTGCAGCGTGATCCACTGCTCGAACTTCCGGAGGATCGGCACGCCGTCGGCGTCCACGCCGAGCGCCTCCTCCTTTTCCTTCCAGCGCTTCTCGACCGCGTTGAAGAGCTGCACCTCCAGGTCCTCGCGGCCGATCCCCGCCGGCACCTGGAAGTCGAAGCCGAAGAGGTCCTTCACCGCCGAGGAGAGGGCCTCGGGATCCTTCTCACCCTTGTCCGGATAGTAGGTGCCGGTGAGGTTGAGGATGACGTCCTCGAAGAAGTCGAGCATCCGCTCCTTCTGGTCGTCCCACGTGAAGACCTTCTCGATGCGGTTCTTCTTGCGGGTCTTCGGATCCTCGTCGTACTCGACGAGCGGCATGCCCGCCCCACACGCGAGAACCTCGCGGCGCAGCCGATAGATCGTCTTGCGCTGCTGGTTCATCACGTCGTCGTACTCGAGGAGGTTCTTGCGGATGTCGAAGTGGTGGGCCTCCACCCGCTTCTGCGCGCTCTCGATCGACTTGGTGAGGAGGCGGTGCTCGATCGGCTCGCCCTCCTTCATCCCGAGCGTGTCCATGATGCGGGCGATCCGGTCGCTGCCGAAGATCCGCATCAGGTCGTCTTCGAGAGAGAGGTAGAACCGGCTCAGGCCCGGGTCGCCCTGACGACCCGCGCGGCCGCGGAGCTGGTTGTCGATGCGGCGGCTCTCGTGCCGCTCGGTGCCGAGGATGGCCAGGCCGCCCAGCGCCACGACCTCCTCGCGCTCCTTGGCGCAGATGGCCTCGTACTTGTCGAGGAGCTCCTTCTTGCGGGCGTTGTAGGCCTCCATCTCCGCCCGCCACGCGGCCATGGTCTCCGCGTCCGCCCCGACCGGCTGGACGGGCGGCTCGCCGATCTCCTCCTGGACCATCGCCTCGGCATTGCCGCCGAGGATGATGTCGGTGCCGCGACCCGCCATGTTGGTGGCGATGGTCACCGCGCCCTTGCGTCCCGCCTGCGCGATGATCTTCGCCTCGCGCTCGTGCTGCTTGGCGTTGAGCACCTCGTGCGGGATGCCGCGCTTCTTGAGGATGGCCGAGAGCGCCTCGCTCTTGGCGATGGAGACCGTGCCCACGAGGATCGGCTGGCCCTTCGCGTGCAGCCGCTCGATCTCGTCGGCGATCGCGTTGAACTTCTCGCGCTCGGTCTTGTAGACGATGTCGTCCAGATCCTTGCGGATCATCGGACGGTTGGTGGGCACCACCACCACGTCCAGGTTGTAGGTGGAGGCAAACTCCGCGGCCTCGGTATCGGCGGTACCGGTCATGCCCGCGAGCTTGCTGTACATGCGGAAGTAGTTCTGGAAGGAGATCGTGGCGAGGGTCTGGTTCTCCGCCTCGATCTTCACCCCTTCCTTCGCCTCCACCGCCTGGTGCAGGCCGTCCGACCACCGCCGGCCGGGCATGAGGCGGCCGGTGAATTCGTCGACGATGATGACTTGGCCGTCCTTGACGACGTAATCCTTGTCGCGGCGATACAGCGTATGGGCGCGCAGCGCCTGCTCGACGTGGTGCAAAAGCTCGACGTTCGTCGGGTCGTAGAGATTGTCTACGCCGAGCAGCCGCTCGACCTTCTCTACGCCCTCGTCGGTGAGCATCACGCTCCGGGCCTTCTCGTCGATGACGTAGTCGGTCTCGGCCACGAGCTTGGGGATGATCTTGTCGACCGTGTAGTATAGGTCGGTGCTCTGTTCCGAGGGACCGGAGATGATGAGGGGCGTGCGCGCCTCGTCGATGAGGATGGAGTCGACCTCGTCGACGATGGCGAAGTTGAGCTCCCGCTGGACGTACTGCGCGAGGCGGAACTTCATGTTGTCGCGCAGGTAGTCGAAGCCGAACTCGTTGTTCTGCCCGTAGGTGATGTCCGCCCGGTAGGCCTCCTGCCGCTGGGCGTCGTTCAGGCCGTGCACGATGACGCCCACCCGCACGCCGAGGAAGTGGTAGACGCGGCCCATCCACTCCGCGTCGCGGCGGGCGAGGTAGTCGTTGACCGTGACCACGTGGACCCCGCGCCCTTCGAGCGCGTTGAGGTAGGCGGGCAGCGTGGCAGTGAGGGTCTTGCCCTCGCCGGTGCGCATCTCGGCGATCTTGCCCTGGTGCAGCACCATGCCGCCGATGAGCTGGACGTCGTAGTGGCGCTGGCCGAGGACGCGACGCGCGGCCTCACGGCAGGCGGCGAAGGCCTCGGGGAGGAGATCGTCGAGGGAGCGCCCCTTGGACACCTCCTCCTTCCAGCGGGCGGTCAACCCCGGAAAGTCCTCGTCCGCGAGCGCGCGCATCTTCGGCTCGAGCTCGTTGATGCGCGCGACGAGGGGCTGGAGCTTCTTGAGCTCCCGCTGGTTCTTGGTGCCGACGATCGCTTTGACGAGAGACTTGAACATCGCTGGATCTACCAACAGGCGCGGCGCGCGGGCCGTTCCCGCCGTTTTTCGCTACTCGAGAATGAACTTGCGGGGGTTTTGGGAGATGCCGTTCACCCGCACCTCGTAATGCAGGTGCGGGCCGGTCGAACGGCCCGTGTTGCCGATGGAGCCGATCCGCTGCCCCCTCTTGACCTGGTCGCCCCGCTGCACGTGGAACTCGGAGAGGTGGGCGAACCGGGTCTTGATCCCGAAACCGTGGTCGAGCACCAGAACCTTCCCATAGGCACCTTCGACCCCGGCGAAGACCACCGTGGCATCCGCGGGCGCGATGACCGGCGCGCCGTGGTTGTTGGCGATGTCCATGCCCTGGTGCAGGACGCGCTTCCCCGTGTAGGGGTCGAGGCGGTAGCCGAAGTCGCTGGTCACCCAACCGCGGGCGGGCCAGATGGAGGGAACCGAGGCCAGAAGGCTCCGCTGGTCCTCGAAGTAGCGCTGCAGCTCGGCAAGGCTGCGCTCGTTCTTCGCCGCCTGTTCGGCCAGAGAATCCAGGTGCTCGTCGAGGCGCTCGATCGGCGTCAGCTCCGCCCCCAGGCCGGCATCGGATCCGCCCGGGCCCTCGAGGGGGCCGATCGCCAACCCTCGCTCGTCGCTCAGGAAGGTGAGCGCCCGCAGCTTCTGGTCGAAGCGCTGGATGCGATCGAGGGTCTCGTCGATGTGGGCCACCTTCTCCCGCACGTGCAAAAGCTGGCCGCGCAACTGCGCGTTCTCGTCCCGCAACAGGCGGTTCTCCCGGGCGAGGTCCAGAAGGCTCGCGTAGTGGACCCCCGCCACCACGAGCCCCGCGACGAGGACGGCCAGCCCCGCGACGGCGCCCTGGATCAGGCGCAGGCTCACCCGGTACCGGCGGGTCGTGGAATCCCGGTCCGGAACGATGAGCACGGTGAATTGGCGCTTCGCCACGTACGACCTCCGAGCGGCGACACGGCTCCCGCGCCGGCGGGGACCGGCCGGGGGGCGGGGGGAGCCGCTCTCCGACTCGGGAACCTACGCAAGGGGAACTTGGTGCGTCAACTATAAGGGCGGACGCCGCGGGCGGGGCTGCGAGCGGCGTCCTCGCTCCTCCCTCGCCTCACGTACCGTTCAGTACGCTCGGCTCGGTCGTCGCTGCGGGTGCCGCTCTCGCCTTCCGCCGGCGGCGTCCGCAGCCTCGCGGTCCAAGCGCCGCGGGCGGGATCCCTACCCGATGGCGACGACGACGGCGGTGATGTTGTCGTCGCCTCCGCGCGCGTTCGCCAGTGCGATGAGACTCTCCGGCAGCGCCGAGGCCACCTCGCTCTTGGCGAACTCGAGGATCTCTTCGTCCTCCACCAGGTTGGAGAGCCCGTCCGAGCAGAGCACGAAGAGGTCGCCCTCGCGGAGCTCCTCCTCGAAGAGGTCGACCGGCACCGAAGGCTCGAAGCCCACCGAGCGGGTGATGATGTTGCGCAGGTGGGAGTGGCGGGCCTCCTCGGGCGTGAGGATCCCGGCCTTCATCTGCTCCTGCACCAGGGAATGATCCTCGGTGAGCAGCTCGATCGCCCCGTCGCGGATGCGGTAGAGGCGGCTGTCCCCCACGTGCGCGATCCAGGCGGTGTCGCCCTGCACGAGCAGGCCCGTGAGCGTGGTGCCCATGCCGTGCAGCCTCGGCTCCGCGGCCGAGCGCTCGAAGACCTCCCGGGAGGCCTCCTTGACGGCGGCCTCGAAGAGGTCACGGAGGGCTCCGTTGGCCGCCTTGCCCTCGAAGAGCTCGGGAGACCTCTCGCGCGCCGCGAGGAGCTCCCGCTCGACCACCTCCACCGTGAGCCGCGAGGCGACTTCGCCGCCGGCATGCCCTCCCATTCCATCCGCCACCAGGAAGAGCCCGAGAGGCGCGTTGATCAGGAAGGCGTCCTCGTTCTGCTCGCGGGCCCGCCCGGTGTCGGTCATTCCCCAGGATGAGACCTTCATGAGTCCTGGACCACCGTGGTTGCGCGACGGTCCCGTCTGCGTCCGCTCGCCTTCACGCCGGCTTCATCTCCATCCTGGCTCCTCGGTGGAGCCTGGTGAGGCGGGATGCTACCGACAGTCGGTGCGCGGGTTCAAGACATCCCTGCCCGCGCCTCGTGCCGACCGCGTCGCCGGGCCCGATGCGGTCGCTCCGGCCGGCGCCGGCTCCGGTCCAGAAGCTCCTTGGCGGCCACGAGGGCCGAGGCGTCCTCGGTGCCGGCCATCATGCGCGCGATACCCCGGCGGCGCGCCGCCTCCTCTTCGAGCACCTCCACCACCGAGGTGGTCCGGCCGCCATGCACCTGCTTGCGCACGTAGAGGTGGCGGTCGGCGAAGGCGGCCACCTGTCCGAGGTGGGTGATGCAGAGCACCTGCCGCTCCTGGGACGCCTCCTGCAGCATCCGCCCGACCGCGAGCGCCGTGACCCCGCCAATGCCCGCGTCCACCTCGTCGAAGACGTAGCAGTGCACCGGATCCACCGCGGAAAAGGCGGCCTTGAAGGCGAGGAGGATGCGGGAGAGCTCTCCGCCGCTGGCGATCTTCCCCAGGGGCTTGGCCGGCTCCCCCACGTTGGTGCGCAGGAAGAACTCCACCTCCTCGGCGCCGCGCGGACCGACGACGCGCTCCCCGATGCGCAGGCCCCCCGCCGGCGGATGGAAGCGCACCTCCAACTCCGCTCCCTCCAGGCCGAGCGCCCGCAGCCCCGGAAGCAGCTTCCGCTCCAGCTCCTGGGCAGCGGCACGCCGTCGATCCGAGAGGGCCTCGGCCCGCGCCCACGTCTCCTCGGCCGCCCGGCGGCTGGCCGATTCGAGATCGGCCCGGCGCTCCTCGGAGCGCTCCAGGGCGTCGAGTTCCCGGCGCATCTCCTCGCGGCGACGCAGGGCCTCCTCCAGCGTGCCGCCGTGCTTGCGCGCGAGCCGGCGCAATGCGTCGAGCCGGGCCTCCACCTCCTCCAGCCGGCCCGGATCGGCCTCGAGCCCCGTTGCGTAGCGCCCCAGGGAGAAGGCGACGTCGCGGACCTCCTCCAGGGCCGCCTCCACCCGCTGCACCAGGGGAAGAAGGCGGGCATCGGCCTCCGCGACCTCGCCGAGGCGCCGCACCGCCCGCGCGAGCAGCTCCGCCGCGCTCCCCTCCTCTCCGTCGAGCGCGGCCTCGCCGAAGGCCGCCGCCTCCCTCAGCCGCTCCACCTCCGCCAGCCGGCGCCGCTCCAGCTCGAGCGCCTCGTCCTCGCCGGGCCGGGGATCGATCTGATCGAGCTCGTCGAGGAGGAAGGCGAGATAGTCCCGCTGCCGCTCCCGCTCGCCGTTCTCGGCCTCCAGCCGGGCGCGTTCGGCCTCGAGCCCCGACCACGTTTCGTAGGCGGCGGAGAAGGCGGCCCGCGCGTCCTCGGTGCCTCCGAACCGATCGAGAAGCTCGCCGTGGGACTCCCGCGCGAGCAGGGAGAGGTGCTCGTGCTGTCCGGAGAGGTCGACCATCCCGCGCAGGAGGGCCTGGAGCATCCCCACCGTGGCCAGCGAGCCGTTTACGTACACCCTCCCCTTGCCGCCGGCGGCCACGACCCGCCGCACGAGGAGTTCAGGCCCTTCGGCCGGCAGGCCGAGCGCGCGGGCGCGTTCCGCGTAGGCCTCGCCGACGAAGAGCCCCTCGACCACCGCCTCCTTGGCCCCCGCCCGGATCATCGAGGGGTCGGCGCGCCCGCCGAGCAGAAGCGCGAGCGCGTCGACGAGGATCGACTTGCCGGCGCCCGTCTCGCCGGTCAGCACGTTGAGGCCCGGGCCGAAGCGGATCTCCAGGGCGTCGATGATCGCGAAGGACTCGATTCGCAGAGCGCTGAGCATCGCCACGTCTCCTTCCAGGGCCAGGCAGCCACTGGCCGCACGTTCACTGAACGCACGTTTCGAGACATAGCACGTCCCACCGACACCGACCAACTCTCGCTTTGTGGACGCTCTGTGGAGGACGCCGGCCGCAGGCCCGCCCGCGCGAACGCCCACCGTGGCCGAGGCCGCGCCGGCGGCAGCCGAGGGCGGCACCCGCAGCGACGACCGAGCCGAGCGTACTGGATGGTACGTGAGGCGAGGGAGGAGCGAGGACGCCGGCCGCAGGCCCGCCCGCGCGGCCGACTATCTCTCGCCCCAGCGCAGTTTCGTGCGGAGGATGGAGAAGTAGTCCAGCGACGTGCTCCGCACGAGCAGGACGCGGTGGGCCGACTGCCGGATCTCCACGCGATCGCCCGGCTCCATGCGCAGGCCGCGCTGGCCGTCGAGGGTGAGGAAGACGGCGCCGTTGTCGCTCGTCAGCCGCAACTGGATCGGCACGCCCGGCGGCACCACGAGCGGGCGTTGGGTGAGGGTGTGGGGGCAGATGGGCGTGATGACGGTGGCCTGCAGCGCCGGATAGAGGATGGGCCCGCCGGCCGAGAGCGAGTACGCGGTGGAGCCGGTGGGCGTGGAGACGATCACCCCATCGGCCTTGTACGTGGTGACGAAGGTGTCGCCGAAATGGGCCTCGATGTCGGCGATGCGCGCGAGCGCCCCCTTGCTGATCACCACGTCGTTGAGGACCTGCCCACCGAAGATCGGCGGCCCGTCCCCGCGCCAGAGTGTCGCCTCGAGCTTCATCCGCTCGTCGAGGTGGTAGCGGCCCTCCAGCACCGGCTCGAGGGCGGCGAACATCTCCTGCTCCCGGATCTCGGTGAGAAAGCCCAGCGAGCCCATGTTCACGCCGAGGATGGGGATGGGCGCCCCCGCCAACAGGGGGCTCGCGTAGGTCAGCGTCCCGTCGCCGCCGCGCACCCCGAGCAGGTCGATGTGGTCCCTGAGCGCATCGGGGGGAGGTTTCTGGGTGGCCAGGCCCTCGTCGTCGAGGTTTTCCTCGGCCACGACCTCGCGCCCCCGCGCCCGCAACCACCGGCACAGCGCGAGCGCGCGCGCCCGCGCCGCCGGATGGTTCTGCCGGGCGACGATGCCCACGCGGTGGACGGGAGGATAGAGGGACTCGGGGGATCGCATGGAACGCCCGGAGCCTACCCGATCCCGGCACGCGCACAAACCGGTTATGGTGACGCCATGCCGATGGACGCGGACCAGCAGGAGCTCTTCGCGGACCGCTCCGCCCCCCTCGCGGAGCGGATGCGGCCCCGCACCCTCGACGAGATCGTCGGCCAGGACCACCTGCTCGGAAAGGACCAGCTCCTCCGCCGGGCCATCGAGCGGGACGACGTGCCCTCCATGATCCTCTGGGGGCCCCCCGGCGCGGGGAAGACCACCCTCGCGCAGGTGATCGCCCGGACCACGCAGCGGGTCTTCGTCCCCTTCTCCGCCGTGCTCGGGGGCGTGGCCGACGTGCGCAAGATCATCGCCGACGCGCAGCTCCGCCGCGCCCGCGAGGGGAAGAAGACCATCCTCTTCGTGGACGAGATCCACCGCTTCAACAAGGCGCAGCAGGACGCCTTCCTCCCGCACGTGGAGCGGGGGACCATCGTCCTCATCGGCGCGACGACCGAAAACCCCTCCTTCGCCCTCAACGCCGCCCTGCTCTCCCGCGCCCGCGTCTACGTCCTCAAGTCGCTCGGCGAAGAGGAGATCCGCCAGATCCTCGACCGCGCCCTGGCCCTACCCGGCCGGGGCCTCGGCGACACGGGCGTAAGGGCGACGGAGGAGGCGATGGAGCACCTGGCGCGGGCCTCCTTCGGCGACGCCCGCCGCGCGCTCGGTGCGCTGGAGATCGCCGCGGCCTCGGCGCTCGCCCGCGAGGACCGCACCATCACCCTCCAGGACGCGGAGCAGGCCCTCGCCCGCCGCTCGCTGCTGTACGACAAGAAGGGCGAGGAGCACTACGACCTCGCCTCCGCCTTCATCAAGTCGATGCGGGGCAGCGATCCGGACGCGGCGCTCTACTACGCCGCGCGCATGCTCGAGGCCGGGGAGGATCCGCGCTTCGTGGTGCGCCGGATGGTGATCTTCGCCGCGGAGGACATCGGCCTGGCCGATCCGCGGGCGCTCTCGATCGCCATCGACTGCATGCACGCGGTGGAGATGGTGGGCTGGCCGGAGGGCTACCTGCCCATCAGCATGGCCATCTGCTACCTCTCGGTCGCGCCCAAGAGCAACACCGCGCTGCGCGCCTACAAGGCGGCGAAGGCGGCGGTGGAGGAAAAGGGCGCGCTGCCCATCCCCATGGAGCTGCGCAACGCGCCCACCGGGATGATGAAGAAGCTCGGCTACGGCAAAGGCTACGAGTACCCCCACGACTTCCCCGGCCATTTCGTCCCGCGCCACTACCTCCCGGATGCGTTGCGCGGCCGGATCTTCTACGAGCCCACGCAACAGGGCCTCGAGCGCCAGATCGCCGAGCGATTGGAGAAGCTGCGCGCGCGCGTGCGAAAAGCCGAAGCGTCGGAGGACGAGAACGAGGCGTGAGCCGCCTCAGGGCGTGGCGAGCTTGGCGGGCGGGAGCCTCTCGACGGCGATCACGCGGTTGCGTCCGCTGCGCTTGGCCAAATACAGCGCCTCGTCGGCCTGGCGGAGGAGGCTCTGCACGTCGCCTTCGTCCCCGTGGCTGTGCGCGGCCACCCCCGCGCTCACCGTCAGCGCCACGCCGGCCAGCGTGGTGCCCTCCACCTGCTGGCGGAAGCGCTCGGCCGCGTCGCGCCCACCCTCGAGGCCCGTCTCCGGGAGGATGACGGCGAACTCCTCGCCCCCGTAGCGCGCCACGCGGTCCACGTTGCGGAAGCCCGAGCGCAGCAGATCCGAAAAAGCCATCAGGACCTTGTCGCCGAAGAGGTGGCCGCGGGCGTCGTTGATCCGCTTGAAGTGGTCGAGGTCGAGGAGGATCAGCGCCAGACCGTCTCGATAACGGTCGACGCGGGAGATCTCCTCGGCGAGCCGCGCGAGCAGCCAGCGCTTGTTGTGCAGGCCGGTGAGGTCGTCCGTCACCGAGAGCCGCTCGAGCTCGCGCTTGGACTCGGCCAGCCGTTTCCCCTTCTCCCGCAGCCGGAGGAGTGCGCCGACCTGGGCGATCCACTCCTCCGGATCCAGAAGAGGCGAGATGGCGGCGTCGGCGCCCGAATCCAGGCCCTGCCGGCGAACGGACGCCTCGGCGGAGTGGATCGCCACCAACAGAGGCTCGTCCGCCTGGATGGCCTGGAGGACCGGGCCGAGATCCGCCAACTCCTCGACGAGGACGAGGTCGACGCCTCCCCCGCGGATGGCGGCGAGCAGGGCTTCGCGCCCGGGCAGGCGCAGGTACTCGACGCCTCGGGCGCGCAGCCGCTCGATGCCCTCCGGCGGCGCGACTCCGAGCCCGAGGATCGTATGGCCACCCCCAGCTACCATTCCCACCCCCGCCACTGGGCGACGAACCCTCGCTCTACCGCGGCGGCGGCGCCCCGCGGGCGATCGACTCTGCGAGCGGTTCGGCAGCCGAAACGCAATCGTTGATACCGACGCCCTTCCAGGCGTCGCCTCCCAGGTACAGCCCCCTGATGCGGGACAACCGCCCGTCCACCTCCGCCACGACCTTCCGATGGCCGACGTGGTACTGCGGGATCGCCCTTTCCCAGCGGATGACCTCCGCCAGCACGGGCATACCGTCGGCTCCTACGATATCCGATAGCTCCGCCACTGCAAGCGCCACGAGCGCTTCGTCGTCGAGAAGAGCCCGCTCGGGCGCCACCGCGCCTCCCACCATCGCGGTAAAGAGAGCGTGTCCAGGCGGCGCGCGCCAGGGGAAGATCGAGGAGACGAAGAGCGCGCCGAGGATCTTGCGACCCTCGTGCGGCGGGGCGAGGAAGCCGAAGCCGTTCAGGGGGTGGGCGATGCGCTCCTTGGGCCACGCGAGGTGGACCACGGCCATGGGGGCGTAGGGGATGGAGGCGGCGAGCTCGCTCACCCGGGCGTCGAAGGGAGCCACGAGGCGGGCGGCCTCGAGCGCCGGCGCGGTGATCGCCACGGCGTCGGCCGAGAGCTCCTCGCGGCGCCCGCCCGTTTCCACCGAGAGCCGAAAGCCCTCGCCGTCGCGGTGGATGGCATCCACGCGCACGCCGGTGCGCACCGCTGCGCCCAGATGCGCTCCCAACCCCTCCACCAGGCTCTGTAGGCCGCCCTCCACCGAGGTGAGGACCCCCGGGGGCGCGCCGCCCCGCCCGCGGCGCATCATCGCCAGGATCAGCGAGCGGTGTTCCTTCTCGATCGCCGCCATCCGCGGGAAGCAGGCGGGGAGGGAGAGGCGCTCGACGTCGCCCGCGAAGATGCCGAGCACCATCGCGCCGAGCAGGTCGCGCGTCGCGCGGCGACCGAGATGCCGGCGGCCGAAGGAAGCGATGGATTCGTCGTCCGTGCGCGCCCGGCGCGCGAGCGGCTCGAGCGCGAGGCGGAGCTTGGCCGAAAGCGGAAGGATGTCCGAGCGAAGGAAGTCCGGCGGCCGGCTCGGCACCTCGCAAAGCTTTCCCCGCAGGTGGATCCAACGCCGGCTCGCGAGAGGCGTCGCCTTCCTTAGCGAGTCCGCCAGACCGATGCGCTCGGCGAGCGCGCGCGTGGCCGGTGCGCTGTCGAGAAATCCGTTGGGTCCGGTCTCGAGGACGAAGCCGTCGCGGCTCAGCGAGCCGATCTTCCCCCCGACCCGCTCCGCGCGCTCGAGGACGATGGGTTCGAGGCCGCGGGCGCGCAGGCGCTCGGCCAACGCCAGCCCGGAGATCCCCCCTCCGACGATCGCGACCCGCTTCATGCGCTCAGACGGTGGACCTCCGCCACGAAGTGGCGGGCATTCTCCGGATCGGTGATGGGGAAGATGCCGTGGCCCAGATTGAAGACGTGGCCGGGGCGGCCGGCGTTCTGGGCGAGGATCCTTTCCACCTCCGCGGTGATCGCCTCCTTCGAGCCGAGGAGGACGGCGGGGTCCATGTTCCCCTGCACGGCCACGCCGGGGCCGAGGCGGTCGCGGGCCTCTCCGAGGTCGATCCGCCAGTCGAGGCCGATGACGTCGGCGCCCGTCTCCGCAAGCCGGTCCAGAAGGCCCGACATGCAAGTGCCGAAGTAGATCACCGGCACCTGCGGATGTCTCGATTTGATCTCGGAGACGACGTGCCGGACGTAGGGCAGGCTCCACCGCTCGAAGGCGTCGGGGCCGAGCTCCCCGCCCCAGGAGTCGAAGATCTGGACGGCGCGGCACCCCGCCTCGATCTGCGCGACGAGATAGTCGGCGACGACGTGGGCGATCTTCTCGAACAAAGCGCGAGCGACGGCCGGCTCCTGCGCCATCAGCCGCTTGAGCTGCATCCAGGTCTTCGAGGTGCGGCCCTCGACCATGTAGGCGGCAAGGGTATAGGGCGCGCCGGCGAAGCCGATGAGGGGGACGCGGCCGTCGAGCGCGCGCACGGTCTGGCGGATCGCCTCGAGGGTGAAGGCCGTCTCCTCCGTCGGATCGAAGTGCGCGAGCCGCTCGACGTCGCCGGCGGAGCGGATGGGCTCGGGGAAGGCCGGGCCGTCGCCGGCTTCGAAGACCAGCCGCATGCCCATCGCCTCCACCGGGATGAGGATGTCGGAGAAGAGGATGGCGGCGTCCACGCCGAGGAGATCCACCGGCTGGACCGTGACCTCGGCGGCCAGCTCGGGCGTCTTGCACAGGCCGAGGAAATCCGTCTTGCGCCGGACCTCCATGTACTGCGGCAGGTAGCGCCCCGCCTGCCGCATCATCCACACGGGCGTGACGTCCACGGGCTCGCCGCGGCAGGCCTTGAGGAAGCGGTGGTCGGTCACGGGCTCCTCCCCGAAAAGGTCAGAACCAATCCCTCGGCTGGAAGAAGGCGAGGGCGCGCTCCTCCCGGGATCCCGGGCGGGGACGATGGTCATACTCCCACCGCGCCAGGGTGGGAAGCGACATGAGGATGGACTCGATGCGACCGCCCGAGCGCAGGCCGAAGGTCGTGCCCCGGTCGTAGACGAGGTTGAACTCCACGTAGCGGCCGCGGCGGAGGAGCTGCCAGCGCCGCTCCTCCTCGCCGAACGGCGCATTCCGGCGCCGCTCCACGATGGGGAGATAGGCCGGGAGGAAGGCTTCGCCCGCGTCGCGGACGAAGGCGAAGTTCTGCTCGGTCGCCGGGAGGTCGTCGAAGAAGATCCCGCCGACGCCCCGCATCTGTTTGCGGTGCGGGATGGTGAAGTACTCGTCGCACCACTTCTTGAACCGGGGATAGTGGGTGGGGTCGTGCCGGTCGCACGCCTCCTTGAGGGTGCGGTGGAAGTGGAGGACGTCCTCCTCCTCCGGATAGCTCGGAGTCAGGTCGGCGCCTCCGCCGAACCACGCCTTCTCTCCGCGCGACATGTAGCGGAAGTTGGCGTGCACGGTGGGGACGAAGGGATTTTTCGGATGGATGACCAGGGAGATGCCCGCAGCGTGGAAGGATTCGCCCTCGCCGGCGAGCTGCTCCCGCATGGCGGGAAGGACGCTGCCGAAGACCTCGCTGGTGTTGACGCCCCCCTTCTCGAAGACGGCGCCATCCTCGATGATGCGGGTGATCCCCCCGCCGCCGCCCTCGCGCTGCCAGCGGTCCTCGCGAAAGCGCGCCGCGCCGTCGATCTCCTCGAGGGCCGCGCAGATGCGGTCCTGCAAGTCGCGGAACCAGGCCTCCGCCCGCCGACGCAGCTCCATCGCGCGCCCTCAGGCGCCGGGCTTGTCGCCCTCGGCGCGCTCGTCGGACTCGCCCTCGGCCAGTCCCTTCTTGAAGTTGCGGATCCCGGCGCCGAGCGACCTTCCGAGCTGGGGCAGGCGGGTCGCGCCGAAGAGAAGCAGGACGATCCCGAAGATGATCAGGAGTTCCTGTGCCCTCAAGCCAAACATCGCGTCCTCCACGGCCGATCCGAGGACCGGCCGAACCTTCGTACCCGGAACGCCGGGGGGGCGCAACGTCTTCCCTCCCCTAAGCGGCGGTGGGCAAGCCAACGGGGGGTTCCTACCCTGCCAACATCTCCCGTCCTGCAGGAGAAAGGAAGGACGCGATGAACCTCGGCTTCGGATCCAAGAAGATGCAAAAGAGCGCCAGGAACGTGGGGAAGATGTTGCGCAAGCGCTGGAACGAGGTCTCCGAATACGACATCGACGACGTGCTCGAGCTCTTCGGCCTCCAGCGCATGCCCCGCCCCACCTCGCGCTTCCTCAGCGCCCTGGGCCTGGTGCTCGGGGGCGCGGCCGTGGGCGTGGCCATTGGGATGATGCTCTCGCCGCCGAGCCGGAGGTCCTACCCCCACGTGCAGACGCCCAGCCACCGGGCGCAGCCCCACCAGCCGGTCGGCGCGCCCTGATCACAGCGCCGGCAGCCGCGCCGCCCGCGCCCGAAACGCGGCGAAGAGATCGCCGATCTTCTCCACGCGCTCGGCCATGTTGCGCAGGTGGAAGTCGCCCGGCCGCAGCCGGTCGTCCACCTCCTCCCAGCGCAGCGGGCAGGAGACGGGCGCGCCGTCCACGGCGCGCGGCGAATAGGGCGCGACGATGGTCTTGCCGCGGCCGTTCTGGAAGCAGTCCAGGTAGAGGCGGCCCTGCCGCTTCGCCTTGGCCCGCTCGAGCGTGACCTCCGGCAGCACCTCCTCCACCGCCCGGGCGATGCGCAGCGCGAAATCGAGCGCCTGCTCGTGCGTGTGACCGGGGGCCAGGGGGACGAGCACGTGCAGGCCGCGCTGCCCGGAGGTCTTGGCGAGGCTCGGCAGCGAAAGCTCGGAAAGGAGCGTGCGCAGCGCCCGCGCCACGGGGACGGCCTGCTCGATGCCCCTTCCCTCCGCTGGGTCGAGGTCGAAGATCACCCAATCGGGCTCCTCGATCCGCCCGATGGTGGACGACCACATGTGGATGGTGAGGACCGCGTTCTGCGCGAGCCACGCCAGCGCCCGGGGGCCGTCGACCATCAAGCGCCGGATCGTCCGTCGTCCCGAGGGCGAGGGCGCTTCCACCAGGGTCATCCAGGGTTCGGCCTCGTCGCCGATGTTCTGGTGGAACCAGCCCGGGCCGTCGATGCCCTCGTTCCAGTGCTGGAAGGCCAGCGGCCGATCGCGCAACGCCGCGAGGAGCGGAACCGCCATCCGCTCGTAGTACTCGAGGAGTTCGCGCTTGGTGATGCCGTCCCGCGGGTAGAGGATGCGATCGGGATGGGTGAGCCGCACGCCGGCGAAGGCGTCGTCGCCGAGTTGGGGCAATCGGTCCGCCCGCGCCGGAAGCGGCCGCTCGCGCACGGCCTCCTCGGGCGTCTTGTCGGCGCGCAGACCGAGGAAGACCGGCTGGCGCAGCCTTCCCTCGGAGGTCCACTCGGCGAAGCGCACCGCGGCCACCAGCCGGGGCGGGACCCAGCGGGCGTCGCGCATCCGCGGCGCCCCCGTGGCCGTCGGCGCATCGCCCACCACCTGTGAGAGCGCCTCGTACAGGAGGGCGCGGTCGCGGGAGGAAAAGCCCGTCCCCACCCGGCCGGCGTAGACGAAGCCGCCGTCGTCGGCCACGGCCAGAAGGAGCGAGCCGATCGCGCGCCCGCCACCGGAGGTGGGGGTGAAACCGACGACGGCGAACTCCTGGCTCTGCTCGAGCTTGATCTTCTTCCATGCCGGATGGCGGGCGCCGACCCAGGCCGATACCGGATCCTTCTGGACCACGCCCTCCCAGCCGCGCGCCTTCGCCAGGCGCAGCGCTTCGGCGGGCGGAAGGCGGTGGACCTCGGAAAGGCGCAGCGGATCC
>Ga0079224_100001274_pt1 | contig 28508 bp, 26 predicted proteins | sample Stecom2015_FD_80414 | JGI IMG/M metagenome (GOLD analysis project Ga0079224, IMG submission 80414) | Agricultural soil microbial communities from Utah to study Nitrogen management - Steer compost 2015 | ecosystem: Environmental > Terrestrial > Soil > Agricultural land | place: USA: Utah... | reverse complement strand
GTCGCTCTCGTTGCCTGCATGCGAAAGCTACTCACCATCTTGAATGCAATGCTACGAAGCGGCCAGCGTTGGAACCCGCAACCGATGGTTAGCTGAACACAGTTGCTCTCAAAGGTTGGAGCCCCGGCAAACCCGGGGCGGTTCAGGCGATCATGGCTAGGCAGACGTTGGGAGCGAAACGGCAACGGACCGGGCACTCCCGGGCAGCCGGACCCTAGCGGGGGAAACCTTTCCCCCCGTAGCGGAGGGATTCGGGGCAGGAACCTGCAACCAACATGCAACGGCCGCCGGAACCCGTTCTGGTACAAGGGGTTCCGGCGGCCGTCAGCTCCCGCGGCAGGACTCGAACCTGCGACCCGACGGTTAACAGCCGTCTGCTCTACCAACTGAGCTACGCGGGAATGTGCACACGTCGTATCGAGATACGAAAGTTACCACCGACGCGGGCTTTCGTCAACCCTTGAGCGTACCTTGCCCGACCGTTTCAGCCGCTCCCCAGCGACACCGGGGAGGGAACGACGAGGTCATCGGCCGATCACTGCGCGGGACCGGGTCGGAGCTCCAGGATCCCGACGAGCGTGACGGTGGGCAGCCATCCGGAACTCGTGCGACCCGCGGTTCCCGCAACGGCGGTCGCGCGGTCGACCCGCGTGGCGTGGATCGCCTGCTCGAGGTCGGCAACGAGTTCCTCGGCAGCAGGCAGGCGTTCGCCCGGTTCCGTGAGCGCGTCTTCCGGCCGCCTCGCCTGGCGGCCGGCGATCACGGCCCGGATCGCGTCCTCGGCGCCGATCGGGCAGCCGGCCGCGAGGGCGGCAAGGAGTGCGTCGGCGCGCCGGCAGAGCGCTTCGTCGGGCCCGCCGGGGACGGCGGCGAGTGCGTCGAGCAGGCGGCGGGAGGCTCGCCCGGCAATGCCCCTCGGGACGCCGGCCGGCGCCGCGGACCGTGCGATCCGGTCGGCGAGGACGGCTGTCGCGGCCCTGGTGACCTCGTCCACCCGCTCCTGCGGCGGTGGCGCCTCCGGCCCCGTCGTGCGCGCCTCGTCGTCCTCGAGGACCGAGAGCAGGATCTCGGCCGCGGTGATCTCGTCCTCTCGGACCGAGGCGATCGTTGCGGGGTCGCCGTCGTCGAGCTCCGCGACGATCCATACGGCCTGCTCGCCGACGCGGTAGGCGAGGAGGAACCGGTGCGGCACGAGCGGCGACGGAGCCGTCCAGCTCGCCACGTGTCCCGTGTCCCCGCTCGGGGTTGCGCGAAGGTACGCATCGCGCAGTCGCTCCTCGAGTTCGAACGGCGCCGCGTCGCGCCGTTCGATCGAGTCGAGCACGTCCGGGTCGCCGGCCGCCAATCCGTCCACGAGCGCGGCCACGCCCCCGGCCGCCTCGGCGGCCCCGTGCAGAACTTCGCCCTCTGCCCCGACGGTCCGAGCGATCGCGCCGAGTTTGGACCGGAGCCGATCGAGCAGGCCGAGCCACTGGTCGAGTCCCCGGTCCGGGAGGAAGTGAAAGGTGCGGACGACGGCGTGGGGCGAGCCGAGGCGGTCGACCCGGCCCACCCGCTGGATCAACCGGACCGGGTTCCACGGCAGGTCGTAGCTGACGACGACCCCTGCGTCCTGGAGGTTCAGCCCCTCAGAGAGGACGTCGGTCGCGATGAGGAGGTCCACGCGCTCCCTGGCCGGCGGCGGCCTGACGCGGTTCGCATGCGGCGCGAACCGCTCGATCACCGCCCGTCGCCCGCTCGGCGACCGGCCCAGGAACGCGCCCGCGCCATCCACCAGCCCGACGCCGCCCCGCTCGACCAGGGCGCGCCACAGGTCGCGCGCCGTTTCCCGGAACTCGGTGAAGATGACGACCTTCTCGCTCCGTAACTCGTGGTCCAGCAATTCGATGAGTCGAGCGCGCTTGGCGTCGACCAACGGTTCCGCCACGGCCGTCAGGAGGCGGCGGAGCCGGCGGAGGTCCCGCTCGGCGTCGCCACGGAGCCGGTCGACGTCGAGTCCGGCGGGGACCGGCTCGAGGACCAGGTCTTCCAGGACGAGCTGGACCGTGTCGTCGTTCCGGCCTGCCAGGTACAACGTCTGATGTTCGCGCGCCCTGAGCAGCCGACCCCTCTCCAGCGCGGAGAGGAAGGCGACGTGGAGTTGGAGCTGCCTGCGGATGCTGGCCCGGAACGCGGCGAGGCTCGATTCGAGTCGCTTGAGCAGCGCGATCCGGATCAATTCCGCCGCGCCGGAGGCGTCCGGTCCGATGGACCGGGCGCCGTACGACGGGAGACGGAACGGCGCGAGCGTCAGCGATTCCAATACGTCGAGCAACGTGTTCCCTTCGCCCGGACCGGGATCTTCTCCCTCCGCAGCGCCGACCGTTCCCTGCAATGCGTACCGGACCGGGTGCGGCGGCGCCCGGCGCGAGAAGGTGACGACCCTCGCCTTTCCTCGCCCCGGGATACGGATCCCATCGTATCGGTCCCGCAGGTACGGACGGGTCCGGCGGATCATGACCGACTGGATGACCGGCAGGAGCGATCGCGGCGCGCCCCCGTCGGTCCCGGCGCCGGCGGCTGACCGGAACGCCTCTCGCAGGTCCGGGATCCCGAGATCGCGGAACGCCGCATCGCCTGCGAAGAGGCGGAGCTGGAAGTAGAGGTCCCACACGGAGTTGTTCACCGGCGTCGCCGTCAGGAGCACGACACGCGCGCCGCGGCACAGCGCCGCGAGCGCCCGGTAACGCCGCGTGCCAGGCGTGCGGAACGCGTGGGCCTCGTCGACCACGACGAGTTCCGACCCCGTCAGCAGCTCCTCCGAGTACCCGCCGCGGCTCAGGCGCTGGTGTGAGATCCAGGCGATGCGCGGTCTGGGGCCGGGCACTTTCGCTCCGTCAACGGGTGGTCCCGCGCCCCGGAACCCACTCGTCTCGTGGATCCCGAGGCCGCGGGCGAGACGCCCGAGCGGCCCCGTCCACTCCTTCCGCAGCGCCGCCGGCGCCGTGACGAGGATGCGGCCTCCCCGCCGGAGCGTCCGCTCCACGAGCGCGAGCGCGACGAACGTCTTCCCCAGACCGACGCTGTCCGCGATCACGACCCCGTTTCGCGCCGCAAGGATCCGTTCGGCGCGTCGTACCGCCTCTTCCTGGAACGCGGCGAGGTCGAAGAACGATCGGTCCGCGGTCCGGCCAGTACCTACCGTCCCACCTGGGCTACCCGTTCCACCTGGACCAACCGTTCCGCGCCGGTCGACGGCCCCGGCCGCACGAGGCGTTGTGCTGGCCCCCACCGTCCCATCCGTACCCGCGCCACCGCCCGCCGACCGGGTCGCGACGGCCGGATCGTCACCGAACCGGTCGGCGAGGATGCGGAGCGCGACGCCCCTCGCTTGCGCGGCCCCGTACCCGGGCGCGGCCTCACGGATACTCCGGCGGACGGCGGCGTACACGTGCCGGTAAACGACGGTCCGATCGATGATTGCGTGATATTGTATCGATGCAGCCGCGCGGTCCGGGCTCGCGAAGCCGGCCACACGGACCCGCATTGCTGGAGGATTTGCTGGCTCAATCGAGGAACCGGTCGATCGATTCCCTGATGACGGCGTCGACATTGTAGCTCCTCCGCCACGCCTCCTCGAACCGGGCCTCGAGGGCCGCGATCGCCCGGGGATCGGTCAGGAAGCACGTGAACACGGCCCCGTCGATCGGGTACGGCCGGCTGAAGTAATGAGCACCGAAGAGGGCGAACCCTCCGCTCCGCAGCCCCTCGATGCCGCGCAGGATGGAGAAGTCCGGTGCCCACTCCTGGAGTCCCGCGGCACGGACCTCGAGCCGCCCGCTCTCGAGGAAGTCCCGCAGGACCCGGAGATGCGCGGACCGGTCGGTGACCTCGGGCGGCCTTGCCGTCAGCGTCTCCACATCGAGCCGCCCGATGAGGACGCGACAGCGCCGGACCGCGCCGAGCTCCGCCGCGGTCAGGTCGATTCCGAAGAGCCGGATCCGACCGATCGCGAAGTCCGCCTCGGCCGCGCGGGCGAGCCCGACGCCGAGCACGTCGCGGAGCGAGGGCGAGGACCGCTCGTCGAGGAGTCGCACGGTCACGGCTCGCCCCTCAGCCAACGGTCGAACGCGCGCAGTGCATCCATCTCGTCCTCCCGGAGTCCAAAGAGCGCGGCGACGACCTCGTCCAGTTCCGCCGCGGCGTCCTCATCCAACCGACCGTCACGGTGAGCGTTCGCCGAGAGCCGCGCGATCCGGTCCGACGCCGGTCCGGTCCGCCACCCCGGCGGGAGCGGGATCAGCGCGACCGTCCAGGCCAGGAACCGGAACCGCGCGTCCTTGGCCCGTTCCGCGGTCGCCCGTGCGAAGGTCCGGACCGGCAGCGAGTTGAAGATCCCGGCGAGGACGAGGGCGTCGCGTTCGTTCGCGGTCGGGATGAAGTAAACGGTGTTGAGCGGGATCAAAGGCACGTCCCGTCCGTCGAGCCCGCGCACCCGTGCCGGGAGTGCGACGGCGTTGAGGTTCGCGGCGAGGTCGTGCCACGCGACCTTCGGCCCGAGGGTCGCGGGCGAGAGGCGGAAGAGCTCGCCGCTGGCCCGGCCCCGGGCGCCGGAGCGCGCGGCCAGCGCGTCGGCGTGGCGCGCGAGATACCGGGCGATGCGCGGCGGAGGCGGGACCCGCTCGGCCGAAGCGTCGTCGTGGACCCAGCAGACGTAGCCGCTGCTCCTAAACGTCCACGCGCCGATGTCGCCGCCCCGGACCAGCGGCCGGACCGCGTCGGCCTCGACCAGACCCTGGAACCGCCGGACGTGCGCCGCCGCGCGGCCATCGCGGCGGGCGCGGTCGTACCCCTCGGCCCATACGCGTGCGAGCCCGCCGAGCTTCGGTTCGGCGCGGCGGAAGATCAGGACGTCGTTCGCGCCCGTCATGATGCCGCGCCGAACCGAGATGCCGGGGACGCACCCGAGCGCCGTGCCAGCGCGCTGCATCCGCCGGAGGGCGCTCCTGGCGGCTGGCGGCGCGAGGAGCCACGGCGCCTCGAAGTCGCCGGGGACGACGGGCAGATCGGCCTGGTCGACCACGAAGCGGAGCGGTTCCACGCCGCGCCGGATCATGGTGACCCGGACCCCGGGCGCCGTCGCCCGGCTCCAGCCGCTCTCGCGCGCGGCGCGCCCGGCCGCGCGGTCTCCCGAACGGCCGGGATTGCTCGCGACGAGGCTCACGGTGAACGCGTCGGCGCGAAAGATCGAGCGCTGGTCGAGCGCGTGGTCCTCGATGGCGACGACCATCGTCCGCTCGAGGATCAGCCTTCGCGCGCCGCCGCCGTAGAGCGACCGGATCGCCTTGGCGGGGAGGAGGATCGCCAGCGTGCCCCCGGGCGCGAGGAGATGGAGCGACCGCTCGAGGAAGAGGAGCGAGAGGTCGATCTGCGCGGCGACGCCGGCCGGCGCGCCGGCGAGCTGGGCGCCACGCCGCCAACCGGCCCGGCGGCAGACTTCGTACCGGGCGCGGACCAGCCGCCCGAGCGACGCCGGCCACCTGTGCACCCGGACCCACGGGGGGTTCGAGACGACGATGTCGAATCCGCGTTCGACCGCGTCCGCGAAGTGGATGCCGAAGCTGAAGAACGGGACCGCGCCGTGCTCTTCCAGGTCCTGGCGTAGCTGTCCGAGCCGTTCGATCGCCGGCCCGAGCGACCGCAGCTCGGCGGCCGCCCTCCTGGCGGCGGGCGGCCGGTCCCCGAAGAGGTCGCGCTCCTCTGCCCGGGCCCGAAGCTCCCTCGCCGTCGCGTCCAGCCGCCGCTCGAAGGCGTCGAGCCATGCGTCGGCGAGCCTCGCCTCCGCTTCGGCCAGCGCCCGCCGGATCCCGGCCCTCTCCTCGGGACCCGCCGAGAGGTAGCGCGCGGCCAGCGGCTCGATCGACCGGAGCGCGCGCCGGACGTCCGGGTCCAGCGCGGCGGACCACGAGCCGGATCCGCGGATGTCGGCCGCGATCAGGTCGAACGGGTCGACGAGTGCGTCGCCCTGCCGGATCCGGCGGTCCAGGTTCGGGAGCGGGTCGAGTGCAGCCGGCCGCGGCCCGGCTCGACACACCGCGTGCTCTCGGCCGGCCCCGCCCGGCGGCCGGGCCTCGTCGCGACCGTCCGAACGCTCCGTCCCACCCTCGACCGCGAGCGCGAGCCACAGCCGGAGCGCGCAGAGGAGAGCCGCGTCGTCCTGCACATCCACGCCGTAGAGCGATCTGGCCACGAGCTCGCGCCGCACGACGTCCGGCGGCCCTCCGCCCAGCGCGTGCCGAAGCCGGCCCAGCCGGGTGAGCGCGCCGAGGAGGAACGCTCCGGATCCGCATGCTGGATCGAGGATCCTCAGCCCGGCAAGCCGGCGTTCCAGCGCCCGCCGTCGCGTGGGGTCCAGCCCCGTCGCGTCGCCCGTCTCGACCAGCTCCGCGGCGACCGCGGGCGTGAGGCCGAACGCTCCGACCAAGTGCGCGGCCAGAGCCGACCGCACCAGACGGTCCACGACGGGCGCCGGGGTGAAGAACGTCCCGCTCGCACTCCGCCGCTCGGCGGCCATGAGCCCCTCGAAGACCCGGCCCAGCATCTCGGGGTCGATCCCCGTCGCCTCGCCCGGGTCGAGACCCGCCGCGTCCTCCGCAGACTCCCTCGCGGTGAACCGGTAACGCTCGAGGAAGTCCACGAACACGCCGACCGCGACGCGGCCCGGGAGGTCGAGCCCCGGGAATCGGCGTTCCAGCACGGTCCTCTCGAACAACCCGCCGTTCAGGTACGGCAGCGGCCCGAGCGCTCGCGCCTCCGGACCCCGCCGCTCCGGGCGGGTGTTCAGCGCGCCGAAGAAGAGAGGCTCGAGGACCGATCGGTAGTACGACGTCGCGCCCGGCGAACGCCGCCACCGCCGGAGCAGACCGCGGAGGTAGGCGGAGTCGCCGGCCAGGTGCCCCCGGCTCTGCAGGAAGTAGAGGAACATGAGCCTGCAGAGGAAGAGGAGCGCGAGCCGGTCCCGTTCGGCCGTCGCGTCCGGCGGCGGCCCGATCCACGCCGCGGCGACCCGCGCGCGCTCGGCCCGGAAGTCACGGAAGAACTGACGCGTGATCCGGGACCGATCGAGCGCCCGCGCGTGACGGAGCGCGAGCGCGACGCCGCCCTCGCCCGGCCTGGCGGCCATCTCGGCGAGCGCTTCCACATCTGAACGCCGCGGCGAGGCACGGTCGACCGCGAGACGGCGCAGCTCGTCACCCGCGCCGAGGGCGGCGAAGACGAACTGGCGATAGCCACGCCCGACGAAGACGAAGAGGAAGAGCCCCGCCGGGTGCCGGGCCCGGACCCTGCGCGCGATGCGCGCCGTGAGATCGGTCGACGGCGCGTCGTCGACCTCGACGAGGAGCGCGCGCACCCCGCCCCGCTCCCCGGCGTGCGCGAGGCCGGCCAGCCCGTCCAGACCATCGACGCCGAGTGCCGGCCACGCCGCGCGCGGTACCTCGGCCAGCCCGGGGCCGAAGCCCAGCGCTTCGAAGAGCGGAACGGTTCGCGCACGGTCCACGGCCGCACGCAACAACGAATCGAACGATGGCGCCGCACGGTCCACGTTCGGCACGTAAACGCGCCGGACGGGGCGGCTCCATGGTCGGAAGGGTCAAATGCGCCGGACCGATCGAGGGGTCACCAAGGGTCGGTTGCCGGAGCGGCTCGGGCACCGGAGCGGCCCGGGCGTCGGGCTCAGGCCTCCGGCCGGCTCAGCCCAGCGCCCACCCCTCGACCGCCGGGTCGTCGGGCCGGACCAGGACGACGTCGCCCGGGTCGTCCGGGTTGATCACGCCCAGGACCAGGACCTCGCTCCTGAACCCGGCGACCCGGAGCGGCGGGAAGTTGACGACGGCGAGGACGGGCGTGCCGACCAGCGATTCGGGGGTGTAGCGGCGGGTCAGCTGCGCGCTCGACGGGCGGACGCCGATCGGCTCGCCGAAGTCGACCCACAGCTTGATCGCGGGCCGCCTGGCCTCGGGGAACGGCTCGGCGCGGACCACGGTCCCCGCGCGGATGTCGAGCGCGGCGAAGGTCTCGACGCCCGTTCCCGGCTTCTGTTCTCCAGGTCGTTCCATTCGTATCAGCCGATCGGGAGTCAGCCGATCACGAAGAGGAGCACGATCTCGATCACGATGAGGAGGACGATCGCGGCCTCGAGCAGCTCCGAGCGGGTCGTCGCGGCCTCGTCGTAGAGCGCCTGGTAGGTGTCGCGGATGATCGCGAGCTTCCGGTCGACGGCGCCGGTCCAGCTCCGGACCCTGAAGAGCTCGAGCGCGGTCCCGTAGATCCGGGCCAGGTACACGTCCTCGGTGACCTTGAGCGCGTTCTCAACGCGCTCGGTAATCTCGGTCACCTCCGCGACGAGCCGGTGGAGGTCGCGGGCCAGGTTCGCGTAGCGCCGGATCCCGATCCACCCGCGGAGCGCGCGCCTCGCGGCCTCGACCCGGTCGTACATCCTCGGTAGCTCGTGGTCGAGCAGCTCGTCGTAGTAACGTAGCTCGACGAGCTGCGCGTTCGCGACCTCGAGGACATCGGCGACCTCCATGTCGCCCGCCGGCTCGTAAAGGAACGCGTGGTCCCAGGTCAGGACCGCGAGGTCGTCCCTGTAGTACGAGAATCGGTGGCGGAGCAGGTCGCGGCGGTAGGCATCGGAGAGCTCGCGGCTCTCGCCGGAGAGGAGCGGCGCGAGATCGACGCGGCCGAGCAGCTCGTCGGCGGTGAGCGCCTCGTCGAAACGGTGGACCATGGAGAGGTGGTAGTCCTCCTCGACCTCGGCCGGGGTCGGCCGCTCGAGCGCGGGGCCGATGACCTCGAGGAGCCGCTCCAGGACGCCGGCCCAGACGGGCGAGCCGACGGGCCACGCGAGCGTGCGCCGGAGCGCGACGGAGCGCGCGACGAACTCATCCCAATCGACGCCCTCGACGGGGAGGCGGAGCGCGATCGAGACGACACCGAAATCGTAGACCCTCGCGGTTGAGTCGAGCGTGTACCACGCGCCGTCCAGCTCGAGCTCGACCGGCCGGAGCCCGACTTCGACGGGCGGGACATCGAATTCGATCGCCTTCGGGTCGGCCCGCCGGAGCTGGATCCGGGCGACGGCCGGCGCGAACTCCGCACCGAGCGCCTCGACACGGGACAGGTCGATCGCGTACGCGACGTCATAGAGGCGCAGCGCCACGACCGCGCCCTGCTCGACCCTTGGCGGGTTCCGGACCGGCATCGGCGAGGCGATCAGCGCTCCCGCGTGCCGGGACCGGTTCCGCCCTCCGCGCCGGGGGCATCCCCGGAGTCTGGGGCATCCTCGGGGCCGGGGACGTCCTCGGCGGCGACCGGCCGCGCCGGCGCCGCGGGCGCACGGATCCCCTCGCCCAGTACGTGATGGGGCGGGAGCGGGATCGGCAGCCGCCCCGCGATCGTGACCTCGCCGCCGAGCGCACGGGCCGCGGCCCGCTGCATGAGATCGGACTCGCTCCAGGCGAGGAGATAGGTCCGGGCGCGCGGGAGCTGACGAAGCAGGTACGGGTCGCCGAAGCTGATGACGACCGCGCCGCCCGCGGCGAGTCGGTCGGCCAGGTCGGCGACGCCCCTGGGCAGCCCGAGCGAACCCTTCCACGGCACGGCCCGGGCGAAGGACGAGAAGATGACGAGGTCGGCGCCCGCCGCGGCCCGCGCAGCCTGCCGGAGCTCGGCCGCCGTCGAGCGCCGCCAGAGCCGGATCGTGCGGACCCTCGCGCCGTACTTCGTGAGCGCGGCCTCGAAGTCGGTGCCAAGCCGCGTGCCGCGCGAATCGTTGTAGATCACGTGCACGATCCGCCGCCCCGCCAGCGAGGCCGGGAACACGTCCTCGGCGCTGCGGACCAGCGTGAGCGAGCGCTCGGCGACGTCCTCGGCCCACCGCCGGTGCGCCTCCGCGCCCAGCACCCCGGCCGCCTCGGCCGGGTCGACCAGCCGCCGTTCGTGCAGCCCGACCACGGCCTTCGCCTCGAGGATCTTCCGGACCGAGGCCTCGATCCGCTCGCGCTCGATCCGGCCCGACTCGACCGCCGCGACGACGGTATCGATCGCCTCCTTCGCGTTCGGCGGCATGAGGAGCACATCCGCGCCGGCGAGGACCGCCTCGACCGCGACCTGCCCGACGGACCGACCCTTCCGGATCCCGTCCATCATGAGCCCATCGGTCACGATCAGGCCGCCGAACCCCATCTCCTCCCGGAGCAGGCCGGTCAGGATCGCGGGCGAGAGCGTCGCCGGCATGCGCACCGCGCTCGAATCCAGCGCCGGGACCTCGAGGTGCGCGGTCATGATCCCCGTCACGCCGGCCGCGATCGCGGTCCGGAACGGGACCAGTTCGACCGTGTCGAGACGCCAGAACGGAGCGGTCACGGACGGGAGCGTCAGGTGCGAGTCCTGCTCCGTGTCGCCATGACCCGGGAAGTGCTTCGCGACCGTCAGCAGCCCCGCTTCGCGAGCGCCTTCGATGAAGGCGGCGACCCGCTCGGCGACCTCGATCGGATCCGCGCCGTACGCCCGCGTGTTGATGACCGGGTTCGCAGCGTTCACGTTCACGTCCGCGACCGGCGCGAAGGCCATGTGGACGCCCGCGGCCCGTGCCTCCCACCCCGTGATGCGCCCGGCCTCACGGGCCAGCTCGACACCGCCCGCCGCGGCGATCGCCATGTTGACCGGGAGCAGCGTCGCGCCCTCGAGCCGCATCCCCGGGCCCCACTCCAGATCGGCCGCGACCAGGAGCGGAATGTCCGCAAGACGCTGCAACTCGTTCAGGAACTCGATGGTGCCCGCCGCGGGGCCCTTGCCCACGATCACGCCGCCGACCTTCTCCTCCGCGACGAGCCGGCGCGCGCGCCTCAGATCCGCGCTCCGCTGCGACGGCTTGCCGCCGGGGATCCACGGCATGACCATCTGCGCGACCTGCTCGCGCAACGTGAGCTGCGAAACGGTTCGATCGACCCACTCCGCGTCTCCGGGAGCGAGAGGCGAAGCGTGGAGAGTGACGGCCGTGGCAAGGACGACGAACGGATTCATAGGCGCGACACCGGTACTGCGTGTCCCGAACGCACCGCCGGCACGGACGGCCGACGGCGATCTCCCGCGACGAGACGGGGAACCACGATACTGAAGTGTACGGGGAGAATGAGGCCTCCTGCCCCTGATCTTGGCATGATCCGGCCGCAAAGGCAAGGCCCTTTGCCGTCAAGGCTCTACGACGCGGCCCCGACACGCAGGCGGCGACGCACGCCGGGGCTACACGGCCTCGGCACGATGACGGGCACGCGCGGCACGACCACGGAGCGCACGGGCCTCGTCGCGTAGCTCCTCGACCAACCCTCGGACCGCGGCGATGACGCGCTCGTCCCCCTCCCGGAGGAGCACCGCCAGGATGTGCTTGCAGACCCGCTCGCGCCAGATGTGATCGCCACAATCACACCGCGGCATCCGCCGGGTGTAGAGATCCACCCAGTGCGGCTCGCGTCCGCCCCAGACCTGATACCGCCCGCGCCCCACTCGCCGGACCCGCAGCCCGAGCGACCGCTCGAGCCTCGCCGGGTCGATCCCGCCGGCCGCCCGGATGTCCACGAACGGCCGCGTCTCCCTCCTCTCGAAACCTCGGTACACCACGATCGGAACCCTGCGCACAAGTGACGGTCTGACATGGAGATATACCCCGAGGCCGAGGTTTCCTTCCCGGCCGCCGCGGCCCTGAGGCCCGGCAACGCCCGGAGGACACGCTTGACAGTCCGGTCGGACGCGCGCCATTATCCCGTTCCGGACGAATCTCCCGTGCTACTTCCCGCAGAACACACCCAACGGCCCCGATGTGGGGCGGCTGGAAGGCGATGCCACCGGGAGAGGTGCGGGCGCCGGCCGACCAGGACGACCGCGCCCACCCCGCCCGTACGGGTCAAGGTCAGAGAACCGGCGCGCGGAGTAGCAAGGACCCGACTCGGCGACCGTGATCGGGAAACGGGGCATCGCCGCCGGCCCGCACGGTCCCCCGACACGCCGACAACCGACCATACACGGTAGCGGTCCGAAGGACCCCGACCGGATTGGATCAGGACCAGACCGGCCGAAGACGGCGCCTTGCAATCACGCGTTGGACCGGCGCCGATCCGGAGGGACGTCGATAGAACGGCCACCAGAAGAATGGAGCCCCCCCCTGCGGCGAGCGGAGAACAAGCGGATGCGTACAGCGGAGCGTCGCGACCCGTGGATCTCCCCATTGGTCGACGCCAACCGGAAGGAGGTGACGCTAAGTGTTCTCGGCGCTCTTTGAGTTCATCAGCGCGATGCTGAGCCTGATCGCTTCAGGCTGGATCACGATCGGCAACTAACCGCAGGTGGGGGGTCCACTCGTTTCTTTGATATGACGCGAAGGGCCTATACGTACGTCTCGATCGTATACCTGGCCGCAATCATAGTACTGCTGGTCCAGCCATGGTCGGCCATCGCTCGGACCGAATCGGCCGCCCTGATCGGGGTCCTCGCATTCGTGGCGCTGAGCGTCTTTGCCGAGGCGCTCGCGATCGACTTTTCGGTCGGGCCGAACCGGGTCGCACACTCCTCCATCGCGTTCCTGCCGGTTTTCGCTTGCGCCATCCTCTTCCCGCCCGCCGTCGCGACCGTAGCCGCCACGCTGGCGGCGCTCATCTCGCAACTCGCGCTGCGACGGCGGATAGCGTGGGTCGCGGGCTTCAACATCTCCGTCGCGGTACTTTCCGTTGCCGCCGCCACCAACCTGGCTGCGCTGATCAATGAACCGACGATCGGCCGCTTCGACATCGACTTCCTGGCGTTCGGCACCCTCGCATTGGCGCTGTTCATCAGCAACGTCTTATTGGTGGGCGGCCTGATCTCCATCCGCGAGCGGATCCGCTACCGACACGTCATCCATCAGCTGATCGGCCCCCGCGGGGGCAACATCTTCTACGGCATTCTCGCCAGCCCCATCGCGGTCCTCGCCGCCTACCTCTACGACAAACTCTACGTAGGCGGACTGATCCTCGTCGTGCTCCCGCTCCTCCTGATCCGGTACTCCTACCTCTCGAAGGTGCAGCTCCAACAGGCCAACCAGGACCTCCTCCGCGTCCTGATCAAGGCGATCGAGACCCGGGACCCCTACACCTCCGGGCATTCGGTCCGGGTCTCACTCATGGCACGCGCCATCGCCGAGGACCTGGGGCTGTCCAGGAAGGCGACGGAACAGATCGAGACGGCAGGGCTGCTCCACGACATCGGCAAGATCGACATGGTCTACGCGACCATCATCCAGAAACCGCACCGGCTCACCGACGAGGAGAGCCTCCTCATCAAGACCCACGCCGTCAAAGGCGCCGAACTCCTCCAGAACCTGACCTCGCTCCCCCAGGAAGTCGTACGCGGCGTCCGGCACCACCACGAACGGTACGACGGGAACGGGTACCCCGACGGCCTCGCGGGCGAGGCGATCCCCCTCGCCGCACGCATCATCATGCTCTGCGACTCGATCGACGCCATGCTGTCCGATCGACCCTACCGCCGCGCCCTGAGCATCGAACAGGTCCGCGCCGAGCTGATCCGCTGCTCCGGTACACAGTTCGACCCCGCGATCGTCGCAGCCATCCTCCGGGGCAACACCCTCGACCGCGCCCGGGAACTCATCGCCCGGGACGGCGCCGCGGCGGTCCGCGAACCGCAACCCGTCTAGCTGCCGTCCCATCCAGCTATGGTATCGGCGCGGGGGTGGACGCATCGTAGCGTTGCGGCAGTGTGCCGGGGGAGCGGGGAGGTGTGAGGCGAGGGTCGGTGCCGTGGGCGGTCTATGCGCCGTTGCGCTGGCCCTGTCTGCTTGCGGTGTAGACCCCGACCTGGTCTCGGTAGCGCTCCAGATCGAAGCCGCCGTTCTGTGCTTCGCGTGAGATCCACGCTTCGGTGACCCATTCCCAGCCCAGGTGCCTCCGGACCTCCGACGGTCGGATCCCGATGAGCCTTTTCATCTGGTTGCTCATGGTGAAGCCATCGGGGTAGCCGGCTCGCGTTGCGATGCGGGAGATCGGCGCCTGTGCGTCGTGGAGCATGACGACGGCGTAGATGAGCCGGGCGAACTGCAGCCAGTGTGAGGGGACGGGGAGTCCTGCGGCGGCGAAGTGGCGTCCGAGCGTCCGCCTCGAGGTGTAGAGCCGTCGTGCGAGTTTGGACACGCTCGTGATCTCCGGGGCGGCGGAGAGGATTCCGGCGATCTTCTTCCGGATCTCGTCATCGGGGATGAGTCCTCGCCACGCGAGATAGTGGGTGATGGCGCCCGGCAGGTTGCGCGGCGGAGTGCTGAGGAGTGCGCGGAGGTGGGGAGGCGAGACGAGTGGGGCGCAGGGCAGGACGGCCCTCGGGTTGAGTGCGTTGATGTAGGGCAGGAGCGGAAGCGCACGGGTGAGTTCCATGGGTGGCGGGAGGACGATGAAGAGAGGCAGGCCCCATGCGCGGTCGTGCAGGTACCGGAACTCCTTCTCCTGTTCCTTGCCGTCCTCGAGCCACCAGATGAGTGCCATCCCGCGTGCGGGGATTTGGGCCGGTGTCCACGTGGCGTCGATCGCTTCGAACTTGTCGTAGGGAGGACGGAAGAGAGCGATCCGTGCCGACTGTGGCCTCGTCGTGGCGAAAATCATCCTGGCCTCCTGGCAAAGGGCCGTTGTGGGTTCGATCGCCGGCGTCAAGATCGTCGGCGCATCTCATCTCGGGATCATCTCCGCTTCCGGTATGGAGTTGTGCCGGGCCGACAGTTGACCCGGAGGGACCATCGATGCTCGTGTTACGCACGCTCGGGGAGTTCGCGCTGTTCATGGACCGTGCGCCGGTTCGGATCGCCCGGAGGAAGCACCTCGGGCTTCTGGTCTATCTCGTGGCGCATGCGGGTGTTCGACTCCGCCGGGACCGTCTCGCCGCGCTCCTCTGGTGCGAGTCGCCGGAGCGTCGTGCGCGTCATTCGTTGAGCCAGGCGCTCTACGACCTGCGTCGTCGTCTCCCGTCGTTGCATTTCGAGGTCACGGCCGACGAGGTGAAGGTCCCGCGGCACCAGGTCTCGGCCGACTTCGTCCACCTCCGGGAGGAAGTCGAGTCGAAGCGGTATTCGCGGGCCCTGTTCTGGTACGGTGGCGACTTCCTCCCGGGCTTCTGGGTCCCCGACGCGCCGGCATTCGAGGAGTGGCAGGAGCGGATGCGTGCGGAGTTGAGGCGGCTGGCCCACATCGCGCTGAGGCAGCTCCTGCGCGAAGCGGAGTCCGAGGGCGATCATCTGGGCGTGTTCAGGATTGCCGGCCGGATCCTGGAGGACGACCCCTTCGACGAGTCGGTCCATCGGTCGCGGATCCGCGCGATCGCGGAGCTGAGCGGGCTGGGCGCGGCGAGGAGTGAGTACGCGCGGCTGGTGCGGGTCCTGGCGCGGGAGGTCGGACGCGCGCCCTCGCCGGAGACGGTGGCGCTGGCGATGGCGCTCCGGCCCGGCCGGATCGTGGACCGGGTCGGCCGATGAGCGGGTCGAGGAATACCCTTGACCTCGTGAATCGGGGGTCTTACGTTCGCTTGAAGCATCCTCACACCGAGCCGTACCCCCTCGGACCGTCGGTCCCACTATGCTGATCCGCGGCCGTATGACACGCGAGGTCGTCACGATCTCGCCCGCTCGAACGTTGCTCGAAGCGTTGAAGCTGACTCGCTCGCACCGGATCCGGCACCTCCCGGTCGTGGAGGGGCGCCGTCTGGTCGGGATCGTGAGCGATCGCGATCTGCGCCTTGCGCTCCCCGCGCTGGGCGCGGCGCCGGAGCCCGAGCGGCGGAGGCTGCTCGAGACGACGCGGGTCGCCTCGGTCATGGTGCGGGATCCGATCACGACGACGCCGGACACGCCGCTCGAGGAAGCGGCCCGCCTGATGTACGTGCACCGGATCGGTTGCCTGCCCGTCGAGGAGCAGGGCACGCTGGTCGGGATCGTGACCGAATCGGATGTGCTGTGCGGGCTGGTCGAGCTCTACGGCGGGCACGAGCGGTCGAGCCGTCTCGAGGTCAGGATGCCGAGGCGTCCGGGCGAGCTGGCGAGGGTCGTGCGTCTGATCGGGATCGACCATCGCCTGAGCATCCGCGGGATCGCGTTCCCGCCGGTCTCCGGATCGGACTCGCTCGCGATCATCCACGTGGACACGAACGATCCTCAAGGTGTCGCCGAGGCACTCGAGCGACTGGGCTATGACGTGGCGCCGGCTGCAGCCGACTCCACGCCCTCCCTGTCTGCCACTCCCTAGATGTCACGGGCCCGGTCGCGGCGGGGCCGGCCCTGCTACGGAATGGGACCGAACGCACGATGCGTGATCGACCGGCTCGTCGTCGAGTGGAGTTCCCCTTCTGCATGACCGACAAGACCGGAGCCGGCTTCGTGATCCGGCGCTACGACCCTGCGGACCGGCCCGCGCTCGAGGCGCTCTACAACGACTTCGAGCCGAAGGGCGCGGCGCAGGGGCTGCCGCCCCGTCATACGGCCGCGATCCGGCAATGGCTCGACCGGGTCCTCGGCCAGGGCGAACACCTCGTCGTCGAGGCCGATGGCTGGATCGTGGGCCACGCGATGCTCATCCCCATGGACGATGGCGGTGCCGAGCTCGCCAACTTCCTGCACCAGTCGCTGCGGAGCCGGGGGATCGGAACGGCGCTGGCCCGGGTGAGCGTGGATCTGGCGCGGGACGTCGGCTACCGCCGCGTCTGGCTCTCCGTCGAGCCGGGGAACCGGGCCGCGGTACGCTCGTATCGCAAGGCGGGGTTCCACGTGCTGCCGGGCTCGCCGTGGGCGCCGGAGATCGAGATGGAGGTCCCGCTGGAGGCCGCGCCGCTCGCGAGTTGACGAACCTCGCCGGGGGCGTCCGGCCGCGGGGGCACGAGGAGTGCAACGCTCTGGATGCGGCCATGGCCCGCCCCCTCCCCGTGCGGGAGCGGGCGGGGAACGCACTCGGACCGGCGCCCCATCACGCCTCCCCGGGCGAAGCGGGCGCCGGGGAAGGGGTACGGGCGAACGTGAACACGATCCACATCGAATGCGCCGTCCCGGTCCGCGCCTCGCGCGCGGCCGCCTGGAGGCTGCTCCGGGCAAAGGTCGAAGCCCCGCAGCAGTTCCTGCCGGACGTGATCGGGTGCGACGTCGTCGAACGACGCAGGGACGAGGTGGTCCGCCGCGTGACATTCCACGACGGGATGGCCGTGACCGAACGCGTCGAGCTGCTCCCCGAAGAGGAAGTCGTCTTCAGGCTCGTCGACCACCCCAAGTTCGATGGCGAGATCCACAACGTCCTCTTCCAGTCCGGCGACGTGCTGTGGCTCTCCTTCTACTTCCAGGGCCAGGGCAAGCCGGGGGTCGAGCTGGGCGATGAGGAGCTGGCGCAGCTCCGGGATGGCTTCGCGCGCGCCGTCCTGAACGCGACGCTGCAGATCGAGGAGGGCGAGCGGACCGCGGCGGAGGCGGCGAGCTCACCGTAGCGGCGTCGGGCGGTTCCTCCCCAGGGGGCTACACGGGATCGCCAGGGGCCGACGTCGGGTCCGGATCGGGCGACGGCGCCGACGCATCGCCCGGGGCGCCCGCCCGGCGAGCGGCCTCCGCGGCGCCCTCGCCGATGACGAACCCGGTCCCGGCGGCCTGGGCCGCGATCGCGTCCCGGAGCCGGCGGATCTCCTCGTCCGTGTGCCCGGCAGCGCGGAGCTTCCGGTCCATCTCGATCCGCTTGACCGCGGCCTTCAGGGTGCCGAGCGCGAGCGTCGCGCAGCGCGGCCGGGAGCCAACGATGTCGCGGCCCAGCAGATCGATCATCTGCTCGTACGAGAGGGCGAGGACCTCATCGAAGGTCGGTCGCTTGCGGTTCATTCGCTCCGCCAGGATCGACGCCGCCGCCTGGCTGATCGTGCACCCCTCGCCCTCAAAGCCGACCGCCGCGATCCGGTCCTCGTCCGGCTCCGCCCGGACGTAGAGCGTGACGACGTCGCCGCAACCCGGGTTGCCGCCCGGCATGCGCACGTCCGCATCCGCGAGCGGCTCCCGGTGGCGCGGACGCTTCACGTGGTCCACGAGCAGCGCGATCCGTGTCTGTCGGTCCACTCTTCCCTACCTCGCGATCGGCGCGCGGACCAGGTTGCCCCACTCCGTCCACGAGCCGTCGTAGTTGCGCACCCGCTCGTAGCCGAGCAGGTACTTGAGCACGAACCAGGTGTGCGACGAGCGCTCCCCGATCCGGCAGTACGTGATGATCTCGTCCTCCGACCGCAGCCCCGCCTCCTCGCCGTAGATGCGCGCCAGCTCCGCAGCGGGGAGGAAAACGCCCGTCTGCGGATCGACCGCACGGTTCCACGGGACGTTCCTCGCACCCGGGATGTGGCCGCCGCGCATCGCGCCCTCGTTCGGGTACTCCGGCATGTGGAGCCGCTCACCGCGGAACTCCTCCGGGGAGCGGACGTCGACCAGAGCGCCCCGCGCCTCGATGTGCGCGAAGACATCCTCCCGGAACGCGCGGAGCGCGGCATCGTCGCGAGGACCGACCGTGATCGTGCCCTCGGGATACCGGGGATGCTCGACCGTCAGCTCCCGCCCCTCACGCTCCCAGAGCAGGCGGCCCCCATCCATGAGACGCAGGTTCTCCAGCCCGAAGAGGCGCAGGACCCAGAAAGCGTACGTCGCCCACCAGTTGTTCTTGTCACCGTACAGGACGATCACCGTGTCGTCATCGATCCCCCGCGCACGGAGCACTCGCTCCAAGGTCGCCGAGTCCACATAGTCGCGAGTCACAGGATCGTTCAGGTCCGCCACCCAGTCCAGCTTCACCGCGCCCGGGATGTGACCGAGATCGTAAAGGAGCAGGTCCTCGTTCACCTCGACGAGCCTCACCTTCGGATCGTCCAGGTGAGCGGCGACCCAACCGGTCGAGACCAGGACCTCCGGACGCGCATACCCGCGCGCCTCGATCGGCGTGACGCCCTCCAGACTCTGGACCATGTCTCCCCCCTGTCGATGCGACATGTCTTCCCCTTGAACATGCATCCGGCAAGGCGGCCAGCCGCCGTCTCGCGGCGATCCGCGCCCCCTGCCCGTGCGCCCTTCCGGCGCCCCGGACCGACACTTGAAAATAAGAATCATTAGCGACAAACGCAACCGGAGCGGCGCTGGTGGCCGAGGGGGGCGTACGGCCAGGTACGCACCTCCCCGCGGCGACCGATGTGCTCACGGGGGAAGTTGCCGGCGGTCCGCCCCGGGCGATCGGAGCGGACCGCCGGCGGGCCGTCAGTAGATGAACACCGGCGTACCCACCGGGACCATTTCGTAGAGGCGTGCCACGTCGTCGTTGTGCATGCGGATGCACCCGTGGCTGACGGCCTGTCCGATGGAGTCGCGGTTGTAGCGGTGTGTGCCGTGGATCAGGTACCCGTCGCCGAGGTCGAGTTTGTAGGGTCCGAGGGCGTCGGGCACGCGGCGCTGTTTGGTGTCGAGGGGCGGGATGAAGATGGTGTCGTAGAAGATGATCTCGCTACCGGGCGTGAAGGGCCAGAAGTTCTTGAATTTGTTGACCCTCCCCACCTCGTCGCCGCGGATCTCGATGCTCGTCCCATCCCGGAGCCGGTACTTCTTTCCGCGTTCGAGGTGTACGACCTTGAGGCCGCGTTTGGCGGCCTTTTCGAGGTAGTGCCAGTCAGGCGGCACCCAGAGCGGGTCGGTCTCCTTGGCGATGACGGTCCGCCGGCCGCGGGGCGTCTTGAAGTGGAACGTCTTCCCGCCGTAGCTGAACGTCGACCCCCTCCCGACGGCGACCGGCGCGGAGAGGATGGTATCGGCGCCCTGGAGGAGCCAGAGGCGGCGCGCATCGATGGACACGACGATCCGGAGGCCTTTCTGCTGGAGAGCGGCCTGCCAGATGTCGTGGGCCTCGGTCCCCGTCGCGGGCGGCGCGGCCGCGGGGTGGGGCGGCGCGCCGAAGCCGATCATGGCGCAGGCGGCGATGACGGCGGCTGTGATCGCGGTGGTGAAGGCGAGCGCGGCGCGGCGCACGTAGAGTGGGCTGGCCATGGACGCTCCTCCTTTCTCCCGGAACGGCGTCGAAACGCCTGTGTTCATGAGGGAAAAGATGCAGGGAGCAGGCCATTCAAAGCGGGATCCGGCGCCTGTACGGGCGCCGGATCCCCTGTGTTGTCAAGCGTATTCGCGTCCGCGACGGCCTACGCGATCGCGATCCCCCGGGTCTGGAGGATGCGTTCGATCGCCTCGCCGATCTTGTTGTTCGGCGTGGAGGCGCCGGCGGTCAACCCGACGGTGAGCGGCCCGTCCGGGAGCCAGTCGGCCACGGTCTCCTCGGACGCCTCGGGGTCGAGTACGGGCTTGTGGCGGATGGACCGCGTCTCCACATCGATGCACTGCGAGTCCGCGATGTGGAACGTCGTCGTGTACTCGCGGCAGATGTGGGCGAGGTGGTTGGTGTTGGAGGAGTTGTACCCGCCGATGACGACCATGATGTCGGGCGGTTCCTTCATCATTTCGAGGATCGCGTCCTGCCGTTCCTGCGTCGCGGAGCAGATCGTGTCGAACGACCGGAAGTGCTCGTCGATCGCGTCCTCGCCGTAGCGCCGGACGAAACTCTTCCGGACCTCGGCCGCGATGGCGAGCGACTCGCCCGCGAGCATGGTGGTCTGGTTCGCGACGCCGATCCGCACGAGGTCGGCCTCGGGGTCGAAGCCGGCGGAGGCCTTGGCCTCGAAGTGGTCCCGGATCGCGGCGGCCGGGAGCGCGCGCTCGTTCTGCTCGATGAAATCGCAGATGAGCCGAGCCTCGTCCATGTCCCGGACGATGACGTACTTGCCGCCCTCATGCTTGAGGACCTGGGACGCGGTCGCGCGGGACTCCTCGTGCGTGTACTTCCCGTGGATGAGCGCGGTGTATCCGTCGCGCGCGTACGACTCCACGCGCTTCCAGACGTTGAGGACGGAGCCGCACGTCGTGTCGACGAGGATGCACCCGATCTCGCGGAGCCGGTGGAAGTCGTGGAGCGTCACCCCGAAGGCGGGGATGATGACGACGTCATCCGGCGTGACGGCGCTGAAGCCGAAGCTCCCCTCCTCGTCCGGATAGATGAAGGTGATCCCCATCTCCCGCATCCGCCGGTTCACGTGCGGGTTGTGGATGATCTCGCCCACGAGGAAGATGCGCCGGTCCGGGAACTTGTGCGCGGTCTCGTAGGCGTAGTCGACTGCGCGGTCGACGCCGTAGCAGAATCCGAACTCCTTGGCGATGCGGAGCGTCAGGTCTCCGTAGGTCGCCTGGTATCCCCTGGATCGGATCTCCTCGACGATCGCGCTGTGATATTCGGCGGCGACGACGGGCTCGATCACCTTCTTCAGGCCGAACCCGCGTCGGAAGTATGTCTGTTCCATCATTCGGCTCGTCGATCGAGGCCGCGGTGCGTACGGCGATGATTCCGTTGCCCCCCCGGCACGCCCAGGCCGAGGACATCGTATGGTACGGGAATTGGTGGGTAGGATCAAGCCGAGTCCCGAGGGGGACGGGCGTCGGCCGGGCCTCGAGGCAGCGGGCAGGGGCGGGCGGGGGTCCGGTCGGGGGCTGGCGCTGCGAGCGCCGTGCCGGACGGGCGGTGCGGGCGCGGCCGGGGACGAACGTACGGGCAATGGCGGGAGAGGGCAATGACCCGATCGAGCGAGCCGAGGCGGGCCGGTGGCCCGGAGGGTGTGTCATGAACCCGGGGTGGGGGATCGCGCTCCTGCGCGTCTCGCTCGGGTCGGTCTTCCTGGTCCACGGGCTGGCGGGGCTCTTCGTGGGGCCGGGCGCCGCGGGGCTGGCGGCGGAGCTCGCGGCGCGGGGGTTCCCGGCGCCGGGCACGCTGGCGTGGACCGCGCTGGCGATCGAGCTCCTGGGCGGGCTCGCGCTCTTCGTCGGCTGGCTCGTGCGGTGGGTCGCCGGCGTCCTCTTCGTCGAGGTCCTCGTCGTCCGGTTCACGTCGAAGCTGGCGAACGGATTCCTCCTCGACCCCGCGGCGGGCGAGTGGGGCTACGAGTACGAGCTCGTCCTCCTCGCCGGCCTGGCCGCGCTGGTCCTGACCGGCGCCGGCAAGCTCGCGCTCGACGACTGGCTCCTCCGGCGGCGCGCCGCCGGGCTCGTCGCCTGAGCGCCGCGACCCGTCCCGCTGGCCCCGGCCGCCCTGGCCGCATATCTTGTATCGGTTTGTGGCGAAGGGGAGCGAGACGGCGATGGAGGGGTCGTGGGCACGGTGGACTTCCTGAAGCGGCTCCTGGACACGCCCGGCCCGAGCGGGTTCGAGGCGGCGGCGGCGAGGGTCTGGCGTGAGGAGGCGAGCCGGTTCGCCGAGCGGGTCGATGTGGACGTGAGCGGGAACTCGTACGCGACGGTCGGCGTCGGCGGCGCGCCGCGCGTCATGCTCGCCGGCCACGTGGACGAGATCGGGGTCATGATCACGCACGTGGACGAGGACGGGCTCCTGTACCTGGACGGGATCGGCGGGTGGGACCCGCAGGTCCTGGTCGGGCAGCGGGTCCGGATCCTGACCCGGTCGGGCGAGGTGATCGGCGTGATCGGGAAGAAGCCGATCCACCTGATGAAGCCGGACGAGCGGGAGAAGGCGTCGAAGCTCTCGGACCTCTGGATCGACATCGGGACGCGCGGCCGGGACGCGGTCCTGGCGAGGGGCGTGCGGGTCGGCGACCCGGCGGTCATCGACGCGCGGCTCGTCGAGCTGGACGACGACCTGATCGCGAGCCGGTCGATCGACAACCGGATCGGCGCGTACGTCGTGCTGGAGGCGCTGCGGCTCCTCGCCGAGTCGCCCGGGCGTGCGGAGACGACGGCGGTCGCGACGACGCAGGAGGAGATCGGCTACCACGGCGGCGGGGCGCGGACCGGGGCGTACCGGCTCGAGCCGCAGGTCGCGCTCGTCGTGGACGTCACGTTCGCGACCGATTCGCCGGGCGTGGAGAAGAAGGAGGTCGGCGAGCACAAGGTCGGCGGCGGCCCGGTCCTGACGCGGGGCTCGGCGTCGCACCCGCTCGTCTTCGAGAAGCTGGTCGAGGTCGCGGAGCGCGAGGGGATCCCGTACACGATCCACGCCTCGCCCCGTACGACATCGACGGACGCGGACGCGATCTACCTTTCGCGGAGCGGCGTCGCGACGGGGTTGATCTCGATCCCGAACCGGTACATGCACTCGCCGAACGAGATCGTGAGCCTGAAGGATCTCGAGCGCGCGGCGCGGCTGATCGCGGCGTTCGTGCGCGAGCTCGGTCCCGAGACCGACTTCGTCCCACGATGACGGTCCCGGTCCAGATCCCGTGGGATCTGCACCTCGGCCGGATCGTGGTCTGGTGCGAGTGTCTCGCCGCCGGGGTCCGTCGCGCGGTGCTCCTGCCGCCGCTGGACACGATCTTCTCGCCGGCGACGCAGGACCCCGCCCGGGAGCGGGAGTACGCGGCGCTGGACTGGCGGCCGGTCTCGCCGACCGAGGCGGACTGGGCGCACCTCCGCGGGCTCGCGGACGAGCAGGCGAGGCGGCACGGGCTCGAACTCCGTATGCAGCGGGTCGAGACCGTCGCCCGCTGGGCCGGCGGCCCGGCGATCTCGGTGCCGCAGTACCATATCTGGCTCTATCGCGACCCGGGGGTGGCCCGGGCGATCGAGCGGCTCTACGAAGAGACGGACACGAAGGAGCGCAGGGCGCTCTGGCGATGGCTGCTGGCGTGGACCACGCCGGCAGAGACTTTTGAACCTTACGACCCGAGGTGAAACCGGGATGCTGGACGCTGGGAATCTGGTGAAGCGGTTGCAGGAGATGCGCGAGGAAGGGTACCTCTCGGACGCGATCCTGCGCGAGGCGGTGAAGTCGGTCAAGGCGGCGGACGACCGCTACGACTGGGTGGGGATCTACCTGTTCAATCCGGACGAGAACATCCTCTGGCTGCACAACTACGTCGGCGCGCCGACGGAGCATGCCCGGATCCCGGTCGGCCAGGGCGTCTGCGGGACGGCGGTCGCGGAACGGAAGAACCAGAACGTCCCGGACGTGACGCAGGTCGAGAACTACCTCGCGTGCAGCCCGGAGACGCGTTCGGAGCTCGTCGTCCTCATCCGCGCCGGCGACGAGATCCTCGGCCAGATCGACATCGACAGCCACACGCCGGCCGCGTTCACCGAGCAGGACGAGGACGCGATCCAGCTGGTCGCGGACAAGCTGGCCGAAGTCATCATGGCCGAGCGCCGGGGGTGACGGTCGGCGTGCCGGGAGGGGCGGGGTGCTCCGTTCCGTACTGGCCCCGAACCCGTCGCCGCTGACGCTCGAGGGCACGAGGTCCTACCTGGTCGGACGGGAGCGGGTCGCGGTCATCGACCCCGGCCCATCGGACCCGGCGCACCTGGACGCCGTCGCCGGCCTGACCGGCGACGGCGTTCTCGTCGCGGTCCTGATCACGCACGCGCACCCGGACCACGACGAGGGCGCGGACGAGCTCGCGGCGAGGTTCGACGCGCCGGTCCGCTCGGTCCATAGGGGCACGCTGGCGGACGGCGACCGGATCGAGACGGACGCCGGCGCGCTCGTCGCCGTCGCGACGCCGGGCCACACGCCCGACCACATCGCGTTCCACTGGCCGGCCGAGGGCGTGGTCTTCTGCGGCGACCTGATGACGGGCGGGCTGGAGACCGCGCTCGTCGCCAAACCCGAGGGCGATCTGGGTGCGTACCTCGACTCGCTCGACCGGGTGAGGGCGCTCGAGCCGAAGGTCATCCTCCCGGCGCACGGACCATCGTTCGACGACCCGCCCGCCGCACTGGACGCGTACATCCGCCACCGCCGCGAACGGGAGGCCCAGGTGCTGACGGCGCTGGAACAGGCGGGCGGGGCGGCAGGCGCGCCGCTCGACCTCGACGCGCTCGTCTCGGCCGTCTACGGCGCGGGGCTGGACCCCGCGCTGCGCGCGCCCGCGGCCGGCGCGGTCCTCGCCTACCTCGAACACCTCGAGGCGACCGGGAGGGTGCGGCGGGTGCAGGAGACGGCCTGGGCGCGCGTCAGGGGCGCGGGGTGACCGATCGCCTCCCGGTGAGTCCGTACGGCACGCGCCGGATGCGCCTCTCCCAGCCGTACACGCCGCTGACGCGCCTACCGGCAGTCCCCCCTTGCGCGCCTCCCGGCAGCACGCGCGTGTTGCGCCGCTACCGGCAGCCCCCCTTGCGCCCCTCCCGCCCCACGACGCACCTTACCCTTCCAACCCCTGGTTTCCAGTTGACGGTCGTGCTTCTGTCCTTGCCCTGGCTTTCTCATGACCCGAATCGTCCTCACGCTCCTGATCGTCACGGCGCTCCCCGTACAGGCCCAGGACGCCGATTACCTCCTGACCGGCGGCCGGGTGTGGACCGGAGTCGCGGACCGGCCGTGGGCCGAAGCGGTCGCGGTCCGGGGGGACCGGATCCTGGCCGTCGGGACGGCCGATGAGGTCCTGGCACACCGGGGGCGGCACACGCGGGTGCGCATCCTCGAGCCGGGGCGCTTCGTCATGCCCGGCTTCATCGACAACCACACGCACTTCGCCAGCGCCGGCGCGCTCCTCCTGGGCGTGAACCTGCTCGACGTCTCGGACGAGGCGTCCCTGGTCCGACGGGTGCGCGAGGCGCGGGACCGGCTCCCGGCGGGCGCGTGGATCGTCGGCGGCGACTGGGGCGCGTACGAGGCGTGGGCGATGGGGGACGCGGGCCGAGGCGAGCGCGCTGCGGCCGAGCCGTTCCGCCCGCACCGCGCGATGATCGACTCGATCACGCCGAACTCGCCCGTCCTCCTCTCCCGGTGGGACCGCTCGCTCTACCTGGCCAACCGCCTGGCCCTCGAACGTGCGGGCGTGGGGTGCGGCGACGACGGCGTCGAGTGCGAGGCGGGCGCGCCGACCGGTCGGCTCTCGCCCGCCGCCGCGGCGAGTTGACCGTGCGCGTCAACGCGCGCCCGACGCTCGACAAGTGGGCGCACCTGCGCGCCGTCGGGATCCAGCACGGCTTCGGCGACGACTGGCTCCGCATCGGCGGGCTCAAGGGCTTCGTCGACGGGATCATGGGCAACTCGAGCGCACGCTTCTACGAGCCGTACCTCCACACCGGCGAGCGCGGCGCGTGGCGCGACTCGACGAACACCTCCGCGACCTCCGGCCCCGGATCGGGGATGATGCCGCCCGGCAACATGAAGCGCCTCATCCAGGGCGCCGACAGCTCGGGGCTCTGGCCGCACGTCCACGCGATCGGCGACGAGGCGATCGACACGCTGATCGACATCATCGAGCAGGTCTTCCGGGAGAACGGCGAGCGCGACCGGCGGCTGCGCATCATCCACACCCAGGTCCTGCGCGACCCCGAGGTCGCCGAGCGGATGGCCCGCCTCGGCCTGATCGCCGAGGTCCAGCCGTACCACGCCATCGACGACATGCGGTGGATGGAGGAGCGCATCGGCGAGCGCGCCCGCTGGGCCTACGCCTTCCGCACCCTCCGCGACGCGGGCGTCATGCTCTCCTTCGGGAGCGACTGGCCCGGGACGAACGCCTCGTGGTACACGGCGAACCCGCTCGCCGGGGTCTACGCCGCCGTCACGCGCCAGACGCTCGACGGCGAGCCCGCCGACGGGTGGTTCCCCGAGGAGCGGATCGACGTCGAGACCGCGCTCCGCGCCTATACCGTGAACAACGCCTGGGCCGCGGGCGAGGAGGACCTCAAGGGCACCCTCGAGCCCGGGAAGCTCGCCGACCTCGTCGTCCTCGACCGCGACCCGTTCGCCGTCCCGCCCGAGGAGATCAAGGACATCCGCGTGCTCCTCACCGTCGTCGGCGGGCGGCCGGTCTACGAGGTGGGGAGGGTCGCGGCGGGGCCGTAGGAGCCCCGGCCGCGCGCCCCGCCCGGCGGCCCGCATCGTCGATGCGAGGCCGTACCACGTCACCGAACATCCGCCATGAGACTCCACCCCGTACACCTTCGTCGCTCAACCGACGGCCCACCCGGGCGCACGGGCCCGCTCCTCCTCGCGACCTGCGCGCTGGGCTGGGTGGGCGCCGGGTGCGGCGCGCCCGAGCCCGGGAAGCACGTCACCGTGGCGGACAGCGCCGGGATCCGAATCGTGGAGAACGGATCCGTCGCGCGGCACGCGGCGCCGTTCCAACTCGCCCCGGAGCCGCTCTTCCGGATCGGTTGGCAGGAGGGTGAGCACGCATTCGGACGCATCGTGGGAGGCGCCATCCTGAGTGACGGCACCATCGTGGTCGCCGATCAGATGGCCCGGGAGGCCATCGTGCTCTCCCCACGCGGCGAGGTGCTGGACACCATCGGCGGCCCGGGACAGTTCCGGGCACTGAGCCGGATGGCGACGCTCGGCGGGGATACACTCGTCTTCCAGGATGGATTGGGGAGCGTATCCCTGTTCCACAGAGAGACATTCTTGAAGCGGATCCCTCCCGACCGTGCGACCTTCGACCTCCGGATGCTGGGGAGCGACGGTCGCACTCGCATCTTCTTCGGCCCGCCCAGGGTCCTGGAGCCCTTCCCTTCGGGTGAACCCGACCGGTGGATCTCCCTCGACATTCCAGCCGTGGACGCCCGCACCGGCGCAGTCGAGACCTTCACCACGGTCGATTTCGCCCTCCAGACGTCGGGCAACCCGCTGGCGCCTCAGGCGGCCGTGGCGGTCACGGGCGGACAGGTCGTCGTCGCCCGCCAGGACCGAACGGAGGTACGCTGGCTGGACTCGACGGGCCAGGTCACACAGATCGCTCGTTGGGCGATGCCTCGCGTGATGCCGAGCGACAGTCTATGGGCGGCGGTGACCGAGGAATACCGCTTGCAGCGGGAGGCCATCATGCGTCTGACAGGTGGGGCGGCGGGTGTCCCGGGCCCCCGGTTCTCCCGCGGCCCGCTCCCGTATTTCGGCAAAGTCCTGGGCGACTCATGCGGTCGCGTCGGGCTCGCCGAATACCTGCCTCCCCGGTCCGATCCGCCCACCCGCTATTTCGTCATCGCACCCGACGGCGAGTGGCTCGTGAGCGTCGCGATACCGGAACGGTTCGAGATCCTGGCGATCACCGATGAATACGTACTCGGAACGCACAGGAACGCATTCGATGTGGACGCGGTGTCGGTCTATCGCGTGATCGCAGCGACCGGTCGGAGCGGCGAGCCCGATGGCTGTGCGCGCGGTGTGCTGTAGTTTCGGCGCGGATCCGCCGCACCGTCCACGGCTTGAGCTCATCACCGTGGTCAGAGCGCCCGTCTCCCGCCCCGGGGAAGCACCGGTGGGGGTCGCCCGAGGCCGAGGGGCGAGACGTATGAGTGAACCGGTTTTCGGCCCGCGGGGTAGGAATCCGGAACCGTCGGCCCCTCGTTCGGCGACTTCGAGATGATGACCGCCCCGATCTCCAGCAACGACACGGCAGACGTC
>Ga0079224_100001273_pt1 | contig 28523 bp, 26 predicted proteins | sample Stecom2015_FD_80414 | JGI IMG/M metagenome (GOLD analysis project Ga0079224, IMG submission 80414) | Agricultural soil microbial communities from Utah to study Nitrogen management - Steer compost 2015 | ecosystem: Environmental > Terrestrial > Soil > Agricultural land | place: USA: Utah... | reverse complement strand
CGACCCATGATTTCCTGACTTCCGGCGACTTTGAAGAAATCAGATCCGCCGTTCACACGGTCGACTTTAATGCATTTGATGTCTACTGCCTGATGGATGAAAGCGAAGTCATCGGGTTTGTTGGGACACACGACAAAAAAGTGGAAATGCTTTTCCTGTCGCCCGCCTATATTGGAAGGGGTCTTGGGAAGGAACTCATGACCTTTGCTGTTAAGGACCTAAAGGCGGATAAGGTGGATGTCAACGAAGACAACAAAAGGGCGGTGAATTTCTACAGGCGGTTCGGCTTTGACGTGTACGAGCGTACAAGCACCGATGACCAGGGTAGAAATTATCCGCTGCTCCGAATGAAACTGGCATGATCTACATCACTCAACTCATTTACATTGTCCCCGGGCAGGAAAAAGTCTTTGACGAATTCGAAGACGTCGCCATGCCGATAATTCCAAAATACAATGGCCGCCTGTTGCTTCGCGTCAGACCGGACGAAAGGGCAATCATCGACCACAGCATCGAAAAGCCCTACGAAATTCATCTTGTCGAATTCGGCTCGGAAGACGATTTCAACAGCTTTATGAAAGACGAGGAGCGCAAGAAATTTCTCCACTTGAAAGAGCAATCCATCAGAGCCTCCGTGCTGTACAAAGGCGTCCGTCTGTGACATTCTCTTGCGAATTTTCTGTATCTTAATGCAGCTGCCGTCTCAAAGACCTAATGACGAAAAAGCTTTCGTTTTGGATTTCCATTTGTCACAAATTTGCCCCTGTCCGATTTTGAACTACCTATTAATCATTCTTCCCTGCCTTTTGTGTCTTCAAATAGTCATCGAGGCGAGAGCGTTGAAAAAGTTCTTCGCGTTGTTGCGCAACGACAACGACACCGGTAGGTGATAATCGTGTCTGCGAGATGCTTCGCGATCTGCGCCATATTTGATTACCTTTCGCTCGCGAAGGGGGACCCTAAAAGCTTGAACCATGAAAGTATCCTACAAACCCGCTAACTATAACTCGGTGTCTCCGTACCTCATCGTCAAAGGAGCGCAGAAGATGGGTGATTTCCTCAAAGAACTTTTTGGAGCCACGGAATTGCGTCGTTATGATCGTCCGGATGGAACGGTGATCCACATGGAGATGCGCATTGACGACTCGGTGATTATGCTGGCTGATTCAAACGAGAACTATCCGCCAAACAAGCACCTCCTCCATGTTTATGTTCCAGACGTTGACGCAACCTTTGAAAAGGCGCTGCAGTTGGGATGCAAGGAAATCCAAAAACCAAAGGAACAGGAAGGCGATCCAGACCGCCGTGGTATGTTTGAAGACTTTTCGGGAAATACCTGGGCTATCGGTACTCAGGTCCGTGCAGAGTGAGACACACTATTGCTGCCGATCCATCAGCAGCTGAGTAAACGTCCTGAGGTTCTCCCTCGCGGGCGTATTGGGAAAGTGGTCCAGCAATGCGAAAGCCTTTGCAAAATAGCGATCTGCCTTTCGACTCGTGAGCTGCGGGATTTTCAGCTTGTCGTAAATCGCGATTACAGCTTTTACCTTTTTCTTTTTGTCGAACTTCTTCACATTGAGCCAATAGGTCAACTCCTTTCTTTCGGCCGATCCCGCGCGTTCAAGCGCCTTGATGAGAAGGAATGTTTTCTTATTTGCAAGAATGTCGCCGCCGGTTTGTTTGCCGAAGCGGCCGGGATCGCCATACGCGTCGAGGAGGTCATCTCTCAGTTGAAATCCTGTCCCGATCAGTAGGCCAAATTCCCGCAGCCGGTTCCGACTCGCTTCGTCAGCACCGGCGAGGATGGCGCCTAGTTCGAGACTGAAACCCAGCAACTCCGCAGTTTTGTACTGTATCATCCGCAGGTAGGCGGCTTCTGTAACTCTGTCGGTGCCTTCGAAATGCATATCCCACTGTTGTCCTTCACAGACTTTCGTAGCGCACGCGTTGAAAGCCTCTACTGCGGTGCGAAATGTTGACGGGTCGAGGCTACTGAACAACTCGTAAACCTTTACAAGCATCACATCCCCTGAGAGTATTGCGGTGCTGAGATTCCATTTCTCATGGACGGTAGGTTTGCCCCTGCGCAGGGGCGCGCGGTCCATGATGTCGTCGTGCATGAGCGTGAAGTTGTGAAATACCTCGACGGCCACAGCATACGGGACAATGGGTCGCACATCGTCCCGGAACATTGCGTAACTCAACAGTGTCAGCATGGGACGGATCCTCTTACCTCCCAGGCGCATCACATAACGAATGGGCTCATACAGGGAAGGGGGTTGTTTTCCAAAAGGCATGGCGCTGATCTGTGATTCCAGGAGGGCGCTGTAGTTGCCTAGAAAATCTTTCATCGCCGCGATTTTCTCTTTTTAGGTTCCGTCTTTCGGTTGGTTTCAGATTCAATCTTTGGAGTAACAAATACAAGATCGATGAGACGACGGTCAATATCGGTCTTCTTTATGCGCACGGTAACACGGTCTCCAAGGCGGTACACCTTACCGGTCTTTCGACCCACGATCCTGTATTTCTTCTCGTCATATTCGTAGTAGTCGTCATCAAGGTCGGACATTCGAACCATGCCTTCGACCTTCGTGTCTACAATTTCAACATACACACCCCATTCCGTCACGCCGCTGATCAAACCGTCATACTCGCGATCTTCCGCCAACGTCATGTATTCAACCTGCTTGTACTTGATCGACGCGCGTTCAGCATCCGCAGCACGTTTCTCCCGTTCGGATGCGTGCTCGCATTTCAGTTCGTAGGCGGCCCGATTAACAGGACCTCCACCATCGAGATAATGTTGGAGAAGCCGATGAACCATCATGTCCGGATAGCGCCGAATCGGAGATGTGAAATGCGTGTAGTGACTAAAGGCCAGTCCAAAATGCCCCTTCTCCTCCGTGGAATACCGCGCCTTCGCCATTGAACGGACTGCGAGTTGTTGAAGCACGTTTTGCTCAGGTTTACCCTCGATCTCTTCCATCAGTTTGTTGAGTGACCGCGATATGGTATGAGGTTCAACCTGGAGGTCGTGACCAAACTGGCGTGCAAAGATCGCGAAGTCGTGAACCTTTTCAGGATCGGGAAAGTCGTGTATGCGATAAACGAAAGTGTTTCTAACTGCGCCTTTCTTTTGGTTATACACATACGTTGCCACCTGCTTGTTCGCAAGGAGCATGAACTCTTCATTCAGTTTATGTGCATCTTTCCGGACCTTGGGAACAATTGCGAGCGGCTTGCCCTTGTCATCCAACTCGAATTTTACTTCTGTCGTTTCGAAGTTCACCGCGCCCCTGGCAAAGCGCTCCTTCTTCAGCTTCTTTGCGAGTTCATTCAATGCCAGCAGTTCTTCGGCAAACGGTCCGCTTCCCGACTCCAGGATTTCCTGGGCTTCCTCATAAGTGAACCGTCGATCGGAATGAATGACCGTCCGCCCGAACCATTCGTTGATGATGTTGGCGTTTTTGTCAAGTTCAAAAACAGCAGAAAACGTAAGCTTATCTTCAACCGGTCTTAGAGAACACAAATCGTTTGAAAGGCGCTCGGGCAGCATGGGGATGGTCCGGTCGACGAGATACACAGACGTAGCTCTATCGAATGCTTCCTCTTCAAGACTACTGCCGGGCTTAACATAGTGTGTAACATCCGCAATGTGTACACCCACTTCAATGTTGCCGTTCTCGAGCTTGCGAAAAGACAGCGCGTCATCAAAGTCCTTCGCGTCTTCGGGGTCAATAGTGAACGTGGGTACATCGCGGAAGTCACGTCGCTTCTTGATCTCATCTGGTGTAATGCCAGCGTCGATAGCCGAAGCCTCCGCAATGACGTTCTCGGGAAAGCGGAATGGGAGGCCGAATTCGGCCATGATGGAGTGAATCTCCGCTTCGTTTTCGCCCGCTTTGCCGAGAATCTCGACGACCTTGGCTTCCGGACTCTTGTCACCTTCAGGCCAGGCCGTCACCTCGACAATCACCTTATCGCCCGTCTTCGCCCCGTTTACATTTTCCGGGTAAATGAAAAAATCGACATGAATCTTTTTGAAGTCGGGCTTGACGAAGGCAAAGTTGCGCGACAGTTCCAGTCTTCCCACGAAGCGGTTCCTGTTGCGCTTGATGACTTCAATCACCTTTCCTTCGGGATGCTCGCCGTGCCTGGTAGGAAAGATGGCCACACGAACAGTGTCGCCGTCAAAGGCCGATCCCAGGTCTCGCGCCTTGATGAAAATGTCAGGTTGGTCCGGTCCAATCTCCACATAGGCAAACCGTGAGCTCACGTGGTCGACTTGCCCGACGGCTTCCTGCAGCACTTGTAACGCTGAATAGCTTCCGTTTGCGAGTTGGCGGAGTTTACCACGGACAGCGAGTTCCTGCACGGCTAACGTTGCCTGTTTGACGTCGGCCTTCTTTTTCAGGCCCAGTTTTTTTGCCAGCTGTTTGATGCTGAAAGCTTGTCCCGAGCTGCGGGCGAACAAATCCATTATGGCGGAAGCAAGGCTAGCCCTGTCCAGTTTTTCTTTGCCCTGTTTCCTCTTTTTGCCCATTGGCCTGTTATGCTCTTATAATGTTGTTATCCTCTATCAGCGGCAGTCCATGGAGACGCAGGTAAAGCTGCGCCAGGACTACCACGTCGCGCAGGCAGTAGGATGCTATCCGATCAAGATCATTGTCTTCGTAGTATACACGGTTGACCTGGCTTCCGTCCATGCCGTCCTTACTGGAAGGTATATTGAACACGGCTGCCAGTAGGTCGAGTGAAGTGTAGTGTTTGAAGTCCCCGAATTTCCACAACTCCATGGTATCCTCATGGAGCACTTCCCACGGTTTCTTTCCGGAAAGGGTGAGCAATGACGGCAGCGTTATGCCATTAATAAGCATCCGCCTGCAGATATAAGGGAAGTCAAATTCCTTGCCATTGTGAGCGCACAGCCTCGTTGTCATGGGGTCCGTGCGTTCCAGCATGCTTTTGAAGGCGGAAAGAAGCTGACCCTCATTGTGATCGGCATATGCTTTTGTTCGCAGCATAAGCTTACCCTCTTCGTTTTCCACGAACTTACCGGCGCCAATGCACACAATCTTCCCGAACTCGGCGTAGATGCCTGCGCGCGCGTGGAAGAGATCGGCATCAGTCTCTTCACCATTTCGTCGCAGGTATGACGACTTGCGGGCCCATTGTACTTTAAGGCGTTCGTCCAGTGCGTCATAGTTTGGAGCACAGGCTACAGTTTCAATGTCGATTAAAATTACATCGCGAAGTTCTGGCAGCATGACGCTAAGGTATGGCGGAAATAGGGGATGATGAAATAGACTTGACGAAATCAGGAAACAACGGGTCTACTTTGTAGAGACGCACGGCCGTGCATCTCCGCAGGATTGGGTTCATAAGCACATGTTATTCCGTCCACTCGATCCCAAACACCCGGGCGATATGGTTCCTCAGTACGGAAGCTACTGCTTTAATGTCTAAAGGGCCACCAAGCTCCTCTGCCATCGACGTTACCTGTTTATCGCTGATCCCGCAGGGAATAATGTGGTTAAAGTATTTCAGATCGGTATTGACGTTAAGGGCAAATCCGTGCATGGTTACCCATCGGCTGGTTTTCACACCGAGGGCGCAAATCTTACGCGGTGCCCGTCCGTTCGCGACCCATACCCCGGTCAGGCCGTTAATACGCTCCGCATGGATTGAAAATTCGGCAAGCGTGAGGATTACGGCTTCTTCCAGGGACCGCATATAGCGATGGATGTCTGTAAAGAAATTCTCCAGATCGAGTACCGGATAGCCTACGATTTGGCCCGGACCATGATATGTGATGTCACCACCGCGATTGATCGGGTAATATGAAGCTCCAATCCTTGGCAGATCATTTTCCGGTACGAGAAGGTTGTTCCGGTTACCGTTGCGGCCCAGGGTATAGACATGAGGATGCTCGACGAACAATACATGATTGTCCGTCGGCTGCTGAAGTTCCGGTGGCAGCGACCTGTTGGCTAACTTAACATCCAGGGTCTGTTGGAAGAGCCGGGTCTGGTAATCCCATGCCTCTTGATAATCCATCAGGCCCAGGTCTTCAAAGCGGGCCTTCCGGTTGATTACGGCGTTCACTGTGATTTGTCAAGCTCCTTTTTCAGGTATAACCGCGTTTCGGAGGGATCTGGTTCCACGCCGTTCTCCCTTGCCAGCCAGTACGAAATCCAATCAGTCAGGTGCAACAGGTAGTAATACTGTTCAAGCAGGGACGCTCCTTCCGCAACGATGTCGATGATGGGGTTGGATTTTCCTTCGAATATGCTCCGGCAGATTTCCATCCGCTTTTCGATGCGCTCGTGATCGTGATCGGAGTATAGGTAGATGACCTGCAGCAGAGGAAGGATGGCTTCCGGATGTTGCCAGCCTGTCAGCTCATTGTGATTCATCTCGGGAAACACGTTCACGTGCGCGAGATGTTTGGAGTTTTCATTCAGCTGTTGCTGGAAGCGCGTAGCCATTGCGTGAAGACGCGCGTCGCAATAGATGATGGGAAGCTTGCCCTTGAGTTTTCGTGCGATAAGTTCGGCTTCGACCTGGATCGCCTTTTCTCCGCGGTCGATGTATTCTATTGCATTTTCCGTTTCCTTGATGAAAGCAGCGCCGATAAGATTTGTGTGGTACAGCGCATACAGCAGCGCGGTCATCATGTGGCCGATCATGTATCGGCCGCTTTCCGCTCCGGCGGGCAGTTGAATGTAGAAAAGGTTGTATTCGCGGGCGATGTCAAGGAGTTTTCCGCCCGATGCCACCGCGATAATGCTGGCACGCTTCAGGAGCGCCTTGTGCAATGCGGCTACGGTCTCTTCGGTATCGCCGGTGTACGAGCACGCGATAAACAGCGTATGCGGACTGACGAACTGAGGTAAACTGTAACTCTTGCAGACCGTAATGGGAATCGGAACACGTCCGAACGTAAGCGATTCAACGAGGTTGGCAGCGATTCCCGACGCGCCCATCCCTGAAATGACGATGTTGCGCGTATCGCTTCCGGGACGGTGCAGGTCCATCGTCTGCCCCATTTTTAACGCATCGGCTAATTGTCGGGTAAATCCCTCAATGTGTTTCAATGTCGCTGACATAATCACTAATTTCCCGATTCAAAGGTATGACAATATCATGACCGATAAAATGGAAGCCGGCGCCAAAGGCGAGCAACTGGCGGCCGACTACCTGGTAGGCAAGGGATACACCATTCTCTTCCGCAACTACCGCTACGGGAAGTCGGAGATCGACCTGGTTGCGCAGCGCGATGATTGGCTCGTCTTCGTGGAGGTCAAAGCCCGCACATCCCTTGAGTACGGTCAGCCCGAGGATTTTGTTGACTGGAAGAAATCGGAAAGGATGCTCAAGGCGGCCGAGAATTTCATTTTCGCCACCGACTGGCAGGGCAATGTCCGCTTCGACATAATTTCTGTACGCCTTACTGACCCGCCGGAGATTATTCAGCTGGAGGATGCCGTTCATTGACCGCCGACGGAAGCTCGACCTGTGCGGGCCGGGGTCACGTTGTTGCGGTAAATTTCCTTCCCCTTCTCGTCCCATTCCATCTTGATGTAGGCGGGGGTGCTGGTATCGAAGGGTTTTTCAGGGTATGCAATTATCCGTTTGCGTTTGCCGTCGGGATAGTTTTCGATCCATTCACCAATCCGTTGATCCCATTGGTATTCCCCCATGACGGCGATCGTTCCGTTCTCGTGAAAGCGGTAGTAATACCCTTCCTTCTCCCCGTACTCGATGGGAGTGATTTCCTTCATCTTGCGGTGCGTGCCGGGATCGTAGTAGGACACGAGCGACTCACGCGGCCAGCCTTTGTAATATTTTTCCTTGTCGACCAGCACACTGTCGCGATCGTATTTCATCCACCGACCGTGCTTCGTGCCTTTGTAGAAAATGCCTTTCTCCAGCAGGACGTCACCCTGTCTCTTCTCATAAGGTCCGTGTAGCAGGACGCCCTTCGTGGGATCGAAGGTCGAAGTCTTGCGAATCTCGCGACGGGTGTAGTCGTACCAATAGATATCGCGGACAAAAGTCTCGGGTCGTTCCGGTGTCTTGAGCACGTAAAACAACTCGTACACTACGCGGTCGCCAACACCTTTCTTCGTAAATCCCTTCCGGGTCTTAATTCCGTAAAAAACCTTCTTCTTTGGCTTCTTCTTTTTCTTGGGTTTCGCGGTTTCTTCTTCCTCCTTCTTGAAGTCCAGCGTTACGGGTGTGTCGATGGTAAACCGCTCGTCGCGCGGGGCATCCTGCTCCTGGCCGAACGCCAGGAGGGGTAATCCAAAAGCCACAAAAAGAATCGCCTTTTTCATTAACCGCATTAACGCCGCAATGGGGGAGTATGGTGCGCAGGGGCAAAATTTTCCCCCATATTGCAGGCTAATTTACGGAATTTCAGGCCGTTCTAAGAAACAAGTTCGACACTCCGACGGATAAACCGGGTGAGATCCGCTCCGGTGAGCATATTCTGCGAAAGCAGGGCCAGATCATACGCCTGCTTGGCAAGTTTGAGCTTGTCCTCTTCCGCCTCCGTACGGATGATCCGCTGGATGATGGCGTGGTTCGCGTTGACGGCGACGTTGTAGCTGTCGGGCATGTTGCCCATGAAGGCAAATCCGCCTCCCCCGAGTTTGGCCATGTCCTTCATGCGGCGCATGAACTCGCTCATCGTGATGACGACAGGCAATTCGTCGGTGGACATCGACTCTACCGTAACCGTCATGTTCTTATTGTCGATGGCCTTTTCGAAGATAGCCTTCACCTGGTCTTTTTCTTCCTGGGTGAGAACACTGTCGAGTTTTTCATCCTTATCGATGAGCTTTTCTACGGTGTCGCTGTCGACGCGACGGATGTGTGTCTTCTCCAGCTTTTGCTCAAGCGTATTGATGAAGTGATTGTCCAGGATACCATCAAGGATGAGGACGTCATACGATTTGTTGAGCGCACTCTGGATGAAGCTGTCCTGTTTGCCTGGATCTGACGTGTAGAGGAAAATGACTTGCTTGTCCTTGTCCGTCTGCGTAGGAGCTACCTTTTCCCTGTATTCGTCAAGGGTGAAATATTTTTTCTCTATGTTCTTCAGCAAAGCAAATTCCTTGGCGCGGTCGTAGAATTTCTCATCGCTGATCATACCATACTTCACGAAGATGCTGATGTCATCCCACTTCTTCTCAAATTCCGCGCGTTCCTTGCGGAACATATCCTGAAGCTTGTCGGCCACTTTCTTCGTGATATGCTGGCTGATCTTCTTGACATTGGAGTCGCTCTGCAGGTAACTGCGCGAGACGTTCAGCGGAATGTCCGGAGAATCCAGCACGCCGTGCAGCAGCATCAGAAAATCCGGTACAACATCTTTAACCTCATCGGTGATGAAAACCTGGCGACTGTAGAGTTGTATTTTGTTCTTGTGAAGCTCGAAGTCGTTCTTAACCTTCGGGAAGTACAGGATACCGGTCAGCGTGAACGGATAGTCGACGTTGAGGTGAATCCAGAACAATGGGTCTTCCGAGAAAGGATATAACTCCTTATAGAAAGCGAGGTAGTCTTCATCCTTGAGGTCGGCAGGTTGACGGGTCCACAGGGGGTTGGTGTTGTTGATGATCCTGTCGCGTTTTACCGTCTTGTATTTCGGCTTGCCGTCCTTGTCTTCTCCATCACGTTCGCTGTGTTCCTCTGTGCCGAACTTGATTTCTACGGGGAGGAACTTGCAGTACTTTTCGAGAATGCCCTTCAGACGCCACTCATCGAGGAATTCTTCGGAGTCTTTGTTGATGTGGAGGATGACGTCGGTTCCGCGTTCAGCCTTCTTGGTCGGCTCCAACTCAAATTCGGTCGATCCATCGCATACCCAATGAGCGGCTTCATCTTCGCCTGCAGAATAGGAACGTGAGATGATCTCGACCTTATCCGCCACCATGAAGGCTGAATAAAAGCCAAGACCGAATTTTCCGATGATGTCTTTTGCGTCGGTCTTGTCCTTGAATTTTTCTATGAATTCGGCTGCGCCGGAAAAAGCGATCTGGTTGATATATTTCTTGATTTCATCCGCCGTCATGCCGATGCCCTTATCACGGACCGTAATAGTTTTCTTTTTCTTGTCGAACTCCACTTCTATTCGGAGGTCTCCGAGTTCGCCCTGGTATTCGCCAAGCGACACTAGTTTTCGCAGCTTTTGGGTGGCATCAACGGCGTTGGAGACCAGTTCACGGAGGAATATTTCGTGATCAGAGTAGAGAAACTTCTTGATGATCGGGAAAATGTTCTCGGTATGAATAGAAATGGTGCCTTTTTCTGCAGTTGCCATAGGTCGTTTCAGGTTAAAGATGTGTGAGGGGCGATTTTCAAAAACTATTCCAGCCGCCTTTTGACTGACAGGTTGGCAGAATTAGCGTAAGCGTTCCGAACTCCTTACCAGGCGTTCGTCTTTTCTGATGAAGAAGTTTGCCGCCAGATTGCAAATGACTGCGATGAGGGGCAGGTACATGCCCAGTCCATATCCGCCGCCCTGGAACTCCGAGATGAGTCGGGTGGCAAAGTATACGGAACTGCCTACGACGCCTACAAGAATCAGGGAGTTGAGGGCGCCTAACTTGATCTGAAGTATCCGGTTCTTGTAGCGAGTTATGGACCTTGCCGCTACTGTAATAGAAGCGACAGAAAGAATGGCCGTCAGCGCAAAGGGGAAGTACTGGTATTCCGTACCACGCAGAAGGTAAAAGGGCGTCAGAACGGTATCACCCGTTTCGGAGCGGATCGACCAGATGGGCTGGATCAGCGAGACCAGTAACACGATGATGGCCAGCGCCAGAAATACGGTCTGAATTCTTTGCCACATAGTACGGTTCCTTTAACTTTCCGAGCAAAGTTAACGTAATGTGCGCTATTTCTTTGAGGTTTCTTATGTCGGAACGCGCTACGCCGGCTGGCAAAGTCAGAATAACGCCCTGGGTGTGCAGGCCGTCATTGAAAACGCGCTCTCCACATTATTGAGGGAAGCAATAGCCATTGTAGGAAGTGGCCGAACCGATGCGGGCGTGCATTGCGAGCAGCAATTCTTTCACGCGGATATCAGCAAGTCGTTTGAGGCTGAGAAGCTTCAGGTCCGATTGAATGCATTCCTCCCCCCGGATATTTCTATAAAGTCCATAAGGGCCGTGATTCCCGAAGCGCATGCACGCTATTCGGCACGAGCGCGTACCTATGAGTACCGGATTTGCCTCGGTAAGGACCCCTTTCTTGAAGGCTTCGCGCTCCGGTGGCATCGACCCCTCGACATTCAAACCATGAACCGGGCTGCTGCGTTAATAGTGGGAACGCACGACTTTACCGCCTTCAGCAAGGTGAAAACAGACGTAAATCACTTTATTTGTGAAGTCAGGTCAGCAAACTGGAAACTCCGCGGTAATATTCTGACGTTCCGGATTACGGCAAACCGTTTTCTCAGAGGCATGGTAAGGGCATTGGTAGGGACACTTCTGGATGTCGGGAGCGGTAAGATGTCGGTAGCCGGTTTTGCCGATATTATCAAAGCCAAAGATCGGCGCAAGGCGGGCGCAAATGCGCCGCCGCACGGACTGTTCCTGATGCGTGTTACGTATCCAAGGTCCGTGTTCGTTTCAGCAAAATCCAACAAGTAGTGGAGAAGGAACAGATCAGCAGCGGAAATATTATCGACTTCAAGGTTCTGCGACGACTGCTGGCTTTTGTAAAGCCATATCGTTTCAGATTCGGGTTGGTGATATTCCTCACGGTTGTCCTGGGTATCCTCTCACCGCTCCGCCCGGTACTCATACAATACACGCTGGACCACGACGTGGCTGTCGGTGATTACGATGCCATGGTCTTCATGATCATGGTATTGATCGGGCTGCTGCTGGTTCAGTCGATCGCCCAGTACGTTCACACGTACGTTTCCGGATGGCTTGGTCAGCAGGTCATACGCGACATCCGCTCGCAACTGTATAAACACATCGTTCGGCTGAGGCTTCGCTTTTTCGATCGCACACCTATCGGACGCTTGGTGACGCGAACGATCTCCGACGTTGAAACGCTGTCCGATGTCTTCAGCGAAGGCCTTGCTGCAATGGCTGGCGACTTGCTCCAGATCATTTTCATCCTGGCGTTCATGTTCTATGAAGACTGGAGATTGTCGCTCGTGAGTTTGTCGACCATTCCATTGCTTCTTCTGAGCACGTATATCTTCAAAGAGAAAATCAAAGTTGCCTTCAACGATGTTCGCAACGCCGTGTCCAACCTGAACTCCTTTGTCCAGGAACATATCACCGGTATGAACGTCGTGCAGATTTTCGGAAGTGAAAAGAGCGAGTTTGAGAAGTTCAAGGCGATCAACAACGAACACCGTCAGGCCAACCTGCGCTCCGTGCTCTACTATTCTGTATACTACCCAGTGGCTGAAATCATTGCAGCCGCCGGAACGGGATTGTTGGTATGGTATGGCGCGAAGGGAGTTATAAATACGGAGATCACCGGAATCACGATCGGAAAGCTCATCGCTTTCATCATGTATATCCACATGTTCTTCCGCCCCATCCGGATGATCGCTGACCGCTACAATACTTTACAAATGGGGATAGTGAGTACCTCGCGGATCATGAACCTGCTCGACAACAAAGAACACGTGCAGGCCACTGGCACCTATCGGCCGGAATTGATACGCGGGGAAGTGAAGTTTGAACACGTGTGGTTTGCGTACAACGATAACGATTATGTACTTCGGGATATCAACTTCGAAATCCGCGAAGGAGAAACGGTGGCGCTCGTCGGCGCAACAGGTGCGGGGAAGTCTTCCGTCATCAATTTGCTTAACCGCTTTTATGAGATTCAGAAGGGCCGCATTACCATTGATGGTGTAGACCTGAATGAATACGATCTGGGATTTCTCCGACGACACATTGGCGTTGTGCTGCAGGATGTCTTTCTCTTTTCCGATTCCATCTTTAACAATATCGCCTTGGGCAACCCGGATGTGACTGAGGAAATGGTGTGGCACGCCGCGGATCTTGTTGGCGCCCGGCGATTCATCGAACGCCTTCCGGGGAAACTTTCCTACAATGTAATGGAACGCGGATCGACCCTTTCTGTCGGACAGCGTCAGTTGATATCATTTATCCGGGCCATGGTGTACGATCCCCGTATCCTTGTCCTCGATGAAGCAACTTCGTCAGTAGACCATGAAACTGAGGAGATGATTCGCGAGGCCATCGACAAGATGATGAGCGGGCGAACCGCTATTGTTATTGCTCACCGACTTTCCACCATTCAGCGGGCAGATAAAATCATAGTGCTCGACAAGGGCGAGATCAAGGAGGAAGGAACCCACGAAGAATTGCTCCTCCGGGAGGGTTTTTACGCCCAACTTCACCGCATGCAGTACAAAGAATTCGTTTGAACGAACCACACTACCACCAGTCGTTTTGCGCCATTTTGGCGGTCTGAAAGGGCGTATCTTTAAGGTTCGAATGTTTGCGCGCATAGTGCTCATATTGGCCGGATTGGCATTTTTTGCTCCGGATCTACCCTGTTTTGCCCAAAACAATAAAGGGAAGCGGTCTGGCAGCATGTATTCCATGGACAAAAGGCGTGACCGCAAGAAGATAATATGCCCTGTGTTTGAGAATTCGCGCTATCCGTATCACGGCATCGGCGTCAAACTCGGGGATCCGTTCGCCATCAGCTACAAATACTATATGAGCGAGCGATTCGGCATCGCGGTCGACTTTGGGAAAAGCGCCAGCGGACTCTACAACCGATACTACCGGGGAAAGTTTTACGAGTACATTGACGTGGATACTGCCAGTGAAGGAGCTCGAGTGGATTACCTTTCACACAAACTGAACTACGATTGGGTCGCGGAGCTCAAGTTTCTCTGGCACGTTGACGCAAAAGGCATAACGCCCGGACTTAAGATGTACTTTGGCGTGGGTACCGAGATCCGGAACACGCAAATCGATTATAACTACTATTTCACTAACGTTGTCAACGGTTCTGAGGTCAACAAACTCGGAACCTTCGAACGGCAGCGGCATACCTTCGGACCGCAGGTGTCGGTAGGTATCGAATATTCCTATTTCCAGATTCCGGTGTCGGCATTCATGGAAGTGGAGTTGTTCCACGACATCTCGCTTGACCCTGGCTGGCAACGCTTTCAGGGAGGGGCAGGACAGCGGTACATTTTTTGATCTTTTCCCCGTGGTTTACGTACAATTGCTTCGTAACTGGTCTAATAAGCTATGAGGAAAATCATCCTTTTGTTACTACCTGTTTTTGTTTGTACTATAACCTGGGCACAGGATCACAGCATGGGGCTGCGACTTGGCGATCCCATAGCGCTTACCTATAAAAGACAAATTCGTACCAACCGCGCGGTAGAATTTCTGCTCGGTACAGCTTCGCGTGAATGGCGACGCGATTACCACCGTAAATCATTCTACGAGTATTCGAAGTATGACGGATACAATTACATTTCTCACCGGCTCGACAATCCTGTTTACCTCCAGGCACGCTACCTGCTCCACTACGATATTCCCGTAGAAGGCATGGAAGGCAAACTGCAATGGTACTGGGGTCCTGGCGGTATGCTGAAATTCGGAAAGATCGAATACCGTTACCGCCAGCGCCCGCCCGATAATGGCCCGCGCACTGATGTTCGAAATACAATTGACTTCGGCCCAGAAATAATTGGTGGCGTAGAATACACCTTTGAAGACACGCCGCTAAATGTATTCGGAGAGTTGAGTGTCCTTTTCGAAGTTGCCGACCGTCCGCTGACACTCCAGCTGTTCGGTGCTGTGGGTGCCAGATTTCTGTTGAGGAATTGATAGAGACGCACGGCCGTGCGTCTCTGCTATACCTCGTTAACTGGTATATCGCCCGTCAATTCAATTTTCGCCGACCTCGTCGGTAAGCATCTGTTTTTCGTATAGGCTCTTGTAGTAGCCATTCATCTCCATCATCGAATCGTGTGTTCCTTCTTCGACGATCTTTCCGTCCGCGAGTACGATAATTTTATCTGCCAGCTTCGCAGAGGAGACGCGGTGTGAGATGATCACTGTGGTGCGGCCTTCCATGATGCGTTTCATGGAGTTGAGGATCGTGTTTTCCGTTTTTGTATCAACGGCCGACAGCGCATCGTCAAGAACCAGGATCCGAGGATCGCGGATTATGGCACGTGCAATGGAGACGCGTTGCTTTTGCCCCCCGGAAAGTGTGATGCCGCGTTCGCCAACGCGTGTTTTGAATCCTTCGGGGAAAGCCATGATATTTTCGTATACGTCGGCATCCTTTGCTGCCTGAATAATTTTATTGTGATCGAGAACATCCAGTCCGAAGCCGATGTTGTTCGTCAGCGTGTCACTGAACAGGAAGACGTCCTGGGGAACAAATCCCATCTGCTTTCTTAACGATGTGAGGTCGTAATCCTTAATGGGGATGTCATCAATGAGGATTTCTCCGTCAGTGGCATCGTAAAGGCGACCGATAAGGTTTGCGACTGTGCTCTTGCCCGATCCCGTGGTGCCAATGATGGCCAGTGACTCGCCGGGATTGACCGTGAACGACACATTTGAGAGTGCGCGGATGCCCGTGTCAGGATATGTAAATCCAACATTGCGGAATTCGATCTTTCCCTCAATGCGGCGTTCGATATTCTTTAGCGATATGATATCGCTTTTCGTGTTGAGAAATTCGTTGATACGTTTTTGCGACGCTTCGGCACGTTGTACAAGACTGCTCGTCCACCCCAGCGATGCCACAGGCCATGTAAGGAGGTTGACGTAGAGGATGAACTCGGCTATGTGCCCAAAGCCCAACGGACCATTGATCACTTCGGCGCTCCCCGCATACACGGTAAGAATCGTGCTGAGGCCGATAAGCCCGAGAATAAGAGGAAAAAAGAATGACTGGACGACCGTCAGTTTCAGTGACTTCTTTCGGTACGCTTCCGTCTCCATATCGAATCGGCCGATCGATTCGGCTTCGCGGTTAAAAGACTTCAACACGCGGATGCCGCTGAAGGCTTCCTGCACAAATGTTGAAAGTTTCGACTGGCTTCGCTGTATTTCATCCGACCGGCGTTCGATTATGTTGTTCACGAAGTAGATGCTGAAAGAAAGCAGCGGCAGCGGCAAGAGCGAATAGAGGGTTAGTTTAGGACTGATGTGTATCATCAGCGGGATCAGGATCAGGAACAGAGTGAGCAGGTTGATTCCGTACATGATGGCGGGGCCGAGATACATTCTCACGCGGCTCACATCCTCCGAGATCCGGTTCATGAGATCGCCCGTGTTGTGCTGACGGTAGAAACTCAAGGGAAGCGTCTGATAGTGTGCGAAGATTTCATTCTTCAAGTCGTATTCGATGTGGCGCGACATCACAATGAGCGTCTGCCGCACGAAATACAGAAACACACCGCGAAGCAGCGCCATAAGCAGGATTAGTCCGGCGTATACCAATATTGAGAAGGCGAAAGCGCCGAAGAACTTTTCCTGGAGATCCAGCGATCCGAAGGAACGGTGAAGGTTGACGTTATCGACAACCAGGTCAATCGAGTGTCGCACGAGGGGGCCGGGAATCACCTGAAAGATGTTAGAGATAATGGTGAAAATAGTCCCCAGGATAAGGAGCCACTTGTATTTGAGCAGGTATTTGTTGAGATAACGTAACGCCTTCATTCAGTTGACCGTACCGATCAGTTATAATACGGACCCTGCAAGGTAGGGTTCCCGGGAGAAAAGGAAAAGTCCTTCGACAGGCTCAGGAACCGTCCTTCGACAGGCTCTCCTTCGACAGGCTCAGGAACCGGAACCGTCCTTCGACAGGCTCAGGAGCCGATTACCAATTTCGGTGATCTTTTGGGTTCAAACGGCCTATGGTGTATTTTTGCGCGAATTCGTTCTTTGATCTTCATGCTGAACAGGAGGAATCTTCGAATCAAGGTAATGCAGAGCCTTTTCGCGTTGCATCAATCGCGCGAAGCGAACTATCAGCTCGCCTTTGACCGTGTACGCGACCGGTTCACTCCTGACCTGAATTCTATGGAGGTTCAGGACCGCGACTTGCTGGCTGCTCAAAGGCAGCGTGCCTCGAAGGCACTCGCGCAGGCTTTTGAAGATGAACAACGCCGGTTTGACTCTGATGACGAAGCCGTTTCCGCCGCGGTGCGTGAAGCGCTATCAGCCTACGACGAGCAATGCGCGCGCGACAAGCGTTCATACCGCGTGCAGATGGTACGCGAGGCGGAACGGATATATCACCATTACATAGCAGTATTGAGTTTGGCTGCGGCCATGGTCGGCGTTGCGCGTTCCGATCGTAAGGTTTCGCATACGAATTTCTTAAACAATGCCTGGATACGGGCGTTGGAAAACAGCACCGAATTGCAGGAGCAAACCCGAAAGTTGAATCAGGGTTGGGATGGAAGGATGCAGCAGGTGAAAACGTGGTTTCGCGACATCGTACGAGTTGATCCGGAATATCTGGCCAACCTCGATCGGAAAGAGGTTTCTCCGGCCGATCAGAGAAAGTTCGCTAACTATTTCCTCCGCAAGATTCTGTTGGGTAAAAATGCGATCAGCGATTATTTCGGTGAGGCGGTCATCGGTTGGGCGGAAGATCGTGAAATTGTGCAGGGCATGGTGGAAAAAACGATCAAAGCGTTCGATCCGTCCAAACAGGATCAGATCTCGCTTCACACGTTGTCGGTCAATTGGGATGAAGACAAGGATTTTATCGAACGGTTGTACAACGAAGCAGCGGACCTTGCAAAACCTTACGCTGATCTTATCGCCAACAATACGCGCAACTGGGAAGTAGACCGATTGCCCCTTACCGATAAGATCATCCTGGAAATGGCGATTGCAGAGATTCTCAATTTTCCGAACATACCTGTCAAAGTATCCATCAACGAATACATTGAATTGGCGAAAAACTACAGCACTCCCAAAAGTCGCCAGTTTGTAAATGGAATTCTTGACGTAATCGCCCGCGAATTGAATGAGTCCGGTGCAGTGCGGAAAAGCGGAAGAGGGCTCATCGACAACAAGTAATGTCGTTCGACCCGTCAAAACGACGGTCTTTGGCACGCAGGTTGTTAAAATATCCCAAATTCTTGATTTTGCGTTTTGACGCGTGTTAAATTTGAAAATTATGAGCAAAAGAGGTGGAAACTCGTTCCTTGCTTTTCTGGCGGGTGTAGCAGCCGGAACTGTTCTCGGTATTTTGTTCGCGCCTGATAAAGGTTCGAGTACACGGGAAAAGCTTTCGTTTCAGCTGGATAAGTATCGCAAGACGCTTGAAGAGCTGATCGATGATTTTGTATCCGGACGTGAAACACCGCTGACTTCCGAAGCGAAGTCGCAAGGCCAGAAGGTGGTAGACGAGGCGAAGAATAAGGCGGAGCGATTGCTCGAAGATGTCGACGAACTGCTGGAACAAATCAGGGGAAAAAAGAATTAAAGAAGAGTTAACGAAGCATCAAATACGAGAAAGACATGAAAAAACTGCTTGGACTTGCACTGTTGTCCCTTTCGCTTCTGGTGATGGTATCGTGTCGGGACAAAGAGGCTGAAAAACGTATCGCGCAGCTGGAAGCCCGGATCGCTGAGCTGGAAGGCAAGGGCTCAGGCGTGCCTACAGGTCTGCAAACCACTGCGGCCGTACCCGAGACCAAGCCGGAAGGCCCGCTTCCTGTTATGGAGTTCGCGACGCTTGAACACGATTTCGGGACTATCAATGAAGGTGACGTAGTGGAGTACACCTACAAGTTTAAGAACACCGGCGAAGCACCCCTGATCATCCAAAGCGCCCAGGGTTCATGCGGCTGTACGGTTTCAGATTGGACCAAGGAGCCTGTACCCGTAGGCGGTGAGGGTTTCGTAACAGCCAAGTTCGATTCCAAGGGAAAGCCCAACATTCAGAACAAGACCGTGACTGTTACGGCAAATACGTGGCCGAAGCAAACCGTGCTTCGTTTCAAGGCGATGGTCGTGCCTGCCACCGCTTCCCGCTGACAAGACGTGCTGAAGAATTTTCGAAAGTCCCGGCCGGCCGCCGGGACTTTTTTTATGCCGACTGATCCCATTCACACCAAATGTGTAACTTAGCGGTTCGTTAAAATTCGATGTATGCACACCATAATATTACAGGCGCAACCACAGGGAGGACAGTGGACACAGCTGTTGTTCTTCGTCGGTATCATTTTCGTGTTCTACTTTTTCATGATCCGGCCTCAACAAAAGAAGGCTAAGGAGCAAAGGAAGTTCATCGAGGAAGTGAAGAAGGGCGACTATGTAGTGACCATTGGTGGGATGCACGGTAGCATTGTCGAGATCGACGGTGATACTGTGATCCTGGAAGTGGAAAAGGGTGGGCGTATACGGCTCAACAAGGCGGCAATTTCCATGGAGGCTACCCGCGCTGCCAGAAAGTAAGGATAAAAAGACGTGCGGTTTGTCAATTCCATATTCCGTCTGCTTCATGTCAACAAAAAGAATTGGAAGGCAATCGCACTCTGCGTACTTGCAGCAACAATCTTCTGGTTTCTTGATTCGCTGAACGACAACTACACAGCGAACGTCAACTTTCCGCTGAGATTCGAATACAACGAAGAGGCGTACATTCCGGTCGAACCGTTGCCCGATCGCCTTACCATTAACGTATCCGGCATGGGCTGGGATTTGTTCCGAAGGAGCGCGGGGTTCCGCGTCACGCCTTTGGTTATACCGCTCGACCGCCCTGCGTCTGTTCGCAAGATCGTCGGCAGTACGCTTCCCGCTTTGTTCTCCGATCAAATAGAAGGACTGGAAATTAACTTCGTCGTCAACGATACAATTTATGTCAACATTGAGCCGCGCGACCGAAAATGGGTGAGGCTTAGGATCGATTCAGTTGAACGCTTTCTTCGCCCCGGGTACGGCGTCGTCAGCCCGATTCAAATACGCCCCGATTCAGTATTAGCGGACGGACCTCTTTCTCACATATCGGAATTGCGACGTTCGTTGTCGCTCTCCCTGGAACACACCAACATTGATGAGGATTACGACGAAGAAGTAGAGGTTACCGTGCCCCATCGGCCACTGATTGCGTTCAGGCCTTCCACCGTACACGTTAGCTTTCGCGTTGAGGAGTACGTGGAGGTTACCGATTCGGTAAAGCTTGTACTCGTCAACCTCCCCGAATCAGCAAAGCCCGACCTGCAGGTTGAAAAGCTTCCGGTAACGATCAGCGTTCGCCGTAGCCAGGCAGAAAGCCTTGTCTGGGATTCGATGAGGGCAGTGGTGAACCTGAAGGGCTTCAAGGGCGGAAAAATCAGCGCCGAACCCGAAATAGCAGGACTCCCCGGTGGCGCCAAGGTTGTCGAAATCGACAGCGTCCACATCACATATTGACTGGACCTTATGAGCACATACCAGGTTGGGCTTACAGGAGGAATAGGCGCCGGCAAAAGCGTTGTGGGGCGAATATTTGCGCTACTTGGCGTTCCCGTCTACGATTCCGACAGCCGGGCGAAATATGTTATGACCACCGATGGAATTCTGATGTCCAACATCCGGAAAGAATTCGGAGAATTGTCATTCAATCCGGATGGATCGTTAAACCGGTCCTACCTTGGTGACCTGGTTTTCAGAAACCCGGATCAACTGGAAAAACTGAACCGGCTTGTTCATCCGCGCGTCGCAGCCGACTACGAGGACTGGGTTGCGGAGCATGCGCACCATGACTATGTGATCAAGGAGGCTGCGTTGTTGTTCGAGTCAGGATCCTATAAACAGCTAGATCATATCGTCCTCGTTGTAGCACCGGAACCCCTCCGAGTCAATCGCGTGATAAACCGCGACCGGGGAAGAACCGCGGATCAGGTTCGCAGAATTATGGCACAACAATGGAGCGATGAAGAAAAAATAAAGCGGGCAGATTCCGTTATACGAAACGACGAATCTGCGCTGATCATTCCGCAGGTTCTAAATCTTCACGAGAAATTCAAAGCACGTTCAGACCAACCCGGAACGTGATCTGTCAAAGGAAGTGTATTATGGGACGATACTTGTTGATGGCGTGCGGTATTGGTTCACTGCTCTTTTTCTCGTGCAGCGCGAAAAAGGATGGCCCCGCCGCGGCCAGGACGCGTGGCCCGGTACAGGCTGACGGATTTCTCGTGCAGCCGCGATCCGTCAGTGAAACCGTGGAAGTGTCAGGCACCCTCCTGCCTGAAGAGGAAACAGATATCCGTGCCGAAGTGAGTGGACGCGTCGTCCAACTCGATATACCCGAAGGTAGCGTTGTTCCGAAAGGCAAGCTGCTGGTAAAACTCTTTGATGGCGACCTGCAGGCCCAACTGAGGAAGCTCGAAGTGCAATTGCAAATCGCACAGAAGTCGGAAGAGCGACAAGCCGAGTTACTAAAGATAAATGGTATCAGTCAGCAGGATTACGATCTGGCCCAACTCAACGTCGAGAATCTGAAGGCTGACATTGAAGCGACGCGCATCGCGATTGCCAAAACAGAAATACGTGCACCCTATCGTGGCAAGCTCGGACTCCGCCGCATCAGCCTGGGTTCTTACCTTTCCCCTAATGACATCGTCACCAGTATCCGGCAAGTCGAACGTTTGAAGCTGGAGTTCGCCATCCCTGAAAAATACGCGAGGTCCGTCGGCCCCGGCGACAAGGTGCGCTTTCGTGTCGACGGTGGCCAACAATGGCACGAGGCGACCGTGATGGCTACTGAGAACAGCGTAGACGAAGCAACGAGAACACTTACTGTGCGTGCCCTCGTGAGGGAGGGGCACCGAGAACTTGTGCCCGGTGTTTTTGCGAAAGTGAATCTGCAGCTTGGCAAAACCGACAACGCCCTGATGATCCCGACGCAGGCCGTCATTCCCCAGGCGCGAGGGAAACAAGTCATTATCTATACGGGCGACAGCATACAATTCCGTGAAGTGGAAACCGGAATACGGGACTCAGCCTACGTTCAGATCACACATGGACTTCAGGCCGGCGATACCGTAATCATCAGCGGGCTCATGGCAATCCGCCCGGCGTCAAGGGTAAGGCTCGATAAAATCCTGACTTACCAGTAAAAGAAGAATCGGTCAAAAACAGTTAGATTAACTGTATGAATATTTCAGAGCTGAGTTTGCGCAGGCCCGTGCTCGCCACTGTGATGAGTATAATTCTCGTCATCTTTGGCGTAATCGGCCTTTCCCGGCTTGGCGTTCGCGATTACCCGGTAATCGACCCGCCAACCATCAGCGTCCGGACCTCTTACTCAGGTGCGAATGCCGATATCGTTGAATCACAGATTACGGAACCCCTCGAAAAGGCCATCAACGGCATCGCCGGTATCCGCAATATTTCCTCCTCATCAAGTGTCGGTGTAAGCTCCATTGACATCGAGTTTGAACTGGGTGTAGACCTGGAAGCGGCCGCAAACGACGTGCGCGACAAGGTATCACAAGCCGGACGGAGTCTGCCGCAAGACCTCACCAACCCGCCGGTCGTTTCAAAGGCGAATGCCAATCGCGATGCCATCATCTCGATGACAGTTCAGAGCAGCACCAAGAATCCACTTGAGCTGACTGAATATGCGACCAACAACCTCGTCGAGCGATTGCAGACCATCCCCGGTGTGAGCAGCATCCAGATTTGGGGTGAGCGAAAATTCGCGATGCGCATCTGGCTGGATCCTGCCAAGCTCAGCGCATATGGACTCACTGCACTCGATGTGCAACGCGCTCTTGACCGCGAGAACGTTGAACTACCCTCCGGTAAGATAGCCGGTACGTCAACGGAACTTACCGTGCGCACGTTCGGCCGATTGTTTACCGAGGAGGAATTCAATAACGTCATCATTCAATCATCACCTACCGGTGACATCAGACTGAAGGATGTTGGGCAGGCCGTCCTCGGCCCCGAGAACGAGGAGACCGTCTTGCGCGAAAGCAACGTCGTCATGGTTGGACTTGCCATCGTGCCGCTGCCGGGTGCCAACTTCGTTGCCATCGCGGATGAGTTTTACAAGCGGATGGAACAAATAGAGAAGGAAGTTCCGGAAGACATCAAGCTTAACATCGCGATGGACCAAACGGTGTTCATCAAGCGTTCCATCAGTGAGGTGGAAGAAACGTTGTTCATCGCGATCGTTCTCGTTGTCCTGGTTATTTACTTTTTCTTCCGTGACTGGAGGATCGCGATCCGGCCGCTCATCGATATTCCTGTCGCGCTCATCGCCACGTTTTTCATTATGTACGTGAGCGACTTCTCCATCAATGTTCTCACCATGCTGGGTATAGTACTGGCTACTGGTCTTGTAGTGGACGACGGGATAGTGGTAACCGAGAACATTTACAAGAAGCTCGAACAGGGCATGAACAAATACCAGGCGGCGTTGTACGGATCGAAGGAAATATTTTTCGCGGTTATCTCGACGTCCATAACGCTGGCGATCGTTTTCCTGCCAATTCTCTTCCTGCAAGGATTCGTTGGAAGATTGTTCCGTGAATTCGGTGTGGTCATTGCCTCTGCCGTGCTGATCAGTGCCTTTGTCTCGCTAACATTGACGCCAGTGCTGAGTGTCAAGTTGACCCGCAGTCGCCACGAACATTCATGGTTCTACCGCGTTACGGAGCCATTCTTCTCCGGCATGGAGCGAGGCTACCAACGCATGCTTGCGGGCTTTATGAAAGTCAGGTGGGTGTCGCTGGTCATTATAGCCGCGTGTCTTGGTATAGCTGGATTTATTGGAAGCCAGTTGCAGTCGGAGCTTGCCCCTTTGGAAGACCGCAGTCAATTCAGGTTGCGGCTGTCCGCGCCCGAGGGCACGTCTTACGATTACATGGATGCCTACGTGCAGAAGCTCGTTGATTTTATTACTGACTCGATTCCCGAGTACAGAATAGCGTTGTCGGTTACCGCGCCCGGATTCTCGGGTTCAGGTGCCGCTAATTCAGGATTTATCCGCGTGACGCTGGTAGATCCCGATGAACGCGAGCGTTCGCAGTTCGAGATCGTCGAAATGGTAAACCGGAACCTTCACCGCTTCCCTGAGGGTCGCGCGTTTGCCACGCAGGAACAGACGATCCAGGTAACGCGCTCGGGCGGATTGCCAATTCAATTTGTGCTGCAGAACAACAACTTCGAGAAGCTGAAGGAAGTATTGCCAAAGTTTCTCGCGGCTGCAGAGCAACATCCCGTGCTTGAAGGCGTCGACTCAGATTTGAAATTCAACAAGCCGGAACTCCGGGTGCAAATCAATCGTCTGAAAGCAACCCAGCTTGGTGTAAGCGTGCAGGATATCGCACAAACACTGCAGCTCGCGTACAGTAATCTGCGTTTCGGTTACTTTACGCGCGACGGGAAGCAGTATGAGGTCATCGGCCAGGTAACACGAATAAACCGCGATGATCCTGACGACCTGAAACGGTTGTATGTAAGGACCCGATCCGGAGATCTGGTGTCGATCGATAATCTTGTGACTGTCGAAGAATCCACAACGCCGCCGGCGCTCTATCACTTTAACCGCTATCGTTCCGCGACGGTGTCAGCCGGACTCGCTCCGGGGATGACCATAGGTGATGGTATCAGAGCTATGGAGGAGATTGCTGCCGAACTTCTCGATGACACGTTTAACACGTCGCTAGCGGGTACGTCGCGCGATTTTGCAGAGAGTTCCAGCAACACGTCGTTCGCCTTCGTGCTGGCGCTTGTTCTTGTGTATCTGATCCTGGCAGCTCAGTTTGAAAGCTTCATTGATCCACTTACGATTCTCTTTACCGTGCCACTCGCCGTCGCCGGTGCGTTCATATCGCTGTGGTTGTTTGGACAAACAATCAACATTTTTTCACAGATCGGAATGATCATGTTGATCGGCTTGGTGACGAAGAATGGTATTCTAATCGTCGAGTTTGCGAACCAGCGTCGCGACGCCGGACTGTCGAAGATGGAGGCAGTGCTGGAAGCGTCTCGCTTGCGGCTTCGTCCCATTCTCATGACAAGCCTTACGATGGTGCTGGGAACGCTGCCCATCGCCGTATCACTGGGTGCTGCATCGACGAGCCGACAACCCCTGGGTATCGTTGTTGTCGGGGGTATTCTCTTCTCCCTTGTACTGACACTTTTCGTAATACCTGCGATCTATTCCTACCTGTCACGACCGCGGAAGCATGTTGAATTTGAGAAACGGGTGGCAGAACCGGCCACTGAACTGGTGTATGAAAGTTAGTCAACGGGCGGGAATCGCTCTGATCCTTGCAGTACTGGCGCCTTCCCTGAAGGCACAGGAGATGGTGACCCTTAATCAGGTCATCCAGCTTTCCCTGGAAAAGGATTATGGGATACATCTTGCTCAGAATGCACTCTCGGCCGCAGAAACCGATGATCAGTACTCGTTCGGTGCTTTGCTGCCGCGGATCGAGGCTGTAGCAAGTAAAACCTGGAATAACAACAACCAGAGACAGGTTCTTCCCGACAATACAGAAAGAAGGCGGGATGGCATCAAATCCGAAAACATCAGTGCGTCGGCTCAGCTGCAGTGGCTCTTGTTCGACGGCACGCGAATGTTCGCCGCGCGCGAACGCATCGCAGAAATCGCCGAGCAGGGAGAACTCCTTTTGCGCGACCAGATAGTGAATACAGTCGCGTCTGTAATCAACAACTACTATTTTATTGTCGCGCTTAAACAGCAGCTGAAGGCAACGCAGGAACAAATGGCCGTCAGCGAGGAACGTGTAAAGCTGGCTGAACTGAAATTGGAGGTCGGAACAGGAGGCAAGCCGGAGTTGCTTCAGGCAAAAATCGATTTGAACTCGCAGCGAAGGCAAGTCGTGGAACAACGCACAGCCATCCGGCAAGTAAAAGATCAGTTGAATGGCCTCGTGGGTATGCAACTTCCTGCAGACTTTGATGTCGCGGATACCATCGTGATTGATCTCAGTCTGGATCGGGAAGAAATCATCTCAGAGATCAGCCGACGCAACTTCGAGTTACAGGCGTTGAAGAAGAACATTGATATATCGAATCTCACCATTCGGGAACGGAAAGGTGAATTGTATCCTTTTCTTTACTTCAATTCGAATTACAATTTCAGCCGGACGGAAAACGAAGTAGCGATCAACAACTTTACGCCACTGTTCAATCAAAACCGGGGATTTAACTACGGCTTTTCGCTGACATTCCCCATTCTTAACGGATTCGACGCACGGAGACGCGTGCGACTTGCACATATTGACGCACAGCGTCAACAAATCATTTACGACCAGCGTCAGACAGAAGTGCTGATTGAAGCGAACAACGCTTTCGACAATTACCACAATGCGCGCGAGGTCATGAGAATCAGTGAGGAGACAGTGGCCCTTGCGCGTGAAAACGTCCACATAGCCCTGGAAGGGTTCAAGCGCGGTGTGACTACGTTCATTGAACTTCGTACAGCCCAAATCAGCCTTGAGTCCGCGTACACCGAACTGATCACGGCGCGGTACAATGCTAAGGTTGCTGAGACTGAGCTTTTGAGGTTGTGTGGGAGACTTGTTCAGGCCGTGCCCGAAGGGTAGTCAAAACTTCGTCAATCGTAAATCGCAGATCAAATCGAGCTATGTGTCCTATGTTCACCATGTTCCCGATGTGGTTCTGGAAAAATATGGAACCGCATAGGACACAAGAGGTCACATAGATCACATAGGATCAGCCTCTTTTTGTCAGATCCGCAAACAAGCTATTAAAAATCGCCAGAATCAGGCTAAAGGCCAATCCCCACCAGAAACCATCCACTTCAAATCCTGAAGGTACGATGGCGTCAACCAGGAGAACGATCAGTACGTTAATGACGAGAAGAAAAAGGCCGAAGGTGAGAATCGTTACCGGAATTGTCAGGATCACGAGGATAGGCTTTATGAACATGTTGGCTAGCGAAAGTAGCAAGGCGACAAGCAGGGCATAGCCGTAATTTTCAACATGTACGCCCGGCAGAAGGTACGCTGTCAGCAGGACAGCCAATCCGGAAAGAAGAAATCGGACAACAGAATTCATTGATTGTGTGATTGAAGTGTCATAGAAAATCAGGGCGGGGAAGCATACTCGTGGAAAGATAGAGAATGATTCGCTAATTTTCAGGGGCCATGTACGCTATTGTGGATATCGAAACGACGGGGGGCTATGCCGGGAACCATAAGATTACCGAGATAGCGATTTATCACCATGATGGCCTGAGGATTACAGACCGGTTTCACACCCTCGTCAATCCCGGGCGGAACATCCCCGCATACATTACGGGCCTTACCGGGATTACACAGGAAATGGTTTGGAATGCGCCTTCGTTTCCGGAGATTGCGCACCTGGTTTATGAGCAATTGAAGGATAAGGTCTTCGTAGCTCACAACGCACATTTCGATTATTCTTTCCTCCGACAGGAATTCGAAGCTGTAGGGATATCGTGGCGTGCCAAGAAGTTGTGCACGGTTCGACTAAGTCGGAGGATTGTTCCCGGCCTGCGTTCGTACAGTCTCGGCAGACTTGCAGAAAGCCTCGGCATCGAAATCACTGACCGCCATCGTGCCGGTGGTGACGCGGCAGCAACGGCCAGGATCTTCGATTGCCTGCTTAAGCGCGACAAAGACAACTATATCCTGAGATGCCTCAAGCGAAATTCGGGTGAAACCATTCTTCCACCCAATCTTCCTAAAGAAACGTTTGACGCGCTCCCAGCCAAACCCGGAGTATATTACTTCCACAACGCAAGAGGTACTGTTATTTACGTCGGGAAAGCGGCAAATATCAAGAAGCGTATCGCAGGACACTTCACAGGAGATGCGCGTGAATGGAATCGTTCCCGGATCAGAGATGAAATTCATAACATTACCTATCAACTCACGGGCAACGAACTCATTGCGCTCATACTGGAATCGCAGGAGATACGTAGGTTGTGGCCCAAGTACAATCTTGCACAAAAGTATCGTGTGGAAGAGTGGGGCATATACAGTTACGAAGACCGCAACGGTTACATTCGTTTTACTGTAAATACTGTTGCGCGGGGAACGCGACCGCTGATACGCTTCTCGTCAAAAGGCGATGCGTGGGGATACCTGTGGGACAAGGTGAGAACGTTCAACCTGTGTCCGAAGCTTAGTGGCCTGCAATTATCGAAGGGTCTTTGTTTTGAATTTCAGACAGGCTGTTGCAAAGGCGCATGTATGGGTGCTGAAACGTCACACGAGTACAACACGCGTTGTCTCGAAGCCATGCGTTCATTCACGGCGGGACCAGGATCATTGGCCATCATCGGCAAAGGAAGGCACGCTCGCGAGCAGTCGCTTGTGCTTGTCGAACAAGGAAAATATCTGGGCTTTGGCTTCCTCGATCGTAAAGCTCCCATAGACGATCTGAATTTCGTCCGCAGCGCCATCAACCCCGGCGTGGAGACACCGGTCGTGCAGCATCTTATAAATTCTTATATAGCGAATCCGAGAGGGGAGCAGGTGGTGATTTTTGATT
>Ga0079224_100001270_pt1 | contig 28551 bp, 24 predicted proteins | sample Stecom2015_FD_80414 | JGI IMG/M metagenome (GOLD analysis project Ga0079224, IMG submission 80414) | Agricultural soil microbial communities from Utah to study Nitrogen management - Steer compost 2015 | ecosystem: Environmental > Terrestrial > Soil > Agricultural land | place: USA: Utah... | reverse complement strand
TCGAGCGATTTTCCGTGCGGTCCTTTCGAACCGTTGTTGGCGTTGGCCAGCTGTGTCACGCGCCAGTCGGTGTTCGGGCGCACCGCGGGGCAGGTGTTGGGTGGTTCGCAGCGGATCAGCGTGTTGGAGGCGCTCGGCCTCTACACCACGGGGTCGGCTCGGGCTTCCGGGGAGACGGCTGTGAAGGGGCGGTTGCTGCCCGGGCAGCTGGCCGATTTCGTGGTGCTCTCCGAGAACCCGGTGCGTGTTGCGCCACAGCAGTTGTCGTCGATCGAGGTCCTCGCCACATGGGTCGGGGGCGAAGAAGTGTGGCGGAAGGGCGATCGGAGCGAGTAGGTTTCCGCCTTGTCGCAGCGGCTGCTGTGGTCCTGCAACAGCGGCTACTGGCCTGGGGTTCGCGGACGGGGTGGTCGGCGCGGCCCGGTGGGCCACCAGTCGGTTCGAGCGGCACGGCAAGGAATGCGTGGGGAACTCTTCTGCTGCTTTGCCCAGGAGAGTTCCCTTCTCAAGGGGAGCACCGCTTGCGGGGAGGGGTTGGATGTTCAAGAACCGGAAGTCACTGTGGTGGCTGCTCGGCCCGGTCGTGCTCTACATATGCGCGCTGCCGCTGTACAACCGGATTGAGCCGATCGTCTTGGGTTTGCCGTTCTTCATGTTCTGGATGCTGCTGGCGACCCTGTTGACTCCTGGTTTCATTTGGTTGGCGGCCCGCAAGGACCCGGTTTGGTTGGCGGATCGGGCCCGCGCCCGGGGTGGTGCCGATGAGCGCTGAGGCGGCGGTTTCGATCGGCATTTTCTCGGTTTTCATGGCGGCCACGGTGCTGTTGGGGTTGTTGTCGCTGCGTGGCCGCCGCAGTGTCAACTTGGCCGAGTGGTCGCTGGGTGGCCGGAGTTTGGGCACCATCTTGATTTTCGTGCTCATGGCCGGCGAAACCTACACGAGTTTCAGTTATTTGGGTGCTGCCGGCTGGTCGTACGACTACGGGATGCCCGTTTTCTACTTGGTCGCCTATTTGGCGATCGGTTTTGCTTGCGGCTACGTGATCGGCCCGATTTTTTGGAATTACGCGCACCGGAACCAGTTGCACACCATCACCGACATCACCGCGTTCCGGTTCCAGTCCCCGTTGTTCGGTGGTGCTGTCGCTGTTTTGACCACGGTTTTCCTGCTGCCTTACATCCAGCTGCAGATCACCGGCATGGGTGTGGTGGTTTCGACGATCAGTTACGGCGCCATCAGTTTGAGCGCCGGCTATGTGATTTCGTTCATCGTGACCGAGGCCTTCATCATCTTGTCCGGGCTGCGCGGTAGTGCGTGGGTGTCGATCCTCAAGGACACCTTGGTCGTGGTCACGTTGATCGTGGTGTTCGTCTACGTTCCGGTGCACTACTTCGGCGGGTTGGGGTCGATGCTCGACCGGTTGGTCCAGGAGCGTCCCGAGTGGCTGGTGCTGCCGGGGGTGGGCAAGGAATCGCTGGGCATGCTGTGGTTCGCCACCACTGGTTTGCTGAACGGCTTGGTCTACACGATCTTCCCCACCACGGTGGCGGGGTATCTGGGGGCGAAAAGCCCGGGTGTGGTGCGCCGCAACGCCATCATCATGCCGTTCTACCAGGTGCTCTTGTTCGTGCCGATTCTGCTCGGGTTGGCCGCGCTTTTCGTGGTTCCCGGGTTGAGCGATTCGAACTTGGCGATGTTCGAGCTCGTGGTGAATTCGATGCCGGCGTGGCTGGTGGGTTTGCTGGGTGCTGCTGGGGCGTTGTCCTCGATCGTGCCGATGGCGGTGTTCATGCTGGTGATCGGCACCATGTGGGGCAGGTCGATTCTCGGGGTGCATCCGCGGACCGCGCCGTACCAGAAGCAGTTGTCCCAGTTGGTGACTTTCTGCGTGGGGTTGACCGCGCTGGTGTTCACGTTCTTGTCCCCCAGCACTCTCGTGCAGTTGTCGGTGCTGTCCTATCAGGGCTTGGCGCAGTTGGTTCCGGTTGTTCTGCTGAGCCTGTTGTGGAGGCGCATGTCGACGCTGGGGGCGGCGGTCGGTCTGGCCGGTGGTGTGCTGGTGGTTGCGCTGCTGGTCGCCACCGGGAACGACCCGTGGCACGGCATCAACGCTGGTTTGCTCGGCTTGGTCGTGAACCTCGCCTTCAACGTCGTGGTGAGCTTGGCGCGCCCGGCGAACACTCCCGCGGAGCGGCTGGCCGTGGACGAACTGGCTGAGCCGGCGAAGACGACTGCCGAGTGAACCGCGCGGTGGCAGCGTGTCCCCGTGATCCACCTCGCCAGCGCGGTGGGGTGTGGGAAGGGAACTTTTCCGCCGGGGGTGGTGGAAAAGTTCCCTTCCTGGTTTCTGCTGGTCAGTGTGCGGGACGCCAGCCTTCGACTCCGCCGGGGACCGGGGCGTTCTCGGCGTACGGGGTTCGGGTGAAGATGAAGGTGTTGAGGTTGAGGTGGGTCGGGGTGCCGTCAGCTGCTCGGCCGACTTCGAGTTTTTCGCCCGCGTAGTAGCCGTCCAGGCCGGTCCAGGTTCCGTCTCCGTTCGGTCGGAATCGGGAGGCTCGTCCTTTGCCTTGCCACGGGGTCAGGTCGAGCCATCCGTCGGGCAGGAGGCGCAGCACGTACGGGGTGGGGCCCCAGTACCACTGGCCGGTCAGCTCCAGCAGGCCCATGTCCACGTCTTTTTGCGGTTCCCAGGGTGCTGGGATGCGCGGCTCGTGTTCTTCGAGGATGTCCAGCAGGTCTGTGGCGAAGGTGCCGGAGACGCCTGCGGTTGTGTTGGCCATGAAGATGACGCCGGTGTTCTCGGCCGGGTCGGCCCATATGGTTGCGAGGAAACCGGGCATCGAACCGGTGTGCCCGGCCAGTCGTCGCCCTTGGTGGCGCAGCAGCTGCAGCCCGAGGCCGTATCCCATTCGCCACACGTTCCCGTCGTCAACGGCTCCGGGGGCACGCATTTCCGCCATGGTGTCGGGGTGCAGCACGTCGCCGGTGTCTCCCCCGATGAACCGCACCCACCTCGCCATGTCGTTGAACGTCGACCACAGTTGTCCGGCGGGGGCCATGGCGCGGGCGTCTTCTGCGGGTTCGGGGAGGACCACGTCCGCCCACGGGTGCACTGCGAGTCCGGTGGCGTGCGGGGCGACCGGGCTCACCGTGGTGCGGCGCATTCCCAGCGGGTCGAGGATTTCCTGCTGCAGCACTTCGTCCCAGGGGCGGCCGCGCAGGCGGGCGACGAGTTCACCGAGCACCCCGAAGCCCACGTTCGAGTAGTGGAACACGTGGCGCGGGTTGGGGCGGACGGCTTCGCGGTCGATCCGGGAAAGCAGGGTCTCCGCCGCTACACCGGGGGTGCGTTCCCACCACTCCCCCGCGGGTTCCGCGGTCAGGCCGCTCGAGTGGGAGAGGAGCTCGCCGATGCTCCGGTTGCCGATCGCGGTCCCGGGAAGGTGCTTGTCCAGCGGGTCGGCCAGGTCGAGCTTTCCTTCGTCGCGGAGCCGCATCACCAGTACCGCGACGAAGCTCTTGGTGATGGAGCCGACCCGGTATTGGGTGTCTGGTGTGGACGGCTCGCCGGACACTTGCCCGCGGGAGTCCACCCAGATGATGTTTCCGTCCCGGACCAGTCCGGCGATGAGCGAGGGGACCCGGTTGTTGCTTTGCTCGATCGCCAGGCGGCGCAGCAGGGCGCGCTGGGTGGCAGGCAGCAGACTTGTTTCCATGGTTCCATGGTGACCCCGGTGAGCTGGGGTTCCGTGGTGACCCGCCGAACGCGTGGTTCTCGTGGTGGAGCCGGTGGTGGGTTCGGGGCACTTGGTGGTCTCGTCGATGTGGCCGGTTGCGCCAGCAACCGCGGGTTTCGGTCCGGGTGTGCACCACCACCCCGTGTGCAGGGCGGTTTTGGTGGGGTTCCGACGCTGCCGGGGTTTGCGCGATCGGGTGCGGGCGGGAAGTTGGCAGAATGTTCGCGTGTACTACCAGCACGAGCGGGTTGATGTCCGTGGAACGACGAGTTTCGTCGCGATTGCTTATCTGCCTGCGTGGTTGCTGACACTGCCGTTGTGGATCACGGGGGAAGGCTTGTCGTGGAGTTGGGCCCCCGTGGTTCTGGTGCTGATGATGTTCACCCCCGCGGTGGCGGCGGTGGTCGTCAGCAAGTGGATCAGTCCGCAGCCGAAGCTGCTGCGCAGTCTGGGGGTGACCAACGAAGGCGGGATCAAGAAGTGGTGGGGCTATGCTTTGCTGGCTTGGCTGGGGCCACCGCTGGCGATGCTGCTCGCCTTGCTGGTCGGCTATCTGCTGGGGGTTTATCAAGCGGATTGGGTTGGTTTCTCCGGGCTGGTGGAAGCTCGCCAGCAGGTGGTTGTTGGTGAACAGCAGCAGCAACAGGAGTCACCTGCTGGGTTGGTCGTGGTCGAGCTCGCCAAGGTGTTCTTCCTGGGTTGGTTGAACACGATTCCGGCGTTGGGCGAGGAGCTGGGTTGGCGTGGTTATCTCAACCGTGCGCTGCTGCCGTTGGGCCAGCCTGGTTCTTTTCTGGTCACGGGAGTGCTGTGGGGGCTTTGGCACGCTCCGCTGCTGATGTTGGGGTTCAACTACCCGACCGTTCCGATCGTTGTCGCGTTCTTCATGATGGTCGGGTTTTGCGTGCTGGTCGGGGTGCTGCTCGGTTGGCTGCGGTTGGCTTCGTCGAGCGTGTGGCCGGCCGCGATCGCGCACGGGTTCCTCAACGCTGCCGCCGGCTTGCCAGTGGTGTTCAGCAAGGCCGGGGAGCCGGTGGAGAACGTGCACGTGGGTTTGCTCGGCTGGTCCGGTTGGATCGTGCTGGGACTGTTGATCCTGCTGTTGATCGCGCTGGGCAAGCTGCCGGTCGAGCTTCCGGTGAAGCGGGAAGGCATTTCTCGTGGGGTTACTCGCCGGAGCCGTCGGCGCTGACCACTCGCTCAGCTGCTGCGGTGTTGGGCAGTGTGGTGCTCGTGCCGCGGTATGCCGGGTGAGGCAGCAACCTGGTGGCTTGTGCACAACAAGGGAACTTTTCTACCGGGGATGGCAGAAAAGTTCCCTTGCTGCTTAGTGGCGGGGTGTCGCTATCTGGGGACTTCCGGTAGGGGTGCCACCGGAAGCCCTTCGTGGATCTTCGTCATGGCGTTGAACCAGGTCCGGGCTGGGACTTTGCCGCCGTAGATGTTTCCGCCGTTGGCGCCGCACAGGTACGGGGGTGCGTCGCCGCCGCCGTCGCAGATCCCTTGCGGCCGGTTACCGTCGGTGAAGGTCAGGACCGCGCCGGCCATCTGCGGGGTGGCGCCGACGAACGCCGCGGACCAGTGGTTCTGGGTGGTTCCGGTCTTGCCCATGATGGGGCGGTTCCACCCGGCGGCCTGGGCTGCCGCGTGCGCTGTGCCGCCCGGCAGGGCGTCCTTGCTCATCCCCACTGCGAGTTCGTCGGCGACTTGGGGCGCCACCACCTGTTCGCAGGGTTCTTCTTCCAGCGGGACCGGGTTTCCGAACCGGTCCGTGACGCCTTCCAGCGGTGTGGGCGGGCAGTACATGCCGTGGCTCATGATGGTCGCCGACGCGTTGGCCAGTTCCAGCACGCTCACCGGCGAGTAGCCGAGGGTGAAGGCGCCGATCTTCTTCTGCTTGATGACTTCGCCGAGCGGTGGCGTGCCTTCATCGTCTCCGATGGGGTTGCCGCTTTCGTCCACCTTGGTGAGCGTGTTGCGCAGGCCGAGCTTGTAGGCCATGTCCACCACGTTGTTCAGGCCCACTCGTTCCTGCAAGGCGACGAAGGTGGTGTTCGGTGAGGTGGCGAGCGCATCCTGCAGGGTTCGCGGCCCGGGTGCCACGCCTTCGGCGTTGCCGACCGTGTACGGCAAGCCGTCGTTCCGGTACACCTTGGAGGTGTAGGAGGGGGGCACGTCCACCATGTCGTAGATGCTCATGCCCTGTTCGATCGCGGTGGCGGCGGTGAAGATCTTGAACACCGAGCCGGCGCCGAACTTCTGCACTTTGCTGACGATGTCGTAGGCGCGTTGCCCCTTGCTGAGGTCGTTGCCGAAGTCGCGGTTGGCCACCAGGGCTCGGACTTGGTGCTTGTCCTGCCCGGGTTCGACCACCGCCATCACGTTGGCGATGCCTTCGGTTTGGGTGGGCACCTGGGCTTCCGCGGCTTGTTTGGCGGCGTCGCTGGCTTTGCGGTCCAGCGTGGTGTGGATGGTGTAGCCGCCGGTGCGCAGCTCTTCTTTGCTGATCCCCAGGTTTTCCAGGTAGTCCTGGACGTAGTTGCAGAAGAAGCCGTCGGTGGTGCCGTCACCGAGTCCGACGCAGCCGTTCGGCGGGCGGCCCAGTGGGGTCATGATCCCGAGTGGTTCTTTCTTGGCCGCCTCGGCGTCTTCTCGGGTGATGCGCATGTTGTTGTGCGGGTCGGTCATCAGCTCGATGACCAGGTTCCGCCGCTCCAGGGCTTCTTCGGGGTTGGAGGCCGGGTTGAGGTTGCCCGGCTGGTTGACGATCGCGGCCAGCAGCGCGGACTGGGCGATCGTGAGCTTGTCGGGTGTGGTGCCGAAGTAGGTTTGTGCGGCCGCCCCGACTCCGAAGGTCTGGTTGCCGAACGGGACCACGTTGAGGTATCCGGTGAGGATTTCCTCCTTGGTCATGGTCCGCTCCAGCTCCACGGCCAGTTTGGCTTCCCGGAGCTTGCGGGCGATCGAGGTTTCCTTGGCCTTCTCCGCCTCCAGTTCGTTGCGGGCGGCCACGTGCACCAGGTAGTTCTTCACGTACTGCTGGGTGATCGTGGAAGCGCCCTGCACGGTGGCACCGGTGGTGAGGTTGGTGGCCAAGGCCCGGAGGGTTCCTTGCCAGTCCACGCCCCCGTGGTCCCAGAACCGCTTGTCCTCGACAGCCGTGATGGCTGCCTTCATGGTGTCGGCGATCTGGTCGGAGGAGGTTTCGACCCGGTAGTCCTTGAAGAAGTAAGCGATTGGTTCGCCGTCTCTGTCCAGGACGGTGGACACTAGCGGCATTTCTCTTTTGGCCAGCGAAGCCGACATCCTGGTCATGGCATCGGCTGTTTGGTTGACCATTGCTCCGGCAGCGGTGGCCGCTGGCATTAACAAGCAAGCCACCAGCACGCCGGCCAGGACGCACAGCCCGAACATTTTCATGAGTACGCCGCTGCGCACGCCAGCCCCAATCGTCAAGTGCGGTAAGACTCGACTCAGCTGCGGGCGGTCTTGCCCGCCTCACCCCGCTCGCAATCGCACCGACAGGCAAGTCGGCCGGTGTTCTTCCTGACGGGCGGAGTCGACACTGCTCGTTTTCGATGTCGGTTACTTCGTTGATACCACACTTACCGGTGTGCACTCCCGTCGCGCTGGGCTCAGTCGTCTCACGATGTCTCAGGCTTCCGACGGGTCGGGGCAGGGCCCACCAGGGGCTGCTGCGCTCTGGGGAGCAGTGGCGGGTTCAGCGGCGGTCGTGCTGCTGGTCGGCTTTGTTGAGCTCGGCCAGGTAGGCGTTGTAGGCCGCCAGTTCGGGGTCTTCGTCGGCGTCCACCGGTGGTGCCGGTGGTGGCACGAGGGGGCGCTTGCGCTTCGGCCGAGGGGCTGGTTCCGCCGCTTGCTCGGGTTCTTGTTGTTCTTGTTCGTCGTTGGCGGTGGCGGGTGGTTCCGCGCTGTCGGTCTGCGGCTGGGTGTCGGTGTCGGTGAGTTCCATCCGCATCAGCTTCACCCAGAGGAAGACGGCGAATGCGCCGAACACGGGCCACTGCAGGGCGTAGCCGAGGTTCTGGAAGCTTCCTCCTGCCTCGTGCGCTCGGTCCCACTGCCAGACGGCCAGGAAGATGCTGGCGATCGCGGCAGCTAAGAACAGCACGTGCAGAAGCAGCCAACGAGGGGTCAACAGGCTGCGGAACACAACTCGATTCTAGGTGTTCGGCTGTGCGCCGGCGATTGCCGCATGGTTCGCCGCGAGTTCGGGCAAGGGAACTTCTCTGCAGGTTGTGCGGGAAAGGTTCCCTTGCCGCCCGGTGTGCTGGGGTGGTCGGTGGTCATTCGGTGAGCTCGTCGAGCACGCGTTGGGCGGCGGCGAGTTCTGCTTGGAGTTGTTCGACGCGGGCGCGCTGTTTTTCGCGGGCGGAGTCGATGAGCGGCTGGACCGCGGCGGCCACGTCGGTGTGGAGTTCTTTGGCGGCTCGGGCGACGGCCGAGGCGGGCACCGCAGTGGGCCGCATCACGCGTTTCTTTCCGGTGGTGACTTCCACGGTCCACTGGCCTTCGCCGTCCGCGGTGAGGGTGACGGTGGCTCCGCTGGGTTGGCGCCTGGTCTTCCGACCAGTTGTGCCGGTGGTTTTGGTGCCGGCGGACTGCTTGGGCTGCTGCTTGGGGGTGCTGGTTTTGCTGGGGGTGGTCGTGGTCGCTGGTTTGGCGGGCTCCGCTGCTCGGGAGCGTGGCGTGCTGGCGCTGCTGGTGGGCGCCCCGGACCCGGCCTTGGCGGACGCGGTGGTCTTGCCGGCGCGTTTCCGCGCTGGGCGGACGGTGGTCACCTCGGCGACCGAGAACGACAGGACGTCTTTCGACCCGGCCGGGCGGACCTGGATGAAGTCGCCTTCTTCCGGGTCCGCCAGGGCGATGACTTTGCCGGAACGTCCTTCTGGCACTCCCACTGCTGCGGCGGTGAACCACACGGTGGGTGTGGTGCCTGCGGCCAGTTCCTCTTTGAGGCCGTTGAGCTCCTCGGGCGACAGCGGAGGCATTTGCTCCCCTGGGTGGTGGGCGGCGCCCAGCTCGCGCTGGGCGCGTTCGACAACGACCATCCCACTCTATCGAACTGTCGTGCGAATGCTCAACGGCGTTTCGCCGCGGCCACCTCGTAGTCGGCCGGGTCGGCCTTGCGGGTGCGGTACCAGTACTTGGCGGTCAGACCGGGCCAGGTGGTGCGGTTGACCCCGTTGCGGTCGAGGTACCAGCTGCGGCAGCCGCCGGCGCTCCAGACTTCGTCGCCGAGCTCGCTTTGCAGTTCGGCGTTGAACTCGTCCTGCACCGACTGCCGGACGTCGAGGTAGCCGATGTCGCCGCGCAGCAGCGGGCGCAGGCAGCTCATCACGTAGTTGAGCTGGCATTCGATCATGAACACTACCGAGTTGTGCCCGAGGCCGGTGTTGGGCCCCAGCAGGAAGAACAGGTTGGGGAAGCCGGACACGGTGATGCCCAGGTAGGCCTCCATGCCTTCGCGCCAGGCGTCCTGGAGCTTGCGGCCGTCGCGGCCGATGATGTTGAGGTGGTCGAAGGCGTCGGTGACGTGGAAGCCGGTGCCGAAGATGATGGCGTCGACTTCGCGTTCTTCGCCGTCCTTGGTGATGATCGAGTTCTCGGTGATCTCGGCTATGCCGTCGGTGACCAGCTCCACGTTGGGCCGGTTGAGCGCCGGGTAGTAGTCGCTGGAGAGCAGGATCCGCTTGCAGCCGATCGCGTAGTCGGGGGTGACGGCTTTGCGCAGCTCCGGGTCCTTGATGACTTTGTTGATGTAGCGCTTGGACAGCCATTCGGCCAGCCACGCGGTGCGCCGCTTGAAGACGAACAGGTAGCGCAGTTCGAGCAGCCAGTACACGGCGGCGCGGGCGAGCCACTGCACCGGCGGGATGCGGCGGAACAGGCGCTGCAGGCGCTCCGGGATGGGGCGGTCGGGCTTGGGCTGGATCCACGGCGGGGTGCGCTGGAAGAGGTGCAGTTTGCCGGCTTTCTTCGCGACTTGGGGAACGAATTGGATGGCGCTGGCCCCGGTGCCGATGACCGCCACCCGCTTCCCTTCCAGGTCGTAGTCGTGGTTCCACTCGGCGGAGTGGAAGATCTCGCCGGTGAACTTCTCCATGCCGGGGATTTCCGGGTAGCTGGGGATGTGCAGTGCTCCGAGGCCGGAGACCAGGGCTTTGCCGGTGTATTCCGCGCCGCTGGCGGTGAACACCGTCCAGGTGTGGGTGTCTTCGTCGAATTCGGCGCCGGTGAATTCGACTCCGTAGTGGATGTGCTTGCGCAGCCCGTACTTGTCAGCGCACTGCTGCAGGTAGTCGTAGATCTCTTTCCAGCCGGCGAACAGGCGGGACCAGTTCGGGTTCTGCTCGAAGGAGAACGAGTACATCAGCGAGGGCACGTCGCAGGCGCAGCCCGGGTAGGTGTTGTCGCGCCAGGTGCCGCCGAGGTCGTCGTTCTTCTCCAGGATGATGAAGTCGTCGATGCCGGCTTTTTTGAGGCGGATCCCCATCCCCAGACCGGAGAACCCGGTGCCGACGATGATCACCGAAGCTTGGTGCCGGGTCTGGCTGCCGGACTTCTGCTTCACCATGAGGCCCTCCCTGAGCCACCGCTCTCTGTTTACCGACAAGTAGGTTACTAGCAGTAAGTTACTTGCGGTAGGGTGTATTCGTGAGCAGCTACCAGGCAGCCGGAACCAAATCCACGGGCCGCAAGCGGCTCAGCCGAGCCGAGCGGGAGCAGCAGATCCTGGCGGTGGCCGAGCACGTGTTCGCCACCCAGGGCTACCAGGTGGCTTCGATGGACGAGATCGCCCAACAGGTGGGCCTGTCCAAACCCATGCTCTACGAGTACTTCGGGTCCAAGGAGGGACTGCTGCTGGCCTGTCTGGAACGGGCCAAGCGGGAGCTGCTGGAAGCCACCACGGCCGCCGCTGCCGAATCCGCCAGCCCCGAGCAGCTGCTGCACAACTGCCTGCTCGCCTTCTTCCAGTTCAGCGAAGAGCACGCCCAGAGCTGGGCACTGCTGCGCAACGAGACCGCGGTGCAGAGCCTGCCGGTGAACTCCGAGCTGGAAGCCATCCGCCAGCAGCAGGTGGAATTCACCGCTGGACTGATCAGCGTCGCCCGCCCCGACCTGGACGCGCAGCGGCGAGAAGCGTTCGCCGAAGCGATCATCGGCGCCAGCGAGCGGATCGCCCTGTGGCGGGAGAAGCGCCCCGAGATCACCCCGCAAGCCGCCACCGATCATTTGATGGCGCTGCTGAGCCCCAGCCTGATCGGCGACCTGTAGCCGCGGTTCGCACCGAGCGGTGGCCGCCGGCCGCGACGCGGTCGAGCCCCGGAGCACCTGCGCGAAAAAGCCCGGCAGGGGCACCGGAGGTTCCGGCACCCCGCCGGGCAGCGGTCATGAGAACCGGTCAGGCCGCGGCGGCCGCCCGCACGATCTCCTGGTCGGGCTCGCCTTGGTCGAACAGCTCACCGGCCTCGGCCTTGCGCACCAGCGACTCCGGCGGCTGGAAGCGCTCCCCGTACCGCTCGGCCAGCTCGCGGGCGCGGGCGACGAAACCGGCCAGACCGCCCGGGTAGCCGTTCATGTACTGCACGACACCACCGGTCCAGGCCGGGAAGCCGATGCCCAGGATCGAGCCGACGTTGGCGTCGGGCACGGACTTCAGCACGCCCTCGTCGAAGCACTTCACGGTTTCCAGGGCTTCGATGAACAGCAGGCGCTCCTTGAGGTCGGTGAAGTCGACCTCTTCGGGGTTGCGCGGCGGGAAGTGCTCGGTCAGGCCCGGCCACAGCCCGGCGCGCTTGCCGTCCACGTACTCGTAGAAGCCGGCCCCGCTGGAGCGCCCCTTGCGCCCGAACTCCCCCACCATGCGGTCCAGGACCTGTTCGGCGGGGTGCGGGGTCCAGGTGCCGCCCGCGGCTTCCACCGCGCGCTTGGACTCGTCCCGGATCTTCAGCGGCAGCGTCAGGGTGAGCTCGTCGAACAGCTGCAGCACCGGGGCCGGGAACCCGGCCTGCGCGGAAGCCTGCTCGATCGAGGCCGGGTGCACCCCTTCCGCCAGCATCGCCACGCCCTCGTTGAGGAACGTGCCGATGACCCGGCTGGTGAAGAAGCCGCGGCTGTCGTTGACGACGATCGGGGTCTTCTTGATCTGCCGGACCACGTCGACGGCGCGGGCCAGGGCGCGCTCGCTGGTCTTCTCCCCGCAGATGATCTCGACCAGCTGCATCTTGTCCACCGGGGAGAAGAAGTGCAGGCCGATGAAGTCCTCCTGCCGGCGCACCCCCTCGGCGAGGCTGGTGATCGGCAAGGTGGAGGTGTTCGACGCGATCAGCGCGTCACCGTCCACGATGTCCTGCACCTCGGCGTAGACCTTCTTCTTGACCTCCGGGTCCTCGAAGACCGCCTCGATGACCAGGTCGCTGCCGCGCAGCGGCTCCAGCTGGCTGGTGGCGGTGATGCGGCCCAGCAGTTCGTCCCGCTGCTCGGGGGTGGCCCGCCCGCGGGAGACCGCCTTGTCCATCAGTTTGGCCGAGTAGGACTTGCCGCGTTCAGCGGCCTCGTCGGTGATGTCCTTGATGACCACGTCCATGCCGGCCTTGGCGCAGGCGTAGGCGATGCCGGCGCCCATCATGCCGCCGCCGAGCACCGCCACCTTGGTGGCCTTCCAGGCGGGGACGTCGGCCGGTCGACTGCCTCCGGAGTTGACGTGCTGCAGGTCGAAGAAGAACGCCTTGCTCATGTTCTTCGAGGTCTGCCCGCACAGCAGCTCGACGAAGTAGCGGCCTTCGATGGTGAACGCGGTGTCGATGTCGACCTGGGCGCTCTCCACCGCCGCGCACATGATGTTGCGGGGCGCGGGCAGCGGCGCGCCTTTGAGCTGTTTGCGCAGGTTGGCGGGGAAAGCCGGGAGGGTGGCGGCGAACTTCGGGTTGCTCGGGGTGCCGCCGGGGATCTTGTAGCCGGGGCGGTCCCAGGGCTGGGTCGCTTCCGGGTTCTGCTTGATCCACTCCTTGGCCCGGGTCAGCAGTTCGTCCGGGGTGTCGACGAGTTCGTCGATGATCCCGATCTCCTTGGCCTTCTCCGGGCGCAGCTGCTGGCCTTGCAGCAGCAGGTTGAGCAGGGCGTTGGTGATCCCGAGCAGCCGCACGGTGCGCACCACTCCCCCGCCGCCGGGCAGCAGGCCCAGGGTGACTTCGGGGAGTCCGAACCGGACGCCGGGGGCGTTGAGGGCGATCCGGTGGTGGCAGGCGAGGGCGATTTCCAGGCCGCCGCCCAGGGCGGTTCCGTTGAGCGCGGCGACGACCGGTTTGCCGAGGGTTTCCAGCCGGCGCAACTGGGCTTTGACCTGGGCCACGGTTTCGCTGGCCTGCTCGGCGTCCGCGGGGCGGGTGCGGATGAGTTCGCGCAGGTCGCCGCCGGCGAAGAAGGTCTTCTTCGCGGAGGTGATGACCACGCCGGTGATGTTGTCCCGCTCGTCTTCCAGGCGCTGCACGACCTGTTCCATGGAGCGCTGGTAGCGCTCGTTCATGGTGTTGGCCTGCTGCTGCGGGTCGTCCAGGGTGAGCACGACGATGCCGTCGTCGTCGGTTTCCCAGCGGATGGTGTTCTGCTCGCTCATCGTGTTTTTCCTCAGCCGATCCGTTCGACGACAGTCGCGATTCCCATGCCACCGCCCACGCACAGCGTGGCCAGCCCGTAGCGCTGGTTGCGCCGGTCGAGTTCGTCGATGAGGGTGCCCAGGATCATGGCCCCGGTGGCCCCCAGCGGGTGTCCCATGGCGATCGCGCCGCCGTTGACGTTGACCTTCTCGTGCGGGACGTCGAGGTCCTTCATGAACTTCAGGGGGACGGCGGCGAACGCCTCGTTGATCTCGACCAGGTCGATCTGGTCGATCGTCATGCCGGCTTTGCCCAGGGCTTTGCGCACGGCCGGGCCGGGACCGGTGAGCATGATGGTGGGATCGGCGCCGCTGAGCGCTGCGGAGACGATGCGGGCGCGGGGGCGCAGCCCGGTGCGCTCGCCGAGCGCTTCGCTGCCGATGAGGACCAGTGCTGCCCCGTCGACGATGCCGGACGAGTTGCCCGCGGTGTGCACGTGGTTGATGCGCTCGACCCAGTGGTACTTCTGCAGGGCGACGGCGTCGAAGCCGCCTTCTTCCCCGATGCCGGCGAACGAGGGCTTGAGCTGGCTGAGGCTTTCGACGGTGGTGCCGGGGCGGATGTGCTCGTCGCGGTCGAGCACGAGCGTTCCGTTGCGGTCGTGGACCGGTACGACGGATTTGGTGAAGCGGCCGTCGGCCCAGGCCTTGGCGGCTCGGGTTTGGGATTCTGCGGCGTACGCGTCCACCGTGGCGCGGTCGAAGCCTTCGAGGGTGGCGATGAGGTCAGCGCCGATGCCTTGGGGGACGAACGAGGTGGCGAGGTTGGTTTCGGGGTCGGTGCCCCACGCTCCGCCGTCGGAGCCCATGGGCACGCGGGACATGGATTCCACCCCGCCGGCCAGGACCGCGTCTTCCCAGCCGGAGCGGATCTTCTGGGCGGCGATGTTGACGGCCTCCAGCCCGGAGGCGCAGAACCGGTTGAGCTGCACTCCGCTGACGGTTTCGGGGAGCCCGGCGGCCAGGGCCGCGGTTTTGGCGATGTCGGCGCCCTGGTCTCCGACGGGGGACACGACGCCCAGGACGATGTCGTCGATGAGCTGGGGGTCGAGCTCGGGGTGGCGCCGTTGGAGTTCCTGGATCAGGCCTGTGACGAGGCTGATCGGTTTGACCCCGTGCAGCGCTCCGGTCTTCTTCCCGCGTCCGCGCGGGGTGCGGATCGCGTCGTAGACGTACGCCTCGGACATGTGTGGCGCGCCTCCTCGTTGCGGCAGGTTCTCCACTTAGAGTGTGACACCAGCACTGTCACAGTCAATGGTCGGCGATCGCGCCCCGCTCCCCGACCACCGGATGCGAGGAAGGGAACTTTTCCGGCGCTCTCCGCCGAAAAGTTCCCTTCCTGCTTGTTCACCGGTCGCCGCTGCTCAGCCGGTGGTGAGCAGTGCGTCCACGCCCAGGCCGCGGATGGAGGCGTCGAGGACCTGGACGGTGTGCGCCATCGGCAGCTTCTCCCCGCGGCGTTCCAGGGAGGTGCGGATCTGCATGGAGCAGCCGGGGTTGGCCGTGACCAGCAGTTGGGCCCCGGTGGCGAGGATGTTCTCGGTCTTGCGGTCGCCGAGTTCGCGGGCGGTTTGCGGATTCAGCAGGTTGTAGATGCCGGCCGATCCGCAGCACAGTTCGGCGCGGTTGATCTCCCGCAGTTCCAGCTCGGGGATGGACCGCAGCAGTTCCCTGGGCTGGGAGCGGATGCCCTGGCCGTGGGCCAGGTGGCAGGCGTCGTGGTAGGCGATCTGCACCGGCAGCGGGTGTCGTTCCGCCACCGGGCCGAGTTCTGCCAGCAGTTCGGTGATGTCGCGGACTCGGGCGGAGAACCGCTCGGCTTTCTCCGCGTACTCGGGGTCGTCCTTGAGCAGTTGCGGGTATTCCTTGAGCGTGGACCCGCAGCCCGCCGAGTTGATCACCACGTAGTCCACATTGGCTTCTTCGAAGGTGTCCAGCAGGGCGCGGGCGAACGCGATCGCTTCTTCTTCGCGTCCGGCGTGCTCGCTGAGCGCCCCGCAGCACCCCTGGTTGGGCGGGACGATGACGTCGCAGCCTTCGGCGGAGAGGACGCGGGCGGTCGCCGCGTTGACGTCGGGGAAGAAGGCGCTCTGCACGCAGCCGGTGATCATGCCGACCACGGCGCGTCGTTCGCCGCGGGCGGGGATGCGCTGGCCGAGTGCGGGCGCGCGGGTGATGGGTGGCGCGAGGGATTCCATCACCTGCAGGTTTTCCGGGAGTTTGCGCATCAGCCCGGTGCGCTTGAGCAGTTTGCCGATGCCGAGCCGCTGGTAGAGGTCCAGGGCCGGGCGCAGCGCTTTCAGCCGCCGCGGGTACGGGAACAGCGTGAAGATCGCGGTGCGCAGCAGTTTTTCCCACCGCCCGCGCTGGTGGTTGCGTTCGATCTGGGCGCGGGTTTGGGTGATCAGGGTGCCGTACTGGACCCCGGAGGGGCAGGCGCTGACGCAGGCCATGCAGCCCAGGCAGGCGTCGAAGTGGCTGACCATGGTGTCGGTCAGCGGTTCGCCTTCCAGGCCGTTCTTCATCAGGTAGATGCGGCCGCGCGGGGAGTCCATCTCCTCGCCCCACAGCTCGTAGGTGGGGCAGGAGGGCAGGCAGAACCCGCAGTGCACGCAGTCGTTGATGAGGTCCAGTTGCGGGGGGTTGTGGGCGTCGAAGGCGCCCTTGGCTTCGGTCATCAGATACCTCCCACGAACCGGCCGGGAGCGAGCCGGTTTTCCGGGTCGAACTGGTTCTTGACGCGCCGCATCAGGTTCAGTTGGCCGCTGCCGAGCGGTCCCCACAGGTCGATCGCGTCGCGGACCGGTTGCGGGGCGTGGAGGACGACGGCGTATTCGGCGTTGTTGCGGATCGCTTCGACGGACCGGGCGGCTGCGGTCGGTTCGGTGTCGGGGGCCAGGCCGGCGTGCAGCACGCCGAGTCCGGCGGCGCCGGTGAGCTCCAGCTGCAGGTCGTTGTCCTGGGCTGCTCGGCGAGCTGTGGTGAGCAGTTGGTCGAGGTCGGCGGGTTTGATGCCGATGCGCATGCCGGTTCCGGTGGGGAAGGGCAGTTGTGCCCACCAGGCCGGGGGCTGGGGGGTGACTTCGGTGTTGTTGCCGAGCGCGCTGGCCAGTTCGGTCGCCCGCTGGTGGGTGGCCTCGGGGCGGCCTTCGAGTTGGGCGCACACGGTGATGGGCCCGTCGGTGGTGGCGTGCACTTCGATGCCGGTCGGCACGGCTTGCGAGCGGCGGACGGCGTCGGCGATGCCGGCTGCTTCGGCGGTGGTGTCGGCGGTGGCGGTGATCCAGCGGTATTCGGCGGACAGGGGGTGGAGCCGGAAGACCGCTTCGGTGATGACGCCGAGGGTGCCGAAGGAGCCGGTGTAGATCTTGCCGAGGTCGTATCCGGCGACGTTCTTGACGACCTTTCCGCCGGATTTGGTGATGGTGCCGTCGGCGCGCACCACGGTGATGCCGATGAGCAGGTCGCGGACGCCGCCGAAGAGGTGGCGTTGCGGCCCGGACAGGCCGGTGGCGATGGCGCCGCCGACGGTGGCGGTGGGGAATGGCTGGCTGATGGCCAGTTGCTGCCCGGTCTTTTCGACGGTGCGGTTGATCTCGGCCAGCGGGGTGCCGGCTTTGGCGTGCACCACCAGGTCGCCTGCGGCGTGTTCGACGACGCCGCTGCTGGTCGACAGGTCCAGCAGCAGGTCGACCGCTCGGGGTGGGGTTCCCCAGTGGAGTTTGCTGCCGGAGCCCTTGGGGACCACGCGCAGGCCGTGTTCGCTGGCGGCGCGCAGCACCGCGGCGACTTGCTCGGTGTCGCTGGCTCGGGCGCACCACTTCGGTTGGACGCCGCCGATCGCGTCGGTTTCCGTTGCTTCTCGCAGGTTTTCCTTGCCCGCGGCAGCTTCCAGGGCTGCGCGGGCGGTGCTGGATGCCGTGACCATCAGAATTGATCCGCCAATCCTGCTTCTACCAGTGGGTGCACTCCGTGTCGCCGGCCGGGGACTTCCCCGCACAGCCGGGGGGTGGGGAAGACTTTTCCGGGGTTGCAGATGCCGGCCGGGTCGAAGGCGCAGCGGACGCGCTGCATGGTGTCGAGGTCGTCCTCGGTGAACATGCGCCCCATGTACTTGACCTTGTCGGCGCCCACGCCGTGTTCACCGGTGATGGATCCGCCGTGTTCGAGGCAGAGTTCCATGATGCGCCCGGAGACGGCTTCGGCTTGTTCGGTGGCGCCGGGTTGGGAGCCGTCGAACAGCACCAGCGGGTGGAGGTTGCCGTCGCCGGCGTGGAAGACGTTGGCGACTCGGACTCCGGTTTCGGCGGAGAGCTGGGCGATGCGGCTGAGCACTTCGGACAGTGCGGTGCGCGGGATGACGCCGTCTTGGACGATGTAGTCGGGGCTGATGCGGCCGACTGCGGCGAACGCGGATTTGCGTCCTTTCCAGATGTTGGCGCGTTCGGTTTCGTCGGCGGCGACTCGGACTTCGAAGGCGCCGTGTTCTCGGCAGTGGCGTTCGACTTCGGTGAAGGTGTGGGCCACTTCGGCTTCGGGCCCGTCGAGTTCGACGACGAGGACGGCTCCGGCGCCGTCGGGGTATCCGCATTGGACGGCTTGTTCGGCGGCTTCGATGGACAGCGCGTCCATCATTTCGATGGCCGCGGGGGTGACGCCGGAGGCGATGATGGCTGACACCGCGGCGCCGGCGTCGTCCGTGGAGGGGAATCCGGCGAGCAGGGTTTGCACGGATTCGGGTTTGCGCATCAGGCGCACCGTGATCTTGGTGACGACGCCGAGGGTTCCTTCGCTGCCGATGAAGGCCCCGAGCAGGTCGTAGCCGGGGGCTTCGCGGGCGGGGCCGCCGAGTTCGACCACTTCTCCGTCGGCGGTGACGACTTCGAGGCCGAGGATGTGGTGGGTGGTGAAGCCGTATTTGAGGCAGTGGGCGCCTCCGGAGTTCTCCGCGACGTTCCCGCCGACGGAGCACACCTGCTGGCTGGAGGGGTCCGGGGCGAAGTAGTAGCCGTCGGCGGCGACGGCTTTGGTGACGTCGAGGTTGATGACGCCTGGTTCGACGACGGCGCGTTCGTTGGCCAGGTCGATTTCGAGGATTCGCCGCATGCGGGCGGTGACGATCAGGACGCCGTCGGAGCTGGGGAGCGCTCCTCCGGAGAGCCCGGTGCCGGAGCCGCGGGCGACGAAGGGCAGTTCGTGTTCGGCGCAGATGCGCACGATCTCTTGGACTTGTTCGGCGGTTTCGGGCAGCACCACGACGGCGGGGGTGACCCGGTAGCTGGCCAGCCCGTCGCATTCGTAGGTGCGGAGTTGTTGCGGGTCGGTGATGACCGCGTTCGCCGGGAGCACCTGGTTCAGGCGGTGCACGGCGCGGTCCAGGTTGCCGGCGGGTGGGCGTTCGACCTCGGGAATCGTCGACCGCATACTCAGCCTCCCGTGTTTTTCCGGTTGCCGGAATATGCGTTCCGGTATCGGAAACCATACTCATCGACGACATAGATACAAGAGGCCGACAAGCTCTCGTTGCCAATTTCGATTGTGCCCTGCGCCACATTGAACGGCTATTCGGACAAACCGGGGAACCCCTCCCCGGAAAGCGGCCTCGAAAACCGGCGCAACAGCACGCGGGCCCGAGCCGCACCGCGACCCGGGCCCGCGCACCCGAAAACCAGCTAGCCGGTCACCACCAGAGCCGGGATCAACTGCTCCGCCGAGGTCAACGAACCGTGCTGGCCGCGCAGCGAGGACTCCCCCGGCTCCGCGACCGACCGGATGACCCCGGACTCCCGCATCACCGCGATCACATCACCAATGCGCTGCCCCACGGGATCGGCGACCACCGGGCCGAACCAGCCCTCCTCCACGGCCTGCTCCCCGGTGAGCACCAGCCCCCGGTCCGCGACGACCTCCCGCCACGCCGCGAGCACCTCGTCGGTCGCACCGGGGCGGGTGTAGACGTGGCGGGCCCGCACCTCCCCGCCGAGCAGCCGCACCCCCTGCCGCAGCCGCGGATCGTTGTCGAAGTCCAGCGCCGCGGACGGGTCCACGGCCACCATCCCGTGGTCGGCGACGACCACCATGACCGCCCCGGGCGGCAGGTGCTCGGCGATGAGCGCCACCAAGGAGTCGATCTGGCGCAGCTGCATCCGCCACGGCAGGGACCCCGGCCCGTGGATGTGGCCCAGCAGGTCGAGGTGGCCGTGGTAGCCGTAGCACAGGGCCGGCCCACCGGCGTTGGCCGCCTCGATCAACCCGGCCGCCAGGTCCCCCAGCGCCCGGACCCCGTGGAAGTGCCCGCCGCGCAGCGCCGCCCGGGTCAGGCCGGTACCGGCGAATTCCGCGGCGGTCACGGTGCGCACCTCCACCCCGGCGTCGGCGGCGCGCTGCAGCATCGTCGGCAGCGGCTGCACCTGCTCCGGCGGGAGCTCGTCGAGCACGTCGCGGCGGCCCTCCGCGCGCAGCGTCCACGACAGCGGGTGCAGCAGTTCCCCGGTGGGCCAGGCGAAGGTGTAGCCGACGATGCCGTGCTCCCCCGAGCACCGGCCGGTGCCCAGCGAGGTGAGGCTGGTGACGGTGGTGGTGGGAAAGCCCGCGGTGATCGACCGCCCGGACAGCGATGTGAGGGTGGGCGCGTCCGAGGCGTGCTCGTGGAGCAGCTCCCACCCGAGCCCGTCGATCAGCAGGGCGATGGCTGAGCGGCACTCGCCGAAACCGATGGTGTCGGTGAACCCGGGAACCCCCAGAGCGCCCAGCAGGGAGGGCAGGACGTCCGGCAGGCCGCGACCGTCAGTTGCGGGCGAAACGATCCAGTCCATCCGTCCTCCCGGGATTCAGAATCCCATCGACCGGCCGATTATTTCTTTCATGATTTCGGTGGTGCCGCCATAGATGGTTTGGATCCGGGCGTCCAAGTAGGCCTTCGCCACCGGGTACTCGGTCATGTAGCCGTACCCGCCGTGCAGCTGCAGGCAGCGGTCCACCACCCGCTTGTTCATCTCGCTGAGCCACCACTTGGCCATCGCCGCGTGTTCGGCGCCGAGTTCGCCGCGCACGTGGTCGCGCACGCAGCGGTCCACGAACACGCGACCGACCTGCACTTCGGTGGCCATCTCGGCCAGTTCGAAGCGGATGTGCTGGAACTTGCCGATCGGCCGGCCGAACGCTTCGCGGTTGTGGCAGTACTCCTTGGTCTCCTCCAGGACGCGTTCGGCCGCGGCGGCGGAGCTGACGGCGATCGACAGCCGCTCCTGCGGCAGGTTCTGCATCAAGTAGATGAAGCCCTGCCCTTCCTCGCCGAGCAGGTTGCTCGCCGGCACCCGCACGTCGTTGAAGAACAGTTCCGCGGTGTCCTGGGACTTCAGGCCGATCTTGTCCAGGTTGCGGCCGCGTTCGAAGCCCTCCATGCCGCGTTCGACCACCAGCAGGCTGATGCCCCGGTGCCCGGCGTCGGGGTCGGTGCGGGCGACCACGATCACCAGGTCGGCGAGGATGCCGTTGCTGATGAAGGTCTTCTGCCCGTTGAGCACGTAGTGGTCGCCGTCGCGGACCGCGGTGGTGCGGATGCCCTGCAGGTCGCTGCCGGCGCCGGGTTCGGTCATCGCGATGGCGGTGATCAGTTCTCCGCTGCAGAAGCCGGGCAGCCAGCGCTGCTTCTGCTCCTCGTTGGCCAGCCGCAGCAGGTAGGGGGCGATGACGTCGTTGTGCAGCGGGGCGCCGAAGCCGGAGATGCCGGCTTTGACGAGTTCTTCGTCCAGCACGACGTTGAACCGGAAGTCGGGTGTGCCGCCTCCCCCGTACTGCTCGTCGACGGCGAAGCCGAGCAGGCCGAGTTTGCCCGCAGCCCGCCAGGCTTCCCGGGAGACCACGCCGGCTGCTTCCCACTCCTGCTGGTGGGGCTGCAGTTCGCGGGTGATGAACTCGCGGGCGGTTTCGCGGAACGCTTCGTGTTCCGGCTCGAACAGCTCCCTGCGCATGCGGCTCACGCTTCCTCCCTCAGCACGGCGCCGGTCTCCAGCAGTTCGGTGGGCAGCTGCCAGTCCCGGAACACCTCGGTGGTGTGCGCTCCTGGGCTGGCCACTCCTCCGGGGCTGGTGGTGGTTCGGCTGAAGCGGGGTGCCGGGCCCGGCTGCAGGACGCCGTTGCTGCGGGTGAGGGTTCGCCGGGCGGCGATGTGCGGGTGGTCTTCGGCTTCGGTCATCGACAGCACCGGGGCCACGCAGGCGTCCGAGCCGGAGAAGACCTCGGTCCACTCCTGTTGGGTGCGCTGCCAGAAGGTTTCGGCGAGCAGCTCGCGCAGGCGCGGCCAGTTCTCCGGGTCGTCGCGGTCCGGCGCTTCACCGGTCAGGCCGAGCCGGTCCAGCAGTTCGGCGTAGAACTGGGGTTCCAGGGCCCCGACCGCCATGTGCTTTCCGTCGGCGGTTTCGTAGACGTCGTAGAAGGGGGCTCCGGTGTCGAGCAGGTTGGTGCCGCGTTCGGTGCTCCAGCCGCCGGCGGCGAGCATCCCGTAGATCATCATGCCCAAGTGGGCGGTTCCGTCCACTATGGCCGCGTCCACCACTTGTCCGCGCCCGCTTCCGCGGGCTTCCAGCAGGGCGGCCAGGATCCCGACGGTCAGGTACATGCCGCCGCCGCCGAAGTCCCCGAGCAGGTTGATCGGCACCTGGGGTGGTCCGCCCTGCCTGCCGATGGCGTGCAGCATGCCGGTCAGGGCGATGTAGGCGATGTCGTGCCCGGCGGTGGAGGCCAGCGGCCCGTCCTGGCCCCACCCGGTCATCCGCCCGTAGACCAGTTGCGGGTTGACTTCCCAGCACTGCTCGGGGCCAACGCCCAAGCGTTCGGTGACTCCCGGGCGCAGTCCTTCGATCAGCACGTCGGCTCGCCGGGCCAGTTCGAGCACGACTTCGGCGCCCTGCGCGTGCTTGAGGTCGACCACGATCGATCGTTTGCCCCGGTTGAGCAGGTCGTGCTTGCCGTCCCCGGCGCCCGGGCGGTCCACCCGCACCACATCCGCACCCAGGTCGGCCAGCAGCATTGCGCTGAACGGGGCCGGGCCGATCCCGGCCAGCTCGACCACCTTGATCCCGGCCAGCGGTCCGCGGTTGTCCGTCACGCCACACCCTCCGCCGTCTGTGTCGAGCACCACACGAACTCGACGGCAATAGCGTCACATCATTGGTGTCACATGTGAAGCATTCGTGACCTCCTCGTGATCATTCGAGCGGTGGACGATCAGCGCGGGAGCATCACCGCAGGTCACAAGCATTTTCGGGGTTCGCCCCGGGGCGGCGCCAGGACCAGCGGCCCCTTCCCCGTTCCCGGCCACTGGGAAGCGCGGCGCGGCACCGGCCGCCGCCGCCCGGCATCGGCACAGCAGCCATGCGACAGCGTTGGTGTCACAGCGGCCAGGGAGTATCGTTCCGGCATGCTCCCAACCGCGGATGAAGAGCTCACCATCGACGAGTTGGCGGCACGTGCCGGCGTCACGGTGCGCACTGTCCGGTTCTACTCCTCGCGTGGGCTGCTCCCCCCACCGCGGCTGCGGGGCAGGCTCGGCCTCTACGGCCGGGACCACCTCGCGCGGCTGGAGCTGATCCGGGAACTGCAGGGGTTGGGCTTCACGCTCTCGGCGATCGAGCGGCACCTGGAACGCATTCCCGCCGACGCCTCCCCCGAGGAACTGGCGCTGCAGCGGGCGTTGATCGCACCGTGGACCGAGGACCGCAGCGAAGACATCGACCGCGCCGAACTGGACCGGCGGGCCGGGCAGCACCTCGACGACGACCGCGTCGAGAAACTGGTGGCCCTGGGCATCCTGCAACGCCTGCCCGACTCCGACCGGCTGCGCCTGCCCAGCCCGGCGATGCTCGGCGTGGGCCTGCAGATCTTGGCCCTGGACCTGCCGCTGGACATGCTGCTGGAGGCCAAGAACATCGTCTCCCAGCACACCGCGCAGATCGCGGTGGAACTGCGGGAGCTGTTCGCCGCCAACGTGCTGCGGCCCTACGTGGAGCGGGGCCGGCCGGAGCAGGAGCGCGAGCGGGTCCGGCGCATGGCCGACCAGTTGCGCCCGCTGACCATTCAAGTGCTGGTGAACGGTTTCCAGCAGGCGGTCAACGAAGTGATCCGCAGCCACGTCGCGGACGAGTGATCCGGCTCGCCCGCGCGTCCGGTGTCCGCACTGGACGGAATTGATCAACGCGCCGGTGATCTGCCGGAAAGTTCTTCTGCCACAAGGGTTTTCGGCCAGTCCTCACTGGCCTGCCACCGGTCCTGGGCGCGAACACCGGGGAAAGATCCACAGCGCCGCGCCCGAGCGCTCCGCAGCGCGGCCGGACCACCCGGGTGCAGCGGGCAAAAGCGTGACGGCCAGTCAGGGCAACCGGTTGAGTGAACCACTTTCCAGTGGTCTGCGGCTGCCGGGACAGCAGACCACCGCGAAGCGGAGATAAAGAAAAGCAGATCCCACACCTGACACACAGGAGGACCGGACGAGATGGCTGCATCCCGGCTGACCAGTCGCGGAATATTCCTCGCCGCAGCGCTGGCCGGTACCGCGCTAATCCCGGCGCTGGCCACCGCCGAGCAACCACAGCAACCCAGCGTCTTGCGCCTGTCGATCAGCAGTGACGCCCGCAACGAGGCCCGCACCGCGGTGCTGATCTGCGACCCGGCCGGCGGCACCCACCCGAAGGCCACCGAGGCGTGCGCCGATCTGGACACTGTGGACGGTGATCTCGACGCGCTGGCCGCCGCCCACGCCAACACCCCGTGCCCGCTGGTGTACCGGCCGGTCACGGTCAGCGCGGAAGGTGTTTGGAACCAGCGGTCGGTGGAGTTCGAGAAGCGCTACGCCAACGCGTGCGTCGCCCAGACCTACACCGGTTCGGTGTTCGCCTTCTAGCTCCCTCCCGGGTACCGGCCCGCAGTTGACCAGCCCGGCGTCCCGGTGGCGCCCGCACTATCGTGACGGCATGGTCACCGGACCGCGGGAAGGGGATCCGCGGTGGCCGCGGCGGCTCTACGGAGTCGGCAGCGACCCGGACCCCAGGTTCACGCTCGCCAACGAACGCACGTTCCTCGCGTGGATCCGGACCTCGCTGGCCTTGATGGCCTCCGGCGTGGGGGTGGAATCGCTCAACGCGGTCGCCACCCCTTCCCCGCTGCGCACGGTGCTGGCCGTCGTGCTGCTGCTGAGCGGGGTGCTCGCGGCGGTGACGGCCTTCACCCGGTGGTTCCGGACCGAGCGGGCGCTGCGGCGCGGGGTGTCGCTGCCCCCGTTCCAGCTGGCCCCGGTGCTGGGCTGCGGGCTCGCTCTGGTCGGGGTGGCCGCGCTGGTGCTGTTGCTGGTGACGGGGATCTGAGGTGCCGGAGGAACCCGAACCGGTCGATCCCGGCCTGCAGTTGGAGCGGACCACGCTGGCGTGGCTGCGGACCACCCTGGCGTTCACCGCGGTCCTGCTGGTGCTGCTGCGGCTGGTGCTGCACGTGAGCACCGCGGCCGCGGTGGCGTGCGCGGCGCTCACCCTGCCCCTGGCCGCTTCGGTGACCGGGCTCGCCTGGCGCCGGCACATCCGCGGGTGGCGCAGTCTGCGCTCCAGCGCGCCCCTGCCCGAGGGTGGTCTTCCGGCGGCGGTGACCGCCTTGGCGGTCGGGGTCGGCTGCACCGGACTGCTCTACGTGCTGCTGCACTGAGCCCGGCGACGAACGCCGCCGGGAACCCGGTCGCGGTGCTTGCCGGGCCGCGCTGACCCGGCAAGCCGGCGCGAGTGTCCTCAGTCGCCGATGAGCTCGGAGTACTCCTGGGCGGACAGCAGCTTGCCCTTGCTGGTGACCCGGACTTCCAGCAGCCACCCCTTGCCGTAGGGGTCGGAGTTGAGCAGCGCCGGGTCGTCGACCGCGTCCTGGTTGATCGCGGTGACCTCACCGGTGACCGGGGAGAAGAGGTCGCTGACCGACTTGGTGGATTCCAGCTCCCCGCAGGCCTGCCCGGCTTCCACCTGCTCGCCGACTTCGGGCAGCTGCACGAAGACGATGTCCCCGAGCGCTTCGGCGGCGTGCTCGGTGATGCCGACCCGCACCTGCTCGCCGTTGTCTTCAACCCACTCGTGCTCTTCGGTGTACTGCAGGTTTTCCGGTACGGACATAGGGAGGCTCCGCTGTGGTCGAAGGGCATGACTGCCCGTGGTTTCCAGGGCCTCCCCACTCTGTTGCGGAACCTGAGAGCTTCACCGCGGTTGGCGGTTTGCACCGTGGGTGGCGGGACGTCGCTGACCCGCGCTTTCCAGAGTCGCCTCTCCCGAGCGGTCACGGGGCCTGAGAGTTTGCGGGGAGTCTTGCTCCTTCGGCGCCTGCCGGTGGTCGGCAGGTCTCTCCCGCCCGGGGTCGTCGGCCGGTATGCGGTTGTTCAATGCCCCCAAAGAGTAAGGATCCCAGCGGTGCTGTCAAGGTCGTCCCGATCCGCAGCGGAGAACCCGCGTTCGGCCGCCGAACACCGGCACCTGAGGTGATCGGGGCGGCACGCCGGGTGAGAACGAACCGGACCGCTGAACGGGGTCACCCGTGGGCCCGGTGATCGACACGTGCTGAACACGAGAAGGGGCGGCCCGCTCAACCGGCCTGGGGGTCACCGGGAGCAGGCCGCCAACTCCAGTGTAGGGCACTTTTCGCGTTTTCCGACGGCAATGCGCGGACTCCAGGCCAGGTTTTGCCAGCTCGACCGAGGATTGCCCGAAAGAGCGAAAGTGGTCTGTTCTGCGGTGACCCCGGGTAGTTCCGCTGTTCCGCTCCCCACGGCTCGCCGGCTGCCCCCGGCTCCCGACCACCGCGCCCGCGGTGTCCGGCAGGATAGGGGCCGGTTCGCGCGAACGGCGACGTTGGAGGAGCGAGTGCACGACGGCAGCGGCCGAATCGTTGTGCAAGGGCTGAGCAAGAGCTTCGGGCCGGTGCAAGCGGTGCAGGACCTGAGCTTCACGGTGGAGCCCGGCACGGTGACCGGTTTCCTCGGCCCCAACGGGTCGGGCAAGACGACCACGCTCCGGATGATCCTGGGGTTGGTGAAACCCACCGCCGGAACGGCGACGATCAACGGTGTTCCCTTCCACCAGCTGCCCAACCCCGGCACGGTGGTGGGCGCGGTGCTGGAGGCGCAGAGCTTCCACCCCGGGCGCACCGCCCGCAACCACCTGCGCTGCTACGCGGCGGCGATGGGCCTCCCCGACGAGCAGGCGGACCGGGTGTTGGAGCTGGTCGGCCTGGCCAGCGTGGGCAGCAGACCGGTGTCCGGTTTCTCGCTGGGCATGCGGCAGCGGCTCGCCCTGGCCACCGCCCTGCTGGGAGACCCGCAGGTGCTGGTGCTGGACGAGCCGGCCAACGGGTTGGACCCGGAGGGCATCGCGTGGCTGCGCAACTTCCTGCGCGCCTTCGCCGCCAACGGCCGCACCGTGCTGGTCTCCAGCCACTTGCTGCGCGAGATGGAGCACACCGTGGACAGCGTGGTGATCATCAGCCGCGGCCAGTGCGTGTACGACGGGCGGTTGGACGATCTGCGGGCGGCGCAGCGCTCGCGGGCGCTGGTGCAAGCCTCCGACCCGAACCGGTTGGTGGAGAAGCTGCAGGAGGCCGGGCTGGAGGTGGAGTTCCTGGCCGATGGCAGGCTCGCCGTCAACAACGCCGACTCCCGCACGGTCGCCGACCTGGCGTTGGAGGCCGGGGTCGCGCTGTACGCGATGCAGGACGAACACATCGATCTCGAGCAGGTGTTTTTCCAGTTGACCAGTGGACAGCACAGCGCAAGCCCGCAGGTGCCGCCCCAGCAGTGGGGGCCCGGCCACCAGCCCGGCCAGCCGGGCAATCCCGGGGGGTATGCCTGATGGTCACCGCGCTGGTTCGTTCGGAGTTCCGCAAGATCTTCACGGTCAACCTGTGGTGGGCGCTGCTCATCCCGGTGGCCCTGTTGAGCTTCGGCGCCGGGTGGTTCGGCACCGCGGTGGGCACGATCAGCGAACTGGAGCGGTCGCTGGGGCGGCCGCTGCCGCTGGGGTTGTTGACCGTGTCGATGTCGACGAACTTCTCCACGATCTTCGCCGTGCTGTTCGGTGCGCTGGCCGTCGCCGGGGAGCACCGGAACAAGAGCATCACCACCACGTATTTGACCGGCAACCCGCGGGGCGCGGTGTTCGGCGCGAAGCTGATCGCCTACAGCGCCGTGGGCGCGCTGTACGGGGTGGTCAACGTGGTGTGCGCGAGCTTGGGCGGCTTGCTGGGCGCCGGTCTGGACGGGTTCGGTGATCCGCTGGACTGGTTCGCCGTCGGCGGTGCCGGGCTGTTGGCGATGGTGCTGTGGACGGTGCTGGGCGTTGGTTTCGGCGCCCTGATCGGCAACGCGGTGCTGGCGGTGGTGGTGCCGCTGCTGTACAAGTTCGTCGTCGAGTTCATCATTTCGACGTTCTTGGCCGGCACCGATGCCAGCGGGGTGGCCGCATACCTGCCGGGGGCGGCCGGCAACGGTGTTGTCGGCAACTTGGCGGTGCCGATCTTCGTCGAGGCGGTGGCCGGGCCGGACGAGCCGTTCATCCCCCGTGAGGTGTTCGAGCTGCTGCACTTCTTCTTCGGCGGCAGCTACGGGCAGGGGTGGTGGTTGAGCGTGCTGGTGTTCCTGGCCTACGCCGCGGGGTTCGCGCTGGCCGGCTGGGCGGTGAGCCGCCAGCGGGACATCACCTGACGGCGAGGGGACTTTTCTGCCGGCTCCGCCGGTGGAGGTCGCTTCCCTGACCCGCTCCCCCGTTGTGCGGTGGGGTTCGTCACCTTCGGTCATGAACGTCACCAAGTCGCGGCGCCTGCGGCTCGCTGGTGGCGGCATAACCTGGCGTCGTGAGCGACTCCGGTAGTGCGCGGACCGTGTCCGGTGGTTGGATCCGTCGTCTCGCCGCTGCTTGTTGGCGGCACCCCGCTGCGCTGTTGCTGGCGGTGGGGGCTTCGGTCACCGCGGTGGGGCTGGAGGCGCTGGCCCCGCTGTTGACCAAGGTGGCGGTGGACGATGCGGTTCGGGGCCGCACCGACCAGCTGTGGTGGGTCGTGCTGGCGCTGCTGGGGCTGGGGGTGTTCCGGTTCGCGGCCGCGTTCGTCCGCCGCTACAGCGC
>Ga0079224_100001269_pt1 | contig 28554 bp, 24 predicted proteins | sample Stecom2015_FD_80414 | JGI IMG/M metagenome (GOLD analysis project Ga0079224, IMG submission 80414) | Agricultural soil microbial communities from Utah to study Nitrogen management - Steer compost 2015 | ecosystem: Environmental > Terrestrial > Soil > Agricultural land | place: USA: Utah... | reverse complement strand
GCAAGCGGTGTATATATTTACAGAATTCAGGTAAATGATTTTGTTTCGGTAAAGAAGATGATGTTGTTGAAGTGATTATTCCAAACAAAACAGGTATGCCGGATTTCAAATCCGGCATATATAAAATTATAATTAAGTCTTTCCCTTAGGGGAAGATTCAGATGGGGCTTTTTTTATTTTTTCTCGTCACCGAGATGATAGCGCCGGAAATCTTTGATTTTAATTTCAGTTCCGTTTTTTGAGTTGAATTCTTTTATAAGATCTCCAACTGTTTTGGAATTATCTTTAATATAAGCCTGTTCAATAAGGCAGTTTTCCTGGTAAAATTTATTCAATTTACCGGAAGCTATTTTTTCCAGAATATTTTCCGGCTTACCTTCCTTCCGGGCAAGCTCTTTATAGATTTCCATTTCTTTATCTACTATATCTTTCGGAACTTCTTCGCGGTAAGTGCAGATAGGTTTCATAGCGGCAATCTGCATTGCAATATCTTTTCCAACAGATGCAAAATTATCTTTGGCAGAATAAGCTTTTTCAAAAGTAACCAAAACTCCCAGTTTAGATCCGGGATGGATATAATCTACAACCAGTCCATCATCTGTTTTCTCAACAGAAAATCTTGAAACTTCAATCTTCTCACCTATTTTCCCGAGAAGATCGGTATGCATTGTTTTAAGTTCAGGATTTTTTTCAAAAAGCTCATCAACTGATGATGGATTTGTCTTAACTACAGCATCTAATACTTTGTTAGCAAAATTCACAAAGTCTTCACTTTTAGCAACGAAATCTGTTTCACAATTTACTTCAACTATAACACCTGTTTTTTCATCATCAATTAATTTTGAAAGAACAAGACCTTCATTTGCCGAACGTTCTGCTCTTTTAGCAGCAACGGCTGCACCTTTTTTCCTGAGAACTTCAATTGCTTTTTCAATATCACCGTTTGCTTCGATGAGGGCTTTTTTACAATCCATCATACCTGCGCCGGTTTTTTGTCTTAATTGATTTACTAAAGCAGCAGTAATTTCCATTATAAATTTTTTCCTTTTTATGATTTAAGATTATCTATTCTTTTGTTTCGGTTTGTTCACCCGAAGCATCTTTCACAGTTTCTGTTTTCTTAGCAGCTTCCTCTTTCCTCTCGGCTTCACGCTCTTTCTTTAATCTTTCCTTTTCCGCAGCTTCTTCTGCTTTTAATTCTTTAGCTTTTGCAGTTCCTTCAATAACTGCATCTGCCATAGTTCTTGTAATAAGTTCTATAGTTTTAACTGCATCATCGTTTGCAGGAATTACATAATCCACTTCATCCGGATCGCAGTTTGTATCAACAATAGCAAATACAGGTATGTTTAATCTTTTTGCTTCTTTAACTGCAATAGCTTCTTTTTTAATATCTACAATAAATAAAGCTCCGGGAAGACGTGTCATTGATTCAACACCTTCAAGAACTTTTTTTAGTTTATCTTTTTCTCTTGTAAGGTATAATCTTTCCTTCTTTGTAATTTTATCGAAGGTGCCGTCTGTTTCCTGTTTTTCGATATTGTTAAGTCTTTTAATACTCTTTCTGATAGTGGCAAAATTTGTTAACATACCGCCGAGCCATCTTTCACTTACCCAGTTAACTTCTGCTCTTCTTGCTTCGGCTTCAATTACTCCCTTTGCCTGTTTTTTTGTACCAACAAATAAAACCTTCTTACCTTCAGCAACTAATTTGGAAAGGCTTTCAGCGGAATCGTAAAGGTATTTCTGAGTTTTTTTAAGATCGATAATATGAATCCCGTTTTTTTCCATAAAAATGTATGGCTTCATTTTGGGATTCCAGCGGCGTGTTAAATGACCGAAATGTGCACCAGCTTCAATAAGCTGAGTTAAATCAACTTTTTTCATATTTGCTCCTGTTTATTTCCCTTAAGGGAACTTCTACTTCCATCAACTTTACCTTTCATCCCGATATATCGGGACACAGGCGGTAAATCAGGAAGTATGTTTGTTAGTTAATAAATTTAAGTTCAGATAATTTTCTAATATCTGAACTATTACTTGAATTATTTTATCTCTTAGAAAACTGAAATCTTTTTCTTGCTTTTGGTCTTCCGTATTTCTTACGTTCAACCATTCTTGGGTCTCTTGTTAAGAAACCTTCAGCTTTTAATTTTGTTCTGAAATCCGGATTAATACCAACTAATGCTCTGGAAATTCCGAGACGGATAGCTTCTGCCTGACCGGTAGTACCCCCGCCTTTTACATTAACAAATACATCATACTGACCTAAAGTATCGGTTACTTTAAATGGATTAAGAATATCTTCTCTTGATACCTGCTGGGGAAACATTTTTTCAAATTCTTTATCGTTAACAGTAATTTTTCCACTGCCGTTTCTTAATACAACTCTTGCGACTGATGTTTTTCTTCTTCCGACAAATATCTGGTCAGCCATTATTTCTCCAATAAGTTTAATGGTTCAGGTTTTTGTGCAGCATGAGGATGATTTTCATCTGCATAAACTTTTAATTTTTTAATAAGTTTATTACCGAGCCTGTTTTTGGGAAGCATTCCTTTAACTGCATTTTCAATAATAAATTCAGGCTTTTTAGCCATAAGTTCGGCGAAACTTTTTGTTTTTAATCCACCCGGATAACCTGAGTAGTGGGAGTAAGTTTTTAACAATTCTCTTTTACCTGTTACTTTAACCTGGCTGGCATTTATAACAATTACAAAATCGCCTGTATCAAAATTGGGGGTGAATGTAGGTTTATTTTTACCCCTTATTACTTTTGCAATTTCAGATGCTAATCTACCAAGGACTTTATCCTTTGCATCTACAATATACCATTTCCTGTCAGCTTCCTCAGGTTTTACAAATCTGGTTATTTTTTCCTGTTTCACTCTGATTTATCTCCAAAAACAAACTTATTATAAAAAATTAAGACAACTAAAATATACCCGCAGGTCTAAAAAGTCAAGAAATTACAATTTCAAAAACTATCTGCCCATATTTGGCATATCAAATTTCTGATATCCTGCAGGAATTACAAACAAATCGTTACTTAACGACATTTTATTAACCGAAACTACTTCAAGAACTTTCTGCTTTTCTGAACCTTCAACTACATCTACCCTCATTGGAAAGAAGTTGCCGGCTAATTCCTGCTGCCAAGTTTTTGAATTCATTGCAAAAGGATTATCCATCATAAAGAAACTTCCTAATTCATCTGTCATCCAGGCTTCAACAATTTCATTATTTTCTTTTATAATCCACTTTTCACATTTGTATCCGTTAATATCTAAGTATTCGCCGGTCTTGGTAATATCAGGATCATCAGCATCTAATTCCTCGCTCCCCATCATATCCATAACATTGAATTCCATATACATACTTTGCTGAGGCATTATCATATATGTTTTATTTTCACTTTTGTTAAAAAGAATAGCCATAGCGCCTTCAGCCGCATTCATTTCCATTTTCATTTTGTCACCCTTAATGAAATAATCAACATTAAAGGAATTACCTTCATCAAGAATTTTTAGTACAATCTTTCCTTCAAAATCGCTCTGAGCAAAAGTTAGTGTTGTAAGAGAAATTATAAATAGAAAAATTATTCCGCAGAAATTTTTAAATGAGTTCATGATTTACTCCTTTATAAATAGACTAAAAGATAGATTTGCCGAAACTAAATGATTTAGCCATACTAAAGAATACAGGCTGGAATGAGAGAAAAGTTTCTTTTCCTTTCACCATTAGTTTAAGTGAATAATCTTCTTCAGTATTTGTCCTAATATAAATTATTTGCGTATAATAATCCTCCATTTCTTCCGGGTCGTTATAATAAAAAATATTACCATTATGTTCGGTTTTAAATTTATAACGGGAAGGATTAAAAATATATTTATCCTGTACTTCAAGATGAACATAAGGAGGATATTCGTAATTTTGCTGATCAGCCCAGAAAGTTACACCATCTAATTTATCTTTTACATTCTGATCAATGTATCTCCATCCATTAGGATATCTTAAAGAAACATTTAAAGTATATTCTTTATAAATCTGTTTAATATTTGAAGTATCATATTCTATATTCTGAAAATTATAAAATTCATCTGTTGAATTATCTTCAGATATTTTATCATCATTTGTTTTTTCATCTTCAACATTTTCATTTATATCTTTCTTAACATCGTTTTCAATTTCTTTAAGATTATATGAAAGATAAACTGAATTAATGATTGGGTTATTTGCCTGCAGGTTTATAAGATAAATTGAAGAGACAAAAAGAACTATATGAATAAGAAGCGAGAGGAGAAAACTCCATCTATAGCTTTCCCATTTTTTATTTCTCTTAGAATAACTCATACTTAAAATTATTCCGAAGCTTTTCTTTTATCAAGATAATTATACCAGCATAAATTTTTAGTGCCGCAAAATTTTAATTAAATTTATCGATCAAATATTAACAATCATGCTGATATCATAATGAAATTCTTAATTACAGGCGGTTCAGGTTTCCTTGGGATAAACCTCATAAGATATTTATACGAAAGAGGGCATGAAATTGTGTCTCTTGATATTGCAGATTTTAATTATCCCGATATGAAGGATAAAATCAAAATTATTAAAGGGGATATAAGAGATAAAAACATTGTTGAAGAAGCAAATAAAAATATTGATATAGTTGTTCATACTGCAGCTGCCCTTCCACTTTATAAACCTGAAGATATATTCTCAACAGATATTGACGGAACAAGGAATCTTCTTGAAGCAGCAGAGAGAAATAATGTGCAAAGGTTTATTCATATTTCATCGACTGCTGTTTATGGAATTCCGGATCATCATCCTTTATATGAAGATGATAAACTTGATGGAGTTGGTCCTTACGGCAAAGCAAAGATTAAAGCTGAAGAGGAATGTTTTAAATTCCGTGCAAAGGGAATGTGTGTGCCTGTTCTAAGACCAAAATCCTTTATAGGACCTGAAAGACTTGGTGTATTCGATCTTCTTTATGACTGGGCAAAGGATGGTCATAATTTTCCGATGATTGGCAGCGGTAAAAACCGTTACCAGCTACTTGATGTTGAAGATCTCTGTGATGCAATTTATTTATGTGCTACTCTCGATAAAGAAAAAGTAAATGATACCTTTAACATTGGTGCAAAAGAATTTACAACTATGCGCGAGGATTACCAGGCTGTTTTAGATTATGCAGGATACGGTAAAAAGATTATCGGACTTCCGGAGAAACCTATCATCTGGACTTTAAGAATTCTTGAAGCATTTAAATTATCCCCGCTTTATAAATGGGTTTATGAAACAGCATCTAAAGATTCTTTTGTATCAATTGAAAAAGCTGAAAGAGTATTAGGATTTAAACCTAAATATTCTAACAAAGATGCTTTAATAAGAAATTATAAATGGTACCTTGAGCATATAGATGAATTCAAAAACACAAGCGGAATATCCCACCGTGTTCCCTGGAAACAAGGTATTTTAAGACTTGCAAAAATATTTTTCTAAACTGCTGTTATAATCTTAAATATTATTTTAAAAGTACCATCTTTCTTGTTTGAGTAAAACCGCCAGCATTAATTCTGTAGAAATAAAACCCGGATGCAAGTCCGTTAGCATTAAATTCTACTTCATATCTGCCAGGTGATTTTTCTTCATTGACAAGGGTGGCTACTTCATTTCCAAGTATATCATAAATTTTAATTTCAACTAGTGAATTTTCCTTAACAGAAAATACTATTCTTGTAGTAGGATTAAATGGATTCGGATAATTCTGATACAAATAGAAGCTTTCCGGAATTTCGGATGAAATTTGTTTTACAGAAGTAATTGAACTTAAATCAAAAATATTTCCATATATATCATATCCTTTCCCTTCATTCCGTGCATCGGACCAGGAGAAAAAAACTTTACCATCATTTACAATAAAACTTAATTTTGAAGTAAATGAAGTTGAGCCTGAATTAACAAGAAAAGAATCTGTCAGAACAGTTCCATTATTTGAAAAAGCCCTGGCATAATATTTTTCTGTATTATCATAAACAGAGAAGAAGTCATTATTATCAATTCTGTTTATTATAAATGTATTATCTCCTTTTAATCCGGAAGTGAGACGAATATTTGTTTTAACAGTATCTAATGAAGTGTTAATAATTGTTCCGTAAATAAATCTGTTTATATATAAGTAATCATTTTTGTATTCTAAATTTAAAAATCTGTCATCACCGAGATAATAATCTATAGTTACCGGCAATTCAATAACTTCATTCAGTGGTGTAAGGTCATCTGAGAAGTGCTGGAGTTTCTTGTTCCAATATACCCAAAAAGATTTAACCGGAAGATTTAATTCAACAGGAAAAAGTTTTTCAGTTATATATTGTTCTGTTGACAATGTTCTTTCATTTAAAGTAATTCCTGATTTTGATTCTTTCAGTAAAACCAGGTTATTCTCTGTATCTGATAAAATTATGAAAGTTGAATCTGAAATAATCTGGAGATGTATATTAATGTTATATGGAGAAGTTGTAAAAAGAGTTTTACTTAATATTTCATTAAAGTCCTGGTCATAGATTGTATATCCTGCAGTTACATCTGAGTTTTCATTTTCTTTTATCCAGTAAGCGACAGATTCTTTATCAGGGAAAAATTTAATGGTGGGATAATCAAGCAAAACTTTTTCACCTGAAACATTTCCATTTTTATCTATCCAGGTTCCATAATAATTATTTTCATCCTGCCAGACAGAGAAAACTGAATTATGATCATACCTTGTTAACCTGTTATTAATCTGGTTGCTGCCTGATTCATCATCATTTATTTTTTTGCTTTCAAGAATTGTGAAATATTCAAGCTTATCAAGAAAAACATCCTTCATGTCAGATGAAGTTCTGAAAAACTTATCCTGTCCGGCATTAAACAGTCCCCTGGCAAATAAGCTTTCTGTTTCTCCTGTAACATAGCCAAGAAATTCACCTTCAGAATTATATTTCAAAAAAGTATGGGAATAAGAATTATAATTTTCATTATCATGAGAAATAAATAAGTAAAAACTATCATCATTTAAATTTGTTATTGTTACTTTTAGGTTATAACCATAACCCGGTGTAACAGGAACAAGCATGCTGTCAATTTCAGAAATAATTTCACCTTCAGTACTTAAATAAACTGAATAAAGCATCGATGTTTCATTATTGAGCCAGAATAGTTTGTAAGTGGAATCATTCAGAGCAATTGACTGCAGATTATAATTACTCACATAATTGCCCCACATTGCAGCGCTGTCCATTAAAACAGCAATTGGAAGCCTTGATACTATAATTGAATCCTGTGAGTTAATAAAAGTTGCATAAAGTCCTGTTTCAAGAGTGTCTTCCTGAAGACCATTAATCCATGCAAAAAAGTAATTCCCATTTGAAGTTGCTGAAGAGGTTATTTGTGTAACAAAACGAATATCATCAAACTGAAGATTGATAGGGTGATAATTGCCGGCACTTTCAATTTTAACTAACGCAACATAACCTCCTTCATTTGTTATAAAATAAAAACCATTATCAGAAGCTTTAACAATTACATCACCATCAATGTATCCTGTTCCGCACCAGGGAATTAGTGTAGAATAAATTTCTTCTTCGAAAACAACCTGGTTTGAATTATCCAGGAGTGTTGCTTTAACAAAAATATATGTATCATCAAAAAATGGCTGAGACCTTGTTGATAAAGCTAAAATGTAACCATCTTCATTAAGATATGCACCAGCATTTGAACCAGTACTTATATTATTACCAATAAAATTTCCGTTTGCATCAAACCGTTGTGCATAAACTACCGGCTCACCTTCCCTGTAATCAATCCAGGTAGTGAGAAAATTATTACTGTTAGTTATAAATAATTCGGGCAGATTTTGTAAAAATGTAGATGGGATATTGTCATTTCCGCTTATCAAAAAATCATTAACTGAGGGCTGTATTTGCGAAAAGGAAATTGGAACTATTAACAGGAAAAGGAACATTAAATTTTTCATTTTTATCCTCCCACTTGCCCTTAATTTTAATGAAATTCTTTTTAAGAAACTACAACATTTTTCATAAATTAATGAAGGTTGTGTTTTGTTATTTTGTAAATTTGCATTTCCATTTAAAAAAAGCAATTTTATATCCTAAAATAAGTTTGAAAAGGAGTGTGTCATGGCAAGTAAAAAAGATTACCTGAAAGAAACAATTCAGCATATTGATATAAAAAAGTATAATGTTGTTCCCCTTGTTGAAGCAATGGAACATATGGCTTTCTCTGCCAGAACATTAAACCGCGCAGCAAGAATTTATGATATGATGATAAATGATAAGGAATGCGGAATTATTCTTACTCTTGCAGGAAGCCTTTTTAGTGCAGGATTAAAGAAAGTAGTTTACGACCTTGTTATGAATAACATGGTTGATGCAATTGTTTCTACCGGTGCTATTATGGTTGACCAGGATTTCTTTGAAGCACTGGGATTCAAACATTATATCGGAACACAATTCAGTGATGATAATGAATTAAGAGAATTACACATCGACAGAATTTATGATACTTATATTGATGAAGATGAATTAAGAATTTGTGATGAAACAACTGCAAAAATTTTCGACAGCCTTGAACCGCGTCCATATTCATCACGCGAACTCCTTTGGGAATTTGGAAGGTATCTTGAAAACAACGGCGGACCTAAAGTAGATGACAGTGTTATTTATGCATGCTACAAAAAGAATGTTCCGATTTTTGTTCCTGCATTTTCAGATTGCTCGGCAGGATTTGGTTTTGTTATGCACCAGACACAAAACCCGGCAAAACATGTTTCAATTGATTCAGCAAAAGATTTTCTGGAACTGACAAAAATAAAACTTCACTGCAAAGAAACAGGAATATTTATGATTGGCGGCGGAGTTCCTAAAAACTTTACACAGGATATTGTCGTCGCTGCAGATATTCTTGAAGAAGAAGCTTCAATGCACAAATATGCTGTTCAGATTACAGTTGCAGATGAAAGAGACGGCGCTCTTTCAGGTTCAACTTTAAAAGAAGCAAGCTCCTGGGGTAAAGTTGCTATGACTTATGAACAAATGGTCTATGGCGAAGCAACTGTATGCATGCCTCTTATTGCCGGTTATGCATATCATAAAGGAAGCTGGAAGAACAGAAAAGGAAAAGAATTTCAGAAATTATTTATTAGTGAAAGTGTAACTGTTTAACAAACTTAATTTACAAAAGTAATAAATACCTTATTACCATTTGACAAGTATACATTCTCAATATTTATATTTTTTAATTTTGTTCCTTCAGTTCCTGGATAAAGAGAATTATTATGTTCATCATCATCGAAACGTCTATATATTCCTCTATCATCTTTTAACATTACATTTTTGATTGTAATATTTTTGATTGTTGAGGAAGTATTTGTACCTTTTCCGATAAATCTCCAGGTGATATTATCAAGATATGTACTATCACCAGATGTATGGGATGGGGGAATTAAAGAAATATGTTCTCCTCCATTTACTTTTTTATATTGTAAACGATTATTGTTAACTGTATGCCCTATTTTATAGGAGTTACCCTCTTTCCAACTTAACCAACTCCCAGTAACAAATCTCAGAAAAAAACCTTTTTGTATCGAAGATTTTCTACTAATTCCATCTCGGATAGTTACATTTTCTATATCTTGTGTATTGTGTTGAACACGGGGATAATCATCTGTCATAATTCCAAAAGCATCATCCCCACTGGTTATATCAAAATCCTCAATTAAAATATCTTTACACCCTCCATTAATATGAATGCCATCTTTCAAACCTTCGTAAGTATATTCTTCTATAGTTGCATCAACAACTGATTGTAAATGTATACCATACAATATTGAATCACCATTAATAATTTTAACATTTTCCAAAATAAGATTCTCTAAAAATTTAAATGATAAATGTCCATTTGCAGTTTTATGTGCAGCATCGTTTTGTGTCCCCAAAAATTGGGCATCAATGGTAATATTTTTTATTTTTATTGTTTTGTCATATTTATCTGAATAATCTAGAGTGGCAGATTTATTAGTAAAAACATGGCTATAGTTATTTTTCTTTAATAACACAGTATTATCCTCCCCTTCAATTATAGTATTACTGTTGAGGTAAATAGGTGCTGATAAAGGATACTTCCCCGATTTAATTATTATATGGTCTGATTTGCTTAGTGCATTCTTAATTATTTCAGTATAATCTTCTAGTCCTTTCTCTTCAATTTTTATAGCTTTATTTTTCAAACTAAAAGAATAGTATGTAACACAAGTAATCAATAATGTTAAAATTACCAAGTATTTTCTGTTCTGCTTTAAAAAATTCATAGATTTCAATTTTATTATAAATACATAAAAAACCATACCAAAACTGTTTTGAATTTAATAATCATTTGATTTAACCAATAATTTCTCCCAAATTTGAAAAGTTTATTTTGAATAAGGTATTTAATTTATGCGAATTGTAATAGCCGGAATAGGAGATGTTGGCTATCATCTTGCTAAACAACTTTCCCAGGAATCTCACGATATAATTGCAATTGATACCAACCAGGAGAGACTCTCCTACACTGATTCAATGACCGATGTATTAACAATTACAGGTTCTTCCACATCTATTAAAACTCTGCTCGATGCCAAAGTTAATAAAGCCGACCTTCTTGTTGCTGTAACTTCATCTGAAGAAGTAAACATTACTACTGCTATCCTTGGAAAAAAATTAGGTGCAAAAAAAACTATTGCAAGAATCGGAAACTCGGAATATCAGGATGCTAAATCAGGGATAAATTTTTCCGAAATAGGCGTGGATTTCATGATTTATCCTGAAGAACTCGCTGCAATGGAAACAGTAAACCTTATTTTGCGGACAGCCGCAACTGATATTTTTGAGTTTGAAAATGGCAAACTCACTGTAATGGGATTGAAGCTCGATAAAAATGCACCTGTTATACGTAAAACTATGATTGAAGCTGCACAGGAATATCATACAATCGATTTCAGGGTTGTTGCTATCTACAGAAATTTTAAAACAATCATCCCCACAGGAAAAGACAGGTTTATTCCTAATGACCAGGTTTTTGTAATTACCACACAAAACGGAATTGAAACTGTTCTGAAATTATCAGGGAAAGAAAACATTAAGTTTGAAAATATAATGATACTTGGCGGCGGGAAAATTGGAAGACGCGTTGCAAGTCTTCTTGAAAAATCAATGAAGGTAAAACTAATTGAATCTAACGAAGAAAAAAGTTTTGAGCTTGCCGATGCACTTAAAGATACTCTTGTAATCAGAGGTGATGGAAGAGATATAGACCTTCTTGCTCAGGAAGGAATTGTTGATATGGATGCTTTTATTGGTTTAACCGAAGATGCGGAAACCAATATTATTACTTGCCTTATGGCTAAACATCTCGGAGTAAAAAAGGCAATAGCACTAGTTGATAAAGTTGATTATGTACCTCTCACACAAACAATTGGTCTCGATTCACTCATCAATAAAAAACTAATTGCAGCTAACAGTATATCAAGGTTTATTCGCAAAGGAGAAGTTCTTGCAATTGCATCACTCGAAGGAATAGATGCTGAAGTACTTGAATATGAAGCAGTCGAAGATTCTCCGATAGTCAAGAAGAAAGTTAAAGACCTTGGTTTCCCTGGTAATGCAATTATCGGCGGTGTAATACGAGGTGAAGAAAGTTTTATAATTACAGGTGAGTCGCAAATTAAACCAAAAGATAAAGTTGTTGTTTTTGCTCTCCCCGGTTCTGTAAAGAAAATTGCAAAGTTCTTTGAGAAATAGAAATTTACAATGAACATAAAATTAATTTTTCATATTGTCGGGTTTCTATTAATCATTGTAGGACTTTTCATTTTTACAGCCATCCCCTTTTCTCTTCATTATAACTCAGATGATGCTCAGGCATTAATTATTTCAGGGGGGATTACCGTATTCACAGGCGCTCTCTCATGGTTCTTAACAAGAAAAAAAGATGTACAGGATTTCACTAAAAGAGAAGGATATGTTATAGTTGCTCTAAGCTGGGTTATTATGTCACTGTTCGGCGCTTTACCTTTTTTTATACATGGTGCTATCCCTGATTATACAGATGCATTTTTTGAAACGATGTCCGGCTTTACAACAACAGGTGCAACTATTCTTACAGATATTGAAACCCTCCCTTATGGATTGTTATATTGGCGAAGTTTAACCCAATGGCTGGGGGGAATGGGAATAATTGTTTTATCACTCGCTATCCTTCCTATACTTGGCATCGGGGGAATGCAATTGTTTATGGCAGAAATGCCGGGCCCAACTAAAGATAAAGTTCATCCGCGTATAAGAGAAACTGCAAAAAGGCTGTGGGGAATATATTTAATCTTAACAATTGCAGAAGTTTTATTACTACTTTCAGGCGGAATGAATTTATTTGATGCTGTAACTCATTCTTTTACCACAATGTCATCCGGAGGTTTTTCAACAAAAAATTTAAGTATAGCTTATTTCACTTCTCCTTTCATTCAATATGTAATAATTGTTTTTATGTTTATTGCGGGAGTAAACTTCACAATACATTATTATGCACTCCATGGCAATTTTGAATTTTTAAAGAAGAATAATGAATTCCGCTTTTATTCCTTTTTTGTTTTAGGTGCATCTTTAATTGTTCTTTTCTTACACTTGCCGGTTGTTTCATTTAAATTTGAAGAAGCATTAAGGCAGTCATTCTTTACTGTAATTTCATTAGTAACAACTACAGGTTTTGTTACTTCAGATTATGAGAACTGGGCTCCATATTCAAGAATGATTTTCTTTGTGCTTTTATTTATCGGCGGATGTGCAGGCTCAACAGCGGGCGGAATTAAAATTATCCGTCACTATCTTTTATTCAGATATGGTTTGCTTGAATTGAAAAGATTAGTTCACCCGCGTGCAGTTATTCCTGTAAGAGTAAATGATAAAGCAGTACCACAGGAAATCATTCTTAATGTTCAGGCATTTTTTATTTTTTACATACTCATTTTTGTTTTCAGTTCAATTATAATTTCCGTTTTGGGAGTTGATTTTGTTACCTCACTTGGTGCGGCGGCATCCTGCATTGGAAATGTGGGTCCTGCAATAGGCACAGTGGGTCCGATAGGCACATTTGCAAATTTACCCGAAGCAGTAAAATGGATTCTCAGCTTCCTTATGCTTTTAGGAAGATTGGAATTATTTACAGTGCTGATAATTTTTTCATCTCACTTCTGGAAAAAGTAAAATTCAATAATGCAGCAGAAGAAATATGATCAATAAGGGGTAAAAACCTTTTTAGATGGCATTTCCAGTTTTAGAAACAGGGTAAAAGCTTTTCAAAATGGCATTTCCAATTTTAGAAATAAAATAAACTTGTCATTTTGGACTCGCTGCCGGATTATATGTAGGCGAGTTCCGGAATCTCTTTAATTACCGTCATTACGAGGAAACGGGCAATCCTACATTTTAAACTTTGAGATTGCTTCACTCGAAGACTAATATCGTCCCTACGTGACTTTAATTTTTTTGTTTCTGTTATCTATAAATATTTTGTCCCTAACAGGACAAAAAAAATAAAACCTATATCATCCCTTCAGGATTTTATTATTCTGTTCTCTGTTTTCTATAATAATAACATCCCTCTGGGATTATTAAGAATTAATTAAAGGTCGTCCCTTTAGGGACGAAATATTTATAGAAGAAAAATTCCCAATGAAATTCAAAGTCTCTTTAGGGACGATATAAAAAACCAGGCAAAAAAATTAAAAAGCTAGTATTGTCCTTACAGGACTAAAATCCTTTTTTGTTATGTTATTCTATAAATATTGTGGTCTATACCGGGACAAAAAAACTATACGATCCCTTCGGGATTTTATAAACTTCTTAAGTCCCCCCTTCGGGGGATTTAGGAGGCTCTGTGAGCCTTATCCTACATGTGTTTTCCTGCCTTGTTATTTCAGATATCATTCATACTTTATATCGAATTTGATGTAAACAATTAGATTGTTTTGAAAGGAGATTGAATGATATGAAATCCCTGCTTTTATTAGGAAGAATTTTGTTTTCACTTATATTCTTAAATACAATTATGGCTCATTTCTCCAGCCAGACAATTGGTTATGCTGCTTCTGCCGGTGTGCCTATGGCTAATATTCTTGTACCGCTATCGGGAGTAATTGCAATACTCGGCGGCTTAAGTATTGTATTCGGATTCAAAGCAAGGATTGGGGCATGGCTGCTTGTACTTTTTCTTGTCCCGGTTACATTTATGATGCACGATTTCTGGAACCTGCAGGGACAGGAAGCACAAATGCAAATGTCAAACTTTATTAAAAACCTTTCACTTCTCGGCGGTGCATTTATAATTGCATATTTCGGAGCCGGTCCTTTAAGCATTGATGCACGCTCGGAATCTGAAGCCGGTGAAGGAGAATCAACCAAAAGATACAGGTTTCAGCCAGGGCATTCTCGTGAATATGAATCAGGCAGCACACAGGAAAAAATCAAATCCGACCGTTCAAAAGAAAAAATTTAAGCTCAGTCAATTTTGAAGCTGTCTAAGATTTAAGATTATTTTGTCTTAACCTTCGGAGACTTAATAATTGCTACCCTCATTTGTAAAAGAAATCATTGAGGCAGCTTCATTGCATTCTCTTATATAAACTTCATTACCTTTAATTTGTCATGGAAAATAAGTTATATTTAGCCTCAATTTTTGGAAGGCAAAATGTCCGGGAAAAAACTTCTTAATAAGTATAATAATCCCAATAATTTTTTTAACAGGGATTTAAGCTGGGTTGAATTCAACCGCAGAGTTCTTGAAGAAGCACTTGACCCCGAACAGCCTCTTTTAGAAAAGGTAAAATTCCTTTCAATATTTCATTCAAACCTTGATGAATTTTACATGATTCGTGTTTCGGGTTTGAAGGAACAGATTGCCGCCAATGTTCTTGAACCTACGATAGATGGTTTAACTCCTATAGAACAGCTTCAGAAAATTGAGAAGATGATTAAACCAATGCTTGAGACAACTTTTAATCTCTGGCATAATGAAATTATTCCTGCTTTAAAAGAATATAATATTGAAATTTCAGATTATGATGATTTAACCGATGATGAAAAGGAAAAGCTAAGCGAATATTTTAAGAAAGAAATTTTTCCTGTTCTTACCCCGCTCGCTTTTGACCCGGGCAGACCATTTCCATACATATCAAATTTAAGCTTAAGTCTTGCCATTCTTGTAAGGAAACCAAATGGTGAAAATCATTTTGCCAGAGTAAAAGTGCCGAATATTTTCCCAAGATTAATGCAGATAGATTCAATTATTAATCCTGAAAAAAAACATGGCACTAACGGACAATTCAGTGCAAAGTTTATCTGGCTTGGTGATTTAATAAAAGCTAATCTTCCAATGCTGTTTCCCGGCATGGAAATTTTGGAAGCACACAGATTCAGAATTACAAGAGATACTGATATTGAACTTCAGGAAGATGAAGCTGATGATTTATTAAGTGTAATTGAAGAAAATATCCGTCAGAGAAGGTTCGGCAGTGTTGTGCGTCTTGAAGTCGCAAGTAAAATGCCCGACTTTATGCTCGATACATTAATTGAAAACCTCCAGATAAAAAAAGAAGACGTTCATATACTTGATGGACCTTTAGGTTTAAGTGATATAATGATTTTATATGACCTTCCTCTTCATCAGTTAAAGGCTAAACCATATTATCCTGTTATTCCAAAAGTATTTGAAGAGGAGGAAGATATCTTTTCAATAATCAGGCAAAGAGATATTCTTCTTCATCACCCGTATCATTCATTTGCACCTGTAATTGATTTTATAAAACAGGCTGCACGCGATCCTGATGTTCTTGCAATAAAACAAACATTGTACAGGGTTGGTTCAACCTCTCCCATCATTGAATATTTAATTGAAGCTGCAGAGAGAGGTAAACAGGTTGCTGTTCTTGTAGAACTTAAAGCAAGATTTGATGAAGAGAATAATATCTTCTGGGCAAGAGAGCTTGAAAAAGTTGGAGTGCATGTTGTGTACGGACTTGTAGGATTAAAAACACATGCCAAAATGACTCTTGTTGTTCGCCGTGAATCTGATGGTGTTAACAGGTATGTACATATGTCGAATGGGAATTATAATATTATAACATCAAAACTCTATACTGATCTCGGCTACTTTACATGCAACCCTGAAATATGCGCTGATGTTACAGACGTTTTTAACTATTTAACAGGGTATTCAAAACAATCTGATTTCCGCAAACTTATTGTAGCCCCAATTAATATGCGGGAAAAATTTCTTAAGATGATTTTAAGAGAGATTGATAATGTAAAAGCAGGCGGCACAGGAAAAATAATTATTAAGCTGAATTCTCTTGTTGATCCAACACTTATTGCTGCATTGTATGAAGCATCAAATGAAGGCGTTAAGATAGATCTGATCATAAGGGGAGTTTGTTGTCTTATACCCGGTGTAAAGGGTTTAAGTGAAAACATAAGAGTCATCAGCATTGTAGGTAGATATCTTGAACACAGCAGAGTATTATATTTCTATAATAATGGTGAAGAAGAAATTTATTTAAGCAGTGCTGATTTTATGCAGAGAAATTTAGATAGAAGGGTTGAAATAGCCTGGCCTGTGGAAGATCCTAAAATAAAAAGTGAAATAATAAAAAGTTTATTAAACGTTGCTGTAAGAGATAATGTTAAAGGAAGAGAACTTCTGCCCAACATGAAATATAAAAGAATTGAAGTAAAAGAAGACGAAAAGAAAATCAACTCCCAGGAATGGCTGATGGATTATGCAATAAGATCATCTGCCGGATACTCCAAAAAGAAACCCTCTGCAATTAGATAATCCCCTAAAGTTTCCCAAAAATAATTAATTGATTTTACTCAACCCATTGAGTAAATTTACTCAGTCCATTGAGTAAAATTATGTTCGAAAGAAAACAATTAGCAACAATCAAAAAAAGATTAGAAGAAAAAAAGAACCTGATACAGGTTATTACAGGTCCAAGGCAATCGGGAAAAACAACTCTTGCTTCACAATTAACAGAGAAAATTTCAATACCTTTTAGTTTTGTTTCAGCCGATGCTGTTCCCTCTTCAGCATCCGGATGGATAGAACAACAATGGGAAGCTGCCCGTATTAAAATGAAAAACAGCCAGGCAAAATCTTTCCTTCTCATCATAGATGAAATTCAAAAAATAAATAACTGGAGTGAATTAATTAAGAAGGAATGGGACAAAGACAGGCTGAATAAAACAAATATAAAAGTAATACTTCTTGGTTCTTCTACTTTATTAATTGATAAAGGATTAAGGGAATCCCTGACTGGCAGATTTGAAATGATAAAACTGCCTCACTGGGATTTTAAGGAAATGAATAAAGCTTTTCAATTTACACCTGAACAATATGTATATTATGGCGGCTACCCAGGAGCTGCAGACCTGATTCACGATGAAAACAGATGGAAAGATTATATTTTTAATTCAATAATTGAAACCACTATTTCTAAAGATATAATTCAACTTACTACTATTCAAAAACCAGCACTGCTTAAAAATCTTTTTGAACTTGCCTGCATATATAGCGGTCAGATTCTTTCATATACAAAAATATTAGGTCAACTTACAGATGCCGGTAATACAACTACTTTAGCACATTATCAGAATTTATTGAATCAGGTTTGGTTTATTTCTGGTTTACAAAAATATTCCGGTTCAAACGTTAATGTACGTTCATCGCCTCCCAAATGGGTGGTTTATAATACTGCACTTCTATCAGCATATTCAAATAGTAATTATAAAACTTCACTTTCAAATCCTGATATTTGGGGAAGAAAAGTTGAACAGGCTGTTGGAGCTTTTCTATTAAACCAATCACGTCTATATAATTTTAATGTTTATTACTGGCGCGAGGGGAACAATGAAATTGACTTTGTAATCGAAAAAAATAAAAAGGTTATAGCAATTGAAGTTAAAAGTGGAAAAACAGCTTTTCACAGGGGAATGGAAAAATTCAGAGGAATATATAAACCGTCAAAGTCTTTATTAATAAGTAATGATTCACTAAGCTGGAAGGATTTTTTAAAAACGGATATAATTGATATCATAAATTCTTAAACCCTCATATTTTACTCCATTCAATCTTACCTATAATTTTATTATGTTTTACCGGATTGATTAATAAAATAATTAAAGGATTGTAATGAGTGATATAACAAAAAGCGGGGTATTATTATCTGTTAAAAAAATAGAAGATGAACGGATTTCAAAAAGCCCTCTTATTCTTAATTCTATAAAAAATCTTGAACTAAAAGGTAATATTCTTAACCTCGATCTAATGCTTTCAATTCCCCAGACTTCTGTTGATGATGAATTGAAATCAAAAATTGAAAAGGCACTTAAAACCGATTTCCCTTCTCTGGAAAAAGTTAATGTAAATATTCAGGCAAAAATCTCAGCTCATACAGACAAAAGAAAAGAAACTTTGCTTCCCGGTGTTAAAAATACAATTGCTGTTGCAAGCGGAAAAGGCGGTGTTGGTAAAAGCACTGTTGCAGTTAATCTCGCGGTTGCTCTCGCAAAAGATGGTGCAAGTGTCGGATTAATTGATGCAGATATTTATGGACCAAGTATTCCACTAATGCTGGGAATAAATGAGAAACCTCAGATTTACCAGAAGGATGGAAAGGTTGTTATGCAGCCGCTGGAAAATTACGGAGTAAAAATGATTTCCATAGGTTTTCTTGTCGATGATAATGCCCCTGTTATCTGGCGGGGACCAATGGCAAGCGGTGCAGTAAAACAATTTATGTCAGATGTTAACTGGGGTGAACTTGATTATCTAGTTTTTGATATGCCTCCCGGAACAGGTGACATTCAGCTAACTCTTGTACAAACTATTCCACTTACATGCGCTGTAATAGTTACTACTCCACAGGAGGTTTCTCTTATTGATGCAAGAAAAGCTTTAAAAATGTTTAACCGTGTTAATGTACCTGTTGCCGGTGTTGTAGAAAATATGAGTTACTTTATTGCTCCTGACACAGGAAAGAAATATGATATTTTCGGTTATGGCGGCGGTGAAAATCTTTCTAAAGAACTCAATGTTCCTTTCTTAGGTGGGATACCAATCGACCCTCGCATAAGAATAGGCGGTGATAAAGGTGTACCGATTGTTTTCGATTTGGCTGATACAGAATATTCTGAAATTATTATGAATATTTCACGAAAGCTTGCAGAACAGATAAACTTAATCAACCTAAATTCATCTTCCAAAATTGAGATTCTGCTTGATGATAATGAGAATTAATTTTTGAAGTCAAAATTCAAAAATCAAAAGTCAAAAGTAAGGCAAATTACTTTTAATTTTGATTATAAAAGATGAAAGAAGAGATTTTAAATTCATTAAAGAAAATAAGACCATATCTTCAGGCAGAAAACGGAGATATTGAACTTGTTGAAATAACTGATGACGGCATTGTTAAGGTAAGGTTAACAGGTGCCTGCCAGGTCTGCCCCCTTTCTGTAATGACACTTCGTGCAGGTGTTGAGAGAACTTTATTAAGAGATGTTCCCGGAATCAGAAGGGTAGAATCTGTTTCATAACTGGAAAAGGTTGCAAGTTATACACAGAATAATCAAGATAAATATATAATTTCTTAACAGGAATAAATCCATGACAGATTTTTCCAGGCGCAGCTTCTTTAAAATATTTCTGGCTCTTCTTTCAATAATCATTGCTGTTTATCTGACATTTCTTCTTTCTAATCTTATTATCATTCTGGTTATTTCAATTCTTCTTGCATTTATATTCGAACCTCTTGTTTCAAATCTTGAACAGGAAGGTTTTAACAGGCTCGCTTCAACATTATTTATTTTTATTGGACTCGGTTTATTCATTTATCTCGGTTTATCATTCATCATTCCGAAATTTATTATACAGATGAACCAATTAATAATTACTCTAAGAGATATTGATATACAAGAACAATTAACTATTATCGAAACCGAAATTCAATCTTTCTTTCCATTCTTTACAATTGGCGAACTATCACGCAGAGTTGAAGATTTTATTGAAACACAGATTATTAATTTATTTGATTCAATTTCTATTCTTCTTTCAAGTATATTTTCAGTTGCAGCTATTCTTATTATTATTCCTTTCATAACATTTTTTCTGCTTAAAGACAGCAGAAATATTATGCAGGGACTCCTTCATCTTATACCAAATAAATATTTTGAGATGTCATACTACATACTTAAAAAAGTAAGTATTCAATTAGGCAGATTTGTAAGAGCATGGATTTTTGATGCAGCATTCGTCGGAACTCTCTGCGGTTTTGGCTTTTATTTAATTGGAATTGAAAATGCTCTGCCCCTTGGAGTAATTGCAGGTCTCGGACATCTTGTGCCGTATCTTGGTCCGGTAATAGGTGGTATTCCTGCAGCAATAATTTCAATAATTCAGTTTGGCGATTTATCACAAATACCATATATAATAATTGTACTCTCATTTGTTTATATAATGGATAATGGGTTTGTGCAGCCTTATGTTTTTTCAAAAAGTGTTGATATGCATCCTGTTATAATTATATTTCTTATTATTGCAGGAAGTCAGTTATTTGGTTTGTTGGGAATGCTGCTTGCAGTTCCAACTGCTGCAGTAATTAAAACGCTTGTTAAAGAAGTTTATTTTGCATTTAAGAATTATAAAATTGCAAGAATATAATTATAACTTTTGTCTTTAATTAATAATTCTATCTTCAATTAAAATTTCTTTTCCAGATATCAAAAGTAAGCCACCAGTCCAAATCATTTGCAAAAGATAAATCCTTCTTAAGATAATATCCTTCAACAATATTTTTAATTTTGTTGTGATTATAATATTCACAGGATAAAAAATCAGTTGAGTTCAGAGTATCTAAAACATATTCTTTCATTAAGTTCAGAAAATTATTCTGAAGATTATCTTTATAACCTGCATTTACTTTACTCTTTAATCTAACATAAACAGAAGTTGCTAAAGTACCTAAACCAAACGGATAAGTTACAGTACCTTTTACAAGAGGAGTTTCAGATAATCCGGGTGATAATTCTTTTATAGCTTTAATAAATAATTTATTGTTTTTCTTTTTAGCAGGTGTTTGAAAAATAATTTTCAACAATGAAGGCTGGATGAAAGGCATATAATTAACTAACATTTTATCTGAACGAGCTTGTTCGGCAGTAGTTGTAACAAGATGATTTCTTATCATAAACAACTCCAGCCAGTTTTGAATTCCATATTCTTTAACAGGAGGCATGGTATCAAAGAGTTCATACAGCAGGTCATTCAAACCATTTTTCATAGAAATATAATATTCATCATTAAAGATCAACGGACGATTTGAACTCAACAATGAAATTAATTTATTATAATCTTTCCCGTAAAGAGCCTTTCTGCCTTTTAATAAAATGTTATTTAAAAAACGCCTTCTTGCAAACTCACCATAAGTTCCATCAATTACAATTTTATCATGATTATGAAGTATAGAATAAAATTGCATAAGGCTATATTTTGAAACAGGAGGAGCTAATAATGTTTCACCTGTGTAAGAAGAAAGCAAAAGTATGATATTCTCCGGTGAAGGAATTGACGGCTCAAAAAATATCTGCTCAATTCCATACCTTTCTGAAATTTCTGCAGCAATTTTTGTATCGGGATGATCGTTCTCATTAAGTGAGTGTACCGAAAAGTTTTTATTCCCATTCGAAATTAAAAAAGCAAACAGAAGCCTTGAATCCAACCCCCCGGAAAGTGCGAGTGAAACATTTTTGTTGTTATAATTAATAATTGTGAAATCTTTTAAGACAGAAAGAAAATCTTTTTTCTCAGGTAAATCATTAATTAAGTCAGGATGCCAATTTTTATTTGTAATATTGATGTTAAGTGATTTAAGATTCAATAACAGCCTTCCACCCTGGTTTAATGAATGAACATTTTTTAAAAATGTTTTATTCGTTATCTGGTTAAATAATAACCATCTTGAGCCGAAAATTTCCCATTCGATAGAAATATCTTTATTTAATTTTATAATCAATTCAGGGTTAGTTGTAAATGCGGTATAATCAGCTGTTTGTGTAACATAAATTTTTCTCACACCAAGCTGATCAGTAAACAATTCAATTTGATTTTCATTCCAGCGTGCAGCAGCAAAATGTCCATTTAAATGATAGGGTGAGAAATTCTTTTTCCTTAATTCTTCATCCCAATCTTTAATATTCATAAAGGAAGCATTATCAGAATCATATTTGATTCCTAAACCGCAAACAATCCAACCTGATTTTTGATTTTTTGAAAAAGATCTGAGGCAGGTTTCTTCAATTCCTCCTGCAGAGATATAAATGTTTTTATCTTTAAATGAAAATAAAGTTGACTGATGAAATGATTTTACTTTTTGTAAATCATCTTCAGAAAAATTTCCCGCTAATCCTGTTAACCAGCCCATTTTTCCCTTTAATAAAGATGCAAATAAAATAATAATTTTTATTGACTTTAATTCATTTTCAGAAATGAAAAGGAAATAAACTTCATTTTAACTTTTCTTCAGAGGATAAAAAAACAGAAAGAAAATTATTTAAAGCTGATTAACTATTAATTCAATTAATCCTAATAACTTCAGGTTTCTCTCCCTATTCCGATTGCAATAGGTTTTCTGTCCGGGGTAATGATTTATCATTCATAAAAAAGATAATTATCTAAATTATTAATATTACTTTGTTCATTTTTTTAAATTGTACTTGAAAATTCATACTCCTTCAATCAAAATCATTCTCGATTCAGCAGTTGCATATCTTAATTTTTTAGCTTCACTATATTGAGGAGAATTCCACCAGGCTTTTGCTTTCTCTGTATTTTCAAATTCAAGAATTACAATTCTTTTTGGCTCTTCTTTGCCTTCCATTAATTCTGCTTTCCCACCCCGGACAATAAATTTTCCTCCGTAAGGTATTAAAGTAGCGGGTGTTAGTTTTTTGTAATCCTCATATCTAATAGGATCTTTAATATCAACTTCAACAAAAATGTAAGCGGGCATATTATCTCCTTTTAATTGAACTATAAAATTTTTTATTGTTCTGCTGATACATCAACATTTAACACAACAGCAAAGTGATCAGAAATATTTTGGCTGAATCAGACAATCTCATTATCATCAAGAGTATTAAGGCATAAAGAAAGAATTAATAAGAAGGGTAACAGAATATTCATAAATATCCTTTCATTCTGGAAAGAAAAAGGCATAATTGATTTCTTACAGAAGTTTAAAAATAAAACCTGATTTTAAAATTATTTTAAAGATTTGATTTTAATTTTTAAGTTCAATTAAGATTTTATTTCTGTCATCAATCTGTTAATTACTTCAACAGATGTTATCCCATCAGCTTCTGCATTAAAGTTTGTTATGATGCGGTGGCGAAGAACGGGAAGCATTGCAGCTTTTACATCATCAATATTCGGAGTAAATCTTCCCTGCATAACAGCTTTAGTCTTAGCAGCAAGAATTAAGTATTGAGAAGCTCTCGGTCCGGCTCCCCAGGTTATCCAGTCTTTAATAAACTGAGGCGACTGCCCGTTTGCAGGTCGGGTCATATTTGCAACTTTTACGGCAAATTGAATAACATTATCCGCAACCGGAACTCTTCTTACAAGTTCCTGGAAATTAATTATATCCTCTGCTTTAAGAACTTTTTGAAGTTCGGGGAGATACCGGCTTGTAGTGGTTTGCACAACTTTAACTTCTTCTTCAAACGAAGGATAATCCAGCCAGAGATTAAACATAAACCTGTCGAGCTGTGCTTCGGGTAAAGGATACGTACCCTCCTGCTCAATTGGATTTTGTGTAGCAAGAACAAAGAATGGTTCATTTAATGTGTAAGTAGTTCCTGCGGCGGTTACTTTGTGCTCCTGCATTGCTTCGAGTAATGCTGCCTGGGTTTTAGGGGGTGTCCTGTTTATTTCATCTGCAAGAATAATATTTGCAAAAACAGGTCCCGGTATAAACCTGAAATTTCTTTTTCTTGTTACTGCATCCTCTTCAATAATTTCTGTTCCGGTAATATCGCTCGGCATTAAATCTGGGGTGAATTGTATTCTGCTGAATTTTAAATCCATAACTTCAGCAAGAGTTTTTATAAGAAGTGTTTTAGCGAGTCCGGGAACACCGATAAGCAGGCAATGCCCTTTAGCAAACAGAGAAATTAAAAGCTGGTCAACAATCTCATCCTGCCCGACAATAACTTTTGCAATTTCTTTTTTAATAGTTGTAACAGTTGAGTTTAGCTGTTCAACTAATTTTACATCATCTGAATCTTTTATATTGTCTATCAAAGTTTATCCTTGTTAATCTAAAATTAAAATGAATGAACTTACCGTTTTTATAATCTAACTTCCCAGTAAATTTTTTCTTTCAGTTCTTCAATCCACTCCTGGTATTCTTCCTGCCGTTTATATTCATCGGCAATTCTTTTTATTTCATCATAATCCATTTGAAGATTTGCAGAATGCTGAGGAACTCTCTTTTCAAGGTAAACAATATGATAACCATAATTGCCAGGAGCATATTCAATTCTTCTTGGAAAACTTATCTCCCCTTCTTTAAGTTTTGAAACAGCATCGAGCAGAGTTTTATCAAGCTGATTTAAATAAAAAGTACCAAGCTCACCACCGAATGCAGCAGTTTCCTCATCTTCACTATACTTTTTTGCATACTCATTAAAAGTTCCTTTACCATTAACAATGCTGTCTCTTATCTCAGAAAGAAAATCAATTGTTTTTATATCTGCTTTATCATCGGTTTTGATTTTTATGAGGATATGTCTTGTATGAATTGATTCTCCCCTTTTTTCCAATAACTGAATGATATGAAAACCAACAGGTGATTCAACAACACCTGAGAGTTGTCCGGGTTCGAGTGCGAAAGCAGCAGATTCAAACTCGGGATAAAAAACTCCGCGCTTTACAAATCCAAGGTCACCACCCTGCGGTGCACTTCCGGGGTCTTCGGAATATTTTCTTGCAAGCTCTGCAAAATCAACGCCTGCTTTTATTGAATCAAGAAGAGCCTGTGCTAATTCTCTTGATTGTTTTTTTACCTCATCGGATGCTTTTGGATTTCTATAAATGTGAGAGATTTTAACTTTTTCAGGAATTACACCAAGACTATCTTTATATTTTTCAAAAAATTCTTCAACCTCTTTTCTTGAAGCTTCAATGTTTGCAAAATTCTTTTCACGGAGTCTTTGTATCATCAGATTTTTTCTTACTTCATCTCTCATTTCACGTTTAATTTTTTCTATGCTCATTCCATAAACGTCTTCCACCTTTTGCTGTGAGCCGTACTGCTGAATAAACATATTTATCTGGTATTCAATTCTCTGGCTAACTTCATCATCGGAAACAACAATTGAATCGAGGTTTGCCTGTGCAAGAACAAGTTTCTCTTCAATTAAAGAATTAAGAACATTTTGTTTAAAACCGGGAGAAGCTGAATTTAAATTATTTTGTGCAGCAAGAAGCTCGGCTCTGAAGTCGAGTTCACTTTTCATTATTATTTCATCATCAACTACTGCTACAATTTTATCAACAACTTCCTGTGGAAAAACTGCTAAAGAACAAAAGAGAAAAAGGAGAAAGAATTTTAATTTCATTCATAATCCTGAATTTTTACTTCAATATCATTTTCAGCATAAAGCTTCTTGATATACTCATTTATAAATTTTCTTTTTTCGAGAGTTACAAATCTTTTTTCAACATCCTTCTTTATAAGATTAAAAGGTGGAATTGTTCCGGCAGTGTATTTATCAATGACCTGAAAAACCGTGTAGCGAAGACTGTCGGTTTGAATAACAATACTTAATTCCTGCGGATATAATTCCTGTAAAATATTTTTTACAAAAGGAGAAGGTATATCATTTTCAGTAAGCAGAACATTTTCTTTAATACTTAAAAATTCATTTTGATTTTTCAGCTCAACAACATTCTGCCAGTTATTTAATAAAACAGAAGACCTGAAATTTATTGCATCCTCTTCATTATTAAACTCTGCTGCATTTAAAAGGTATGCATCTTTTTTCAAAGCAAAATCATTTTTGTTATTCTGATAAAATTCTTCAAGGTCGCTGTCGCTGTAAGAGAACTGGTATTTTTCCGAAACTTTCTGAAGAAGCATTGCGCCGGCAAGTTCTCTTTTAGAATTACTTATGATTGAATTAAACTCCTCATCATCAAGAATACCTTCATTCAAAGCTTCCTGGTAAAGAAGTTCTTCATTAATCCAGTTTCTGATTAATTCACTTTTGAAGAAAGAAGTATCCTTAAATCCATCAAGATCATCGCTGGTTAGAAATGAATCATTTACGCGGGCAATATATTTTTTATTTTCCGGTTCTTTACTGCAGCCATACAAAACGGCTGCAGTAAAAAGAACCAGGTAAAGATTATTTCTCTTCCACAAATGCTTTTTCAAGTTCTGAATAATAAACAGAAGGTTCATATCTTTTTTTCAATCTCTCAAGATATTCATTTTCGAGGCGTTTGCTTTCACTCTCCTGAAAAGCACCTGCAACTTCTGCTCTTGCTTCTTCAAATGTTTTTACTCTTGCAGGATCTTTTTCAATAAGTTTTACTATTGAATAACCGCCCGATACTTTAATAGGTTCTGAAAAGTCACCGGGTTTTTCAAGTTTATTTGCTTCTTCATACAATACAGATGTTTTTACATCATTTAAAGAATAGATTCCACCTTTGTCTTTCATAGCAGCTCTTTCAGTAAGAGAGGCTAATGAATCAAAGTCGGCACCTGCTTTAAGTAATTCGTAGTAATGATTTATAACCGAATCTTTAACGGAAAAAATCTCTGCAAAACTTACTCTGTCGGGGTATCTGAAATTTTCTTTATTTACCTGGTAATATTCATAAAGTTTAACACTATCGATTTCAATTTTATTCCATACTTCATCTTCCTGGAGTTTGAAGATATAGATTCCGTTTCTGTAATCATCCATCAGATCTGCAAAGACAGAATCAGTTTTTTCAAGATTAAATGCTTCTTCTCTCAACACATAATCTTCACTTACAGCATTTACAGCATTATTAAGTAATTCTTCGGTAATTATTTTTTTATGATAATCTTTTTTCTCAGGAAGTTTTTCGAAAAATTCTCCAACAGTTACTGAATTACCTGCAAAGGTAAACAACACTTTATCTTTAAATTCAGGGAGTGACGGATGATTATCATCAAGCATTACAGAATCACTTTTTGAAAGAATAAAATCCAAAGTCTCTTCGTTAACAGTATAATTGTATTTTGTTCTTAAATCAGAAATGAATTCATCCTTCCTTGCAGCATAATTTTGTCTTTCAAATAATTTTTTAAGATTAGCTTTTTCTTCTTCAAAAGCGGGATAAGGTTTTTTCTCCAGAAGTTTGATTATATGGAAACCAAAGTTAGTCTGAACAACATCTGAAATTTCATTCACATCTAGATTAAAAGCAGCTTCATCAAATTCTTTAACCATCTGTCTTCTTTCAAAAAATCCTAAATCACCGCCCCTGTCTTTTGTGCCCGGGTCTTCAGAAACTTCGGAAGCAAGCTGAACAAAATCTTCTCCGTTTCTGATTAAGTTAAGTACAGAATCAATCTTTGCTCTTGCTGCAGCAGTATCAATTTCGTTATTCTCATTTCTATAATCTATAAGAATATGGCTAGCATGAATAGCAGGAATTCTTTCTCTCTTATCTGTTACTTTAATTATATGGTAACCAAAATTTGTACGGACAACTTCAGGATAAATTTGTCCGGTTTCTGTTTTATAAACAGCATCTTCAAATTCAACTGGGAGTAACCCTGCAGTTATATAAAAAAGATCACCGCCAAATTGGGCAGAGAACTGATCCTGTGAATGTCTCTTAGCCATCTCTTCAAAATCCGCTCCAGCTTTAATAGAATCCATAACTGCATGAGCTTTCTTCTCAGCTTCAGCTTCATCATGACCGGGGCCAATTCTAAACATAATATGGCTTGCCCTGTATTCCCATTTCCTTCTTTCATAAAGATCCTGTAATGCAGGTTCAACTAATTTTTTTTCAAGGAGATAAGTTACACCTACTTTTTCTTTATAATCATTCAGTTCGGCAAGTAAAGCCGGGTTCTCATCATATTTCCTTACCTGCGCATCTCTTAGCTTCATTTTAAAATTTAAATAGAGGTCAAGAAAATTTTTTAATTTGGAAAGGCTGTCATCTTTAGCGTTTTCATAACCGCCGGCATTTTTTGCATAAGCATTTTCGAATTCCGACATTGTAATTTTATAATCACCAAATTCGGCAAGGACAATTTTTGAATGTTCAGTAGTGCAGGAACAAAATACTACGAGAAAACCCGCCATTAGTAGGTAAACTGTCCGAAGAATCATTATTAACTCCTTATTTTTTTT
>Ga0079224_100001268_pt1 | contig 28555 bp, 16 predicted proteins | sample Stecom2015_FD_80414 | JGI IMG/M metagenome (GOLD analysis project Ga0079224, IMG submission 80414) | Agricultural soil microbial communities from Utah to study Nitrogen management - Steer compost 2015 | ecosystem: Environmental > Terrestrial > Soil > Agricultural land | place: USA: Utah... | reverse complement strand
GCCATGGTGATCTTGGGACGCACGTCAGAGCTCTTGCTCGCCACGGTTCGCCTCTTGCGTCCGGGTGGCGCACTCCGCAGCGCGCCTCGTGGGTCCCCGTGCTCGGGGGATGTGGATTCTGCACTCCGGTGTGGACCGGTGTGGTACCGAGGGCGGGGATCGAACCCGCGACCTCACGATTATGAGTCGTGCGCTCTGACCGTCTGAGCTACCCCGGCATGACCGATGAAGCGGCCCGATCTCGAATGAGACCGGGCCGCCACATCCAATCAGAGCCCTGAAAGGGAATCGAACCCTTGACCTTCTCCTTACCATGGAGATGCTCTGCCGACTGAGCTATCAGGGCAACCCGGTGAACCTTACCCGTCTCCTTGCCCGGAGGCAATTCGGGGGCGGGCCCCGGTGCTTCGGATCACATGGATCCTCCGCGGTGGCAGATGAGGGATTCGAACCCCCGTAGGCAATGCCAGCTGATTTACAGTCAGCTCCCTTTGGCCGCTCGGGTAATCTGCCGCGATCACTTCCGTCAGCCACTCGATCAGATCGGGCGTCCTCTGGAAGTTGACTCGAAACAGCATACCCAGCCTCCGCCGCCGAAGCGAACCGAGAAGGGGGTCTGAGGGCATGAAGAGCGTCACAGCCCGTCCGGGCCGGTCAGGCGGGTGTGGGGGACAATGGCCGAGCGGCCCGACCGGGCCGGTCTGAAGGAGGGAGCCACCGTGGCCGATTCGTCGTTCGACATCGTCAGCAAGCTCGACCGCCAGGAGGTCGACAACGCCGTGAACCAGGCGGCCAAGGAGGTCGCCCAGCGGTACGACTTCCGCAACACCGGGGCGTCGGTGTCCCTGAGCGGGGATGACATCGTCATGACCGCGAACGCGGAGGAGCGCGTGCTCGCGGTGCTGGACGTGCTGCAGACCAAGCTGCTGCGCCGGGGCATCTCGCTCAAGGCGATCGAGGTGGGCGAGCCGAAGGAGTCCGGCAAGGAGGTGCGCCTCGTGGCCGGCCTCAAGGAGGGGATCAGCAGCGAGGACGCCAAGAAGATCTCCAAGCTCATCCGCGACGAGGGCCCTAAGGGCGTGAAGCCCCTGATCCAGGGTGATGAGCTGCGGGTCTCCTCGAAGAAGCGCGATGACCTCCAGGAGGTCATCGCGATGCTGAAGGCCAAGGACCTCGAGGTCGCGCTCCAGTTCGTGAACTACCGCTGATCCAGGCCCGGCAGAGCCCAGGAACACAGGAAGACCCTGTCCCCGATCGGGGACAGGGTCTTCCTGTGCGGCGGACCGCTCAGGTCACTTGGCGGAGGAGCCGGTGTCCTGCTGCTCGGCCTGGCTGTCCAGGTCCTTGCCCTTGGCCTGGAACGCTTCGACGAGCCCGTTCACGGCGCCGCTGACGAACTGGTTCCAGTCCTCCTTGTAGCTCTCGTAGTCCGGGCCGATCCAGTCGACGCCGTTCACGCGAGAGGTGACCTGGTTGATCAGGTCCATGACCTCCTGGCCGGCGTTCATGATCTCCTGCGCGACCTCGCGCCCTTCATCGGTGTTCATTCCTTCGAACATGGCGTACCCCTTTCGCCCCGCCTACCGGGGCTCCAAGACAATGTGTAAGAAGACTGCGGTGGAGATTCCTCCGGTCAGGAGGAGACGGCCGCCTGCTCGGCGGAGTCGGCGCGGCCGCGCTCGGCGAAGGAGGTGCAGTTCTGCACGACCTGGTCGACCATGGTGCCCACGGAGTCGGCGAACTCGCTCACGTAGCGGTCGCGGTCCGCGCCGGTCCAGTCGAGCCCGCTGACTCGATCCGAGACCTTCTGGAAGACCTGGCGGATGTCCTCGCCGGCCTGCTCGATCTCCGTCGCCATCTGCTCGACAGATTCGCGGGTCATGCCCTTCTTCATGGTGTCCTCCATGTTCGTCGTGACGTCTCGTCCCACCCTCTGGATCAGACCTTCGTGGTGCTGCCCCCAGGTGATGAGACCACAGTAGGGGCGATCGGGCGCGAGGGCGATGGGGACTACTCCCCATCCCCCTCCCCATCCAGATTTTCGACGTCTCCGCAGGTCACAGGGATTCGCCCCGAAATCAGCATTGTGGATGGCGGGGCGAAGGGGGCTCGCGAAGGGGAGCTCAGTCGAGCTGGAGGGTCGCCGAGTCCTGGACCGCGCGGACCATCTCGATCTCATCCTCCGCGCTCTGCGCACCGCAGCTGCCCACGATCTCGACGACGTCGGTGGCGACGCCCCGATCGAGCACCGCGTAGCGGGAGGCCTGCACGACGGTGTCGCGGCCAGGCTGGGTGTAGCCGTACTCGCTCGCGATCCACGTGATGCCGGCGACTTCGATCTCGCCGGTGCCGATCTCCTCGAGCCCGGGCAGTGCGGCCTTGCGCTGCTCGAGCCCCTCCCTCGCGGCGGCGAGGGTGTAGTCAGGGCCGAAGCGCTGCACGGTGACGACGACGTTCGCCCGGAAGCGGCCTTCGATGCGGGGCTGGGCGACGGCGACCTGCACGCCGGGGACGGTGAGCGGCTCCCAGTCCTCGGGAATCTGGAGCGTGATCCGCGGAGGGCCGGGGAACTCGGCGCTCGGGTATTCGACGCTCCTGGCCATGAGGCTGCTCCGTTCGTCCTGCCGCTGAGTCGGTCCCACCGTCGACGGCGCCCAAGATACCAGGGCGCGCCCAGGAATCAGGGCGCACGAAAGCCCGGGCGGTTCCCCGCCCGGGCTCTGTGGAGCGACTGCGCGCCGCGATATCGGGGGCGTCAGCTCCCGGAGATGGCCTGCTGCTCGCCGGCCTCGTGCTCGGCGGAGGCCGCGAGCTGGTCGACGGAGTTCTTGATCTGCTGGAGGGCCGGCACCATCTCGCCCGACCACTGGCCGCGGAAGCGGTCGGCGTCAGGACCGCTCCAGAAGACCTCCTCGAGACCCGAGGTGAGCTCCTGCTCGATGCGGGCGATCTCCTCGGCCGCCTCGCGCAGCTGCGCGGACATCCGCCGGACCTCTTCGACGTTCATACCCAGCGTGGCGTTCACGGTGAGGGCTCCCCTTCCTGGTGTCTCCCGCCTGCGCTCCCCTGCGGGGCACGGGCGTGGCGTCATGAGCGACTGGGTTCACTGTAGAGCGGAGCCTCGGGCCGGGCGATGGGGAGGAGTCCCCATGTGGATAACCCGCGCCGGTGGAGGGAGTGCACAGACATCCGTTCGGCGGCCGACTGCCCGGCGAGAGCCCCGTAGGGAGTCCCCGCCGGTGCACGCGGGCTCAGCCTGCGGTGTTCTGCGCGACCTGGAGCTTCAGCGCGCGCCCGCTGTGCACGAGGAAGCCTCGCCCGGCGGGGAAATCCGCACGGCGGATCCGGCCGAGCGAGGTGCCCAGCAGCGCGTCGCCGTCGGTCTCCCCCGGCTGCAGCAGGAGCCCGCGCCGGCCGGCCTTGAACGGCTGGGCGAGGGTGTAGGCCTGCGACCAGGACGCGGACTCGTTCTCGCCCACCACGAACTGTCCCTCGCGGGTGCAGGCGCGGATGAGCTTGTCGAGATCGTTCTCGATGCCTGAGCCGGTGAAGTCCGCGACCCCGTCGATGAACAGGGCCAGGCGCCCCTCCCCCACGGTGCCGGACTCGACCGTGGCACGCAGCTGCGCGGCGAGGTCCCGCACCGTCTCCGGGTCCGAGGCCTCCACGTCCCAGATGGGCAGGCCCGTCAGCGGGGTGCGCCGCGAGGAGAAGCGGACCAGCCGCATCGGGTTCTCCATCGCCTTCAGCGAGCTCGCGAGCGTGAGCATCGCGGTGGTGCGGCCGGAGCCCATCGGTCCGGTGACCATGAACGCGCCACGCGGCTCGAAGGTGAGCTCGGCGAGGGTCTCGTCGGCCATGCCGAGCACCGGGCGACCATCCACCACGGGGCGCAGCGAGGCGAACTCGACCCGCTCGGGCAGGCTCTCGATGCTGGGCGCCTCGGGGACGCCGGCGCGGCGCATCGCCTCGGCGAGCTTCGCGACCTCGCGGGACTGGATCGCGACGTTCGCGTCACCGCCGTGCACCGCGACCTGCACCTCATGGCCTTCGAGGATCGCGCGGCCGGGAGGTGAGGAGACGTCCAGGACGTCCTTCGGCTCGCCGAAGTTCGCGTAGTCGTCGTCGGAGGCCATGCGATGGATGAGTCGGCGCTGGATCGAGGAGCCGAGCGAGGTGGGGATGGCGTTGGGGCGGTCGCCGGTGACGATCACGTGCACGCCGACCTGACGGCCGTCGGTCGCGATCTGCACGAAGGTCGTGAACCACTTCGACAGGCCCGAGTAGTCGTAGGCCTCGCGGAACGCGGCCATGCCGTCCACGAGCAGGAGGATGCGCGGGGTCTCCGGTGCGTCCGCGAGCTCGCGGTATTCGGCGACGGAGCCGGCCCGCACGCGGGCGAACTCCTTCGCGCGGCGGTCGATCAGCTCGCGCAGGGTGCGCAGCAGGCGGATGACCCGCTCCTCGTCATCGCCGGGGACGATCGAGCCCACGTGCGGGAGCTCCTCGAGCATCGTCAGGCCCGAGGCACCGAAGTCCAGGCCGTAGACCTGCACGGGCCCGCCGCGCACGGTGGAGGCGGCGGAGATCGCGAGGGTGCGCAGAGTCGTGGACTTGCCGGAGCCGCCGGTGCCGTAGATCGCCATGTTCCCGTCCCGGTCGGGGAAATAGGAGACGGTGGGCTGGGCCTGGTCCTCGGGGACGTCCATGACGCCCAGCAGCAGCTCCTCATCGGTGCGGCGGGTGGGCAGGCGGGAGAGGTCGTAGGCCTCGGCGAGCTCGGACAGCCATGGCTTGCGCGGCGCGGGAACCCCGGCGCGCTCGGCGGCGGCCTTCACCGTCGCGACCACGCGGGAGATGTCGTTGGGGCCGGGGTCCTTGACCTCGCGGGTCGGCGGGGAAGGGATGTCCCACCGCTCACCAGTGCCGAAGTCCTTCTCGAGGATGTCGATCCGGGCCCGCTCGGGCTCGTGCGTGGTCCAGCCGCCCGCATAGCCGGTCTGGAAGGTCGCGATCCGGCCAGGACCGGTCTTCGCCGCGGCGCGGCCCGGGATCCCCGGGTCGAAGTGGGCGGCCATCGCATCGCCGAGGATGTCCTTGGAGTCCGCCTCGTCGGCCATCCGCAGCGCAATGCGGAGGTTCGTGTTCGCGCGCAGGTTGTCCTTGATGACGCCGGCGGGGCGCTGCGTGGCGAGGATCAGGTGCAGGCCGAGGGAGCGGCCACGGGCGGCCACGTCCACGACACCGTCCACGAACTCGGGGATCTCCTTCGCGAGCGCTGCGAACTCGTCGACGATGATGATCAGGCTGGGCGGCGCCTCAGGGTCGCCGGTCCGCTCGAGGGAGACGAGGTCCTTCGCCTTCTTGCGGTTCAGCAGGTGCTCTCGGTAGTGCAGCTCTGCCCGCAGCGAGGTGAGGGCGCGGCGCACCAGGTGCTGGGACAGGTCGGTGACCAGGCCCACCGTGTGCGGGAGGTCGACCGCGTCGGCGAAGGCGGCACCGCCCTTGTAGTCCACGAACAAGAAGGTGACCCGGTCGGGGCTGTGCGCGGTCGCCATGCCGAGCACCCACGCCTGCAGGAACTCGGACTTGCCAGCGCCGGTGGTGCCGCCCACGAGGGCGTGCGGGCCGTTGGTGCGCAGGTCGAGGTGGAAGGGCTCCTGACCGTTGTGGCCGATGAGGCCGCGCAGGTCCGCGTCATGCTTACGGCGGCGCGGCTCGGAGCCGTCGCGCGGGGTGAGCGAGCCGTTCTCCTTCCACCGCTCGATGAGGTGGTCGGGCTCCTCGGCCAGATCGAGCCCGCCGAGCTTCAGATAGGAGATGGCGCGCGGGAGGTCGGAGTCGTCGTCGATCGGGACGCCGGCATCCACCACCGGGGAGAGGTGGCGGGCCACGCCTGCGGCGACATCGTTCGCGACGGTCTCCACGGCGACCGGATAGAACCGCTCCCCCAGGCGCACGTGACCGGCGCTCGCGCCCTCGACGGACTCCTCGACCGCGACGTAGGTGCGGCACACGGCCGGCAGCGCGGCGACGTTCGAGGCGCACCAGATCACGTGCACGCCCACGTCAGGGCCGCGCTCGGCGATGCGCACCAGGCGTGCCCGGTCCACGGGGGCATCGTCCTCGATGATGAGGACGAGGCTCGGGGTGACGGGCTCGGGCGGCAGCGGCGGTTCGGAAGTGATGTCGGGGGTGAGCCGGGTGCGCAGCTGGGGCGGTGCGTCCCCGGAGCGCTGAGAGATGAGCTCCTCGACGCGGGAGAGGAGGGAGGTGCCGCGGCCGGGGGTGTCGGCGAGGTGATCACCGGGCAGCGGCGAGTGGGGGCTCGAGGTGTGCGGCAGCCACTTCAGCCATTCCCAGTCCTCGCGGCTGGAGCGCGAGGTGATCGCGGCGAGCGCGAGCTCCGCCGGGGAGTGGAGCGCGAAGAGCTGGGTGACCAGGCCGCGCGCGACCCCGTCGGCCCCGTCGCCGCCGCCGGCGACGCCGATGTTCCCGCTCGAGCGGAGATCGGCGACCACGGGCACACCGGCGATCAGCCGGTACTCCTCGTGCATGTCGTCGAGCATGTCGTAGTAGAGGGGTATCGCGTCGTTCTCCCCCGGCATCTCGATGCCCACCCGGGATTCGGCGACGCCGAGCCCGAGGCGGACCGTGCCGAAGGCGTCGTGCTCGGGCCGGTGGGTCCACAGCAGCCGGCCCAGCCGGAACGCGGCGTCGACGGTGTCCGCGGCCGACGGGGTCTCCACCAGGCGCACCGCACGCTCAAGATCCTGCGCGGCGGTGACGCGGCGCTTGAGCGCGGCGAGCCCCTCCTCGAAGGTCTCGATCTGCCGCTCCAGGATCTTCTTCTGCTGGAACTTGCGGTTCAGATAACCGGCCGTGGCCATGAGGGGCATCATGAACACGAACATGAGGGAGAACGGGCTTCGCGTCACCGAGAACATGAGTCCGCCCATGAGGATCGGGGCGAAGAGCATGAAGATCGGGAAGAACTGCGGCTGCGGCTCCTTCGGCGGGGTGGGCGCCTTCAGGGGCCGGTATGGGAAGCGCGGGACCACGCGCGGGGAGCGGTTGAACTCCACGACCGGGGAGTTGGGGGCGGTGCCGCCCAGGCGGTGCAGGGCGATGACGGAGAAGGTGGTCTGCCCGATGAGGACGGTGTCCGCGGGGCCGACGACGGCACGCTGCACCTGCTCTCCGCCGATGACGACGCCGTTGGAGGAGTTCAGGTCCACGACCTCGATCGTGTCGCCGACGTTCAGCCGTGCATGGCGCTTGGAGAGCATCGGATCGGCGATGCGGATGTCGAGGTCGCCCTCGCGGCCGATGACGGAGGAGCCGGTGGGCAGCGGGAACTCTCGCCCGGCCTCCGGTCCGGAGAGAACGCGCAGCAGCGCGACCGCGGCGCCGCGCGACTCGGCCTTGGTCGTGTATTCGGCCGAGGAGCGGGCGATCGAGACGATGCTGCCGGAGCGCAGCCCGGCCTGGATCAGGTCGATCTCGCGGTCCAGGGAGCGCACGCCCTGCGCCCCGGGGCCCGCCCCGGGGTCCTGGACCTGGAGGGTCAGCCCCTCCGGGGCCTCGACCTCGTTGCGCAGCGGGTCGGCGAGGTAGAGCGCGCCGGCGACGTCAGCGACGGTCGCGGTGGCGTCGGCCGTGACCTCGAGGTCCGTCATCCGGTCCTCGGGCCGGCGCAGCGTGAGCTTGATGCGCATCGGGTGTCAGTCGTCCTCGGCGTCCTGCGCCGCATCCAGGAGCGGCAGATCGTCGGCGGTGACCAGGCGGGAGAACACGGCGTGCTCGACGAGGCGGGCGCGGCGGTTGCTGGCGAGCTTGCCAGGGCCGCCGCGCAGGCCCCGCACGCCGAGCCGGTCGAGCTTGTCGCAGACGTTGTCGAGCTTGCGGTTGAACTTCGTCAGCTGCCAGCCGAGCCGGCCTGCGGCCTGCGCGGAGGTGGGCACGGCGCTCATGCCGGAGCCCTCCCGCACCAGCATCGGCTCGGCGAGCGCGAGGATCAGCAGCTTCTGACTCTCGGTGAGCTGGACGGAGCCGACGGTCGTCTCCCCCGCCGGGTCGTCGGGCCCGGCGATCCGCGCGAACTCGGGCGACTCGGCGTGGATCGCGAGGTCGTAGGTGGTGGGGCCGGCGGTGAACACCACCTTGGTGATGTCGAAGACGAGGGGCAGGCGGGCGCCGGGCGCGAGCCAGGCCTGCATCGAGCCGGTGCCGTCGGTGACGGTCGCGGACAGGCGCGAGCCGATGTTGACCAGCCACCACATCGACTCGACCTGGACGATGGTGAGGAAGCGTCGATGGAGGAAGGCGTTGTCCTCGTCGACGGTGAGATCAGCCTCCCGGCCGATGGTCAGCTCCTCGCCGTCCTCGACGCGGTACCACTCCCCGCAGAACTCGACAGAAATCGTGGACGCCATCGTCAGCGCTCCCCCTCGTGATGCTCGGCTGTCATGGATGCACCGTACCGGTGGTCACGGTGTGAAGCAGGCGCTGGCGGGCTCGGAGCCGGCACCGTCGTCTCGGAGGGTGCGCACCTCCACGCACAGCTCCGGCTGGTTCGGCGGGACCTCGAGGACCACCTGCTGGTGGCCGTGCACCTCCCTGGCCATCCCGAACTCCTTGTCATAGTTCGAGGGCAGGTCCTTCCACTTCACGGAGTAGAACTCGTCCTGGGTGACGCCCGGCGGCGGTTCCCAGCTGACCTGGACGCGGCCGTTCTTCCCGGTGCCGTCGGCCTCATCGATCACCTCGAAGGTGATGTCAGTGACCGCTCCCGGGGGCGCGGGCGCCTTGGTCACCCCGTTCACCTCCGCGGTCGCGATCTCCTCCTCCGGCTCCACGAAGTAGTGACGCACCGCGAGGGTCGCGCCGACGCCGAGCAGGAGCACGAGCACCGCGGCAACGGTCACGAAAGGCCAGGCCGGCGTGGGGTGAGGCGGCGCAGGGACCGGATGCGGTCCCGTGGCCGGGGACCCGGGCGCGGTGGCGGTCTCCGCCGGCGGCACAGCGGGGCGCAGGACGGTCGCGTCCATCCCGCCGGGTCCGGCGACCGACGGGGCACTGTGCGCGGAGGCGCCGCTGCCCACGGGCGCGGGGGCGCCGAGCGCGGGCGCGACCCCGGCGTAGGGGTCCAGCCGCCGTCGGCCGCCGCCGGAGGTGCCGGTCTCCGGGTCCACGGTCGCCACGCGCCGGATGCGCGTGTGCATGTCGAGCTCGTCGTCCTCGGCGCTGTGCGGTGCGACAGCCCCGCGGTCATCGAGCACGTCCATCTGGGTGACGGGCAGGGACAGCGCGAGCTCGACCTGCTGCAGGGCGCGGCCCAGCGCGAGCGCAGTGTCGTACCGGCTCGCGGGATCCTTCGCCATCGCCAGCGACAGGACCCGGTTCAGCTCCGGCGGCACGTCCGGGCGGCCCAGCGGGCGCAGCGGCTCCGCGGAGATCCGGTGGATGAGGTCCGAGGCGGTGTTGCGCCGTCCCGGCTGCTCGAAGGGGGTGTGCCCGGCGAGCAGGGAGTAGAGGGTGGCGGCGAGGGAGAAGACGTCGCTGCGCACGTCGGCGCGCGGCGGATCGGCGAAGAACTCCGGCGGCGACCACGGGATCGACATCCCCTGGGAGTCCTCGACGTCCTCCCCCTGCCCGGCGGCGATCGAGATGCCGAAGTCGGTGAGGGCGGGCCGGTTGTAGTCGGTGACCAGGATGTTCGCGGGCTTGATGTCGCGGTGGAGGATGCCGGCGCGGTGCGCGGTCTCGACCGCTCCGGCGATCTGCACCCCGACGCGCAGCGCCTCGGCGACGGTGATCCGCTCGGTGCGGAAGCGCACCCCGTAGTTCGGGCGCGGACAGTACTCCATGACGATGTAGGGACGATGGTCGCCGGAGACCTCCGCCTGGTGGATCGTCACGATCGAGGGGTGCGTGGACAGCTGCGCCATGACGTTCGCCTCGGCGTCGAACTGGCGCCGCACCGACTCGTCCAGCACGTTGGAGAGCAGCACCTTGATCGCCACGCGGCGCTGGGGCCGGAACTGGCTGTAGAGGAACACGTCGGCGAAGCCGCCGGAGCCCAGGAGCTGCTCGTACTCGTAACCGGGCAGCGCGGGCGGCGGGGAGGGCGGTCTGCTGCTCATGCGCGCTCCCCGAATCGCAGGCGGACCCCGTCGCCGAGGTCGAGCACGTCGCCATCGGCCAGCACGAGGCCCTCGCGGGGCCGCAGCCGCAGCGGATCGTAGCCCGGCCGGTACAGCGTGGTGCCGTTGGTGGTGCCGAGGTCGGTGGCGAGCACATGCCAGCCCTCGAGCCGCAGCTCGAGGTGGGACCGGGAGATGTCCTGCTGGGGGCTCGGCACGGTGATCAGCTGCGGGACGTCGTGCGCACTGACGCGGGAGGCGCGCGGGCGCCGGCCGATCACGGCGCTGCGGTCCAGGACGATGCGGCCACCGGTGGACAGCAGCGCGACGCCCAGCGGCGGGCGGGTGACGGTGCGGGTGGGTCCGCCCAGCGGCGCGCCGCAGTCGCGGCAGCGGTCGCGCTCAGGCGGGTTCGCGTGGCCCTGCGGGCACAGCTGCCCGGTGAGCGAGACCTCGCCGGGTGGCCCGGAGGGGGATGTGGGGCGCAGTGCGGGGGCCGACGGGGACGCCGATGTCGTCGAAGCGTGCGCCGACGGGTGCACCCCAGCGGCCGGGCGGGCGGCGGGAGGGGCCGACGGGCCCGCGTGGGTCGATGGTCCGGCATGGGCCGACGGGCCAGCGGTGGCCGACGGTCCGGCGTGGGCCGGACCCGACGGGGTCGCGGCAGAAGCAGGGTAGGACCGGCCGGCCGCGTGCGCGTCATGTCCAGGGTGCGGAGCCTGCACGGGATACGCGTTCTGTCCGGAGTACGCACCGGGCGCCGAGGACGGAGCCTGTGCCGGGTACGACGTCTGGGCAGACTGCGGAGCCGCTGCTACGTGCGGGGCCTGGGCGGCGCCGGGCCCGCGCGAGCGTCCGGCGCGCTGGATCTGCTCGTCGTCCGTGATGGTGGGCGGTGGGGCGGCGGCACGACGGGCCGCTGCCTGAGCGATCTCCGGGGCGGCCCGGCCTACGCCTGGCACCCAGTCGATGAAGTCCTCGGGCCCGCTCGCGGCGGGGGTGGGGGCTGACGGCGACGGCTCGGCCACAGGTGCGGGGGCGGGGGCGGGCTCCGGCGCCGGAGGGTCTTCGGACGGGGCGAGGGTGTGCTCCTCGACGCCGCTGTCGTCGGCGACCGGACGCACTGCGGCGTCCTCGATGCTGCGGGAGACGGTCTGGCCGAAGAGGTCGTCGTACGCGCCGATGTTCGTGATCCCAGCGGCCGGGGCGGTACGGCGCGGGCGCGGGGTGGGGGTCACCTCTGCCGAGGTGTCCTCCTCATCGTCGTCGATCGGTGCGATGAGCGTGTCCGGGGAGGAGAGCTCTTCCTCGGGCGGGTCGGCGAGCGTGTGGTCGGCCACCTGCGTCTCCTCCGCAGGCGTTGACGCGGCAAGGACCGGCGACGGCGCTGGGACCGGCGACGGTGCGGGCGCGGGAGCCGGGGTCGCGGGCCCGGGCGTGGGAGTGGGCGCTGCCGACGAGGGGGCAGGCGCCGGCGACGGGTCAGCAGGGGACGCGGGCGCAGGCGCTGGCGCTGGGCTTGGCGCAGCCGTGGGCACTGTGGCGGGCGACGCGGCCTCGGGCTCGGTCGCACGCGATCGACGGTCGAACAACGAGCTGCTCACCAGACGACGGCGCGGCGCCGGTGACAACGCCTCCTGTGCCGATGCAGCCGGTGCAGGTGCTGCCGGTGCGGGGGCAGGCGTCGCTGTCGGCGCAGGAGGTGGCGTCGCGGCAGCCTGTGCAGGCTCGGGCGCCGCGGCAGGCTCGGGTGTCGCGGCAGGCGCGGGACCGGGCGAGGCGGCAGGCTCCGCTGCCCGCGCAGGCTCCGGAGCAGCGGCCGGCGTCGCGGAACCGCCCCCGAGGAGGTCCGCGAACATGTTCGGGGCCGAGGGATCGGGCTCTGCCGCAGGCGTGCGCGAGGGACCAGCCGAACGGCTGCTGCCCGTGGCAGAGGCCGGCCTCTGGCTCGCATCACGGTCAGCGGTCTTCAGGCCGGAGGAGAGCGGACCGCTGGAACTCGTCGGCCGGGGAGCCGGGGCCCGTGCGGCACGACGCGCCTTCTCCTCCGGGTCCATGATCGAGCCGCCGTCGGCCTCGACCTGCTCGGCGAGCGCAGCCCGCTCCTGTTCGGACAGGGTCTCGGGGTCCACGGTCCCGAGCACGAAGCCGCGCGCGGGGATGATCCCCTCGACCACCCGGTGCATGCCTTCCGGCTCCTCCGCCGGCAGCTCACCGAAGGCGATCCGTCGGACGCCCGTGCGCTCGCACAGCACGACGGGATCCTCCTCGGTGCCCTTGACCTGCTCGGCGCCGTCCGCGGTGTAGACCGCCAGCGGTGTGGTCCCCTTGACCAGCAGCGTCACCGAGGTGCCGTCGTGGACGCCGAGCAGCAGCGCTGGCAGATTCTCCTCGGACTCCAGCCCACCTGCCTCGACGAGCCGCTCGATGAAGGTCTCCGCGGTGGGGTCCTCGCCCAGCAGCGTCCAGGCAGCCTCGATCACAGGCTTGCGCGTGCCGGGCACGAGCACAGCCCAGGCGTCGCGGCGCCGCACGAGCGTCGCCGGTCCCTGCTTCGTCCAGGTGCCGAGGCCGAGCAGCGGGGCGGGAGCGGTCCCCTCGCTCATCGTGCGCCGCCGTTCCTGTGCAGTGGCCGCGGGAGTGTGTCCTCGTCCACCTCGACCTCGCCGCCGGAGCCCGGGCTGACCTCGCCGCCAGCGGTGTCCTCGGACGCGATCTCCTGCCCGATCACCTCGACCGCCTCGACGATCACGACGGTGATGTTGTCGTGGCCGCCGTTGTCGAGCGCGCGGCCCACGAGCTCCTGGCTCAGGGTGCGCACGTCCATCGGGCGGCGCATCACCCGTTCGATCTCGGTGTCCTCGACCTCGCCGGTCAGGCCATCCGAGCAGATCAGCATCCGGTCCCCCACCTCGGCGGGGATCAGCCAGTAGTCAGGATCGGACTCGGGTCCGGCGCCGAGGGCGCGGGTGACCATGTGCCGGTAGGGGTGGATCCGTGCCTGGGCGGGCGAGAGCTCGCCGCGGTCCATGAGCTCCTGCACCACCGAGTGGTCCACGCTCACCTGCTCGAAGATTTCGCCGGAGAGACGGTACACGCGCGAGTCGCCGAGGTTGAGCACGACCCAGTAGCCGATCCCGTCCAGCACCATCGTCGCGACGGCGGCGACGGTCGTGCCCGCTCCGATCGTCGCCTCGGTGCCGAGGGAGCCGATGCGGCGCGCGGCGGAATGCAGCGCATCGCCCAGCTGCTCGACGGTGACGTTCTCCTGGAGCGTGAGCTTCTCGAACTCCTCGACCGCGATGGCGCTGGCGACCTCGCCGGCGTTGTGCCCACCCATGCCGTCGGCGACCAGGAAGATCGGCGGCTCGTCGAGGTAGCTGTCCTCGTTGGTGGCACGGACATGCCCCACATGGGTGGTCGCAGCGGAGACGACGCGGATCGTGCCGGTGAGATCCGGGTCCGACAGGGAGCGGTCGATCACTTCTCCCTCACCACGGACAGGGTCCGGTCCCCGAGGGTGACCTGTGCGCCGGCGGGCAGCACGGTCGGAGTGTTCGGGACGAGGTTCTCGCGGGAGCCGTCCTCGCGCAGGATGCTCGAGCCGTTCGTGGAGCCGAGGTCGGTGACGACGACCTCGTCCCCGGTCCCGTCCAGGCGCAGGTGCGTCTTGGAGACGGAGCGGGTCTCATCCTTGAGGACGAACAACAGCGCGCCGTCCTCGGAGGCGGGGTTGCGGCCGATGACGACCGCGCGATCGACCACGCGCTCGGCACCGTCGTCCAGCGTGAGTCGGTGCGTGGGCACGACGGGCAGGTGCGCCGGGGAGAGCCGGGTCTGCTCGAGGTCGCCGAGGTCCTGATGCGCGGTGGACAGACGGGTCTGCTCATCGACCTCGGTGCCCTGGGCGTCCCAGGCGTCGCCGGTCAGCTCGTCGGGGCCCTGCGCGGGCGCCGGGGGCTGCGAGATCTGCATGCCGGTGGGCGGATCCCAGGGCTGACGCTGTGCGGCCGGGATGTGCGGTGCTCCGGTCTGCGAGGGGACTGGCTGCGAGGGAGCAACCTGCGGGAAGTCCGGCTGCGGAGCCTCTGTCTGCGGTGCCGGGTCGACGGGCGGCGGAGCCCACTCCCCCTGCGGCGCGGCAGCGTTCTGGCCCCAGGACTGCTCGGAGCCCCTGGACTGCGCGGGGGCGGGCGGCGCCCAGCCATCGCTGGCCGAGGACTGCGCGGGCGCGGCCGGCTCCTGCGGCGCGGACCAGCCGCCCTGCTCGGGCTGCTGCGGGGCCGACGGCAGGGGCGGCACGGACCAGCCGTCCTGGACAGGAGCCTGCGGAGCGGACGGCCCCGACCAGCTGTCCTGCGGCTGTGCCGGCGACGCGGACGGCGCGGCCCAGTCGCTCTGCTGCGGAGCCTGCGGGGCCGAGGGGGCAGACCAGCCACCCTGCTCGGGGGCCGACGGCGCCGACCAGTCGTTCTGGGCGGGCGCGGGAGGGGCGTAGGGGCTCGGCGCGCCGACGGGGGCGCTGTCTGCGCTCTGCGGCGCGGCGGAGTCCTGCGCGCTCTCGCTGTCCCAGGCGGCGCCCGGGCGGGCCAGGAGGTTCTCATGGGCGGAGACGGGCACGGAGGGCGAGCCGAGGTAGTGCTCGGCCGCTTCGCGCTCGAAGTCGTCGGCGCGGGGACGCATCGGGTTCCGGCCGGCCTTCACGTCCACGACGATCGAGTCGACCGCGCGATCATGGAAGCCGCGCAGGTGCTTCGCGGGGTCCAGAAAGATCGACAGCGCCATCACCGGCCAGACCACGCCGAAGATGACCCAGCGGCCGAGCGCGCGCACGAACCCGATCGGTCCGCCGGCACTGTGCCGAGTGATGCGCAGGCCGAGGGCGAGCTTGCCGAGGGTGAGGCCCTTCGCGCCGCTCAGCCAGATCATGATGAGCGCGAAGACGAGCGGGAGCACTGCGCCGACACCCACGAGGGTGAGCGGCAGCGCCCCGCCTTCGCCTGTGCGCGCAATAATGCCGATCCCGACGATAAACGGCACCGTCATGAGCGTGGCGAGGACCCCGTCGATGAGCGCTGCGAGCAGGCGCTTCACCGGCGTGCCGGGCACGCACCCGTCCAGCGGCGGCTCGAGGGCCGGCATGCTGGACGGGGCCTCGGACTGCGGTGCCGGGCCCGGGGAGCCGGGTCCGTGCGTCGTGCCGGGCGCGGCGACGGGTCCGGTCTGGTGCGTCGGTGGCTGCGTGACCATCCCATGATCGTACTGGTCCCGGTCGCGCAGTGCCGTGGCTCCCGGAGGCGGGGGAGTGAGGTCCTCACGGGAGAGGATCTCGATGCCCTCGTCCTCGTCCTGTCCCGCGGGGCTCGGTCCGAGGTCCCGTGACTTCTGCTTCGGGGCCTGACCCCACGCGCCCGGGGCGTCGGTCGCGCGGCGCTCATAGGGCGAGGCTTGGTAGCGCGCCCCGCACTCCCCGCAGATCACCGCGTCCTGACGCAGCAGCGTCCCGCAGGTGCTGCAGTACCGAGTCCCGCTCATCATCCCCGTCCCTTCGTCCTCGAGGCCCTGCTCGAGGTCTTGGTGGTCCTGCTGCGGCGCGAGCCCGCGCGGGTGCGCCGCAGCGCGTTCGCACGCCGCTCGGCCTTCTTCCGCGCTCGTCGCCGTGCCTTCTCCCGACGCTTCTCCGCTCGCCGCTCGGCCGACGCCCGGCGGAACGACTTCAGCGAGATCGCGGCGCGCAGTCGTCGGTGCCAGGGCAGCGATGCGGCCATGCCGCGTCGGGCGGCCATGACTGCGCCCCAGTACTCCTCGGCCGCAGCCTCCGGCAGGTCATCGGGCCCGAACACGGCCCGATCGGCCATGCCAGCGAGGCCCACCGCCCCGCTGGTCGGGATCTCGGCCTGGAGCAGCGCCGCGGTCTCTGCGCGGGTTCGCAGCGGGTCGGGGCGTCTGCCCATGTCGGTGAGCTGGTCGAGGATCTCCTGCCAGCCCCCGTCGAAGCGGGCGGGCAGGCTGCCGCGTGTGCGCCGCCTGCCGCGCCTCACGCGCTTGGCGAGCAGCACGGCGAGCGCCGCGAGGGTCACGAGGAGCAGCGGGGTCACCGCGATACCTGCGTAGACGTACCAGCCCAGCGGTGCCGGTTCCGGAGGTTCCTCCTTCTTGGTGTCTTCGCTGGTCGCGCCCGGCGGTGGTGTGGGCGGCTCGGCCGGCGGAGGCGGCGGCTGCGCCACCTGCGGCATCGGCTCGTCGATCAGCTCCTCAGTCTGCTTCACCGGATCTTCGTCGTCATCGGGCGTCGGGTTGATGCGCACCCATCCGATCCCTTCGAAGGCGACCTCGACCCAGGCGGTGACGTCATTCCCGGTGACCGCGACGGTGCCCTCGGCGCCCGCGGGCACCTCGAAGCCCATCACCACGCGGGCGGGGATCCCGATAGAGCGGGCGAGCGCCGCGGTGAGAGCGGCGTACTGCTCCTCGTCGCCGATGCGGCCCAAGGGCTGGGCATCCGGGGAGTCCTCATCGAAGCCGTAGTCCTCGAGCATCGCCAGCAGTCGGCTGACCCCGTGCCCGGAGAGGGAGGCGGCCTCGTCATCCAGGCCGTGGGAGTAGAAGGCATCATCCTTCACGTTCCGGGTGAGCTCCTGGAAGTTCTCGTAGTCCGAGCCCTTCTCCCCCATCCACTCCTTCGCATACTGCGCGAACGTATCGACGACAGGCCCCTCGGGAAGAGCGATGTCGTCGAAGCGAGCCGTCTTCAGCTCCTCCTCGCCTGGCTCGGTGTACGGGATGTACGTGAGGTCGTAGACGTCGCCGATCTGCACACCGGAGGCGTTGACCGCGGTCTGCGACTTCTGGTTGAGGTAGAGGTTCTCGGAGAAGGTCGCGGCGCGGTCCGCGGTCATCGAGTCCACGTCGATGCGGTCGGTGCGTGCGCCGAGCGTGGGCAGCCACACGCCGGTGTACGCGCCGATCGTCACCTGCGCGGTGCGCTCCTCGCCGCTGCCGGGGTGGAGGTCCACGCCCGGGGCGGTGCGAAGGAACGCGCCGGAGGGGCTGTCCTTGTCCTGTCCCCCGGCGACGTTGTAGACGTGCAGGTCGTAGAGGTCCATCGTCGCGAGCCGCACCTGCTCGCCGCCGCTGACACCGCTGAGGGTGAACAGCTCCGCGGTCCGCTGGTCCTTGAGGTAGCCGCGGAACTCGGTCAGGGGCGAGACGTACTGGGTGGGGTCGAAGGGCGGTGCGATGTGGTCGCGGACCGCGTATCGGATGGTGCCGGTGGGTGGCTCGAGCAGCGGGGCCGCGGCGGCCGCTCCCCCACCGGCGAGCAGCAGGATCAGCGAGCCGCCGATCACGCGCCGGCGCAGCACCGGGTTCTGCCATGAGCCGGGCCGGACCGTGTCGGAGATGATCGTGGAGCGGGCGCGGGTGAGCCGGTCCCCCTCGTATCGCCAGGTCAGCCATGCCATGGACAGCACGGCGTAGGGCACGCCGCGCAGCACCGGGGCGAGGGCGGCATTCGTGCCGAAGGCGATCGTCACGCCGACCAGCGCGAGCGGGAACAGCCAGGCGAGCACGAAGAAGCGCGTGCGCAGCACGAGGCTCATCCCCAGCAGGGACAGCAGCAGCGTGCTGAGCCACACCACGCCGAGCACGCCCTGGGCTGTTCCCACCGGCGGCGCCACCGTGAGCACCGACTTCCAGGTGGTCACCGGTGCCTGCAGCACCTCCCACAGCGCCGACGGGGTGGGGAGCACGCCCCACAGCGCCCGGTTCGGTGCGGCGAACATGGGGCCCAGCAGCAGATGGATGCCGAGCAGCGCCGGCACGAGCCGCAGCGGGCCCCAGCGCCAGCGCGCACCGATCAGCGCCAGAAGCGTGCCGAGCACGAGACCCATCACGCCGGTGACCAGGTGCTGCACTCCGCCGTAGACGGTGTGGAAGCCGGCTGTCCCCAGCAGGAACAGGGCGCCGAGCACGCCCATGTCCACGGCGCGGCGGGCGTTGCTGACGGAGTCGAAGAAGCTCATAGGGCGGGGCGGGCGCGCGGCGCGTCGGCCCGGCGGGGCGGTCGCTGTGCTCATCGGCCCACCGCCCGCAGCGCACGGCCCAGCGTGTCGAGGCTCCCGACGGTGACCACGTCGAGGGAGCCGATCGCCGAGCGCTTCACCTCAGCGCCGTCCACGCAGCGGATCGCGACGGCCAGCACGCCGATCGGCAGCTGGTTCGCGGCGGCGTTCAGCTCGCGCGCGGTGGTGTGCGAGCCGACGATCATCATGACGGCGGAGGCGTTCGGGGCGAGGTCCGCGGCGGTCTGGCCGAGCTCGTGGAAGGAGCGCTTCTCGCGCAGCTGCTCGACGACGGTGTAGTCGTCCATGAGCTGGCGCAGCGAGGCGGTGCGCTGGCGGTCCGTGAAGGTGAAGGGAGTCAGCTCCTTCTCCTCCTTGAGGGTCTGGGCGGAGATCGAGGCTGCCGCGGAGACGGCGAGCTCGAACTCGTCCTCGCTCGCGTAGTGCTCGGCGAGGTCGTCGAGAGCGACCACCACATGCGAGCGGCGGGTCTCCTCGAACTGGCGGACCATGAGCTTTCCGGTGCGGGCGGTGGTGCGCCAATGGACGTGGCGGCGATCATCGCCCGGTGTGTAGTCGCGCAGGGCGTGGAAGGCGATGTCGGAGCTGGACAGGTCCGAGGAGGGGGTGCCCTCGAGGTCGCGGAGGAAGCCGCTCGCGGCCTCGTCCAGGCGCGTGGTGCGGGGGTGGACGTACAGCTCCTGCGCCTGCGCCCAGGTGACCTGGCGGCGCATGAGGGAGAGCGGGTCATCGCGCACGGAGCGGACCGGCCCCACCACGAGCACGGCGCGGCGACGCGTCGGCACGGCGAACAGCTCCTCGTGCACGTCCTCGGGCTCCAGACGCGGGACCAGGAACTGCGCCGTCGCCGCTCCGACCTCGAGCTCGATGCGGGAGGGGAGGATCGGGCGGGTGGCCGGATTCGCGATCTCGACCCGGCCCACGGCCCGGGTCCCGACCACCACGCGGTGGCTCTGGAGGTCCAGGGTCACGCGGTAGTTCGCTTTGCCCAGCACGAACAGCGCCGCGATCAGGAGCGGCACGGTGAGGACGACCGCGATGATGTTCAGCTCGGTGATGTGCAGGCTGAGACCCACCGCCCAGCAGACCGCCGCGACGGCGAGCACGGCCCAGCCGATCGGCGAGACGACGTCGAGGACGGGATGGATCCGCTTGCTCCACAGGGCCGCGGCCCGCGCGCGCAGGCCCTCCTCCTTCGAGCTCGCGGGGCGTCGCTCCCCGGCGCTGGCGCCGGAACTTCCGTCGGCGCTGGCGGTTCCGGGCGTGCCGCTGGCAGGGGTGGCGGCGTCGGCCGGAGTCTGGCCGGCACGGGCCCGTCGGCGCAGCGGCGAACGGGCGCGCCGACGACGCCGACGCGCCTGGGCGCGCGCGGCCTTCGCGTCCGCGGTGTCTGCGGGCAGGGGGGTCTCGGGGCTCATGCAGACTGCTGTCGCGCCTGGGGCGGCGCCACCTCGCTGAGGATCCGGGTCATCACGCTCTGCGCGGTGGTGCCCGCGAACTCGGCCTCGGGGTCGAGGACGAAGCGGTGCAGCCAGACGGGCTCGACGAGGTGCTTGACGTCGTCGGGAATGACGTAGTGGCGGCCGTTGACGGCGGCCCACACCTTCACGGCGCGCATCAGCGCGAGGGCGCCGCGGATCGAGACGCCCACGCGCACCTCGGGCGCGAGGCGGGTCTCCTCCATGAGGCGCGAGACGTACTCGAGCACCGCCGGGTCCACGTGCACGGAGGCGGCGAGGGTCGTCATGTCGTTGACGGCCTGGAGGGAGATGCGCGGGGTGAGCTGCGTGGAGCGGTCCCGCAGCGCAGAGCCCTGCAGGATCTGGACGCTCGAGGCGTGGTCGGGGTAGCCGATCGACGTCTTCATGAGGAAGCGGTCCAGCTGCGCCTCGGGGAGGCGGTAGGTGCCGGCCTGCTCGATCGGGTTCTGGGTGGCGATGACGATGAACGGCGAGCCGACCTCGTGGGTGACGCCGTCGACGGTGACCCGCCCTTCCTCCATCACCTCGAGCATCGCCGACTGGGTCTTCGGCGAGGCGCGGTTGATCTCATCGGCGAGGACGACGTTCGCGAAGACCGGTCCCTTGTGGAACTCGAACGACTTCGTGTTCTGGTCGTAGATCGTCACGCCGGTGACGTCCGAGGGCAGGAGGTCCGGGGTGAACTGGATGGGCGAGCTGGTGCCCTGCACCGTCGCTGCGATCGCCCGGGCCTGGGATGTCTTGCCGGTGCCGGCCGCGTCCTCGAGCAGCATATGCCCGGGGGCGAGCAGCGCCGTGAGCACCAGGCGCACCACCTCGTTCTTGCCGGGCACGGCCTGGCCGACGCTCTGGACGAGCGTGTCGAAGGTGTCGGCGAACCAGCGTGCCTGGTCGGGGGTCATCGTCATGGAAGGGGATCTGCTTTCGTGAGGAAAAATCTTCTGTGGTGAAGGGGCGTATCGGTCAGATACGGACGTGATTCGAGTCGCCAGACTTGCTTGAGTCGCTCTTGACTCGGACGGTGATCCACATGTCTTCGTAGGGGTGCCCCCAGTAGGGGCTCCGACCGTCGGCTCGCAGTCTCCACTCGCCGCTGGAGTTGGTCGTGAGCGTTCCCCATTTGGGGGTGATTCCGTCACTCTCGACCGGGTACCAGCACCCACCGGAACCGGCAGTCGACTGGATGCAGTAGGTGTACTCCGTATTCGGCTCGAGGTTCGTCACCGTGAAGTCGATGAAGTAGCAATAACCCGACGTGCAGTTCTGCTCGTTCACAGCGCTTCCAGCGCGACCAGCGTTCACGATCTTCGGCGTCGGGGCGGGAACCCACTTCTGCGCCTTCTGCGACTTCTTCGCGGTCGAGCTGTACAGACCCTTCGCGTTCTTCACGCGCGCCTCGATGGTCCCGGTCTTCCCTGAGCCCATCTGGACCGTGCGCGTGAAGGAGGTCCCGGAGACGTTCTCCCACTTCCCGCCGTTGATGCGGACCTGAAGGGTCTTGCCACCGGCGCCACCGTCGCTGCCGGTCGCGGTCGCATTGAAGGTCACCGGGCACTTGCTCGACCCGGTGCACTTCGCCGCGCTGGTGGAGACCGTCGGCGCCGCCGGCTTCGTGTACGGCGTGATCGAATTCGATTCCTTCGAACGAGTGCTCACCCCGCCTTCATTGGCGAAGCCGTTGCGGGCCTCGACGGTGAAGCGGTAAGCGGTGCCGTTGGTGAGCCCGCTGATCGAGGTGCTCGTCGCAGGTGCCTCGACCACCTTCGACTGGCCGCCCCATCGCACGATGTACGAGGTGACGGGGGTGCCGTTGCCGTCAGCCGCCGACCAGGAGACGTTCGCGCGACCGTTCGGGCCATCACCGGTCCCCTCATCGGGCATGGAGGCAGTGACCGTCGCCGGGGCCGAGGGCTTCGCCCAGGGGACCACCGCGTTGGAGGTCTTCGACCCGTTCTCACCCGTGCCCACCGAGTTCACGCCCCGGTAGGTGAAAGTGTGCTTCTCCGCGGCATCGAGACCGCGGAAGGTCGTCGAGGTCTGCGAGGCGGGCACCTCCATCGTCGCGCCCGAGGAGGCGGTGACGATGTACTTCTGGATCGGCTCGCCGTTCGCCTCCGCCGTGGTCATCGCCGGCCAGGAGACGGTGATGCCGCCGCCCTTGGGGTCATCGACGCGCTTCGCGGTGGGCGTGCCGGCAGGAGCCAGGGGCTTCCCTGCCGGGTGCTCGGACGAGGACCAGTCGGAGAAGTCCGAGGGACGGTCCGCGAGATTCTCGGCCTGGACGCGGAAGCGGTAGTCCGTGCCGTTGGCGAGCCCGTCGAACACGGTCGAGAGCGTCCCAGCCTCGAGCTGCTGCGTGGAGAGCGCACCGGTGGCGGTGTTCTGCATCTGCACGGTGTACTTCTGGATCGGCGAGCCGCGGTTCTCCGGTGCCGACCAGGTGACGGTGAGCTGCTTGTCGCCGCGCTCCGCCGACGGCGGGGCCGGGCGGTCCGGGCGCACATCCGGGCGGGCGACGGCCGAGGCGGCCGAGGGCTCCGAGGTGCCCACATCGTTCTTGGCCGCGACCTGGAAGGTGTACTCGGTGTTGTTGCTCAGCCCGTCGATGGTGCACGTGGTGGAGGCGCACTCGGCGGATACCGCCGGCCCGGAGGCGCTCGTGACCTCGTAGCCCGTGATCGGGGCGCCGTTGTCCGCACCCGCGGAGAAGCTCAGCACGACGAAGCCGTCGCCGACCTCCCCGATGCGCGGGGCCGAAGGCGCCTCGGGCTTTCCGCGGACCGTCACCTGGATGGTGCCGGGCACCTCGCGGTCGGGGTCCTCGGTGTCGTCCTGCACGGTGTAGGTCGCGGTGAGGATGCCATGGAAGTCCTCGTCCGGCGTGATCACGACCTCGTTGCCGTCCAGCGAGATCTCACCGGTGCCGGAGGTGATCGTGGCGCCGGTGACGGTGCGCTTGCCGTCCTTGAACGGGTTCGAATCGTTGTTCAGGACGGGGACCGAGTCGGTCTTGCCGGCGTCGATCGAGACGGTGTCCACGCCGGTGGAGATGAGGGACGCCTTCGAGCCGCTGACGGTGGCCTTGACGGTCGTGGCGACGGGCGGGTTCGTGCCGTCCTCGACGGTGACGGGGATGTCGACGACGGTTCCCTTGGCGACTTTCGTGCCGGCCTCCACACGCAGGGTGGAGCCGTCGAGGGAGACGCCGAGCTCACTGCTGGTCGCCCCCTCGCCGAGGGCGAAGTGGAGCTCGTCCCTCTCAGGGTCCTCCGCCCCGGCGGCGAGGTCGAGCGCGGAGGGGGCGCCGCCCTGCTCCACGTCGAGCTCGGCGCCGCGGAAGGTGGGCGGGAGGTTCTCCTCCTCGGCCTCGACGATGACCGGGATCGCGAGGGTGCCGACCGCTGCGGTCGGGTCGCCGACCTCACCATCGGTGACCTCGACGGTGATGGTGTCCTCGCCGGAGAAGTCCGCGGCCGGGGTGTAGACGAGAGTCGTCGCGTCCTTCACCAGCTGCGCACCGTCATGGTGGAGCGCGGTGACCGTGTCCGGCTCGGTGACCTGAGCGGCCCCCGCGCCCGGGCGCACCCGGACGTTGTCGGGGCTGGAGAGGTCGATCTCGGCAGTGGAGCCTGCCTGGACCGTCACGGGCTCGCCCACCCAGACCGGGGACTGCTTCGCGGTGCCCGGCACCCACACGTACCCCGCAGAGTCCAGGCCGTCCGGGTCAGTGATGACATAGCGGATCCGCTGCTGCTCCTCCTGCGGGGTGACCCGCACGGTGGCGCCGTCCTCGAGGATCTGCGCTCCCTCAGGGGCGTCAGGCAGCTCGACGGTGAGCGCGTGGATGCTGCCGTCGGGGTCGGAGTCGTTCTTCAGCACATCCACGTCGATGGTGGGCTGCTCGGGGTCGAGCACCTCCTCGACCGGCACGAAGTCGTCGCGGGCGACGGGAGCGCGCAGCGGTGCGTTCTCCGAGACCTTGATGATCGCGGTCGCGGGGCTGGTGAGCTGCCCGTCGGAGGCGGCGTAGACGACGGAGTGGGTGCCCGGCTCTGAGGGGGTGACCACGGTGAGATAGCCGTCGTCCTGGCCCTCCGCCGGCGGGATCTCCTCGATCTCGGTGAGCGCCTCGACGTCCTCGCGCGAGACGGACAGCGGCGCCCCCTCGGGGTCAGTGTCGTTCTCGAGGACGGGGATCTGGACCTCGCGGTCGGGACGGACCTCGATCGTGTCGTCCACCGCGTAGGGCGGCTGGTTCGCTTCATTCGGCGCGGCGATGCCGACGAGCACCTCGGCGGTGCCGATCGCGCCGTTGCGGTCCATCACCTGGTAGCGGAAGCGGTCGGTGCCGATCGCGCCGTCATGGGGCTGGTACTCGATCCAGCCGCCGTCGGCCTTGGTCACTTCGCCCAGCTGCGGCATGGGGCTGGTGATGCCGGTGAGCATGACGGAGTCGCCGTCGGGGTCGAGCCCGCTGGTCGGCACGGGGATCCGCACCATGGTCCCGGCGACGGTGCGGGCGGTGAGGTTCTCCGGCTTCGGCGGCTCGTTCCCGGCGTCGCGGGGCACGATCGTGATGCGCACGGCGGCGGAGCCGGTGCGGCCGGTCTCGTCCACGACCTGGTACTGGACGACGGCCTCGCCCTCCGCGTCATCGTTCGCGTGGAAGCGGACGGAGTCCCCGTGCGGCTCGGTGTGGCCCTTGTCGTCGGCGCGCGAGGAGTCGAGCTCCTCGCCGAGGTGCATCTTCGAGTCCGTGGGCGAGTGATCGTTGCTGAGCACGTCGATGTCGACGATGTCGCCGGCGCGCACGACGGCCCGGTCCGGCACCGCCTCCGGGTTCGCGAACTGGGTGTCGGTCGCGACGACCATCGCGCGGATGGTGCCGGTCGCGGTGCCGGCCGAGTTCGCGACCGTGTAGGTCAGCGGGACGGGCTCGGTGCCGATGGTCGCGCCGGGCTCCGCCTCGATGCGCACGAGGTGGTGGTCGACGACGGTGGCCTTCAGCCCGGAGCCCTCCGGGACCTCCACCGAGTTCACGACGAGCACTCCGCCGGTGGGGTCCACGTCGTTCTCGAGCGGGTCGACGAGAGTGTCGGTGCCGGTCGTGACCGTGCCCATGTCATCCACGGCCACGGGGGCGAGGTCCTCCTCCTCGGGAGCGACCACGTCGATGCGGATCAGGCCGAGCGAGGCGGTGCTCGCCCCGCTCGCGGCGACCGAGTACTCGAGATAGTGGGTGCCCGGCTCAGCGGCGGTGACCTTCACGGTCCCGGCCTCGAGGACGGGCTCGACCTCGAGCCCTTCGGAGGCGCCGACGCTGATCAGCTCGAGCTCGCCGCCGTTGGGGTTCAGATCGTTCTCGAGCGGCTTGAGGGTGGCGCTGCGGCCCGCGACAATGCTCGCGTGATCGGCGGTGGTGATCGGGGCGAGGTCGTTCTGGTTGACCGACTCGATCTGGAGGATGCCCGTCTGCTGCGCACCGTGCTCATCGCGGAAGGTCAGCTCCACCTCCTTCGTACCGGGCGAGAGGCCCGCATCGTTGAAGGTGACCAGCCCGTCGGGTCGGAAGGTGACGAGATCCTGCGGCGGGACAGTGGCATTGGCGAGGTAGAAGGCGTCGCCATCCGGATCCTGCCAGTACGGGAGGATGTTGACGCTGACCTCGTGGCCGGAGCGGACCTTGACCTTCGTGATCATCTCGTCGGTGGCCTCGGGCGGGCTGTTCTCGCCCTCGCCGCGCACCTCGAGCGTGACGGTGGCGGTGTCCGTGCCGCCGCGGCCGTCATCGGCCTTGTAGGTGAAGCTCGAGGTGCCGCTCGCGTCCTCGTCGACGTGGATCTGCAGCTGGGTACCACCGCGGATCGGGGTGACCATGCCGATGGAGGGCTGCTTGCCATCCACCGAGACGGTGAGCACATCGCCGTCCGGATCGGAGTCGTTGCGGGTCACAGGGAGAACGACGTTGTGGCCGGGGCGGACTCCGAAGGTGTCGTCCTTCGCCGTCGGCGCGCGGTTCTCCTCGCTGCGCTCCGTCGCCGTGTTCTGGATCGTGGTGGTGAGGGTCTCCTTCTTCTCCTCCTTCGTCGACTCGGTCTGGATCTCCTGCTCGATGACCCAGTCGTCCACAAGCTCCATGTTGTTCGTGATCTCCCAGGAGAGCCCGAACTTCTGGTCGTTCAGGACAACGAGATCGCGGTTCTGGCGCAGGGTGAGCTCTCCTCCGTTGTGCGCCTCGGGGATCACGTCGGCGACGGGCTCCTGCCCCTCGCACGCGCGCACGAAAACGTTGGAGCCGCCCCAGGCACCGTAGGCGCAGCCGCCGGCCTGGGCGGGGCGAGCGATCTCGGTGCTCTGCCCCTTCGCGGAGATCTCCTGCGGGTCACCGCCGCCGAAGGGGATGACGAACAGGCGGTCCTCGGTGGCGAGGACGAAGGTGTCCGCGGCGGGGCCGGACTGCTGGAGCTGGGCCGCGTCGAGCGAGGCGACGCCGTAGGCTCCGAGGTCCAGCGGCTTCGCGTCACGGCCGACACGCAGCAGGCGGTTCTCACGGTCCAGGATGACGGGGCGATCGCCGACGGCGGTCAGCTGCACCTTCTCCGCACCGCTGCTGAGGTCGGTGACCTCGACGGGATCCTTCGCAGTGGTGTCGCGGGTGTCCTGGGAGCGCGGGAACTCCAGCAGGCTCGAGCCGTCGAGCACGAACACGGTCCCGTCGGCGCCGACGGCCACGGGCGGGACGCCGTCATGCGAGGTCTCCAGGACGGGCTTGACGTCGCCGGGGCTGAAAGCGCCGGCCTGCTCCGGGGAGAGGATCCAGACCTGGCCCGCGGGCGAGGCGATCGCGACGCGGTCCCCGCCGAGGGCCACCTCGGAGCGGTCAGGCAGCTCGACGAGGGCGTTGCGGGTGATGGAGGCGGTGTTGATCACCGTCATGCCGCGGGGGCCGGTCTCGATGACGGTGTAGCCGGACTGGAGGATGTCGAGGTCCTGGCCGGAGGAGGAGAGGCGTGCGTCGAGCTCCCCCGCATCGACGTTCAGCCGGCCCAGGAGGCCGTCATTCTCGTTGGTGACCCACACACCGCCGTCGGAGACGTCGACGTCCGTCGACCGCAAGCCCGGGTACTTCAGCGCGAACCCTGTCAGCACGAGCGCGGCGATCGCGATAAGGGCTGTCGAGACGACGGTGACCCTCTTGGTGCGAGGCGGTCTCGAGCCCGCAGTGTCCGTCATGGACGTCTCCCCCTGTGCACGGTCAGAACCTGGTCGTACGCGCAGTGGACCCCCGTCGTCTCGTGCGGGGAGCATGTCCCCGCGGCCGCCCCGTCGGCGCGCGCACCGTGTCCAGACTACTCACAGCCGCACCCGAGCACCACGCGGTACGTGTCACTGTGCATGTGTCCGGGATATGTCACGCCGTAGCGACGCTAGGGAGTCAGCGCTTCCGTTCCACGAGAGTGCGAGTGAAGGAGGTCAGCGCCTCCCGAACAGCGCCCTCGGGCAGCTCGTCGAGGATCGCGACCGCCTCATCAGCGGTGCGCAGCGCGAGCTCGCGGGTCTCCTCGAGCGCGGGGTCCTTGCGCAGCAGGTACACGAGCTCGTCGAGGGCTGCATCGGAGCTGAGATCGCCGTCGAGCCGGGCGAGGATCGCGAGGCTCGCAGGGTCCTGCTGCTCTTCTGCACGCCGACGCACCAGCAGGGTGGGCATCGTCGCGACTCCTTCGCGCAGATCGATGCCAGGGGTCTTGCCGCTCGTCGCGGCATCGCTCTCGAGATCCAGCACGTCATCGGCGAGCTGGAAGGCGACGCCCACCTTCTCGCCGTAGCGGCGCATCACATCCGCCGTCCCCTCCGGAGCGCCGGAGAGAGAGGCGCCGAGTTGACCGGCCAGCGCGAGCAGCGAGGCGGTCTTGTCCGCGAGGACGGAGATGTAGTGGTCGAAGGGGTCATCCCCCGGCTTCGGGCCGACGGTCTCATGCAGCTGTCCGAGGCAGAGCCGTTCGAAGGTCTCGGAGTGGGCGAGGACAGCGTCCGTACCGATGCGGGCGCTGAGGGCGCTCGCTCGAGCGAAGAGGAAGTCGCCGGTGAGGATCGCGACGTTGTTCCCCCACAGGGCGTGCGCACTGTCGGTGCCGCGACGCGTGGGCGCCGAATCCATGACGTCATCGTGGTACAGGCTCGCCAGGTGGGTGAGCTCGACGAGTGCGGCCGCGTCCTGCACGCCCTGGGCATCGATATCGCCGAGAGCTGCGGCGAGGAGCACGAGCATGGGGCGCACGCGCTTGCCGCCGGCGTCCATGAGGTGGCGGCTGGTCCACCGCACCATGTCATCGGACGTGGCGACCGAGGCGCGCAGCGCGTCCTCGATGAGGGCAAGGCGCTCCACGAGGAGGTCCGCGAGCTCGTCATCGATCTCGGGGACACCCGGCAGGGTGGACGGCATGGCTCTCCTGGGACTCAGCACGGCGCGCGGTGCGCCCGTGGGGCGGACAAGCGGATGGGGCGGGCGTGGCCCTCCCCCGGGTCCTCGCTGGCGTGCGCCGGCGGCCGGATCCGAGGTCCGAGTCTACCGGGGCGCCGGGGCCCAGGACGGGACGGACAGCCCGGAGGTGAGCTGGACGACCCCGCTCGAAGCGTCCCAGAGCGGAGGGCGGGCACTCACGCTGGCGGAGATGGCCTGCACCGAGGAACGCTCGAGAGGCGATGCCCTGTTTTCGAGCATGAAAAAGGGAGTGGAGGAGGCGAACACCCATAAGGGGCTCAAGCACTCCTCCACTCCCAGTGAAGATGTCCGGCGGCGACCTACTCTCCCACACCCTCCCGAGTGCAGTACCATCGGCGCAAT
>Ga0079224_100001267_pt1 | contig 28562 bp, 23 predicted proteins | sample Stecom2015_FD_80414 | JGI IMG/M metagenome (GOLD analysis project Ga0079224, IMG submission 80414) | Agricultural soil microbial communities from Utah to study Nitrogen management - Steer compost 2015 | ecosystem: Environmental > Terrestrial > Soil > Agricultural land | place: USA: Utah... | reverse complement strand
GCGGAGCCCCATCAGCCGCAGAGGTCACCCTACCGCTGATTCTCCTGTCTTGGGCATATGCCGATCCAACCAGCAGTATTCCCAGCATAAAGAAACATAGTAATTTTTGTTTCATGTGTGTGAATTTTGATTTTAAAAGTAATTGATTAATTGCATATAAGTAAAACGGTAGGATGGTCGACACTCCCCTGCGGAGGCCGGAGGCGCTCAGACGATTACATAATATTTTCCTCGTATTGAAGAATAACAAAAACACGCATTGGCCACGCCGCTATCTAACCGCTATCTAATCCACTGATTCAAACATGTAGTTGAGAAAACATCGAATCAGATCCAATCGCAGGTAATAGCCCCTCATCCTCACTCAATTACCGGCTTATCCTCGACCTCTTTTTGCCAGTGTCCAAAATTACAACTAAAGACTAACTTTGCAAATATTTCCCGCAAAAAGCGGGTTTACCGCAAGCCCCCCAAAACTTCCGCTGTAAATCAAAGAACGCTTCGGTCTTCCACGCGGTTCGATCGACTTTACTTTATACGAGAAACCGCGTCGCCTTCATTTGGCCGGTGGGGATGCCCCACTTTCGATGTGTTTTTGCTCGGGTATTAATTAATAAGCGTGGTTAGCGGCACCTTGGCTTGACGCCCCGTCCACACACGGCTTTTTTTGGACCGAAGGTGGAATCAACGCAAGCACCCTGCTCGTCATTATTTAGTTAGTTCGTTAACGCAAAAATAAAAATTAATCCCACAACCACAAGCATTTGCAACTTTTTTCTTCTGCCGCCAAATGCCCCAAAGAATCAGCAAACGTCTCGTTTTTATATCCGCGTCTGAGAAAAAAAGGCCGAGAATCCGCTCCGATGCTCAAAAACAGGCTCGGCCCCATCCGTAACCAAGATTTGCTACCGCGTCCTTAGCCAGTTTCCTAGATATCGACCATATCCAACATCTCCCATTCCCGCCTGTACCCTTATGGCCGACACGGACCTTCTGCGGGCTCCTTAAGGGTACATGCGCCCATCCGCGGGGTAGCTTATCCTTATTAAGGAGTAGGGACGGTGACCTTAGGGGCAGGCAGGCGTATCCGTGGCCGTGGTAATCCCATCGTGGCAGTCGGTCATTTTCACATCCGAAATCGGCGAAGAGAAGCCGTGGCGATAATAAAGAGTCCGTTGGTACGCTCCTCCGCCTTCCAAATGGTCTTCTACCCGATCAACGCCTCCGCAAATGCCAAGCACAGCCGAATGCCTGATTTGTGGCACCATGCCGCCTTTTGGCCGTCGACCGCGGACATATACCCGTTTTCACCTCATCCCCCCCTACCCGCCAACGGAGCTTGTGAAGGCCATTCGGTGTCCTGCGACCCTTTTTAAGCCTTGTGATATATTCGCGGACTATATACTATAAGGAGGCATGCTGGATGCGAAAGCGCAAGCCGATATATCGGGGCCCAAAAAGCGTCAGATTACTTTATTTTATCCCGTCATTTACGCTAAATTAGCCGATGGTAACACACGGCACATGAAAACAAAGGTTCTCTTTTTTATCGCGCTGGGCAGCTTGCTAACGGTTACGGCACTCTACAACCGCCACGAGGTGTCGTTCTGGTTTTTCGGCATGCACTCCGTATCGCTTCCTTGGCTTTTGGGCGGGGCATTGGCCTTCGGTTTGGTGGGGGGCGTCGCCATTTCCCGATCGGGGAAAGCAAAGCGCCAAGCCCCGGCGCAAGACGGAGACGCACCGGCCCCCAGGCAGGAAGCCCGCGGCGGCCTGGACGAAGCCGACCGCGACTACATCAGCTGATCAGTGTTCGGGCGTTGTGACGATTCGCGGATGATCAGCTCGGATGGCAGCGACACCTGTTTCACCTCCTTGCCCCCCTTGCCGTCCAATTGGTTTAGCAGAATATGAATGAGTTCGGCCGCCAAGGCTTCGATGGGTTGCGCTACGGCAGTGATGCTCGGGCTAAACAGTTTGAACAGCGTGTGGTCATCGAACGAGACCATCGCCGGAATGGGCATGCCTATGGTCTTGCACGCGTTAAGCCCGTGTATGGCTAGGTAGTTGGTCGCAAAGAATATCGCATCCGGCTGTTGGTCCTCCATGAACGTCCGGTAGTCGTCGATCATCGCCTCCTCGCCGGCATTGAGATTTACTTTCTTGACATAGGGCTGGAGTTTATAGCGGTCGATGGCCCGCATGTAGCCTTCCATGCGGTCGCGCATCTGCGTCTGGGAGGAATACAGCGTGATCATCGCAATACGCTTGAACCCTTGGTCCGCTAAGTGGGCCGTAGCATCATAACCTCCCCTTACGTTATCCGAAACGACGTAATTGGTCGCTACGTCCGGCAGATACCGGTCAAACAAGACCAGCGGGAACTGGTTGGCTAAAAGCGACTGGATGGCGTCTTCCACCCCTTCCACGGGCGTAATGATATATCCGTCTACATGGCGGTCACGAAACATCTGGATCAGCTCACGCGTTTTGTCGGGCTTGTTTTCGGTACTGCAATAAATAATCCGGTACCCCTTTTCGTAGGCCTTGGCCTCAATGTGGCGGGCAATGTTCGCGAAGAAGGCGTTGGAAATGTCCTCGACCATCAAACCGATGATCTTGGTTTTGCCCGTACGCAGGCTTTTGGCTAATTCGTTAGGCTTATAGCCTACCTTTTCCACGTAATCCAATACGCGCTTGGTGAGCGCGTCGCTAATTCGCTTTTCCTTCGCTTTGCCATTGAGAATAAAGGACACCGTTGTAACGGATACGCCTAATTCTTTAGCAATGTCGCTAATCAGTATTTTCTTCTTCATTCGGTTTATTTTCGTCCGCACGCTCGCCCATCCTATACGTCGAACCTAAGGGCTGCGGCTAAAAATAGACGGAATTTAGCAGCAAACCAAATATACTTTAGCATTTAGCTATCCGCTGCACTCGATCCGTTGCCGACCTCGTCCGGCACCGCCGACTGATTTTTTCCTAAACGTGAACAATGCACAAAATAAAAAGTAGTTTTACATCAGGAAACTCAACATCAATGACATATGGTACGAGCAACGCAAATGGCTTTTTGCCTGTCCGGTATTTTCTTTTTTGTCGGTCTTCTTTCCTCCCGGGCGCAGGAGCGTCTGGTGGGGTTTGTTGACCCGTTCATTGGGACGGGGGCACATGGCCACACGTTTCCGGGCGCCACGGTTCCGTTCGGCATGGTGCAGCTTAGCCCCGACAATGGACGATCGGGCTGGGACTGGTGTAGCGGGTACCATTATAGCGACAGCCTCATCGCGGGATTCAGCCACATGCACCTTAGCGGCACGGGGATCGGCGACTGGCTGGACATCTCCGTCATGCCGCTGGCACAGCCGCTGGATGAGAAGGGCGAGCCGCACCGGGCGCGCTTCAGCCACGACAACGAGGCGGCCATGCCGGGCTATTACCATGTGACCCTAGACAACGGCATCGAGGCAGAGCTCACCACGACCGCGCGCGTCGGATTCCATCGGTACACATTTCCTCCCGGCAGCAAGCCCACGCTCCGTTTCGACCTGCAGTTCCACACCAACTGGGATTCGCCCACCGAAACACACATTTCCGTACTTAACGACAGCACCATTGTCGGATACCGCTATTCCACGGGGTGGGCCAAGGTGCAACGCGTTTACTTTGCAGCCCAAGCGTCGCGGGCCTTCAAAGGGGTAATCCTCAGCGATGGCGAAACGACATCGGACATGATCGATATGGTGACCACTTACGACCCAGGCCGAGGAGCGAGTGCGCAACTCGTATTTGAAGACCTCGCGGCGGACGAACAATTGGGCTTGCGCGTAGCGCTTTCCATGACGGGCGTGGAACAGGCAGCCGCGGCGCTGGAACAATCCAACGGCCCCAGCTTCGACGAAGTGCGCGAACAGGCCACCGAGCTGTGGGAGCAGGAACTGCAAAAGGTTACGATCAAGACCGACGACGAGCGGCTCAAGCGCATCTTCTATTCGGCCCTGTACCACACGGCAATTGCGCCCAATTTGTTTTCGGATCAAGATGGGACGTACAAGAACCACCAGGGCGACATCCTGCGGAGCCCCGCCGGCACCCAACGCTATACGGTATTTTCGCTTTGGGACACTTTCCGGGCGCTTAAGCCGCTCTACACCATCACCCAGGAAAAACGCTATACCGACATCCTGAACAGCATGCTGGCTTTCTATGACGAAAACGGCCTGCTGCCGGTGTGGGACCTCAGCACCTGGGAAACCAACACCATGACGGGATACCACGCCATCCCCGTGCTCGCAGACGCTATCCTAAAGGACTGGCCGGGGCTGGACGCCGAACGTGCATACCAAGCCATGCTGCGCAGCGCCCACCAAGACATCCGTGGCGTGCCCGCCTATATCGAGTACGGGTACCTGCCCCAAGACAAAGCGGGCGGTAGCGTCACCATCACCCTAGAGTACGCCTTTGATGACTACTGTATCGCCCAAGTGGCCAAAAAACTCGGAAAAAAGGCCGATTACGAAACGTTTATGCGCCGAGCTGCGGGATATAAACATCTCTTTGACCCCGAAACGGGCTTCATGCGTGCAAAAAATGCGGATGGTTCGTTCGTCGAGCCCTTTGATCCGTTTTGGTCGGAACACGACTTTGACAGAAGCCAATACATCGAAGGCAACGCTTGGCAGCACTCCTTTTTTGTCCCGCACGACGTACGTGGGCTGGCTGCGCTCTTTCCCCAAGAAGACGGACTGAGCAAGAAGCTGGACGAGCTCTTCGCCGCCAGTTCGCACACGACGGGCGACCAAGTATCACCGGATATCAGTGGGTTCATCGGCCAGTATGCGCACGGCAACGAGCCCAGCCACCAAATTGCCTACATGTATACGCACATCGGCGAAGCCTGGAAAACACAAGAGAAAGTGCGGGCTATCGTCGACTCCATGTACCACGACCGGCCCGATGGCTATGCGGGCAACGAGGACGTGGGCCAAATGAGTGCCTGGGCCGTTTGGTCCATTGCGGGCTTATACCCGGTGAGCCCTGTGGGCGGCGAGTACGTGTTTGGCAGCCCCATGGTCGATGAAGTCACATTTGACATGGCGTTCGGGAGGCCCTTTACGATCAAGGCGCTCAACAACGGCGGAAAAAATGCCTATATCCAATCCGCGACGCTAAACGGGACACCGTATCACAACACCTACATTACGCATGCGGACATGCAGGCGGGCGGGGAACTGGTATTTACCATGGGTTCTAAACCCAACAAGCATTTCGGCCAAAAGCCGGAGACCTGGCCGCGATCGATGATAGACGACACCTTGTAGGCGACCCCTAAAAGCGGATAAAGTCCTCTATTTGCTCGTTGGTGAAGCGAAGGGTATCCTCGCGGAAAATATTTCCGTGTTCGTCAAGCTCTTGGCGGATATTGGGGATGTGGATGCGGAGGGGCAGCACATGCAGCCGAAGGTAGTGGCAAACGCCGGTAAAATGGTCTACGCCTCGGATGTTGCCGTACTTGCCGGTGGAGTGGCCGACCAGTGCCGCCTTCTTTTCGAAAAAAGTGCCCGGAAAGTGGCAGGCGTCCATAAACGTCTTCAGGATGCCGGGAAAACTACCGTTGTATTCGGGGATGACGAAGATGAATTTTTCAGTGCGATCCACCCGCGCCTGGAAGGGCTCAAATGCCTCGCTCGGCGTGCGATACATATCTGCCCGCACAAAGTCGTCAGGCAATTCGGACAGGGACAACACATCGGCGTCAACGCCTCTGGCCCACAGCTGTCGCTGATAATATTCGGCCAGCTTAAGGGAGCTGCTATTGGGTCGGTTTGTTCCGGCAATAATCGTAATCATGTCGTCGAGTTTATCAAAATAGGACGTCGCAAAAAGCGGGCTGCGCTAACCATCATCCCACTTAAATTTGCTATCTTAGCGCCTTGTATCGATCTCGTGTGGAAACGTGCGAAAATAGGCATTTATCCCTGTTTTTTAAAAGGAGCGATACGATCTCCGCCTTTGGCAGGGCGATTTACAGGAGATTATAACAGACAAATGACATGCCGGCGGCGGGCGGCGGGCGAGAGCCGGGCTGCTCGGCGGATGATTTTCAGGATAGCGAATGGGTAAGATAATAGCAATAGCCAACCAAAAAGGAGGTGTCGGCAAAACGACATCCTCCATTAACCTCGCGGCCAGCCTAGCCGTATTGGAACACCGTACTTTGCTGGTCGACGCGGACCCGCAGGCCAACTCCACGTCCGGAATCGGCTTTGACCCGCGGACCATCAAATCGAGCATCTACGAATGCCTGATCAACGGCCTCGATGCCCGCGATGCCATACAGCAAACCGAAACTCCCAACCTGGACCTGCTGCCTGCGCACATCGATCTCGTCGGTGCGGAAATCGAAATGATCAACCTGCATGAGCGCGAGTTTAAGATGCGCAAGGTGCTGGATCAGGTCAGGGACGAATACGATTTCATCATCATCGACTGTTCTCCCTCGCTGGGGCTCATCACGATCAACGCGCTGTCGGCCGCTAACTCGGTGATTATCCCCGTGCAGTGCGAGTACTTCGCGCTGGAGGGGCTGGGCAAATTGCTTAATACGATTAAAATCGTACAAAACCGTCTAAACACCGAATTGGAAATCGAGGGAATCCTGCTGACCATGTACGATGTGCGGTTACGCCTGTCAAACCAAGTAGTGGACGAGGTACGCTCCCATTTCGACGACTTGGTGTTTGACACCATCATCCAGCGCAACACCCGCCTCAGCGAGGCCCCGAGCTTTGGAATTTCGGTCATCATGCACGACGCCAATTGCAAGGGGGCCATCAACTACCTGAACCTGGCGCGTGAAGTGTTGCAAAAGAATGGTTTCTTAGATGTGGAAGCGGAAAAGATAAGTGTTTAACGATATGGCTGCACAACAACGAAAAATCGGATTGGGCAAAGGGCTGGGCGCCCTGTTGAACGATTCCGAAGAAGTAAAGAAAGATACCCCGGGAAACCCCATTGGCGACTCGCCGGCGCGGCAAGCATGGACAGGCGGCGTGGGCACCATTCCCATTTCGAAAATCAAGACCAACCCCTACCAGCCGCGCACGGACTTCGACGAAGAAGCCTTGAAAGAGCTTTCCGAATCCATCGCGCTACAGGGCTTGATACAACCCATTACGGTAAGGAATAACGACGACGGCACCTATCAACTCATCAGTGGCGAACGACGCTTTCGGGCTTCCAAAATGGCGGGCCTCACGGAAATCCCCGCTTACGTACGTACCGCCAACGACCAACAAATGCTGGAGATGGCCTTGATCGAAAACATCCAGCGCGAAAACCTGAACGCCATTGAGGTGGCCTTGAGTTTTCAGCGGATGATCGATGAGTGCGGACTGAAGCAAGAGCAATTGGGGGAGCGCGTAAGCAAAAACCGTACGACGGTGACGAATTATCTCCGCCTGCTGAAACTACCTCCCGTCATCCAGGCGGCCCTACGAGACGGGCAGCTCAGCATGGGCCACGCCCGCGCCATCGTCGGGCTCAACGAAGTGGACAAGCAGCTGTACGTATTTCGCGAAATCGTCAAGAAGGGCTTGTCCGTAAGGAAGACGGAGGAACTGACCAAAGCCCTGCAAAACGAGGGTCTGCGCAAGACCGCCGCAAAACGGCCTTCGGATGCGCTGTCGTTCCAATACCAAAAGATCGAGGACGATCTCGCTTCGCGTTTTTCGTCGCGTGTCAAGCTCAAAGTCTCCGCAAAAAAAGGTACGGGCGCCATCGAAATCCCTTTCCAGTCCGAGGAGGATCTCAGTCGGATTCTGGAATTACTCGACTGGTAATGAGCAAACTCGTTACTGCCACGCTATTACTGCTGGGCCTATATGGCCTTCAGGCCCACGCACAGAACCGTGACGTGCCACCCGACACCGTAGTCGTGGCTGACAGCCTGACGGCGCGGCAAGACACCACGCAGGAGGAGACGCGGCGCCAGCGTCGCGCACGGCAACGCCAGGAGCGCCAGGCCGAGGAGGAAACCATCTTTAAAGACTCAGCCCGCCTGGCCATCGAAGCACAAACCCGCAGGGCTTGGACCCGGTCTGCAATCGTGCCAGGCTGGGGCCAATATACCAACGGTGGCCTATGGTGGATTAAGGTGCCGGTTATCTACGGCGGCTACGTGACGGCGGGTCTAGTGTTTGAGTTCAACCACCGCTACTACAGGGAAATCCTCAGTGAGGTGCAGTTCCGGATAAATAATAACGATGCCTTTCGAAATCCGCTATACCAGAACTACAACACCCAAAGCCTCATCAATGCCAAGGATTACTACCGGCGAAATCGCGACTTGACGGTACTGGTCACCATCGGGTGGCACGCGCTGAACGCCATCGAAGCCTATGTGGATTCCATGCTTAAAAACCGATGGAGCATCAGCGAAGACCTTTCGTTCGACGTGTCGCCCACCCTGCTCCCTAGCCATCCCCAGGCCTTTGCGTACAGCCCGTATAGGCCGGGCTTCAAAGTGACCTTCACCATCCATTAGAGGCGGCCTCCTTTGCGTGCCCCGTCCCCAGCCATGATAATCAGGCCATGTACCTATCCCGCACAGAAAAACTGATTTCAGTTTCCACATTTTATACTATGTTTGTATGTCGGCAGGCTACACGCCCGTTCCGTCATTATCAAGAACAAAAATCGACAACCCTAACGTCATGTAGATCATACTACTAGGCTACGGCAAAATGGGCCGGCTCATAGAGAAGTTTGCCCTGCAGCGCGGCCACGAAATCCACTTGGTAGTGGACGAGCACAATCGACCCTCGCTTTCCGCCCAGGATGTGGAGCATGCGGACGTGGCGATCGACTTTAGCACGCCCGACGCAGCATTCGACAACATCAATTTTTGTTTTGACGCAGGCCTGCCACTGGTTGTAGGCACGACAGGCTGGTATGAACATCTCGACCACATCAGGGAGAAGTACGAAAACAGTAACAATGCGATGCTATACGGGTCTAACTTTAGCATTGGGGTCAATGTACTGTTCCACGTGAACAGGCTGTTGGCCAAAGCCATGGCCCCGTACAAGCAGTATGAGGTTCAGGTAGAGGAAATCCACCATACGCACAAGCTCGATGCGCCAAGCGGCACGGCCATTACCATTGCCGAAGGGATTATCGACGAACTGGGGACAAAAACGTCGTGGATTAACAACTTGATAGGCGAGGGTGAAGAATCCATTCCCAAACCCGAGGAGCTCCTTATCGAGAGCCATCGGATAGACGAAGTACCCGGTACGCACACCGTGCTATACAGCTCGGAGGTGGACCAGATCGAATTAAAACACACGGCGCATAGCCGCGCCGGATTTGCGCTGGGCGCCATCATGGCAGCCGAGTGGCTACAAGGCAAAACCGGGTTTTACCAAGTAACGGATATTTTTGATTTTGAATAACCCGCAGCTTTGTAGGATAAATTTTAACTTTGCGCGCATCTACCGCGTACGCTCCGGACATGTCGGTCACTTGGCCTAGCCCGGACAGAAACGACTTCAACAGATGGGATATATAATTTTTGCCCTTTTACTCGCGGCCGTACACGTCGGCCTCTGGAAATTATTCGTGAAGGCTGGGCGGCCAGGATGGGAAAGCCTCGTCCCAATATATCGCGAGTTTGTGATTGCCAAGCTGGTAGGCCGGCCCCAATGGTGGATCGCACTACTGCTCGTGCCTTTGGTCAACATATTTGTGTTTTTCGGGCTGTACCTCGACTTCGTAAAGAGTTTCGGCAAGCGTCGCTTCTGGGAATACGCCGCCACCATCCTCGCGCCTTTTCTTATCCTGCCCATTTGGGGCAACGACCCGAGCGTCGTATACCTGGGGCAATCGGCATCACCCGAGTTCAGGCAAAAGTATCCGTACAGAAAGTCGGTTGCGCGGGAGTGGGCTGACGCCATCGTATTCGCGGTAGTGGCCGCTACGCTGATTCGGGGATTCCTGATCGAGGCCTACGTCATTCCCTCGGGCTCTATGGAAAAGAGCCTCCTGGTAGGCGATTTTCTGTTCGTGAGCAAGGTCAACTACGGGCCGCGGGTGCCGATGACACCTGTTGCATTTCCGTTTGCACACCATTCCATGCCCATAACCGGAACGAAAGCATACTGGGAAGGGATCAAGGTGGGCTATAAGCGGCTTCCCGGATTCCAAGAGATCAAGCGCGACGACGTGGTGGTATTCAACTACCCTATGGAAGCGGATGAACCGTACAATCGTCCGGTGGACAAGCGCGAGAATTATATCAAGCGCGCTATCGGCATTCCGGGCGATACGCTCGTCATTCGCGATGCTCAAGTCATCGTCAATGGCAGCCCCGGGGTCAATCCTCCTCGCATGCAAATGGATTACTTCGTGTACACGGACGGCACGGCCCTGAATCCGCAACGCCTGCACGATATGCGCATCGAATGGGGCTCGTTTCCGGGAGCGCCGTATTACCACCTCTTTATGACCGAAGAGCAGCTTAAGGAAGTCGAAAGCTGGCCTATCGTCACCAAGGTGGAGCCGCGGGTATTTACGGCGGATACGCCAGATCCCTCCACTTTCCCGAAGAGCGGCCTACACCCCTGGAACATCGACAATATGGGTCCCGTCATTGTACCCAAAAAAGGCTGGACGGTTAGCTTGGATAGCTTGACGTTCCCGATATACGAGCGCGCCATCAGCATATACGAGGGCAATGAAGTGGAGCAGCGTACGGATGGCTACTACATTAATGGATCCAAAGCCGATACGTATACCTTTGTGATGGATTACTACTGGATGATGGGCGATAACCGACACAACTCGCTCGATTCCCGCGAATGGGGCTTCGTGCCCGAAGACCACATCGTGGGCAAGGCCCTATTTGTGTGGCTCAGCTGGGACAAAGACGGATCCTTCCTCAGCAAAATCCGTTGGAATCGGATATTTATGGGGATTAAATAAAGGCAATTCGGCGATGTAGGCGTGCCGCGCCTCGCTCACGTCGCATTACTTGGTTTCTCCAACGATGGCCGGCACCCAACTTAACGTTAACGCGTTCGTATGCACGGCTCGACCTACTTTAGCAAAGCGCGGTATTGCGCAATCGTCTGCTCCAGTCCCATATAAAGGGCATCTGAAATCAGGGCATGGCCAATGCTTACCTCCAGCAAATTAGGGATGTGCCGATTAAAGTAGGCGAGATTCTGCAAGTCCAGATCATGGCCGGCATTAAGCCCCAGTCCGACTTCAGCAGCCTTGAGCGCCGCGGCAAAATAGGGTGCCACGGCCCGCTCCGGATCCTTGGGATAGCCGAGGGCGTAAGCCTCCGTATACAGCTCGATCCGGTCCGTACCGGTCTTGGCCGCAGCCGCGACCATAACAGGATCCGGATCCACAAAAATGGAAACGCGAATACCCGCCGATTTGAATACGGCACACATCTCCTGCAGATAGGCTTGGTGCTTGATGGTGTCCCAACCGTGATTGGAGGTAATCTGTCCGGGTTCGTCCGGGACAAGCGTCACCTGGGCCGGCCGCGTATCCAGCACCAAATTAACGAATTTGTCTTCCCGGCAGTTGCCCTCGATATTGAGTTCGGTTTTTATCGACGCCTTCAGATCATAAACATCCTGGTAGCGGATATGCCGCTCATCAGGCCTGGGATGCACCGTTATTCCTTGCGCGCCGAAGCGCTCGCAGGCCAGCGCGGCTTGCAATACGTTGGGGTTGTCCCCTCCCCGCGAGTTTCTTAGGGTTGCTATCTTGTTAATATTAACCGAGAGTCGTGCCATGTTTCGTATCGTGTCGTTTAAAGGCACAAATGTACTAAACACATGCCAAAGCATGAAGCCACGGGCAGATACAGTTTTAATATTGTGGACGTAGCGTAGCCCACCATCTCCCAAGAAGTGCATTTTTGTGCCAATCCTGACAATATTTTCATAAATTGCGTACCTCATGGGAGGCCTAGATATCAGCTTTTTCAATATCCGCTTGCTGGATGTAATCGACATCATGGTTGTCGCCGTCATCCTGTACTACATCTACGGCCTCATCCGGGGAACGATTGCGCTGAACATTTTCCTGGCCCTCGCCTTGATCTTCTTGGTGTCGCGTCTGGCGCAGGAGTTGCAGATGGACTTGCTCGCACCGATACTAAGCGGTTTTTTCAGCATCGGTCCCTTAGCGTTGGTCGTTATTTTCCAGCAGGAAATCCGGCGATTCCTAATCCATCTGGGACGTAATATTTCGATGCGGCGACGCAAGTACCTCTTTTCGGTATTCGTTAGCAAAAAAGCACGCGAGCGCGACAATGGGGTTCACCTCAAACCCATCATCGACGCCTGCCGGAGCATGTCGAAGTCGCACACGGGTGCCCTGCTCGTCTTCTCAAAGTATTTTGACGAGGAGTATTACCAGAGCAGCGGCGAATACATCGATGCCCAGGTATCCAAGCGCTTGCTGGAGACCATATTCCAGAAAAACAGCCCGTTGCATGACGGAGCCGTGGTCATAGTAGACTTCAAGATCAAAACGGCCAGCTGCGTCCTTCCGCTATCAGACAGCGAAGATTTGCCCCTCCATTTTGGGCTTAGGCACCGTGCAGCTATCGGTGTCACCGAGGTGAGCGATGCCGTCGCGGTGATCGTGTCCGAAGAGACGGGCCAAATTTCCTTTGCCAAAAACGGCAATGTCAACATGAACATCACCCACGAGGAACTGGAAGAGTTGCTGAATGACGAAGTATAAAAAAAGAGTGGGCCGATGGCGGACCACCCCTCTTTTTCTCGACGTTCGCCTAGCGCTTGCTTGCCTGCTCGAGCACTTCGCCATTGAGCTTTACGTACTCCGAGTTTCCGCCAGCTTTCGCAATTTCAACACCGCGCTTAGCGGTAGCTGCCGCACCCTCCTTATCACCCGCCTTCAGCTGGATTAGGGCTTTCCAATACTTAATGTAGGGTGCTTTATCATTTGCTTTTTCGGCCTCATTCACCCATTCTAGGGCTTTGTTGATGTCCTTGTCGTTGTTATAATAATATTGCGCAGCAGGCAAATAAGGCTTCTCTTCCCCTTTCATCGCTTCATCGATCGATGCCATGATGACGGCATCCTGATCGACCTTCACGTCGAAACCGACTTTGGTGTTCTCCCAGGAAATGTTGATGCGGAGGCTATTCGTCGTCACGTCAGAGAAGTCGATCGTGAACGTCTCCACCGCATCCGCCAAGGTCGTAGGGGTAACCGCAAAACGCAATTGATCCTCGTCTTCGCTATAACTATATGACCCCCACTGCTGGCTGTTCTTGCTCAGGATGACCGTCCACTCCTTTTGGTCGGGAATGGTCAGGATTCCATAGGTGCCTGCAGGCACTTGATGTCCTGCAACGGTAACCGTCTCTGCAAAGGTAATGGCGGACACTGTGTTGGCGCCGGTACGCCAAACCTCGCCATAAGGCACCAAACCGCCAAAAATTTTTCGCCCCCGCATGCTGGGTCGGTTGTAAGTCAACTGTACGTCGTTAATACCTAAGCCTTGGGTCACCTTCTGGGCGCTGCTGGCAGGTGGGAACTTAATCTGGGCTACCGACTCGGGCCCCATCGCTACGACCAACAGGACGATTAGCGCGACATAAAATAGGTTTCGTTTCATAATCGGGAATAATAAAAACAGTCAATGATTTTTTTCGTTTACATCTCCGCAACGCTTCCAAATCGCTGAGCCATAGGCAACGCGCTGCGCTACACAAAGCTACAAAAAGTTAGGTACACATGCCGGGATTTATGGTTCAATCTCTTCGGCGCGAAAGGCGCGGGCAAAACGGGTGCGAATGCATCAAATCAGGACAAGCCCATGTTCGGGGTTTTTGAAAACCGACACAATTTTTCGACCGGCACAGCGTTCTAAAGGTGTATCCGCAGCTATCGATCGGCTTCGTACCGGCGAAACGAGCACGAAACACAATCAACCCGCGGTTGGACGCCGCCGATTTCAAAACGACCTTTTGTTTCACAAAGACCTGTTTTCCTGCACTCGACCAGTAGTGCAGGAAAAACAGGCGCCATGCATGGCAATTCGGGTCGCCTACCCTGCCATCCTAGAAACTGTTGAGCACGCTCTTGGCATGGTTGACTGCCGTTGCCGCCTCTTGGTTTTTCAAGGAATCCAGCGCAAACAAACCGACGATGTCGCGCAGCTGGGCCAAGTCGCCCTCCCTACCGGCCTCCTGGAGCCTTCGGCTGATGATTTGGAACTTCTCGTAGTCCTGAATGCCTTCGCGGAGCCGCTCAAACCGCACGGACGTACGCGCCCCGGGATAGACTAGGTACGTATCGCCTCCTGGCCAAGTGCCGTATCGGGTATCCCATAACGGACGTTCGTTCCAGCTGTTGTAGGCCCAGCGCAAGTAGCCATCGTAGCCTTCGTGCAGGGCGTGCCACGCCAGCCAGGTGGCCTCCGCATAAGGTGAGGAGGTGAATGTATTGGGGCGGGGCTCTACGCAGCAGGTGTAGAACGTGGTTTTGTACCCCAGCTCGTTGCGCCGGCGGAGTGTCTCTCCATCCATCGATTCAAACGAAGTGATGCTGAAATCCACCAGTTCCTCGGCGAGTTCGGTGTGATACGAGCCAGCCAACGAAACCTTAAAATCCGGATCTGCTTCCTTTACAATGGCAATGGCGTGCTGCATGGCTTCCAAGGGCCGTTCGTCCATCGCTATGGTCGTGATATCCCACCAGCCCCTGGCTTTGAGATGACGCGAGAAATCGGTCAACATGGGCAGCCAATGGGCACGGTACTCCGGCGTTCCGGGTTCGGCTACGAGAACCGTATCCACGCCGAGGGCTTCGTCATGGTAGGAAAACTTTAAATTCCACGGAATCATGCTATAGCAATTGATGGCTTTATCGATACCCAGCTTCATCATGTACTCGACCCAACGATCAAAATTCGAAAAATCATACACCCAGGTACCATCGCGCCGCTTAGTCCACTTTACCATACTGGTATATACGTCGTAGGTCTGGCTGTTCCAAGGATCGTGTATGATACTTGCGGTAATCACCTTCTGCCCGGCATCTGCCAAGCGCTTCATATACGGGCGCATCGCCCGGAAGTGATCGTTGCTCCACGGCCGCACTTGGTAGTACCGCGCCACCGCAAAGGGATTTTGCCACAGATCAAGGTGATAGGTCCACTGAGCAGGCTCGGGCAGCACGTGCGGCAACACCTCGATCTGGAAGGGGAGCGACGCCCGACTTTGTTTCGTGGATGCTGGCCGCGAGGATTCGACCACCAGCTCTCCTTGGTAAATGCCAGGAACCGCATCTTGCGGAATGGACACGCTCAACCAGATGGGGCGGGTGTTACGCGCGTGGACGTCCAGGTATTGGGAATTGTCGATCACGTCAGCTACGATGGACGTGTCAAGACCTGCCGGTATACCGCAACCGCTGGTGAGCTCGCCCAGGTGGTCGGTCAGCACGTAACGTATAAATTCGGCCCTGATATGCCGCGACGCAATTTCGTTTCCCTCCTCGTTTACCACTTTGGAAACAGAGAGGCTGGCGCCTCGTAGCGGCTCGGCGGTCCACAGCAGCGCCTGCGTATGAACGCGTTCGCCGCGCCAGCCAATAGCCCGCCAATGGGCATTGAGCTGTTCGGGATTCGGAGGTGCCGTTCGGCGATAACTTACATCCACCGACCCGAAGCTCAGGTTAAAGCCCGGGGGCACGGCGTCCCAAACCGAGTCGGAAGGCGCATACGGATCGTCGGGCTCCACATATTGGATGGTTTTGGAGTCCGCCGCCTGTTGCCGGCTTTCGTTCGTGCAGCTTGTGCCCGTGAGAAGGAACAAGAAAGCCACTATCACTTGGCGCGTCCTGAAGTAATCCATCGTCGATAAGTTCATAAAAGCGGTGTTATGTTAAGAGGCTAACTCAGCCCACTGTGGAGAGTAAAAGATACGGATAACCGTGCCGACGGGAGATTCCGTCACCCGAATTCCCTCCACCAAAATAAAAACATCCGCGTTAATACGCAACGCATGTGGGGACGAAAACAACTTTTTTCTGTCGGCGACGCGCTCTTTACGTAAAAAAGGCACGCGAATAGCGAATCGCGTGCCTCCAATATCGATAGCGCCGTCCGCGCTATGCCTTGCCGACTTTATGGCCCCTCATGCCGTAATATAAAATAAACAAATAACAAGGCAACGCAATCCAGTAGGCCTGTGTGGTGCCTACCGTATCGGCCAGCTGCCCATAGATCAACGGCAACACCGCGCCCCCGGCGATACCCATCACCAACAGGCCCGAAGCGGCACTGGTAAACTTGCCCACTCCCTTGAGCGCAAGCGGCCAAATCGCCGGCCATACCAAAGAATTTGCCAGGCCCAGCAAGCCCACGAACACTAACGAAACCATGCCGTCCGTGGACACAATACCTAGGGTAAAAATAATCCCGAGCACCGCACACCCCTTTAGCGCCGTCTCCTGCGTGAACAACTTCGGGATGGCGAAAATTCCGATGATATAACCCACCACCATGGCTACCATGGTGAAACTGGTGAAGAACTTGGCCGTTGTCAGGGGCACGCCCAAGGACGCGCCATAGGCAATGATCGTATCGCCGGCAATTACCTCTACGCCCACATAAAAGAATAACGCGACGAAGCCGAGCAACACATGTGGGAACCCGAAAACGCTGCTTTTGCGGGAAGAAACGGCTTCGTGGTCCGCGGTTTCCTCTTCATCGCCCTTCACTTCGGGCAGGCGGGCATTCGCCACCCAAATAGCCAAAGCCACTAGGGCCACCACGATGGCGATATAGGGGTTAACCACCTGCATGGCCACTTGGTCAAGGGCCTGGGAGTACTCCTCGGGGCTCAAGGAGCTCACTTGCTGGGAGATCTTGTCGGCCTCGTCCAAGTTGAGGAACAGCCCCAGGATAATGGGAGCCGCAGCGCCCGCCATCTTGTTGCAGATGCCCATAATGGAAATCCGGCGCGCAGCCGTCTCAACGGGCCCTAAAATCGTGACATACGGGTTAGACGCCGTCTGTAAGATCGCTAGTCCGCCCCCCATGATAAATAAACCAATCAAAAACAGGAGATAGGTACGCATCATCGCCGCGGGGATAAACAACAGCGCCCCCACCGCCATAATACCTAACGCTACCCCCATGCCTTTCTTAAATCCAAACTTGTTGAGCACCCAGGTCGAGACCGGCGCCATGACTAAGTATGCGATGTAAAAAGCGAAGGTCACAAGGTAGGACTGCACCTCCGTCAGCTCGCAAGCAATTCGCAGGTAAGGAATCAGCAAGGAGTTTAACCAAGTAACGAATCCAAAAATAAAAAACAAGGCGCCAATAATGATCATGGGCCCTACGGTCGACTGACGGTTTTCTGATAGACTAGGTGTCATGTGATAACGGTTAATTAGTGTAGACAAGCATTCACGTGCGGGGCAACGACTATCGGTATGTCCATGCCGACCATCTCCCCGCAAAACGTGCCCACAATGGTACTAAATTTATCTCATAGAATGCTTCTAAAAACTTCATGCAATCGATTGATTTAAATTATTAGGGCACTTTTGATTGACGCGTCCGCTTGGCGTCCCCATACCCGCGAGCGCGGGGGTTGTTGACAAAAATAGGCGACGATCCACGGAGAGTGGTCGTCGCCTAAACCTAAACCGTATCACAAGGCCTATGTTAGGCTTCATGACAAACTAGTAACATCGCAGACCTATAAATTGTTTGTATTTAAATTTTAGGGACGATGGCTACGGTGAGCCGGCTGATGCAGTTTAGCTTGCCTCGTTTGTCAAAGATCCGGATATCCCAGACGTGTGTCTTGCTTCCTAGGTGGATGGGCGAGCAAACGCCGGTGACGTGTCCGTCCTTGACAGGACGGATGTGGTTGGCGTTTACCTCGAGCCCCACCCCTACATAATCGCCCGGGCCGATGACTAGATTGGAGGCTATGCTCCCCAACGACTCGGCGAGCACCACGGAGGCGCCACCGTGCAGGATGCCAAACGGTTGGCGGGTACGTTCGTCTACGGGCATCGTCGCCGACAAGCTATCAGCCGAGATTTCGGTAAAACGGATGCCTAACCCGACGACCATATTCTGCACGAACAGGGCGTTTAGCTCATCGACGGAAATGGCTTCTTTCCAAATCATGGCGTGCCAACTATATCAATCAAATATCGGTCGCGGATAATATGCTGGTGATACGTGAGGTGTCCGGCAATGATATACAGAAAGGCCCGTACGCTTACCAGGCGTTCGCCGGCCATACCGCGCCGGCTTAGCTCGTATTCGCTAAACGTTTCAAAAAGCGCCAGATTGGCCTTCCGCACCAGCACGAACTCTTCGGCCAGACGCTGCAGCGAGCGTTCGTTAAACCGGGCAGCTGCCACGAAATCTTCCTCATTGAAGCTATGCAAGGCCTTGGTATCATTGCGGGCAAAACGCAGTGCGCGATACGCCATGATGCGTTCGGTGTCGATGACATGGCCCACGACTTCCTTAACGGTCCATTTGTCTTCGGCGTAGGCGTATTCGGCCTTGCCGGGCGGCACCGACGCGATAAACTCGGGGAACGACTCCACCTGCGTGGTAAGTACATCCCAAATGTTGCCCACGACCGTATCGATATACGGGGCGTAATAGGCCGGATATTCCTCAGATTTGAGCTGGTTCATATGTGATGTTGTTTGGCAGTACAATCCTAAACACCGTTCCTCTGCCTATTTCGGATTCCTTAACGAAAATCTGCCCTCCATGATAGTCCACCATCCGCTTGGTTAGGCTCAAGCCCAGGCCCCAGCCACGCTTGCGTGTGGTGAAACCCGGCTGGAACACCGTTTCGAAATGAGACCGGGGTATGCCCTTGCCGGTATCGCTAATGTCTATAAAAATCTGCTCTTTTGCAATGTTTTCGCCAATAACGATCTCAATACGCCCCGCCGACTCAATCGCGTTGGCCGCATTCTTCAAGAGATTCTCCAGCACCCAGTCAAAGACAGGCACATTGAGCATGGCCTCCACTTGCGTATCGCCCGATACATTGAAGATGATCTTGTCGCTGGTGCGCACCTTGAAATAGTTAACGAAATCGACCACCACCTTGTACACCACGTGGTTGCTTAGCACCGGTGCGGAACCGATCTTCGAGAAACGATCGGCCACGATCTCGAGGCGCTTCACGTCCCGCTCCATTTCCGATAGCAGGGGGTCCTCTTCGGCATCGAACTTGGCCCGCACGAGCTCAAGCCAGGCCATTAGCGAGGAAATCGGCGTCCCGAGCTGGTGCGCAGCCTCCTTGGCCAGCCCCACCCACACCAGGTTTTGTTCAGATTTGCGGATGGAGTTGAATACCGTATAAGCGATGGCCAGAAAAATAGCGATCAGCGTAAGCTGGATATACGGGAACACCCGCAATTGGCTGAGCATGGACGAGTCCTTGTAGTAGACGAACCACTCTTGCCCACTGCCTAGGTCGAGCACGATGGGGTCGTGCCGCTTCTTCATGATGGCGAGCTGCCGTTTGAAATAATCGGGGTCGTATTCCTTGCCATATCCCGCGCCTACGGCCACAGTGTCTTCTGGCATAAGCGCTTTGGTAGGGTCCAAATCGCGCCAGAAGAAAATGCTATCGTTCGAGTCGGTAATGATGGCCGGCATGGATAAGCTGTCGCGCACTGCCGACACGAAGGTAATCATCTCGTCGTCTACGTCGGGCAGGCTCATCAGCGCCTGCATGCTCATCGCCCATACGCCCGCTCGCGTCCGTTCGGATTCGGACAGGTTGCGTACCAAGTGGTTGGTGTATATCAACGACGCAAGCCCGATGACGACGGCGAAAATAAGCAAGAAGAATTTCCAGCGCTGCTGGTTGTAAGGGTAGGGATTCATGCGAGCAACGTCCGTATATATTCGTGCAAAATACAAATTCAAAATTAAATGGGTTAGCCGACAGGGGTATTTTTTATCTTTGTAACATGACTACAGCTAACAGCGTGCGGGTTCGCTTCGCGCCCAGCCCCACCGGCGGGCTTCACCTCGGCGGCGTGCGCACCGCGTTATTCAATTACCTTTTTGCCAAGAACAACGGCGGAACGTTTATCCTCCGTATTGAAGATACGGACCAGGCGCGCTACGTGGAAGGCGCCGAAGACTATATCCGCGAATGCTTGGCTTGGTGCGGCATCTCACCCGACGAAAGCCCCGACAATCCGGGGGCGTACGGCCCCTATCGTCAAAGCGAACGAAAGGCGGCATACCGCCAGTACGCCGAGCAACTCATTGAAAAAGGATATGCGTATTACGCCTTTGACACGCCCGAGGAGCTGGACTCGCAGCGCCGCCAGCAGCCCAACTTTCGCTACGGACAGGAAAACCGCATGCAACTGCGCAATTCGCTCAGCCTACCCGCCGAGGAGACGGAGCGCCTGCTACGTGAAGGCCACCCACACGTGATACGCATCAAAATGCCCGAAAACGAAATCATTTCCTTCGAGGATAGCATCCGCGGTTACGTATCCTTTGACACCTCGCTGATCGACGACAAAGTCCTGCTGAAGGCCGATGGAATGCCCACATACCACCTCGCCGTGGTAGTAGACGATCGCCTGATGCGTATTTCCCACGTGTTCCGCGGCGAAGAATGGCTTCCCTCGGCACCGGTCCACATTCTGCTTTGGGAATACCTGGGCTGGCGCGACGAAATGCCTAAGTGGGCGCACCTCCCCTTAATCCTCAAGCCGGACGGTAACGGCAAACTCTCCAAGCGCGACGGTGACCGTCTGGGATTCCCGGTGTACGCGATGAACTGGAAAGATCCAAAAAGCGGAGAGCTTACCCAAGGGTTCCGGGAGATGGGGTTCCTTCCGCAGGCTTTTGTAAACATGCTGGGCGTATTGGGTTGGAATGATGGCAGCGAACAGGAGCTGTTCAGCCTCCAAGAATTGACGGCTAAATTTTCCATAGACCGTATCAGCAAATCCGGCGCTAAATTCGACTTTGAGAAAGCGAAATGGTTCAATCAGGAGTGGATCAAGCAACTTGACGGCCGCGCGCTGGCGGCGTTGGCTGCCGAGCAACTGGCCATGCGCGGCTTCGCCGATGCTGATGAGGCTTACACCGAGCGGGTGGCTTTACTCGTTCAGGACCGACTGACGTTCACCACCGACTTCTGGGCGCAGGCCGGTTATTTTTTCCAAGCACCCGAAAGCTATGATCTCGACGCCGTGGCACCGCGGTGGAATGCCGACAAGGACGCCTTTTTCAAGCAAATCGCCGAACAGTGGGGGCAATTCGAACCGTGGCATAGCGCCGAACTGGAGAGTTTCTACAAGCTAGCCATACAGGCATCAGGCATGAAAATGGGCGAATTGATGCTTCCGCTCCGCATTATGCTGGTAGGCGGCAAGTTTGGCCCTCACGTGTTCGATATCGCGGCCTTGCTGGGCCGTGAGGAAACCCTGATGCGGATTAAGAAGGGATTGCGGGCAATTCGGGGCTGATTGGGAGCAAGCCGGCCGTAAGGCCGGGTAATTGATATGGGCGGACACCCATCAGCAGAAAAGCTGGCGAGCAATCTTCACGGGCGCCCATCCTGTTTTTATTGTTCCCGATAGCGAAAGCGTTGCCTCGCATCAATTGACCAGCTTCCGACTACACTCCCGTCCTCCACAACGTTGTACGCTCCATACAGGTTAACTGTGGGACAAACATGGTGTGGAATCCCATAGAGGACGTCCCCGAGTTGGTAACCGTGTCCGTCCGGGGCCTGCAACACCAAGTGCTCTTCACTCTGCCGAAGCGCGTGGAGCGATGGGGCATTGAGGAAATGAATTCGCTTATCGATCGTATTTTCTGCGCCTACGGCCTTGTGCCCCAAGTCGACGCAAACCGTATCGGGCGTAGGCAGGGAAATCACCCGACACAGTAGTACGGCGGCGGGCAAAAAACCCTGCCCCGGGCAACGTTCGGCGTACCCATTGTCCCACAGTACGAACGTGCCAGGACTACACTGTACGTTTTTAACCTGCGCGTAAAAGGGGAACGACGGCGAGCCCCCAGCGATCATCTCGGGTTCCGGTGCGCCCCGATGTACCAATCGTTCATACAACGCGGCCAACGGACGGTAGTTTTCTTCGCACAGCTTCCACAGCTTGGCGATGTCCGGTTCCCGCACATGGCCATCGTAGGCATGCAGGCCGCGCAGCCGCAGGCCCGGCAGTGACATGCAATAGATATAGAATTCTTCGGCGGCCGAATTAATTGCGATCCCCGTACGGCCCATACCCATATCCAGATCGATGTACACGTCAAGCACCAACCCTTTTGATACGGCCGCGTCGGAAAGTTGCCGTGCTCCGGACATGCTGTCCACGATGGTCGAAAACAGCGTTTTAGGATAGGCTGTACCGAGTTGCAAAAAGGCGTCGAGACGCGGGCCGACGAGCGGAAAAGCCAGGAGCACATCCGGGGCACCGCAGCGGCCTAGCATCTCGGCTTCGGCCATGGTCGCACACTTATATTTGGTGATGCCGGCCTCGAGCTGTAACCGGGCGATAGCTGATGACTTGTGGGTTTTTACATGCGGACGCAGCCGAGTGACGTCGCCGACCATCGCCTTGGCCAACGCGATATTATGCCGGACGCGTTCTCGATATACCAAGAGTGCCGGAGAATCGATTTGGTGGGCATTGTCCACCGCAAACCAGGTCGCAGGGGTGGATACTGATTTCATATGAAGCATGAGAAAATGACATTCTTTAGGTTGGCCTCTTTGCGCCGGACAGGCGGGCTGGCAGACGACATTATGGGATTCGGTGCCAAGACCGTAATGCATCACGGCATATTGTGGCAATGTCCATCCGCCTAGCCGAATGGCCACTCGGATGGACCCGTCATAGCGATAAACGCTTATTTTTTTCCGAACAGGTTGCCTAATCCGCCTAGGATACCGCCCAAGTTGCCCCCGGCACTTTTTCCGTCTCCGCCACCCAATAGGCTGCCGAGGATATCAGCGCCGGATCCGCCACCTAGCAGACCGCCGAGCAGGTCAGTAAGCGCCGAATCGTTGTCGACTGATTTGGCCTTGGTTTGCTTGCCGAGGTATCCCATCACGACGGGCGCGAGCAAGGCAAGTATTTTACTGACAGTTGTGGCGGACACACCGGTTTTTTTGCTAAGCGCCTGCTGCAGCGGAGCTTGCGCACCACCCAATACGTGTTTCAATATCCCCTTGCCATCCCGCTCCGACTCTGAACCCAGCCCCCCCGCCACATTATCGAGGATGCTTCCGTCGTGCCTTTTGTTTATCGCATTCAGGATTCCCTGTGCCCCGCCTTCGCTGGCGTTGCGCTGCAATGCGCCGAATAGCGCCGGTAAAGCGGCTGATACCACTGACTGGGTCTCCTCCCTCGTAGCACCCGCCTCCCGGGAGATGCTGTCGACAACCTGGCTGCCCAAACTGCCGTTAATAAGTTCTAAGATATTGTTCATGATGCGTGTATTTATACGGCACTAATGTAGACAAAAAAACAAAGCCACATCCGCCTATTTTTGGGACCGCAGCACCCTGTCTACGCCAAAAGCTCCTGGATATCGGCCTGCGTCAGCGACTTCACAAAGCTTTCTTCGGTCGCGATCAGCGTATTGGCGATGCTTTTTTTACGCCCTTGCAAAGCCAATATCTTCTCCTCTACCGTGTCCTTGGTGATGAATTTGTAGATAAATACGTTACGCGTTTGGCCGATGCGGTGCGTACGGTCTACTGCCTGCTGTTCCACGGCCGGATTCCACCACGGATCGAGGATGAAAACATAGTCGGCTTCGACCAGGTTGAGCCCCACCCCGCCCGCTTTGATCGAGATCAGGAAGAGACGCGTATCGTCATCCTCCCGAAATTGCTTGACGGCCCCCGCGCGGTCTTTCGTAGCGCCGTCCAAGTAGGCGTAGTTAATGCCCTCGCGCTCCAGATACTGCCGATAGAGGGCGAGTTGCTTCACGAACTGCGAGAACACCAACACCTTATTGCCACGCCGCAGCACCGAGTGGAGCGTGTTTACGACGCTTTCAAACTTGCCGGATTGGCCCTTATACCCTTCCTCCAGCATTTTCGGATGGTTGGCCAGCTGCCGCAATTTGGTGAGCCCCTGCAACAAAGTAATCTGGGAGGACCGGACCGCATCGCCCGCCTCGTGTTCCAGAATCAGGTTTCGGTACTCAGACTTGACCTTCTCGTATTGTGCGGTCTGTTCTTGGGTCATGTCGCAGTACAATACCTGCTCCGACTTGGGCGGCAGTTCGGTCACCACCTGCGATTTCGTCCGACGTAGTACGAAGGGCTTGATGATCGCTTGCAATTTTCGCGCTTTCTCCTCGTCTTTCTTGCGCTCGATAGGCTGCACGAATTCCTTCTGGAAATAGGCATGGCTCCCCAGCAGGCCGGGGTTGGCAAAAGTCATCTGGGGCCAAAGGTCGGCTACCGAGTTTTCGACAGGCGTGCCGCTGAGCAACAACCGATGCTTACCTTTCAGGCCCTTGGCCGCCTTGAACGTCTTGGAGGTAGGATTCTTGATGTTCTGGCTTTCGTCCAATATGATATAATGAAAGAAGAACGATGAAAGCAGCTCGTCATCGCTGCGCAGGATGCCATAGGTGGTGATCACGACGTCGTATCCTACAAATGCCGATACCTCCCGCATGCGGTTGCTTCCCGTATGGACAAGCACGCGTAGCGCCGGCGTAAATTTAGCCGCTTCCTTTTCCCAGTTGTAGATAAGCGAGGTGGGCATAATGATGAGGGATGTGCGCGGCTCGGCATCCACGTCGCCCCGCTCTTTTTCGTGCTGCAGCAGTGCCAGTGTTTGGATGGTTTTTCCTAAGCCCATGTCATCGGCCAAGCATCCGCCAAACCGATATTGCTGGAGGAAGTGGAACCAGTTGTAGCCTGCCTGTTGGTAGGGGCGCAGTTCGCCACGGAAGCCGGTAGGTAGCGGCACGTCCAGAATACCGTCAAATTGCTCGAGCTTTTCCAGCTTGCGTTCTATTGCTAGTTGCTTGTGTTCGCCGATTTCATTCAACAGGCCGACGTGGTATTTCCTGATCTGTATGGCGTGCCGGGTGTCCGAAAAATGAAAAAGCTCGCTATACCGGGCAAACCACTCTTCGGGAATGATGGCAATCTCGCCATTCGGAAGGGGGAACTCGCGTATGTGGTTAAGGATATACGAGCGCAGGCGCACGAATGGAATCTCAAAGGCGCCGAAGCGCGCGATGGCCTGCACGTCAAACCAGTCGTTGTCCTCGGCCACGGAAATTTCCAATGTCGTTTCGCCCAGAAAGAACCGCTTGCCAGTGCCGTCCTGGACAATCTCAAACCCCCGCTCCTCCAACTGCCGACGATGTGCCCGCAGCCAGCTGACCACCCCTGCTCCGTTGCCATCCCCTTCGTCCGCTAACACCAAGTCGCCGAAAGCGCCATCCGTCCGCAGACCGAGGCTCACGAGCTCCTGCATACGATTTTCTTCCCATTGCAACGAACGCTTTATCCGATGGAACGTATACGCATCGTTCTCCTCATGGTGCTCCATTCGCACCGTTATCCGATGCTCGGAGCGCGCCGAGAAGAGGTATGGGCCATACCTAAACTGCAGTTGTATCGTCGATTGATCGTCGCCCATGTGGCGCAGCCGGATGACGGGCCTAGCATCGTGCTGATGCGTGCGTATCTCAAAGCCTTCGGCATAGACGTGGTGCTTCTCGATCAACCCGGTGACGAAGGTATCGAAATACCGACGCTCGGTTTCGCGCGGCACCGCAATAAAGCGCTTCTGCAGAAACGGCGTAAGCTTCTTCCCTTCCACCGGCGTGTCAAAATGATAAAGTACATTTTCGAGCAGGAGCCAAGCCTGCTGGTTAATGATCACTTGCGCGTCGCGGTACATAAACTCGATGCGTGCGCCGGCATGCTTGATCGTCGGAAAATAACGGGTCTCGGTTTCATTGCGCCGGAAATGAAACAGCACGGAAGCCGGCTCATCGGCAATGGTCAGTTCCCGCTCAGCAGGATAGCCACTTTTGCCCATCAGATAAAGGGGCTTGCCCGGTAACAGACGCAAGGCCTCGAGCAGCCTGCGCTCGATGTTGTCGCGAATGTACTCGTAGAGCCTCTTGTCGAGATGTTTCTCAAAGAAGTCCATCGCCCGTACAGGCTTTCGTGCGTATTTTTTGATGATATTGTTCTGTTCGATTTCCTCGAGCAACTGAATAATGCGCCTATCTGTTTCATCCAACGCGAGATTATAGTCCTCCACAGTGTTGGTAAACAATCGCTTATGCGTCAGCGACAAGCCTCCATTCGGATTTAGCATGACCGCGTGGGGCTCTATGAGATAACCTAAATAAGGATGGAGACCAAGGGAATACACCAAAGTATGGGACGGGCTCTCGACGGGGTGTTGCATCATCGCATAAAAAAGGGTAAAGATAGGGATTTAACCGGGATCACGAAAACGTTACGTCCGAAAGCATACGTTGGAGTGCTACCGCTATGCGGCCGCGGCGGCGGGCCTGGCTACCCGCCAGCCAAAATAAAACAGCCCTGTCGACGCGACAAACAACAGCATAAAAGGTACTTCCCAATGGCCCGTCCAATCGTACAGTGCGCCAAAAAGCGGTGGTCCCGAAGCTGCCAGTGCATACCCAAACGACTGGGCCATGCCCGAAAGCCGCGCCGACACGGAGGTGCTGCCCGCTCGTAATACGAACCACATCATGACCAAACTGAAAGCCAGTCCTGTACCCAACCCGAACAGGATGACCGCCGGCACAATAAACTGCGTACGCCAGCCTACAATAAGCACGAGACTCACTACCAGCGTGGCCGCGATAAGCCACAACAGCGGCCGGTGGTCCTTGAGCCGGGCGATGAGCATCGGCCCGACGAACACGATTGGCAATTGGGTAAACTGCACAAAGGACAGCACCCATCCCGACTCGTCGGAAGGCATGCCCCAGCTCTGCAGTACCATGGGCAGCCAGGCCACCGCACAGTAAAAAAGCAACGACTGCAGTCCCATAAAAACCGTGATATGCCAGGCTGTGCGTGACTTTAACAAGGATTTCGGCCGTTCAGTAACGTCGGGGCTGGTCCCTTGAGGCGTTTGTCTGGTGTTCCACAACTGGGGAATCCAGACCACAATCGCGATAACTGCGAATATGGCCCACACGCCTATGGATCCTTTCCATCCTGCCCCAGTCCAGTGCCCGATGGCGATACTGAGCCCCGATGCCAGCGATGCGGTGATGTTCATCGCCATGCTATAGATACCGGTCACGATTCCGATTCGCTGGGGAAACCGGTGCTTGATAAGCGGGGGAATGAGCACATTGCCAAATGAGATGCCGCACCCGATCAATGCCGAGCCGAACAATACCAAGGCAGCACTCGGCACCGTCCGGATCAACACGCCAATACCAATCACCCACAGGGACAGCCACAGCATCTTCTCGATCCCCTGCCTTTCGGACAGCTTGGGCGCTACGGGAGAAAACACGGCAAACATCAACAAGGGTATGGTAGTAATCAGGCCTGCAAGCGGGTTCGACAGGTGCAGAGCTTCCTGTATCTGGGGTACCACGGGGCCCACGCTCGTAATTGGCGCCCGTAGGTTGGTGGCAATCAAAATGATGCCAACTACAAAAAGCCAAGTTTTGGTTGATGCCGGCGTATGTGTCGTGTTGCCCATAATTGCGAACAAAAGTGCGAATCAGCTTGCGAAGGTAGGAAGAAATTGCCACGATCACCCGCAATGCTTGGACCACGCCGACGGATAGGATCGATAACGCCTCCATACCGCTATGGTAAACCGACTTGTTTTTGGAGAAGCCATCCGCCCTCCACGCCGGCCTCCGCGGGCGGGAACGACGGCGGACGGCCCAGCACCGGCCCGATATTACCCGTGGTCCTTCAGTTTGTCGGTGCGGTTGCGAAGCAATTGCACGACTTTATCGGTAGCCCGTTTAACGGCCAACCCGATGTCGTCGGCAGTCGAAGTGACTGCTTCGGGCTCGAGGCCCTTGATGCGCACCTCGATGGTACAGCGCTTGTCGTCGCTGCCTTGGCGCTCGCTGTTTTCATCCGCCAAAAACACTTCCAACCGCGTGACGTACTCGTCAAAGCGTCCTATTGCACCTTTCAGGTTTTCCGTAATCTTAGCGATGAAGCCTTCGCTCAATGTGATGTTCTTGTCCGAATTTACTTGTATAGTCATGCCGTATTTACAATAAGTCCTCCTACAATAATACGAAAGAAGACCCGTGTTGGGACGCCACGAAAGTCATGGCGGTGACATATTTGACGAACGTGTGTAGCGGCAATCGCATAAAAAAGAGGCTGTCTCATAAAGGCAGTCTCTTTTTTTTATTTTTTTGTATATTTTGGTTTCCGCCATATTGGTTTAATCATTTGATTTTCATATATTTACTGTTGCAAACAAGAAGATATGGCAAG
>Ga0079224_100001266_pt1 | contig 28565 bp, 21 predicted proteins | sample Stecom2015_FD_80414 | JGI IMG/M metagenome (GOLD analysis project Ga0079224, IMG submission 80414) | Agricultural soil microbial communities from Utah to study Nitrogen management - Steer compost 2015 | ecosystem: Environmental > Terrestrial > Soil > Agricultural land | place: USA: Utah... | reverse complement strand
CTACAAATTGCTTTCATAAACATTTATTATTTATAATCCTAAAATAACCATTATTTTTGAAACATGGCAAGGACATTACCGAGGCCCCCAAAGACGGTGGATTTACATGCAGAAGCTTTCCTGAGAAATCTCGACATATACGAGACCAATGAATTACTGGCTGAATCGCTAGAATTGATGCGTGAGATGCTTGACGCCGCCATCTATTGGGATTATACAGAAATCCGCTTTATCCACGGTAAAGGGAAGGGCATACTGCGCCAAGCTATTTATGAAGAATTAGCTTACTATAAACAGAGCGGTGCCATTTCCAACTACCACCCGTCGTACCATAACGAAGATATCGTGGTCGTCTATATTGGTCTATAACACTTTTACACGATAAACCTCATAAGGATAGGAAACTTTATCTTTACCATCGTTCCATTGGGGCAAACGGTTTACTTGCGCACATGAAAAATACAGATAACCATCATCTCCCATACCCAAAGAATCCGGCCAGATCAAACGACTATCCTGCACTATTATCTCTATTTTACCCTCCGGTGTATAACGCTTGATACTGTAATCCAAAGAAGAAGTCAAATAAATGTTCCCTTTTACATCGGCTACCAAACCATGCGTGATGGCCGTTTCTCCCAGATCTTCAACCTTTGTTTTCAATTCGTCCTCCGTTAAAGAGGTATCTGCAAGATAAGCTGTTTCTATCCGATAAAGTTTCCTCGTATTGATCGGTTTGAAATAAAAATAGCTATTGTCTTTCGTCAGTGCAATACCATTCACGTTGGAACGGAATGGGTTACCTTTGCTGTCACGCATGTCATTTCCTTCGTAGCTTAGCACCACATCAGGATCAGCTTTTGTAAACGGTGATTCTGCTAACAGCAATCTCGTTGTCCCGGTATTTAAATCTAACACGACAACCCCCGCCTGTCCCGGATCCGAAAGGTAAGCCAGCTCTTTATCCGTATCGACACGTACGTCGTTTAAACCTGATTTCGCTTTATCCAAATCGTCGAAAGTATATTGCCGAACCACTTTGTTATCCGCTAAGTCTATCTGCACTAATTTGAATTGTCCATGCTGAATCTCCTCGGAGCCATCTTTTCCGAACACAGATCCTGCCGAGGAAGGTTTAGAGTCCAAAACCCATAATTGGTCATCCGTATCCACATAGATGTCCTGTACATTCACAAAACGATGGTCTGATAATCCCTCTTTTGCATTCCAATCCGTATCGGGGTAAGGCTTACGCTCACCATTGATAATCTCCGATAACCCCATGGTATATGGTTCCCGGCGCGGAAAGGATACGAACACCCGGTTATCACTTGAAACGCTTACCCCTATCGGCTGCGACTTTCCGAAAGAAGCAACAACCTCCAAACGCGGGTCTTTTATCTCTTGGGCAAACACAGGTAAACTTATCATTGTTAAATAAATAAAAATTAAATTTTTCGGCATAATATTTCTTTTTTGATATCGATATGTCTATAATTTTAAACAAGACAACACCTATTTAGTTTGTTTTTTGCAATTTGACGATTACGGTAAATCCAGTGTACGGTAGCCGATTGCTGAATATAAATCAAATCCATTAAATTTGATTTTTAGCGAGGATATTATCCTTCCGTCCAAATATAAATGATATGATGAACAACTTCAAATATGGTATTGACGTTCTCCACAGCTCCACGGCCTTACGTTTAGCGCAAGGACAACAAAAGGGGATCTTATCGGAAGACACAAAAGAAGCGGTGCAACGAAGCGCAGCATACGTCCAAGATATTGTCGCCGCCGGCGATACCGTATACGGCGTAAATACCGGATTTGGTCCGTTATGTACAACGATTATAAACGCCAGTGACACCCAAAAACTACAAGAAAATATTTTGAAGAGCCATGCAGTGGGTGTCGGCAATCCCATTTCCCCGCTACTCTCTAAACTGATGCTTGTGTTGAAGATCCATGCGCTGGCAAAAGGCTTTTCCGGTGTACAATGGAGTACCATGGAACGTATCCTCTGGCATATCGAGCAAGACATCACACCTATCGTTCCGGAACAAGGGTCTGTAGGCGCTTCAGGCGATCTAGCTCCCCTGGCACATCTTTTCTTACCCCTTATCGGACTGGGAAAGGTCTGGGTAAATGGCGAAATAAAAGAGACAACCTCCGTTCTCCAGCAACATCAACTTGCTCCCATTACATTAGGTGCCAAAGAAGGCTTGGCTCTTATTAATGGGACGCAGTTTATGGCGGCACACGGTGTCATGGGGGTAGCCGAACTACATAACGCATTAACAAATGCTGACCTAATAGCCGCCTTGATGCTCGAAGGATTAAATGCTTCCATCAAACCGTTTTTCCCGGAGCTACATGCCCTCCGCCCACATCCGGGGAATCAATTTGTTGCCAGTACGATTTATAATTTGCTAAACGGCTCCAAGATTGTGGAGTCCCATAAAAACTGTTCTCGGGTTCAAGATCCCTATTCGCTACGCTGTATCCCCCAAATCCATGGTGCATCCCGGCAGGCTTGGTTACATCTTAAAGATATTGTTGAAATCGAAATTAACGCCGTGACGGACAATCCCGTTATTATCAACAACGAGCTGACCATTAGTGGCGGTAGTTTTCACGGTCAACCCATCGCACTCCCCATGGATTACGCCACATTGGCTACCTCCGAATTAGGGAACGTATCGGATAGACGCATCTATCTTTCATTGGAAGGAGACACACCCCATGTTCCCAAATTGCTGCTTCAGTCTACAGGATTGAACTCGGGTTTTATGATCCTGCAGTATACGACAGCTGCTTTAGCCAGTGAAAATAAAGGGTTATGTTTCCCCGCCAGTGCCGATAGTATTCCTACCTCTCTTGGACAGGAAGACCATGTCAGTATGGGGTCTATCAGTGGACGTAAACTTCGCCAAGTTATCCAAAACGTAAACCGTATCCTGAGCATCGAATTGATTTGCGCAGCACAGGCATTTGATTTCCATAGGCCTTTACAATCGACTCCTATCATAGAAGCTGTCCATCAACGAATTAGGCAACATATTCCGCACATCGAAGCCGATCAACCCATGGAGGACATCCTATCCAGAGCGCAAAAATTGGTCAGTTCCGGTGAGCTTGTTAAATTGGCATTACAGGTGGCTGAAGAACAAGGTATTCTCTATTATGGTCAACATGCAGAACAATTCAATACATTTTAATCATGGCAAAAAAACTAATAGGTCCGTTCACCCAATTATTGCCCTTGACAAACATGCCTTTACATGGCGCGTTAGCCGATAGTTCCTTGGAAATTATCGAAAACGGCGGTATGGTTATAGAACACAATTGCATCGTCGACGTTGGACCGTACGTTGCTTTGCAGGAAAAATATAGTCCGACGATAACACGCGTCGAAATCAACAAGCCGGCGGTATGTATGCCAAGTTATATTGATTGTCATACCCATATCGCCTTCGGCGGAAATCGGGCACAGGATTTTGCACTACGCAATGCCGGCGCCACGTACTTGGAAATAGCGGAAGCGGGTGGCGGTATTTGGAGTACGGTACAACATACACGAGAAGCCTCGACAGAAGAGCTTGCTGCATATGTTATGGAACGCGTCAATGCCCTAATAAAGCAAGGTATTACCACTATCGAAGTCAAGAGCGGTTATGGTCTTTCGGTAGACCAAGAAGTCAAAACGCTACGCGCCATACAGCAGGCTCAAAAACAAGTCCCTGTAGATCTAGTGCCTACCTGTCTTGCTGCACACATGAAACCGCGCGATTTTGACGGAGACGCCACCGTCTATTTAGACAAGATGGCGGCAGAACTTTTCCCCATCCTGCTTAACGAAAACTTAACGAATAGGATCGACGCTTTCATCGAAAAAAGCGCATTTAACGCTATCGAGATAAGGCCTTACCTCCGTAGCGCCAAAGAACAAGGTTTTGATATTACAATACATGCCGACCAGTTTACAGCTGGTGGCGCTGCAATTGCCGTTGAATTTGGCGCCGTAAGTGCAGACCATCTGGAAGCGTCCGCAGAAAACGAAATTCAAATGCTCGCTAAGTCCGATACAGTCGCCGTAGCTTTGCCCGGCGCATCCTTAGGACTTGGATGCGCGTACGCACCTGCGCGCCGTCTGCTGGACGAAGGAGCGATTTTAGCGATAGCAACCGATTGGAATCCCGGCTCAGCGCCTATGGGGCAGCTCATGGTACAGGCATCTATTTTAGCGACCGCCGAAAAACTCAGCAATGCAGAAGTCTTTTCCGCTATTACCTTTAGGGCGGCGAGCGCGTTGAATTTATCAGATAGAGGACAGCTAAAACGTGGACAGCTTGCCGACTTCAATATCTATACGACCTCTAACTATCAAAACATCACGTACAGGCAAGGAACGCTCTTACCCCAACAAGTTTGGAAAAGCGGCAAGTTAATCTATACAAAAGGAGAGCAACCATGACATTTCAGGAACAAATAGCACAAGGTATACCTACGGCACTACCTCCAAAACCAGAATACGGTAAAGCGGTCAGCCATGCTCCGAAACGCAAAGATATATTGCAAACCGATGAGAAAAAACTCGCCGTTCGAAACGCCCTGCGTTATTTTCCCGCTGCATGGCACGAAGAACTGGCTTCAGAGTTTTTGGAAGAACTCAACAACTATGGCCGTATCTATATGTACAGATTCCGTCCAAAATATGCCATGTACGCACGTCCTATTTCGGAATATCCTGCCAAAAGCAAGCAAGCCGCGGCTATTATGCTTATGATACAGAATAACCTTGACCCCGCCATAGCGCAACATCCGCACGAGTTGATTACGTACGGTGGAAATGGAGCCGTTTTTCAGAATTGGGCGCAGTACCTGCTAACGATGCAATATTTATCCGATATGACAGACGAACAGACGCTCCACGTCTACAGCGGGCATCCGATGGGATTATTTCCCTCTTCTAAAGAAGCACCGCGGCTAGTCGTGACCAATGGGATGATGATTCCTAATTACTCCAAACCGGACGATTGGGAACGGTATAATGCGTTGGGCGTAACGCAATACGGGCAGATGACCGCCGGGTCGTATATGTATATCGGTCCACAAGGTATCGTCCATGGTACGACGATCACGGTGATGAATGCCTTTCGAAAACAACTACCCGAAAACGAAAGCCCCCATGGCAAAATATTTCTTACGTCGGGACTCGGTGGTATGAGTGGTGCACAACCCAAAGCGGGAAATATCGTAGAATGTATCACCGTATGTGCAGAAGTGAACCCTGCTGCTGCACATAAACGCCACGAACAAGGCTGGGTCGATCTGTTGATCGAGGATATGCCCGAGCTTATTAACCGGGTAAATCAAGCCGTTAAACAACAAGAGGTGATTTCAATTGCCTACATCGGGAATGTCGTTGATGTATGGGAAGCTTTTTGGGATGCTCATATACAGGTATCGGTGGGTTCAGACCAAACATCTTTGCACAATCCTTGGGCGGGCGGTTATTATCCGGCAGGATTTTCGTTCGAAGAATCCAATAAACTCCTCACCGAACAACCCGAAGTTTTTAAAGAAGTGGTACAGCGTTCATTGATACGGCAAGTGGACGCCATCAACAAGCACGTGTCTCGAGGGACCTATTTCTTCGACTATGGCAATGCCTTTCTTTTGGAAAGCAGTCGGGCGGGTGCTGAGGTGATGGCAGCCGATAATATCAATTTCCGTTATCCTTCTTATGTACAAGATATTTTAGGCCCGATGTGCTTCGATTATGGCTTTGGCCCTTTTCGATGGGTGTGTACTTCCGGTCTGGCCAGCGATCTTCATCAAACCGATACAATCGTTATGGAGGTATTGGAAGCGTTATTGGCATCGGCATACCCGGAAATTGAACAACAACTACAAGATAATATCCAATGGATCCGGCAGGCGGAAGCAAATCAGCTTGTTGTCGGTTCACAGGCGCGAATACTCTACGCCGATGCGCTCGGGCGCATACGGATTGCCAAAGCATTCAATAAAGCTATTCGGGATGGGCAACTTACGGCTCCCGTAGTTTTAGGACGTGACCACCATGATGTCAGTGGCACGGATTCTCCATATCGCGAGACGAGTAACATTTACGATGGCAGTCAATTCACAGCAGATATGGCGATCCATAACGTTATCGGTGACAGTTTCCGCGGCGCGACATGGGTTTCTATCCATAACGGGGGCGGTGTTGGCTGGGGTGAGGTCATCAATGGTGGCTTCGGCATGGTTTTGGATGGTTCTGCGGAGGCAGATCGAAAACTAGAAAGTATGTTGTTTTACGATGTTAATAACGGTATAGCACGTCGTTCATGGGCGCGTAATAAAGAAGCTCGTCAAGCCATCGAGATGGAATTGAACCGAACAAGCTCACTGAAAGTGACGCTGGCAAATGAAGTCGATGACCATATATTAAATCATATTTTCCAATAATCAGTCGATGGCATACCAAAACTATTATACAGCTCCTTCGTCTGCAAATTGGACAGGAAGAGTGGATGGTTCTGACCAAGCGCACCTTCGTTGGCACCAGGTTGCAGCATGTATACACCTCGATGAAACAGACGATTTAAGTAATTGTTTTGTCTTGCTCGGTTACGCATGTGATGAAGGTGTGAAACGAAATCTAGGACGCGTAGGAGCGGCAAAAGCACCGGCGTTGTTAAGAAAAAGTTTATCGAATTTGCCCATCTTCCAAGAACAACAAGTTCGTATAATAGATGTGGGTGACATCCGTTGCTATAATAACGATTTGGAAGCATCGCAAGAAGCGCTGGGTGAAACGATAACCTGCATCTTAAAGAAAGGTGGTTTTCCTATTGTGCTCGGTGGCGGACATGAGGTTACTTTTGGGCATTATCTCGGACTTCGGAATGCCAGTGATAAAAAAATCGGTATCATCAGCTTCGATGCTCACTTTGATATCCGGGAACCGAAAGATAATAAGGCTACTTCGGGTACGGGCTTTTATCAAATAGCACAACGAGAAGAAAGTTTCCATTATCTGCCTATTGGCATACAGCAAATAAGCAATACACAAGCATTATTCAACACCGCGCGTGCCCTTGGCGTAAATTGGATAGAAGCACAGGATTTTGATGTTTCCGATCGAGAAATAATACAGGAACAGCTATCTTCATTTATAAAAGGAATAGATCAGTTGTATGTAACGGTCGATATGGATGTATTTGCTTCACCTTACGCTCCCGGCGTAAGCGCACCAGCCTACAACGGGATAGTGCCTAACGCTTTCTTTATGTGGGTCTTTGAACGTATAATCAATTCTCCAAAACTTGTCAGTATGGATTTTGCCGAACTAAATCCCGATTATGATATCGATAACCGCACCGCAAAATTGGTGGCCGATTTAATCTTTAGAGTGGTAAAAAAATAGCGTCGTTAGTTATTTGAACCTTTCGACAATGTCGTCAACCATTAAGTCAACAGAAGTCAAGCCACCACCGGAAATAAACCACAACTCGGGGGCTAGATAAAATATTTTATCGTTTTTGAACGCGTTTGTTTGTTTTACGAGCAGATTTTCCACTTCACTTAAATTCGCTTTTTTTCCGACAACAGCCGCATTCCTATCCACGATAAAAAGGTAATCTGGATTAGCGTTAGCGATAAGTTCGTTAGACACCCGTTGTCCGTGTACCGATTCGTCGTTTAATTCCATAACGGGTTTAATATGCAATACATCATGTATAAAGCCGAAACGGCTTCCTTTGCCAAAAGCACTAAATTTGCCATTATTATAGATTAAGAAGAGTGCCTTGCCAGGATTCGCTTCGAATTTTTGCTGTGCCGCTTTGATTTTTTCCTCCAATTTATGAAGCTTTTCCTCCGCCACGTGCTCCTTATCGACAATTTTCGCCAAAAGCATAACATTATGTTTGAATGAAGGTAAATAATCTTTATTATCTGTCCCGATAAAGATAGCAGGTGCAATATCATTCAGCTCGTCATAGAAACGTTCCTGACGGGTAGACATCAAAATCAAATCAGGAGACAATGCATTTATCCCCTCAAAATTGGGTTCGATTACAGACCCTACATCCTCAATATCCGGGTTATTTTTAAGATCGTCTAAATATTCCGGCATGTATTTCTTGGGAATCCCGATAGGTGTTACACCCAGTTCCTTTAAAGTCTCCAATGCTCCAATATCTAACACCACGATACGAGACGGATTTTGGAGTACCATCGTTGTCCCCAGCTTATGTACAACTTCATTCTGCTCTCCAGAAACCTGACCCTGTTGGGTGCCCGAATTGCAGCTTACTTGAACGAGGAAAAACAAGAAGCAGATAAAAGCAAACGGTATGTTCGATATTTTATTCATTCTTTTGTTATTTTATTGTTGGCGGGCTTAAAGATTAAAATAATTACAAATTTTCTTGTTATTTTTTTCGATAATGTCAAACTCAATACCGAAAATCTCCCGAAGAATTTCGGGCCTGATAATATGATTGACTTCATCATTATAACGTATTTTACCATCTTTCATGGCAATGATATAGTCTGAATATTGAGCGGCAAAATTAATTTCATGGATAACAATCACCACGGTTTTCCCTAACTCATCTACCAATCTTCGCAAGGTCTTCATCACATGCACCGAATGTTTCATATCGAGGTTATTTAACGGTTCATCCAACAGAATATATTCGGTATCCTGTGCAATAATCATCGAAATAAATGCACGTTGCCGTTGTCCTCCGCTCAACTCATCTATATAGGCGTCTGTCAAATCTTCGAGATCGGAAAAAGCAATAGCTTCCTGTACTTTCTGCCAATCTGTTTCTGTCATTCTTCCCTTGCTATAAGGAAAACGACCAAATGCAACCAAATCCTTGACGGTGAGCTTCACATCCGTTTGGTTTGACTGTTTTAGAATAGAAAGTTTTTGAGCAAGCTCGTTGCTTTTGTAAACATGGAGGGATTTATCCATAAAAGAAACCTCTCCCCCATCTTGTTTAAGCAAACGGCTAAGGATAGAAAGCAATGTACTTTTACCAGCACCATTCGGTCCGATAAGCGAGGTGATACGGTTGTTCACTACGCTACCATCCAGCTTGTCAATGACACGTTTTTTCCCGTATTCTTTTACAAGACCTTGAAAAATCAGCTTATTCTCTTTCTTGAACTCCATATCAAATACATAAAATAGATACCACCAACAAAGTTAATAACAATGCTTACTGTGGTGGAAAAGCTTAGAATATGTTCAACAAAAAACTGCCCGGCAATCAAACATATACACGATACCGCGCTACAAAGCCATACTGTTTGCACATGTTTGTTCGTCTTAAATAGCTCGTAAGTCAAGTTGGTAACCAGAATGCCCAAAAACGTAATAGGCCCTACCAACGCTGTCGAAACAGAAACTAACAAAGCAATAATAAGCATAAAAGTCCGGATCAACTTATTATAGTCCAAACCTAAATTAATCGCATGATCTTTCCCTAGCGCAATCACATCTAAATACTTTAAATAACGAAGTGTCAGAACAAGTGTCCCAATCAACGTTATCGTCGCTATTCCTAATAATTTAACGTTCATCTTAGCAAAAGACACGAACATAAAATTCTGTACGATGGAAAATTCGTTCGGATCGATGACGACATGAAGAAATTGGCTCAACGTATTGAACAACGTTCCCATCACCATCCCCATTAACAATAAATAGAAGATATCTTTTCGTTGCCTCCCGAAAATCAGAAAATACATGAATACAGAAAAGCCAAGCATCAGCAATACGGCATAGAAAAAGTTCTCTTGTTGTGAGATGACCTTAAAGGCCTTGTCCCCATAAAAAAACACAATCAACGTCTGGAAGAGGATGAAAATCGATTCATATCCCATGATAGAAGGAGTCAATATCCTGTTATTGGTAATCGTTTGAAAAATAACCGAGGAGAAAGCCACACTAATACCCACGATCGTCATGGTCGCTAATCGAATACTGCGGCGGCTCAATACGTAATCGAGGTTATTACCCATATGGTATGTCATAAACAACACGATAGATAGCACCAACAACACGATCAATAATATAATTTTATTCCCCTGCTTCATTTACTCTTTTTTAATATCAGCAAAAAGAAAGCGATTCCACCAACGACACCTACCGTCATTCCAATCGGTATTTCATAAGGGAAGACCAGCAATCGGCCGATAATATCACACCCCAACAAAAGCACTGCTCCCAGAAAAGCCGTCAGTGGCAAGGCACGCCGAAGATTGTCACCAATGAGCATACGCACGACATTAGGCACGATAAGCCCGACAAAAGGAATCGCTCCTACGGTTACGACAGATGCACTGACGACGAGTGAGACGGCCACAAGACCTATATTGACAACAGTATGATAGGATAATCCCAAGTTCGTAGCAAAACTTTTCCCCATTCCAGCAATGGTAAACCGCTCTGCATACAGGTAACTAATCAACACGATGGGCAAGATGATATAAATGGCTTCATATTGCCCTTGCATAACCGACGAAAAATCACCTAATAACCATTCCTGTGTATTCTGGACGATATTGTTTTTGTAAGCAAAAAAGGTGGAAATAGATGCTAAAATACTTCCAAACATAATCCCAACCAATGGGATAAAAACGGTGTTTTTATCTTTGACTTGTTCTACAAACCAAATAAAAAGAAGGGAGGATAAAAACGTAAAAACCAAAGCAAAGAGCATCCGAACCATTAAGGAAGCTTCAGGCGAAAATACCAAGGCAAAGAGTATGCCCATTTTTGCAGACTCCAATGCACCCGAGGTTGTCGGTGAAACAAATCGGTTTTGTGAGAGCTGTTGCATAATGAAACCCGAAATACTCAGTCCCGCACCGATCAAAATCAAAGCTAGCGTACGTGGAATACGACTTATTAAGAAAACGATAAGCTTATCCTCATCGCCCAACAAATCCACTACTCGAATATCCTTAACCCCTGTAAACAAAGAAATCCATGCTAATAGCAGGATACAGCATACAGAAACGGTATAATAGATTACACTCCGGTTCTTTGTTCTCAAATTAATTCATTTACAAATGTAGAGACGCAACATATTACGTCTCTACAGAAAATACTATGTACGTACAAAGGTATTAATTAATTAATTTTTGTCACCGTATCTCCATTGTTATCCACGACAACGGGTTGACCTTCCACCGGTCTTCCTCCCTTGGTCTTATTGATAACGTAGGCTATGCCTTCTGCATCAATTTTTACGTGATTCGGATGAGAACCTGTTTGTAAATCAGCTAATATTTCATATGAATTTGCGTCAATAACCGTTGTTGTTCCGGTTTGGCGATTTGCAGAATATATTCTGTTTTTAACAGGATCATACGCTACACCGATAGCTCCAGCGCCAGTTTCAATAGTTTTCAACAGCGTTCCATCGGTATCTAAAACAGTGAGTGTGCCCGATTTCTGATTGGTCACAAACAAACGTTTGCCGTCACTAATGATATTTACAGGTGACTCTCCACCGGAAGGGAATGTTTTCTCTATATTTTTTGTCTTCGTATTGATTATAGCCACACTATTTGTACCCATGATGGTGGCGTATATCTTGTCCTTACTTCCTGCGAAAGCCATTCCCGTTAGCGTTTTACCAAGATTCTCAATCAGATGCGAAAACGTATTTGTCTTGCCGTCTATCACCCAAATACTGCTTGGATCGCCAACATCACTTACATATACAACATTATTATCTTCATCCACCAGCACTTCGCGGGTATGCGATTTTTCACCTCCGTGATTAAATGTCGCAATCAGTTTACCTGATTTCAAATCAACGGCACTGACCGAATTCGTTCTTGTATTGGTCGTATACACCGTCTGTGTTTTATTGTTGATTCCGATTCCAAAAGGTGGATTTTCCGCCAACCTGATACTGTCGACTATCGAAAGGTCTGCCCGATCAATTTTATATAACGCGCCTCCTGGACTCGTCCGAGACCCTGCTCCGGTAACATACAAAAAACCGTCCTGTTGGTTAATAACTGCTTCATATACACCGCGACCGGCTGGTGCGGATTTTTCGACTTGTTGAGCAGACACTTGTAAAGCCGGTAACGCGGCTAGCCCTGCAAGCAACAAGAGATTCGTTCTGTTGCTTTTTTTAAAGAATTTATTCGTAACCATAAAATTATTGTAATTAAGTAATCTACTATATGTTAATTGTCTGAAATTTCTTGCTGCCAGCGTTCATAAAAACGGGTAAAAGCTTTTTGCCAATACAACGCACCATGTTTCCCCTCTTCATCAATATCAATCATGATTTTTACACACATCGCTTTTTTATGCGTATCAATAAAGTCCAGCATATCCGCTCGCATATCACCTTCCCCCTCTGGTGCATTTCTACGTTTTTCCCTGCCACCGGCATAAAAATAATAGCATTGTCCACAGAGCAAACAGGGATTGCTTTCCAATTTTATCGAAAAAAGATCAGCCAGCTGCTGCTTCCCTGTCCAAATCGATGGCGAAAAAACACCTAACGTACCAAATACATTGGCATGGAGCGCGCCCGCGTAAAGTGTAAGCAAACCGCCGAATGAACTGCCTACCATGCCTGTATGCCTTTTATCTGCTAACGTTCGATAATGCTTGTCTACATAAGGTTTCAGTATTTCCACGATATCACGCAGGTATAAATGTCCGACCGGTTCCTCTACCTCTCTAAATGGAAAAAGCAGAAACTCGCGAGTCCTGTCGGCTGTTTGATTGGGATGCTCGATTCCAATAACAATCGCCTGACGACTTGCGGCATCGATGGTCTCGTCTACCATCCATTCCACTGGTCCCGTTCTCCCCACCGATGTCGCTTCATCGAAAAGATGTTGGCCATCGTGCATATATAACACGGGATATTGTTTATCTGAATATTGATAATCTTTCGGCAGATAAATCCATATCCTACGGTATGTGTCGAGATATGGAAAATAGAACCTATCCGCCAAGACATGCACCTGCGGACTCGCCGTAGATGAAGGAAATTTATCACGCCAGCCATCAATGGTGACCTCCATCTCGGAACAACGACTAACATCTATGCGATGTGGCGCGAGAAGCTCGCCGTTTGCCGCAGTATTTAATGTATCCCACCCCCCTCTTGTAATCTTAAACTCCAGTTCACTTTCTTCCAATCCCTCAAGTACCACGCTTGTTTTTTTCCCTAGCGGTGGTATCAAACCTATCGGATGCGCATCCACCTGCCAATTACTAAGATTGCTTGTCAAATAACACGGCTCACCAACAAAATTATTGCTGTTGTTCAAAATATGGATGACTACCGTAAACGTTTTCTTTGACATGCCTAGATAAATTAAACCCTGCGTTAAGCCGGAACTATAAATTGGCGCTAATTTAGATAGATTCTAAACAAATAACAAGAGTTATTTAAATTTAATCTAAATTACCATATATTTGCAGCAATTATTAGGAAGAATAATCCATGCGCTATAAAATATACATGCTATCGGTTCTGTTTTTTTTGTCCAAGTTTATACTGGCACAAACAACCGACGTAGTAACAGGGTATGTGCACAATGAAGACGGAATTCCGCTTGGGGATGCTACGGTGCAAGTAGGAAACTACGGTACGACGGCGCTTTCCAATGGCTATTTTAGTCTTAAAAACATCCCGACGGGTAAACATATATTGGTGGTATCTGCGGTTGGGTACGCCGCTTTTCAAGATACTATTGTCAAATTAGCGCAAGAAAATTTGGCACTACAAATTCGTCTATCTAAAGATGATAAGGTCTTGCAGGAGGTGACGGTTTTGGGTAAATCAGAAACACAGCAGGCGAAAGAGCAGACCGTACGTGCAGTGGTCGTGGATACACGAGCAGTTTCTACACAGGCAACTACCTTAACTGATTTAATGAATCGAAGTACTGGTGTACGAATAAGACAAAATGGTGGATTGGGTGGTCGCCCGGAAATATCCATTAATGGATTTCAAGGCAAAGCGATTAAGTATTTTAAAGACGGTATTCCTTTAGACTATATGGGAGATGGCTACAATATTGCCAGTCTACCCTTGGAAGCATTGGAGCGAATTGAAGTATATAAAGGTGTACTTCCAGTTTCACTAGGCGCGGATGCCTTAGGCGGTGCAGTCAACCTCGTCTCCGCAAAACGGAGAGGTTCTCACATGCACACTTTTTATGAAATCGGCTCCTTCAACACGCATCGTTTAGGGGTAACGGCGGCTCACGAAACAAAAGATCAAAAATGGTCGTATGGTACGGAGCTTTTCTTCAATCACTCCGACAACGATTATAATGCCTTCGTGGGTGTGCGTAACCCGAATACCGCCAACCTGGAATATATGGATATGCGCATGTTTCACAATGCATTTCAACATTCCTACGGTGAGGCGTATGTCAATATCCAAAACCGTAATTGGGCAGACGAGCTTCGTCTAAGCGTGGCGGCGTTCGCATTGGAACGAGAGCAACAGCATCCTGCATTGATGACCGATCCGTACGGTGCAATACTCGGCAAGCAGCAAACCGTGGCACCTAGCTTGCGTTACAAGAAAAAATTGCTAGATGGGCGGCTCTCGATTGACCAGTTCGCATCCTACAACAATTTGCAGACGCGTCGTATCGATACGTTGATGGGCAGTTATGACTGGTATGGTGAGTTTACACCAAAAACGACTCCGGGAGAAAGTCGTTTACCCTCGCTTTCCAAAATTCACGAACGGCAGACCGTACTACGGACCAACATTGGGTATCAAATCAACAGTAGTACATCACTGGGTTTTAATTACATCTTTACCGACGTTAGACGCGATGGTGAAGATCCCTATGGACAGCGTTTACAAGATACAGATATTGATGTTCTTTCCTTGGAGTCAACCTATCAAAAGCAGATATATGGATTATCCCTGGATAAATACTGGCTGGATGAGAAACTGCACAACCAGTTAATGGGGAAATTTTATCACTACAGCGCTTCCGGCATCCAAAACACGTGGTTTTCTACAGGTGTCACAGAAGCAGACAAGCGTCGGCTATCCGGAAATTATTGGGGTATTGCGGAAGCACTGCGATACCGGCTAACGCCAAGCGCCTTTATCCGGGGATCTTTAGAATATACCTATCGCCTTCCAGAAAGAGAAGAGCTATTTGGGAATAATATTTTTGTGGTGCCCAATTTCGAGTTGAATCCCGAAAAGAGTTTCAACGCGAGTTTAGGCTATCAACAGGTTATTGGCGGACGTCTTACGGTAGAAGCCAATGGATTTTATCGTCGTACGAAAGGTCTTATTTTACTTGTTCCGATACAAGCACCGAATGCTCAGTACCAAAACCAGGAAAACGTAAAAGGATTTGGTTTTGATCTGGACCTCAATTATCATTTCGCCACCCACTACACCTTAAGTGGTAATGCCACTTGGCAAAACCTTCGATTATTCGGCATTACAGACGAAACAGATCGATGGAAAAACAATGCCCGGTTGCGGAATACGCCTTACTTCTTTGCCAATGCCGGTATACAGTCAAACCACAGTGCTATTCTCTCCCAAAACGACAATCTCAAGGTCTTTGTTCATTATAATTTCCTGCGGGAGTTTTATTTGGAAACGATACGGAAGGATTTGGAACCGGGCGGCTTTCTGGGACTGTCCGGACAAGCAAATATCAATTCCAACCTCCGAATTCCGACTCAACATTTATTGAATGCTGGCTTTACTTATAAATTACCATCGGGCGATGTCAACATTGGTGCTGAAATACGGAACATGCTCAATAAAAACCTGTATGACTATTATCGGGTACAGCGTCCTGGCAGAAGCTTTCACTTGAAATTGAGTTATACATTAGCTAAAGGTGAGTAATCATTAACAAAAAAGAAATAGTAGTATAATCATTAATCATAAACAAAAATGAAACCCTTAAAACTCAAAACTGGAATAATCGCACTGACGATCGGGGTACTTTTTGCCGGTTGTAGTGATAACGACGGACCGACACCCGATCCTGATGAGAGCCAGGAAAGCAAATACGTTTTAATCACCATGAGTGACAATGTCAACACGAAGCCTGGTTACGCAACTGCTTTTGATGAGCTGCCCTCAGGGAATGTAATTAATAATGGAAATAATAGCTTACAAGGTTTAGGATTTGGAGGCTGGCGTCCATATGGCAACTGGTTGTTCAAAATGTTCAGCACCGATGCCAATGCATTGGGAATAGAACGCTTAGAAGTAAATGCTGATGGCAAAGTTACACCAGGACAGTTTATTGCAGGAGACAACACCACCAACGGAACAGGAAATTTTGTCATCGTAGATGAAACGAAAGGGTATTATTGGGATGGAGCCTCTCCATTAAAAATTCAAGTATTTAATCCGACAACACTATCGAGAACCGGCGATATAGATTTGGCAGAGGCTGTTAACGAACGTGGCGCCGATGAACCTGAAATTTTATATCGTGCTATCGGACAGAAGTTCCTGTCCGTGAAAAACGGAAAATTATTTGCCAACATTACCTATGCCACATCAGACGGTACGCAAAAAGGTTTTTGGGATGATTTCTATCCCGATGTATACATTGCTGTTATTGATATAGCAACCAGTAAGCATGAAAAAACCATCAAAATAAAAGATACAGGTGCTATTACTTATATTAACGATAACAACATGTACGATTTCGACACCAATGGTGATTTATATATTGTCACACAAGGCGTCCATCCCCGAGGCACGGGTGGAAAATCAAAAATTGTGCGCATCAAAGCCAACGAAACAGACATTGATTCGGATTGGAGCTTGGATATGGATGCTATCACAGGCGAGGGCCCACGTAAATTTGTCTCCGTATTTGCTAAAGATGGAAAAATCATTACGCTTATTCCTAACGCGTCGTTAACAGGAGGGCCGACCGGCAATATCAATTTTGAAGATGTATGGGAATATTTCAGCATCGATATTGCCTCCAAAGAGCGGACAAAAATCGGCGGTGTACCAGTAGTAACAAATCCGGGTGCAGCCTTTTGTGCTATCGAAATTGATAACAAGATATTACTTCGTGTCAATACGAAAGACGGCAGCAGCAACGGTTATTTTGAATATAATCCTTCTACAAATTCTGCTACCGAGCTGTTTAAAGTTACTTCGGGTGGTTCTGTATCGGGATTGCATAAAGTAAAAGTCGGAAACTAACGGCCTGAGTTCACAAAAAGCATAATTCACTATTACCGAACAACTTATACTTTGTAAAAAAACGCATATGCATTTTCGCGAAAATGCATATGCAATTTTTCAAGAACAAGCTTCTCCTCTATTCAATTTAAAGTCATCTATTAAAACTGACCGCTATCTGTTAGCAAAAAAGCTTGTTATTTTCCCGGGATAACCGTGATCTTCCTAAATTCTACGCCTGTGTGATCACCCTGTAAATAAATCGGCCCTGGATCGCCTTCTTTACTATCCAAAGCACCTCCTGTAATACCGGGAATCTCTTGGTTGCTGATGATTGTTTTTCCATTCGCCACGATCGTCACCATACGTCCACGTAACGTTATCTCATATGTATTCCATTCATTCGGTCCTAATGTAGCAATCTCACTGGGCGATAGAAAACCGTATACCCCACCGAAATACATAGATCCTGGATGTCTATCCTTTGGCGAGTCCTCGATCTGTACTTCGTAGCGGCCTCTCAAATAGATTCCCGAATTAGCTCCTTCTTTATAACGAAACTCTGCAATAAGCTTAAAATCATCAAATTTCTGTTCACTAATCAGATTAGCTCCTGTTTCCTTGTTAATCAAGATACCATCTTCTACCATCCATTGACTATTATCACCCGAAGTCTTCCATCCGGCAAGATCTTTTCCATTGAAAAGCTCGATAGGCTCTCCCCATTGTGCTTCGCCTGTACGAACGAGATAGGGAGCCTTCACCCCAGTGAAATCGAATTTGTTCCCTTTATTAGTTGTAATCGTACCTTTGATTCCATCCCCTACTAATTCACCTTCGATTGTAAAGAATCCATCTCCTCCTTCCCATTGGGGTGGAATCTGAAATGAAAACTTCCCCTCTTTGAGTTGAATAAACGAAATAGGTCGAGCACTTCCCGCATCCGCGACAAAAGATCCTACTAATACATTAAATCCCGACAGTTTCACTTCCAACCAAGATGGCGCTTCCTTGCCTTCTTTATCGACTGTGATATCCCATCGCCCGATCAGTCCTTCCGCCTCTTCGGGCACTACCTGTGTAGCGGCATTATGTATTTCCTCTTTCTGTTTTTGTTCCGTTGTTCCGTTGTTACAGGAAATCAAACTTGCTGTTAATAAACACATCAATGTGCTATAGCCAACATACTTTTTTAGCATAACTTTAGTTTAGAGTTTTTTGAAGACACTAATCTACAAAAAAATAACACTATACAGCCCATTCTGAATTAAAGACAAGCTGATCACCCTCCAAAGTGAATCACTACATCATGTTTATAATGTCCTCTTCCCTTCTTGGCTTTCTTATATCTTTTCTTTTTCTGACCTGGGGCATGCCGTTTAGCCGATTTGTCCCCATAAATTTTCTTCGCTTTACCCGGCGGTACATGCCCGTGAGGGTGTCGGTGTGAGTAACAAGAAGAAACCACGAAAAACAGCAATATTATTGTTAAAAATCCTAAAATTCTTTTCATATCCAATCTCCTATTTTGCAACAGTGTGCAAATTCTGCGCCAAAGCAAACAGCATCTTATAGATTCAAATGCGTCAGTTATTCCACCCACCGCCCCGTTATATGGAAATAAATCGATAATTTAGCCAAAAACAATCCGTAGTCCATCATGGGAAAAATCAACATAAAGTCTATTGCAGCGGCGCTCAATCTGTCTCCGGCAACGGTTTCCCGAGCATTAAATGATAGCTATGAAATCAGAGAGGAAACTAAACAACGGGTTTTGGCGTATGCCGCAAAACATAATTATAGACCGAATCCATTTGCAAAGCACCTCAAAACCGGAAAAACGAACCTTATTGGCGTCGTCATTCCATTCCTTTCTAGTCCATTCTTTTTAGAATTTATTGACGAGCTTTATAAACTAGCCATGCTGCATCACTACACCTTACTTCCCTTTCAAACCCAAAATAGGGAGGAAATAGAAAAAGAAGCCTTAGATTTTCTTATTCGTCAGAATGTCGCTGGAATCATCATTTCCCCCGCTTTTGAAAACTCCAATACGGCGTTATTAAGAGATATTCATCACCAATACTGTCCCGTCATCCTATTTGACCGCATACAGCATGATCTGGATACGTATAAGATCGGTATACACAATAGCTTGGAAACATTCAAAGCGACAGAAGAACTCATCAAAAAAGGACGTACGCGGATTGCTTTTCTGTGCGGAAAAGATATCGGTAATACAAAAGACCGCATTCGTGGTTACAAAAATGCACTTCACAATTACGGCATACCCTTTCAAAAAGAGTATGTGATCGATGCCGACTACCAAGATCCGACCGAAGATATTGATAGCGAGTTGAAAGAAGTTTTCAAAAAACTGCAGGCCAGTAATCATATGCCTAATGCCATTGTAGGTGGTACAGACACGTTATCGATTAAGATTTTGGGTGTATTGGCTGATCTCGACCTCCGCGTTCCAGACGACGTTGCTGTTATCGGCTTTACCAATACCAATTTGGCAGATTACTTAAATCCGGCACTATCGACGATTCGGCAGCCTACACAGCAAATGGCTCTACTTGCGCTGGATTTGTTGATTCCTCTTATGGAAAAGAAACAGGATCGACGAGAGATGGCTTATGAAAATTTCCTGCTTGAAGCGACTACTACCTATCGGACGTCAACAGATATTTCCGCTATAAAATAGAAAACTCGTCCATCTTGAAAGATTAAGATGAACGAGTTTCAGTGAAATAATGCGTTTTTTATACGCTATTAACTATATCAATCGTACCCCGGATTCTGATATGCCGCTTTTTCTGCCGCATCTAACTCCATGGCATCCATTTGTCCTAGGGGTATCGGCCTGAGGTAATGAAAGGGCTGTATAGTCCTAGTATATTCTCTAGCCGTATGATCCCCAACATCAGAGCCCGCTATACGATAGGTTTTGGCTAATTCAGTCCATTTCTGCGTCCGAACTAAATCATGCCAACGGTACCCCTCGCCATAGTACTCGCGAGAACGTTCTTGCAAAAGGAAGTCAATCGTGATTTGTGTAGGTGTCGCTGCGATCATTTCAGAACTAAAATCTTCATTTTTCTCCTCGTTGCCATTGTTATCCCAACGCCAAACACCTGCTCTTGCCCGGATAACATTAATTAAATCGCGCGCGCTTTTTCCCGCTTGCGTTGACGCCCCTTTTACGGCTGCTTCTGCCGCAACAAAATACAATTCCGAAAATTTAGCGATGTTAAATGGCCGTGTACTTCCTGCGTTCGGCTGCCCTAAACCGCCGCCGTTATCCGTACGATAAGGGCCGAGTTTCCATAATCCCGGATACACTCGTCTACTGATCCCTTCGGGAGAAACAACATAGTCCGCCCTGCCTGGCAAAACCCCTGCTCCAATACTGCTGTTAAACATTGTATTCGAATAATCTATCTCTTCAGCAGGTTCCTCATCTAGAAATGTTAAAATTGCGTCTCCAGCCTCCACGCGCATATTATTCGCGTTATACAAGAATTCATTTGTAATTCCCGCTTTATCCCAGTTTCCTCTATACACGGTCGTAAAAGTACCATCGTACCGAGAGTCATTTATTTTATCTGCAAATGTTTTAGTGATGACGTCGATTGTAGGTGCCATGCGCGTCCACGGCCTACCCAACGGTTGTGCCGCTTCCCGTTGCACAGAGTTCACAAGTTCGCTCGCACTCCATTCTGTTTTGGAACTAGTCAATGATACATAATTCCAGGTCATCATCCATCCTGCAAAGTTATCTGGTGCTCCGCCGCTACCATAAGAAAGGCTTCCGCCATTGTATAACTCACTACTCTCTGTATGATCAGCATACAGAAGCAACTCGTTATTACGATCATTCTGCCCTACATTAACGTCATAAAACGTCTCTTGTAGAGCATAGGGTCCCGGATTATCAATTGCTTCTGTGGCAATATCATACGCCTGCTGGAAATACCACTGGGCGTTATGTCCATCCGGATCGGTGCGAGCAGCTTCCGGATACGTTGGAATATTATTGGGATTTTCCAACCACCAGGCATACGTAAGGTATGCTTTCGCTAAAAACAAACGTGCCACCGTTTTTGTCACTGCTCCCGTTATCCGCGGCGTTTCGGGAAGATTTTCAATCGCTGATATTAATTCCGGAAAAATAGCTTTTGTATACACTTCGGGAACCGTATTGCGAACAGATTTTCTCGTCGTTGACGTGTTGAACATCAGCTCTCCTGCTCCCAAATCCAAAGGAACGCCACCAAAAGTTTGCACTAACAAAAAGTAGTCAAACGCTCTAAAAAAACGTGCTTCTGAAATCAATGCTTCTGATACAGTTTCGATCGCAACGGCATTTTCAATAATGCCCGAAGCGGTGTTAATATTGGAAAAAGCTGCTCCCCAAAGGACGTCAGCTCTACTGCTGGCGGGCGTTACCATACCTACACCAGAGAGATCCATATCTCTAAAGTTGCCATCTGCACTTTGCGCATATGTCGCTTCATCCGTACCTGTCAAGCAAGCGTTATAATAATAGGCTTGTCCATATATGTATCTTAAATGCGCATACATCGCCGTTATCCCGCCATTGATCCCTTGTTCGGTCTGGAAGTATGCAGGTGTAAAAATATTGCGGGGCTGCTCCTCCAATAAATCAGAACAACTCGTCAGCGACATAGTGAGTATTGCTGTCAAGAATAAAGAATTTAAATATCTAAATTTCATACCGTTATTATCTTAAAATGTAACATTGAGACCTAACATATAATTTCGCGTAGTTGGTGTGTTCGTTCCGACAACGAGGATTCTTCGTAATCCACCTACCGCAACATTTTCATCACCGAATGTATTCGGCTCTGGATCGCCACCCGATTCCCGGTGGTAGGGAGAAAACATGACCAATGGGTTTTCCACGGTACAATACAACCGAAACCTGTTCGCTCCAATTCTACTTAACCAATTTGGATTAAGGTTATACCCTAAGGTAATCGTCCGAATTTTCAAGTACGAAGCATCAAAGTAACCCATCGTGCTTCCGTATTTAGGATTATCGCTTGATTGTATCCCCCCTGGTTTGGGATATTTAGCGCCTGTATTTTCTGGCGTCCAGTAATCAACTTTTACATTGTTGCCAGATCTAGCATTCAACGTATTAAGGTAGCCACCACTTCCGTATAACGTACTAATCAGTTTTCCACCGTTTTTAAATGTACCAATGATTCCTAAATCAAAATTTTTATATCCTACTCGTGTATTGAATCCTCCTTGAAAATTAGGTTGGATGTTTATAATCTGTCTATCATCAGGCCCAATTTGTCTTACTGGCGTTCCGTCTTCGTTGAAATCTCCTGCATATTTCACTTTAATCATCCCCACATTTCCTCCTGGTTCCAGAATATCTAAATGAGGATCCTCTTCTTGCCAGAGACCTATACGTTCATAGTCATATATAACATCGATGGGGTGTCCCACAAACCATTGATTGCCTTCGTCTCTGGTCCTTCCCGAGGCTAATTCTAAAAGTTTATTTCTATTGGCGTACAAATTAATACCTGCTTCCCAACTCCACCCGTCTGGGTTATCAAAAATTACCCCATTTAATGATAATTCTACGCCTTTATTTTGTGTTTTACCAATATTCGCCATATAACTCCCGACACCACTTGTCGCAGGGAGCCCGACACTAAGTAGCACGTCATTCGTGTTTTGAACATAGTATTCTAGTGTTCCACTTAATCGATTATTCAAAAAACCGAAATCGACACCATAGTTCCAGGTTTCGGAGTACTCCCAGCCCAACAATGGGTTTGGCAGCTCCGTCAATAAATAACCTGTTGAAAACACACTTCCAAAATTATAAGGACGTGTGCCTAGCAAGCCCAGCGTTTTATAGGGGTCTACAGATTGGTTCGAGGTTTGTCCGTACCCCAAGCGTACCTTCAATTGATTCACCCAAGCAACATCGTCCATAAATCGCTCATTATTAATATTCCATCCCGCAGAAACAGCCGGATAGGTATGCCATTTATGCCCTGGCGCTAATCTCGAGGATCCGTCTCTCCGAAAGGTCGCGGTCAACATATATTTGTTATCATAGGTATACATTGCGCGTCCCATAAATGACATCAAGCCACTCTGATAATAGCCCTGATTATCAGGATGTACGACAATTTCCCCTTCCGTTCTGCCAATGTTGTAAAATTGAAAAGCATCAGCCGGAATATCGCGTCCCGATATATGTGTACTGCTGAACTGAGTCTGTTCTGCAGAATAGAGCCCAACCAAGTTAATTTGATGTTTATCTGCAAAAGTACGGTCATACGTCAGCAGATTCTCCACTACCCACTGCAATGTACGCCCATTGCTGATAGACGCTGTAGATGGGTTATCCGGCGTTCCGCTAAACACTCCTTCTCCTGTATAGCTTCCATCATTGGTTTGACGAAAGTTCAAGCCTGCGTTGATTCGATATTTCAATCCTTCAATACCAGGAATTTTCATCTCCGCAAATGCTGTGTTATAGGATGCCAAAGCTCTGTTTTGATTAATATAACTATCACCTAAAGCTTCTAACGTACCCCTTGTATACACCCATTGCTGTCCAGAAGTTTGTTGCTGTATATATTTCTTCAATGAGCCATCTGTATTATACGGATTAGCGATAGGTGAGGCACTTAAAACACTAAATGCACCAAGATTATTACCATTCGTAATACTATAATTATTATTTAAATTAAAGCCTACCTTAAATAGTTTCCCTATCTCTTGATCTAGCGATGCCCGGATATTATATCGTGTATAGTCCTGTAGCGGTATAACGGCTTCATCCCGAAAATATCCGGCGCCAAAATTGAAGCTACCTTTTTCTCCTCCCCCCGCAACCGCCACATCATGATTAGTCATCATGCCTGTTTTATAAAATAGATCTTGCCAGTCGGTGTTAACGTCATCAGATTCATCTACCGTATTGTCAAATTGCCCGGCGGTCTTTCTCAGTTCAGCGAATTCGGAACCGTTCATCATAGGATACTTTGAAAATACGCTCCGCAGACCGTGAAAACCATTATAACTTACACGAGGAGCTTGTCCTTGTTGCCCCTTGTATGTCGTTACTAAAATTACACCATTTGCACCGCGAGAACCATAAATAGCCGTAGCAGACGCATCTTTCAAGATATCGATACTCTGAATATCGTTTGGATTAATATCTCCAATAGAACCTGCAAAAGGGATACCGTCTAAAACCACCAAAGGGTCATTGTCTGCATTTAATGAACGTGTTCCACGTATTCGAATTTGCATACTCGAACCAGGTTTTGATGAGTTTTGAGACATTTCCACACCCGCTACACGTCCTTGTAATGCCCTGCTTATATTTCCACTGGGAACTTCACGCATTTGATCCCCGCTAACGGAAGCAACCGAACCCGTTACCGCTTCTTTCCTTTGCGTACCATAACCGACGACGACTACCTCATCCATAGCAATATCGGAAGCCTTCATCGTGATCTTCAAGGCTGTTTCATTTCGCAGTGTGTATTCCGTTGTTTCAAAACCGATATACGAAAAAACCAACACGGCGCTTGGGCTTGCCTCCAATGAAAATCTGCCCTGTTCATCGGTTGATGTACTAATAGTTGCCCCCTTCACCTGAACCGAAACCCCAATTAAGGGATTTCCAGCTTCAGAAGCTACGCTTCCACTAATCATCCTTTCCTGCGCCCACGCATGAGAAGCAACCGCAAAAAATGAGAGAAGTATCAGCCAATATCGGGAAATTCTGTTCCTTGCTTTGCGTGGCCGTAACGACAAAAAGTTAAGTGTTGTTATCATAATGAATCTATTTAGTTTATGTTTTTTTATAGTACAACCGGTTGCATACAGCACAGGAAAAACGATAACTAATACACTAATATGTAACATAAGAGATCAAGTTTATAAATCGTATCCCATTAGCATGCCTTTGCGAGAAGGCATGCCTATTGGTTGCCGATACAATTATAAAAATCTCTTTTACTATAGATATTCACACATGTAACATAAACGTTTCAATACGTTACTTGATGCGTTTTTATTGTCTATTCCCTAATTTTGACGTCTAAAGTTTTCAATCCGTCATCCGCCGACGTCCCACCATACAGAATAGTATAGTTCCCTGATTTCAACTGTAAATCACCAACCTCTTCGTCATAAAACTGAAAAGCATCGGGTTTAATTTCAATATCGACCGTTTTCGATTCACCTGCTTTTAGGGAAACGCGCGCGAAGGCACGTAACGATTTAACGGGCGCAAGTGCATCATTATTCCGTGCCACGTAAACCTGCACTACCTCGTCCCCATCTATCTTCGACGTATTGGTCACTGGTATGGACAACTGCACCGGACGATTGCCTTCAAAAGTTGATTGTGCTAATTGTACATCACCATAAGAAAAAGCAGCATAACTCAACCCATGTCCAAATGGATAGAGCGGATCCTCCTTCATATAGCGATACGTGCGCCCTTGCATATCATAGTTTTCAAAACCTTGACGTGTTTCGTCTCCGGTCTGGATCAGGGCGCCATCCAGCTGTGCTAAGGTTTTATAGAAAGTCACCGGTAAACGTCCCGCTGGATTATAGTCGCCGAAAAGAACATCCGCCACGGCTGTTCCCGCTTCTTCTCCACCATACCAAGCACAAAGCAAAGCATCATAATTTTTCTCATCTTGCTCCAGTGCGAGGGAGCTTCCCGTACACAAGACGAACACCACCGGTTTTCCAGTTTGGCGTAATGCCACCAACAGATCGCGCTGAACTTTGGGCAAGTCAATTGAAGTTCGATCACCTCCCTTAAATCCCTCTGCATCCACAAACATTTCCTCTCCTTCTAGTTGTGGAGATAACCCTCCTGCATAAACAATAGCATCGACATCTTTCAAACGCTCCGTCAAATCTGTAAAGTCAGCTTTCTCCTTTTTAAAGACAGCGAATCCCATAGTCAGGATACTGCCTTTTTGGCGATGCTCGAATACCAGCGGATAGGCTTTTCCTTTCTCCACCTGCACGGCATATTCCGCACCACGAACCGCTTCACGACCTTCCATTTTACCTACTTCTTTTCCATCAAAGTTCAAAACGTAACCATCGTTGGCTTTAGCTTTAAAGACGACTTCACCCGTATATGGAGCCACAAAAACACCCGAAATACGCGTGGACGTATTTTCCAGGTTGACATCCTGGGCCAAGGCGGTACCACCACGGTTAGAATATTCAATTCCCAAACGGTTTGTTAACGTACGGACGGGCTTCCCTTCCAACGTATTGTTGTTGTAAAACTCCACTTTCAAACCTTGCTCACCATCTTTTGTCGTGAAGAACGATTCATAGAGGGAATGTCTTACCCACGGGTCGACGAGGTCACTACCTTTTTCATAGATGATTTCTGCATTTGGCACTTTTTTCCGAATGCCCTCTAAAATCGTCACCGTCGAGGTCGGCGTACCATTATAGTTGCCCCAAAGCATCATACTATCCGCTGCATTTGCACCAATCACAGCTATCCGTTTTATATTTTTGCTTAACGGGAGTGTTTGGTTATCATTCTTCAACAACGTCATGGATTGGCGCGCAACGTCCAAAGCCTGCTGTCTATGCTTGTCGGAGGCTACAATGTCATAAGATAGTTTACTCCATGGCACACGGTCTGCCGGATCAAACATGCCTAATTCAAACCAACCGCGCAATACACGTCGCAAAGAAACGTCGATTTGTTGTTCCGTGATCAGTCCCTCTTTAACCGATGCTAATAAATGTTCATAAGACTGTCCACATTCCAAATCCGTAGACGTTAATACCGCATTTGCGACAGCTTCCGCAGGCGTGTCGTGCGATTCGTGATGTCCTTTTTTATAGAAGTCGTCAATCGCCCAGCAGTCCGATACGACCATGCCTTCGAAACCCCATTTATTCCGAAGAATATCCATCATCAGCCGATCACTTCCGCAACAAGGCTGTCCTTCAAAGGCGTTATAAGCGCACATCACTTCCTGCACATTTCCTTCCTGTACCAACGCTTTAAACGCAGGCAAATAGGTTTCCCAAAGATCACGATCGGAAACTATCGCATTATACGAGTGTCGGTTCCATTCTGGGCCGCTATGTACCGCATAATGCTTGGCACAAGCGTGTGTTTTAAAATACGTATCATCATCGCCCTGTAAACCTTTCACGGCTGCTAATCCGAGGCGGGTTGTCAAATAGGGGTCTTCCCCATAGGTCTCTTGCCCGCGTCCCCATCGCGGGTCACGGAATATATTAATATTCGGTGTCCAGAAGCTCAATCCATAGTACCGACCACGCTCTCCCTGTCGCACCGCTTCGTTATATTTCGCACGCGCCTCATCCGAGATGGTCTCAAAGGTCTTTAAATGATTCTCTTCATCCCAGGTGGCCGCCATACCGATAGCTTGCGGAAATACCGTCGCTTTACCCGAACGCGCAACGCCGTGTAGCGCTTCATTCCACCAATCATAGGCTGGAATTTCGAGACGCGGCACGGGTTTCGAACTGTTCATCATCAATCCAACTTTTTCTTCCAAGGTCAGCATTCCGATGAGGTTGTCTATTCGTTCTTCAACAGGAAGATCCGGATTTCTAAAAGGATAATCATCCGTTACATTTCCCTCATAGGTGCAAGCCATCACTACCGTGATCAAAAAAACACCTATCGAATAAAATATATTTTTCATATCGTTATTGGGTTTATCGTATACGTCCATTCTTTATCAACGTCCTTACTCCGAAGAGAATAGAACGCTGTATGTCTTAACTACATCGTTATAATCAAACTCCACTATTGCGCCTTCCGAAATATTTTCTGCTTGTGTTATACTCACTTTTACATCCGGGTTATCCGCAGAAGCCGACACCATCGGTATTGTGGTCGTGTTAGCCGGCATTTTATAAGTCGCCTCATAACGATTATAACCGACAATACCATTCGCGTTGGTGGATCGAATAGGGGCATCCGGCAGCACGATCTCTTTCCCATCAACCGTGATATTCACGGTAGGCACGATGGGACGGACGATTTCCTTTCCGTTCGAACTGAACCCAATCCCCGCCAGATCGAAAAGCACTTCCGATTCATCGCCTTCAGCGACTAGAAAGATCGCATGTTTTTTATCTAAATGGTCTACAAACTCAGCCACGTCTACCGTGAATTTTGTCTCTTGCTCTTCAGAACCAGCGGGAACAATAATTTCCCCGATTTTTTTCCCTTTCCAAACGTCGTTATCCCAAGGTCCATCCAACCAAACATTCACCTTAAAAGTTTTTGCAGTT
>Ga0079224_100001265_pt1 | contig 28571 bp, 29 predicted proteins | sample Stecom2015_FD_80414 | JGI IMG/M metagenome (GOLD analysis project Ga0079224, IMG submission 80414) | Agricultural soil microbial communities from Utah to study Nitrogen management - Steer compost 2015 | ecosystem: Environmental > Terrestrial > Soil > Agricultural land | place: USA: Utah... | reverse complement strand
TAGCCAATCGCCATTTTGTCAGTGATGCTGTTGAAAATGTGATTAAAGAATTTCAAAGCAAAGTAAAGAATAAAGAACTTGCTTGGTTGTTCTCAAATTGTTTTCCGAATACTTTGGATACAACCGTCGACTATCAGGTGTTGAATGGAAGACCAGATACCTACGTCATTACAGGCGATATAGATGCCATGTGGCTCCGTGACAGTAGTGCGCAGGTTTGGCCGTATCTTCCGTTTATGAAAGAGGACAAAAAATTGCAAGACTTAATTGCAGGTGTCATTAATCGTCAATCGGCCAACATCAACATCGATCCCTATGCAAACGCTTTTTATAAAGATGCAGATCGTGTTGGCGACTGGAAAGACGATATTACAGATATGCGAGCAGGAATTCATGAGCGAAAATGGGAAATAGACTCCTTATGTTATCCGATTCGTCTAGCTTATGCGTATTGGAAAACAAGCGGAGATACGTCACCCTTCGATGATACTTGGGTAAGCGCGCAAAAGAAAACGTTGCAAACATTTATCGAACAACAACGCAAAGAGAACCTTGGACCTTATAAATTTGAAAGAGAAACACCTCGGGCAACTGACACCCTGCCTATGGACGGTTATGGTTATCCGGTTAAACCTGTAGGTCTGATTTGTTCTAGCTTTCGGCCGAGTGATGACGCAAGTGTGTTTTCCTTCCTGATTCCATCGAATGCATTTGCCGTTATTAGTCTCCGTGAATCAGCAGAAATGCTAAGCACCATCGCAAAAGAAGAAGCAATAGCTACCCAGATGCTCGATCTGGCAAACGAAGTAGAAGCAGCTATTAAAGAATATGGAATTGTGGACCATCCGGTACACGGCAATGTATATGCATTTGAAGTTGATGGATTTGGCAGTTACCTTATGATGGACGACTCCAATGTTCCAAGTTTACTCTCGCTACCGTACTTAGATGCAGTAACAGTGAACGATCCAATTTATCAGCGCACCAGAGACTATGTCTTATCGCCTAATAATCCTTTCTTTTTTAAAGGAAAAATTGCTGAAGGTGTCGGAGGACCACATATTGGACTGGATATGGTATGGCCGATGAGTATCGTGATGAGGGCCATGACAACGAGTGATGAAAATGAGATTAAAAAATGCATTGATATGCTTCGCGCAAGTAATGCGGGAACAGGTTTCATGCACGAATCTTTCCATAAGGACGATCCTTCAAATTTTACAAGAAGTTGGTTTGCATGGACCAATACATTATTTGGCGAATTACTTTGGAAAGTATACAAGGAGAAACCTCATCTATTAAATGGTTAAGAGTAAATTTGGACCAATCGGAGTATTCGATTCAGGGTATGGCGGTCTAACGGTCTTTAAAGAGATCGTTAGATTGCTGCCTGACTATAACTATATCTACTTAGGCGATAATGCCCGAGTCCCTTACGGTACCCGAACATTTGAAACGGTGTATCAATACACGTGGCAGTGCACAAGAACCCTGTTTGAAATGGACTGTCCACTGGTTATACTTGCTTGTAACACCGCATCTGCCAAAGCGCTACGGACGATTCAAATGACCAACCTACCAATCTATCCGGAACCTAAAAAGGTTTTAGGTGTCATCCGTCCTACCACGGAACGAATTGGAGAATTTACCAAAACGAAGCATGTCGGTATTCTAGCGACCCCGGGGACAGTTAAGTCCGAGTCTTATCGAATAGAGATTGAAAAGTTTTTCCCGGAAATATCAGTCTATCAGGAAGCTTGTCCCATGTGGGTTTCACTAGTGGAAAATAACGAGATAGACACAGCGGGAGCCTCCTATTTCGTAAAAAAACACGTCGACCAACTATTAAAGCAGTCGCCTCACATTGACACGATTATACTAGCCTGCACTCACTACCCTCTATTATATCCTTTAATCAGGAAGTTCACGCCGCCAAATGTTACGATCATCGAACAAGGTGAGTTAGTAGCTAAAAGCTTAAAGGATTACTTAGAAAGACACCAAGAACTTGATTCAATATTAACAAAAGAAAGCACTAAAAAATTTTATACAACTGAGAATCCAAGTATTTTCAATGAAAAGGGAGGTATTTTCTTCGGCAAAGAGGTGCTTTCTACCCAAATATTTGTCTAACCTGGCTTATGGTATCAACCTTCTTCATTCGTCAATGATATTTCGGCAGCGCTCAGGCTTATCTTATTATTCAACTCTCCTAAACCTTCTACTCGAAAAGTAATAGGATCAGTAGGTTGCAGCCATTGCTCCGTGGATGAACCTTTTTTGTTTTCATTGGCGGCATTAATATCTTGGAAACAGGCACTCTTTAACTTACCAGACCCTATAATATCTCCCGGGTAAAGTGTCGCGCCATAAGATGTTCTTTCTATTATCTCGGCAAAAGTCCATGGTAAATCAGCAGTGTTCGCTTCACAAACAACTTCATTTTTTACAAGACATTCAGCCTTCAGTTGATAATGATTACCGATGTGTCCTTCTTTCTCTATTCTATAACCTTCCAATTCATCCGGCGTTACAAAAAGTGGCCCCGTGGATATATTAAAATCCATACTCTTCGCTGAAATATCAACAAATTCACTTTCATCATCTTGAATACCCCGAGATACAAAATTGGCTAGAATCATAAAGCCGCCAATATAGTAATCCGCATGTTCGGCACGTATGTTCCTGCCTTCTTTGTTCAAGACGACGGCAATCTCCAGCTCAAAATCCAATTTCCCAAAATGATATTGCATACAATCAATATTGCCCTCGCCGACAATCGCTTGATGGTTACCAAAATACCAGATCGGAAACGATAAATTTTCTGAATTTTTGTTCAGACTATTCCGGAAAGATTTGGGATTGGGTAGAGGAGCAACCAAAGTCTTTTCTTTCAATGCTTTCTGAAGATACTGTCCGTTTTCAATTTCCTCAGCTGTAATCCGCGCATAATCCATTCCCTGATTCTCCTGTTGAAGAAAGCCGAGCATATCCTTGGCTAGAAAAGGATTGATGCAATGAAGATCGTAGAGCTGCTCTTTAACAATTATACCTAAACGTGGGTTGTCAACATCTAAATAGGAAACAAACTTCATATAGCAAACTTTTATTTTAAATGTAACATATGTATCGATACTTTGTTTGAAAGAAGAAACTATACTAAGACAAAAAAAGGAGACTGCCTGCCGACAATCTCCTCTCCTTTAGAATATGTTTACTACTATAACTTCTTGACGTTTACAGCTTGGAGCCCCTTACGACCTTCCGTTACTTCGAACTCTACTTCGTCTCCATCACTTAAGGCGTCAATTCCACCTATTACGTCTTTGAAATGTACGAAGATGTCTTGACCATCCTCCTGAATAATAAATCCAAATCCTTTTTGGGCATTAAACCACTTTACTTTTCCGGTTTTCATTAATTTTAATTTTATACTGCTTAGTTTGCACTCAAAACCGGTATATTTTTGATATAACAGTCGAGAACTGCGTTAATTGTCATACCAAAGATAAAAAAATGGAGAAATAAAACGAATTGCTTCAAACTATAATTTACTGTTCGCATCCAGGCAATTAAGCTCCTCAAATGCCTGCTTTAATCGGGTAACGAAAGACTCTTCTCCTTTACGCAACCAAACACGCGGATCATAAAACTTTTTATTTGGAGCGTCAGGATCTTTAGAATTGCCAATTTGACTCTGTAGAGAATCTTCATTAGCTTGGTAATATCCACGTACACCATCCCAAAATGCCCATTGCATGTCGGTATCTATATTCATTTTAATCGCCCCGTAGGATAAGGCTTCTTTGATTTCAGCCGGAGACGATCCAGAACCACCATGAAACACAAAATTAACTGGTTTTTCTTCGGAGATATTAAACTTTTCTCTAATATATTTTTGCGAATTATTTAAAATAACTGGCTGCAACTTCACGTTCCCGGGTTTGTACACACCATGGACATTGCCAAATGCAGCTGCTACGGTAAATTTGTCGCTAACCGCCCTTAGTTTCTCAAAAGCATAAGCTACCTCTTCTGGCTGGGTATATAATTTTGAGCTATCTACATCTGTATTGTCAACTCCATCTTCTTCACCACCAGTAACTCCTAGCTCTATTTCAATGGTCATTCCAAGTGGCTTCATACGCTCCAGGTATTTAGCTGATATCTCTATGTTTTCTTCTAAAGATTCCTCTGAAAGATCTAACATGTGTGATGAAAAAAGAGGCTTTCCGTTCTTTTTAAAGAATTCTTCTCCGTGATCTAACAAACCGTCAATCCAAGGAAGCAACTTTTTAGCGGCATGATCAGTATGTAATATTACAGCTACACCATAGTGTTCAGCTAGAAGGTGTACATGTTGCGCAGCTGAAACAGCACCGAGTACACATGCTTGTAAGTTATCGTTGTTTAGAGATTTACCCGCGTAAAACTGGGCACCCCCATTCGAAAGCTGAATGATAACTGGTGAATTTACCGCTTTGGCTGTTTCCATAACTGCATTGATGGAATTCGTACCAATAATATTTACTGCTGGTAGTGCAAATTGGTTCTTTTTTGCTATCTCAAACAGCTCTTGTACCGCATCACCGTGCAATACTCCTTTATAGTTTTTTAAGCTCATTAAAAATAAGAATTTATAAAAATTGAATTTAAACTTCACGAATTTAACAAAAAAAGTTCGGTATCTGTAAAGACCGATACCAAATGAAATTCTATTTCTATTTTTTTTCGTTAATTTGCACCAAATTGAAAATATAGAAAATGGCTTGGTTCAGACGTAATAAAGTTGGTATCAATACGGCAACGGAAAATAAGAAAGAGGCTCCGGATGGTTTATGGAAAAAATGTCCTTCATGTAAGAAGCCTCTTTTAAAATCAGAGCAGATTGAAAACCAATATGTATGTCAGTATTGCAACTTTCATTTACGGATTGGATCTGCTGAATATTTCTCCATCTTATTTGACGACAACTCCTTTACAGAGCTTTTTGCTAACCTTCGGTCAGGTGACCCCCTTAATTTTGAGGATACCAAAAAGTACACGGATCGGCTAGAGGATAGCTACAAGAAAACTGGACTAAATGATGCGATCCGCTGCGCTCACGGTAAGATGGAAGGTGAGGAATTGGTTATCGCATGTATGGATTTTGCTTTCATTGGCGGATCGATGGGATCGGTAGTCGGAGAAAAAATTGCAAGATCGATCGACTATTGTCTGGAGAAGAAAATACCTTTTGTACTTATATCAAAATCAGGCGGAGCTCGAATGATGGAAGCTGCATTCTCCTTGATGCAAATGGCAAAAACGTCTGCTAAACTGGCTCTTTTAAGCCAAGCAAAGATACCTTATGTGTCTTATCTGACTGATCCGACAACGGGTGGGGTTACAGCCTCCTATGCTATGCTTGGAGATATCAACATTTCGGAGCCTGGTGCATTGATCGGTTTTGCTGGACCTCGAGTAATCAAGGAAACGATTAAGAAAGATTTACCCAAAGGATTTCAGACTGCAGAGTTTGTTTTAGAACATGGATTTCTTGATTTCATCGCTAACAGGAAAGATATGAAAAATAAAATCGCATCTTTCTTACGTATGGTAAAATAGATGCGATTCTATTATCTCTGAAACAAGGATTGATTAACTGTCGGTTTTGGGCGTGGTCCCTGTCAAGGGGTCTCCGTGATCTCGTCCGTGCTTACGATTCTGCGTTTCCGACCGGGTATCCCCAACAACATTATCATTTGAATCTGCTTCAGCTGAATTGATCTCTTCAAAATCTCTGGTAATGCCCGAATCCACCTGATCTTCTAAATTACTTTTTTTGTCCTTTTCGGATTTCGGATACTTTTCTTTATGATCTTTCATATTGCTCCTCCTTACTTTTAGTATATAAGATAAACGAGCCTGAGAATGATTTGTTTGTATTTTTATTTTGACATTTCTGCCAGGCAAACCTCTTTCAATTTTGATACAACTACATCAACCTCTTCTTTTGTATTGTATTTGCTAAATGAGAAACGGACAGACGGCTTACTTGGGTTGGATCCAATAGCAGTCAACACATGCGAGCCAATATTAGATCCTGAACTGCAGGCACTACCACCGGAAGCTGAAATTCCGGCAATATCAAGGTTAAAAAGCAACATATCTGCCATTTCCATTTCCGGAAAACAAACATTTAAAACCGTATACAAGCTTTTTTTGGAATCAAGTTCACCGTTTACCGAACAACCTGGAATATGTTTCTGGATTTGTTCTCGCATATAGGTTTTTAGGCTTTGGATATGGGTCTGATGTTCGCTCATATTTTCATATGCCATTTCCAAGGCTTTAGCTAAGCCGACAATTCCATAAACATTTTCTGTACCACCACGCATATTACGTTCCTGAGCACCCCCGTATAATAAAGGCTTTATTTTGACCTTATGGTTTATGTACAGAAATCCTACACCTTTAGGTCCGTGTAGCTTATGAGCTGCACAAGTCACAAAATCGATATGTATTTTACTCAAATCGTGCTCATAATGCCCCATGGTCTGAACGGTATCGCAATGAAATAACGCATTGTATTGCTGACAAATTTCCGAAACCCGCTCAATATCCAGTAAAGTGCCAATTTCATTATTAGCATGCATTAAGGATACGAATGTTCGTGGATTGTCTCGCAGTCCATTTTCCAACTGCTCCAAATCTACATTCCCAAGAGAATCAACATTAAGTAACGTCAAGTTAATCTTACCTTCTTTTTCTAATTCTTCGAGCGTATGCAGCACCGCATGATGTTCAATAGGTGAGCTGATTACATGGGTAATACCATGATCTTCAATACCTCGTCGAATCGCCATATTATCAGCCTCTGTCCCCCCAGAGGTAAAAAATATTTCAGCTGGTGATACCTTCAGCAGGCTCGCAACCGTTTTTCTTGCTTTTTCGATCAGTGTTCTTACCTCACGCCCGTGTGCATGAATGGACGACGGGTTTCCATACGCGTTCTTCATGACATCGATCATCTCTTCCGCAACGGCCGGATCGATGGCAGTTGTTGCCGCGTTATCAAAATATATTCGCATTTTGCAAATTTATGAATTAGTCTTCAATTAGAGACCGGATATTATCCATTACTTTTTCGGCAATTGCTTCTGCCTGTTCTAAAGTTGGAGCTTCTGAATAGACTCGGATGATAGGTTCCGTATTTGACTTCCGAAGATGTACCCATTCGTTTTCGAAGTCGATCTTCAATCCATCGATCGTACTGAAGTTTTCATCTTGATAAACCTTTTGCACTTCGACAAGAATTCGATCTATATCCATTCCCTCGGTTAGCGTAATTTTATTTTTAGACATATAATATGCCGGATAGGTCGCACGCAATTCGGATATCGTCATTTTCTTTTTCGCCAAATGTGTTAAAAATAGTGCTATACCAGCCAGGGCATCCCGTCCGTAATGGGTTTCAGGATAAATTACCCCTCCATTTCCTTCTCCGCCGATGATCGCATTCACCTCCTTCATCTTATTTACTACGTTAACCTCTCCTACGGCCGCTGCAAAGTATTCACCGCCATGTTTTAATGTAACGTCTCTTAATGCCCGAGTGGAAGACAGGTTCGAAACCGTATTGCCTGATTTATTTTCCAGAATAAAGTCAGCGACAGCTACCAGTGTATATTCTTCTCCGAACATTTCACCATTTTCCATAACGAAACATAGTCTATCAACGTCCGGATCAACGGCTATACCCAGATCGGCCCCCTTTTCAACAACTAACGAAGATAGTGCAGTAAGATTTTCTGCCAAAGGTTCAGGATTATGAGGAAAATCGCCATTCGGCTCACAATAGATTTCATAAATCGTCTCTACACCTAATGCTCTTAGCAGGGCAGGGACAAAAATCCCCCCGGTCGAGTTTACTGCATCAACCGCTACTCTAAATTTAGCTGCTTTAATTGCTTCAATATCGACCAATTCTAATGATAAAACCTCATCAATATGTTTCTGAAGATACGAATCATCCGCCGTTACCTTACCCAAATCATATACTTCCGAGAAATTAAAATCGAGCTTTTCAGCAATATCGAGAACTTTCTTCCCTTGTTCATCATTGATAAACTCACCTTTTTCGTTCAGGAGCTTTAAAGCATTCCACTGAGTCGGATTATGGCTGGCCGTAAGAATAATTCCCCCACCAGCATTTTCTTTCGGTACTGCGATCTCTACAGTCGGAGTAGTCGACAGACCCAGATCGATTACATCCATACCCACACTTTGCAAGGTACCAACTACCAGATTTCTGACCATCTCGCCGGAGATACGGGCGTCACGTCCTATCACTATTTTATTATTATCAGTGTTCTGGAGAATCAATCTTCCAAATGCTGCCGTAAATTTAACAATGTCTATCGGACTTAATCCTTCGTTAGGGCGACCGCCAATTGTACCTCGTATTCCAGAAATGGACTTGATCAGTGTCATATTCGATGTCTTTTATTTAAAATGGTAAAAGTAAGGATTGTGACTGAATTTTTTATGTCTTATTGAAACAAACCTGTACACATTTATTATATTTGCAACTTAATTGAATTAAGTAGCTTAACGCTAGCTTTTTTCACAAATACTTTTCATGAAATATGAAAGATGCGTACCTTCACTTACTCGAGATTAAAGTCAACTAGCAATAAAAATCATGATTGAACAATTAATAGAAATAGACAAGCAGCTTTTTTTATCTGTCAATCAAGGATTGGCGAACCAATTTTTTGATTTTCTATTGCCTCTGTTACGTAATCCGTATACCTGGGCACCTTTATATTTGTTTTTTATCATTTTTGCTATCAGGAATTACAAGAAAAAAGGAATCATAATGATTCTCTTTTTACTGGTAACTTTTGGTTTAGGCGACTTTACATCGGCATCTATAATCAAACCCGAAGTCATGCGTGTCCGACCGTGTAATGATGTACCGTTTAAAGAACAGGTTACTACCAGGGTACGTTGTGGAAGCGGCTACAGTATGCCCTCCTCTCATGCTACAAATCACTTTGCAATTGGTGTTTTTATCTTAATGTTGTTCAGGCGGCAATGGAAACCCATTGTTTGGCTGTCCATAGTGTGGGCCGCGTCGATTAGCTTCGCCCAAATCTATGTTGGGGTTCATTATCCTGGTGATATTCTGGTAGGAGCTATGTTAGGTACTGCTATTGGTCTGTTTACTTCTTGGTTATACTTTTTCTTTCAATCCAGGTTACAGCGATCTAAAGCATGATCATTATCAGTATTTTATTTTTTTCTGCACTTTTTGGTGGGCTTTCTGTATTCATTGTCAAAAGGGACAACACCAAACTACTTAAGCTAATTCTGGCTTTCAGCGGTTCCTACATCTTTGCAATCACAATCTTACATCTTATACCAGGCATCTATAGTAGAGGCGATGAGCTTATTGGCTTATATGTCCTTGGTGGATTTTTATTCCAGCTGCTATTGGAGCAATTTTCAGCAGGCATCGAGCATGGCCATCTTCATCAACACAAAGCAAACGACCACCTTAACACAGAAAAGCATGTGCTTCCCATTGGTGTCATGGCAAGTCTCTGTCTGCATGCGTTCTTAGAAGGCATGCCGTTGGCTGGAGACCATGGCAACTATTTACTTTTCGGCATTGCTATTCATCATATACCAGCAGCGTTTGCGCTTGGAACTTTATTTTTACGTGCCCACCTCAACAATCGGACAACAATTATAGCATTAGTGGTATTTGCAGCAATGTCCCCTTTGGGCTATATCTTAAGTGAAAACATTAAGAATCACTCAACAGTTGACATCCATCAATACTTCGATAAAATCATGGCCATTGTGGTAGGTATATTTTTACATATTTCTACAACGATCCTCTTCGAATCGTCCACAAAAGATCACCGCTTTAACAGGCAGAAAATTATTGCTGTCTTATTGGGGGTACTTATATCTCTTCTAAACTTCCTGGTTATTGAGCATACACACTAGTTGAGAATTTTGACTGGAATCTTTCCATTAAAATGCTCTTCCAAGGCTTTACCATTACCATGAAGGGTCCAAATCTCTAGGGGTTCTACTTGACGAACATAATTCAGAATCTCATTCCAATCAACGTGGTCGGAAATATACAAAGACAAATCATTGTTTCTTTGCAAGTGTTCCCAACCTGAAGCAAACACCTTCTTTAAATTAACACCTCGAAAATAACTATTAAACGTGAGGGGTGGTACAATATAGATCTGATCTTCACGAGCGTTTTTCAACGCTTTACGTTCGTAAGGCCGATAACGAAGAAATCCAATACCATACTGTTCATAAATCTTATGTATAGGTAGAATTGAATAATGTAAATGAACTACCTTGTCGGAACAATATTCGTTGATTAGATAATTTAGCCGCTGTGCCTTCCCCAAGCCATAGGCACCTAAAAGTATGTTGTCATTGAAATTATTCAGCTTCTTAATCTCTTCCATCGCGTCAGGATGACGTATGGCAGGATCTGCAAAGGTACTTTCCGTAATGAGGACGTCTGCCTGTACGTAGTCAATGGGCATACAAGTAGAATCCGGCTGAATCTTGTAGTCACCTGTATAAAGATAGCGAATACCCAAATATTCCAGTAATATCTGGGCTGAACCCAAGATATGACCTGCAGAAATAAAAGTAACTTTTACCCCACTTACTTCAAACTGTTCAAAATAATCAAATACGATAAATTCATGACCTGCACTCTTACCGTACCGTGAGAGCATAAACGCCTTCGTAGGTGGCGTACTATAAACCATTAAATTATTTCGACAAGCATGATCTCCATGTCCATGAGATATAATGGCTGTTTTCACCGCACTATTTGGATCTAGATAAAAATCGCCTGTTGCGCAATAGAGTCCCTTATTGGTCATCACCAAAAAATCAGGAATAACAGCTTTCATTTATGAATTCTCCTCATTTGTACGATTCACGAAGTATTCGTGTAATTTCAGGATCTGTGGCAAAAGAGCGTTTTTTTCATCATTTACGATCTCAAAATTCGCCAGTTCCCTTTTTTGTTCCTCTGGCATTTGATTGTTAATCCTTGTCTGTACCTGTTCAGGGCTAATTTGGTCGCGCGCCATCACACGTTCGATGCGTAATTCTTGTGGGGTATATACTAGTATCGTATAATCACAATCTTTATATGAGCCGCTTTCAAAAAGTATAGCTGCCTCTTTGACGACATAGGGACTGTTTTGCACTTTACTCCAATCCACGAATGCCTGAATTGCTGCAGGATGCACGAGACTATTGAGTTTTTCCAAAGCAGGTATATTATTAAAAACAATTGCTGCTAAGGCTTTACGATCCAGAACGCCTTCCTCTGAATAAATCTTATCGCCAAATTCAGCTTTCAAGGCTTCAATCAGTTGGATATCCGTATCCATTACTGATCTCGCAGCATCATCTGCATAGAAAACCGGAATATTCAAAACCTCGAAGATTTTGCAAACAGTGGTTTTACCACTTCCTATACCTCCGGTTACACCTATTTTAAGCATTACCTATTTTTTTATAATGAAATCAACATTTTGAGGACTGATTTTAACAACTTCGCAGAATTCGGGAAATCGGGTTAAAATAACTGGCAGGCTTTCTACATTATTACTTTTCCAGCTTTCAAGGTCAACGACCGCTTCAAACGAACTCGGCAGAATATCCATATAATTTCTCAAGGAAACCAAAACCCGAATAGTAACCTTTGATGGTATCAGCCTGACAGATGCAAATTCATCTCCATTCTCAACCCTGATCGGTATTTCCAAAACTTTTTCGGTAACTTCACCAACGGGAACATTAAACTCTACGATATTTGGATAAACATTGATATTAGCCTGTTTTTTTTGTTGAAGAAAGAGTCGCCCGGATATATTAGAATTAATTTCTTTCCTCCGAAATGTATCGGTCTCCCACTCGTCTATTCTAGCAAGATCTTCTAAAGGTCCTGTTACGGTTACATATTGCGGATTCAACGTGACACTATCAATTATAGCATATTGTTTCTGGAAACTTAAGTCTGACGCAAATTTCACAGGTACTTTCTTAACCGTCTGTTTAGAAAAATCAAAATGCAAGGTATCCGGAGATATGGATACAATACGCTGATTACTCGAAAATTGCCGATTAATGAAACCCATCTGGTTGGAAAAAACTACCCAGTCACGACTCCTTAACGGACTGATATCTACGTCGATCTCTTGCGACTGAAGACGAAGACGTGAAAAAACGACCTGCCAACCTGATCCTTCAACCTGTAAATCTACGGTGTCTGATTGGAGAGGATGAAATGCTTTGTTATCGGGTGCATTTACATAGCGGATAGCTGCTGGGATTCTGTAGGTATATTTATTAGACATAGCAAACAAAGCCCAAGAAAACACAGAAACACATATACAAACAACGAATATGCGTACCTTCTGTCTTTGGGTCTTTGTTAAATTTAGAATTGCCATATCTCTCTACAAGATATAAAAATCAAAACGCTTAACAAACGGTTATTGGTTATGCCCATTCGTTAAGCGTTCTGAATAAGATTGCAGATTTATTGTGCGTTAACTGCTTTCGAAGCGTCTAAAGATACCGCACTTTTATCAAAACGAATTTTAACACCGTTACCGACATCAAGTAAAATTGACGTTTCATTAACCTCCATTATACGGCCATGAATACCAGCAGTAGTTACAACTTTATCGTTAACTTTTAATGCTTCTATGTATTTTTTATGCTCTTTCGATTTTTTCATTTGTGGTCTGATCATAAAAAAATAAAAGACCACAATTATTAATATCATGGGTAAAAAACCCGTCAATCCAGCGCCTGGTGCTGCCTGCAATAAAATGTTTCCTGTTATCATATTATTATTTACTTATATATTTATTTTACCTGACCTTTTAGATGAAAGATTGTTTGTGAATCCTCTGTATTTGCTAGCATGGTAATAACTTTATGCTGCATACCGGGCTGATTGCTTGTATCAAACACAACTTCAATCTTTGATTGCTCTCCAGGCTTAATAGGCTCTTTTGGATAATTAGGTGTTGTACAGCCACAAGATGCTCTCACCGAATTAATAATTAATGGTGCGGTACCTGTATTGGTAAATACATACTCATGTTTTACTTTTTCACCTTCACTTACGACACCAAAATCATACGTATCATTCTCTACCTCTACGGCAGCGAACTCAGCGGTTCCAGCATCAACTGTCTCAACATTCGCACTTTCCTGATTTGCGGTATCTTCTTTGGTACTGGCATTGCTGCTACATGATACAACAAATACCGACACTAATAATACCGTTAATATAGATTCTATTTTCCTTTTCATAACCAACCTGTGTTATTTTTAAAAGTGTTACTTTACAAAGATAAATTTATTCATTTAATCCCCGGCCATATTTACGAATTCTTCCACTGCTTTTTAGTTCGCCTAATATTTTATCGAGTATCCCATTTATAAATGTATTACTCTTTGGCGTGCTGAACAATTTAGACATTTCAATGTATTCATTGATCGTCACCTTTACAGGAATGGAAGAAAAATTGAGCAGCTCAGAAATCGCCAACTCCATAATCAAAGTATCCATCAAAGCAATACGATCCGCCTCCCAATTTTTAGTCTTTTTTCCAATCATCTCGGCATATTCCTCTGAATGACGAACTGTTAAAACAAAAAGGTCGATAATAAATTCTTTATCCTCCTCCCAATTAGGAGTTAAATCAGCCAGCTTATTTTGGTGGGGATCATGCGACATAAAATTTTTAAATGTCTTTGCTACCAAAGCCTGCAATACTTCTTTGTCGAGTTGCCAATTAATGAATTTTTCTTCGAATGCTTGGTCTACTATAGGCAATTTCAATATAATTTTCTTGAAAATATATTTGATGATATCCTTATCCTCTGAAATACTGTGAACTGACTGACCAAGATAAACCTGGTATTCGTCAGAATCACGCAATTTATGAAATATTTGCCTTACAATTTCGGGGTCAAATGACCAAGATACGTGATACTTCTTGCTTTGATCGATAAACTTCTCATTTTTGCGGAGAGTCTCAATAAATACGTTATCCTGCAGCCGCAAATTCGCATTTAGATCGCGTTCAGTGGGCAAGAATTTTCGAGACCGTTCATCCGCATCGATGATGGTATAGTCCGCTACATCGACCAAAAGGTTCAAAAGCCAGATGTACATCTCATTAACCTGGTCGACATTCTTTAATAAAGATTTTTCGAACTTGGTGACATTTTTGTCTTCAGATTGTTGATAAGCATAAAGTGTCTGTAAGACCTTAATGCGTAGGTGTCTACGATTTAACATTGTTATAAAGAACGATTTTTTTTGGAAATTTAACCTCTTTTTAAAGTCGTCGGTGATTATTAATACTTTTTATTGAATTGATTCTATCTTCTGCTATTTGATTCGCAGCCTGGTGGGCAGAGATCTGCTCTTGTTTAGACTTGCGAATTACAGAACGGGTTGCCTCATATATATTTTCAGCTAATTCTAAGGTTCTCGACGTTGAATATCCCGCTAACTCAGAATAGCAACTGATTAGTCCACCCGCATTGATCAAATAATCAGGAGCATATAAAATACCTCTATCAAGAAGCATTTTCCCGTTCTTGTCCTCATCCTTCAACTGATTATTTGCTGAACCTGCGATGATTTTACACTTCAACTTCGGAATGGTGTCGTCGTTTAGTGTTCCCCCCAAAGCACATGGAACATATACATCAACATCCATATTATAGATGTTATTAGCCTGAACCACCTCCGCCCCGTATCGATTAGCAACATATACCATCCTATCTACGACAATATCACTGACAAATACTTTCGCATTTTCTTTTCGCAATAAGGAAACCAGACCCTCGCCAACTTGACCACTTCCCTGTACCAAAATCGTCCGTCCCGCTAAACTATCATTACCAAACATTTCCTTGATGCCAGCCTTGATACCATAGTAAACACTTTTTGCCGTAAATGGAGAGGAATCTCCGCTACCCCCAGCAGAAGCAGGTAAACCAGCGACATGGGAAGTTTCCATTTTGATAATTTCCATATCCCGCGGTGTTGTCCCAATATCCAGGGAAGTAATATAAGTGCCATTGAGTTCGTTAACGAACTGACCAAAACGTCTTAACAGAGCTTCCGTTTTAATCTTCGAATTATCACCAATAATCACTGCATTACCGCCTCCGAGATTCACCCCGGTAATTGCCGATTTATAGGTCATAGCTTTCGACAACCGCAAAGAGTCCCTGATCGCATCTTGCTCTGTTTTATATTCAAGAATGCGGGTTCCTCCTATAGCCGGGCCCAATGTAGTATCATGAACGGTAATAATCGCTTTAAGCCCTAGCTTCTCATCATTACAAAAAACAATCTTTTGATGATCAAAATCACCTAATAACTTGAAGATGTCGCTATTTATTTTATTCTCAGTACTCATTTTGACAAAGGTGATCCCTTGTCGCCAAAAGTAATAATTTTTATAGAATATTATGCTATAAATCAAGTATTAGGTATTTGACAAATGATTGAAGGATAATTCATATTTTTGTGTTCTATGAAGTACCTCTCGTACCTGAATAGATACTTTTATAAATATCGTTGGAGACTGATTCCAGGCGTATTGTTTGTAATAGCGTCCAACTATTTTGGGATCCTTCCTGCACAGGTTATTCGCGTCGCATTTGATTTGGTTAAAGAAAATATCAGTTTATATCAGATTTTTGATGGTTTTGACAGACAGCAGGAAATCTATAAGATATTCGGTTACAGTTTACTATTATTTGGCGTGGTGGTCTTTGTACTGGCTCTTATACGCGGACTTTTTTTATTCCTTATGCGGCAAACGATCATCTTAACATCTCGGCATATTGAATATGACTTAAAAAATGAAATATATGCCCACTACCAAAAACTGGACATGGCTTTTTACCGCAGAAATAATACGGGCGACTTAATGAATCGCGCAACGGAAGATGTCGGACGTGTCCGTGGCTATTTAGGACCAGCCATTATGTATGCGATCAACACCATAGTCTTGACTATTATGGTCGTAATCGCCATGTTGCAAGTCAACAAAACCCTTACGTTTTACGCTCTTCTACCCATTCCGATTCTTACGATAATCATTCTTTTCATTAATAAAATTATCAATATCCGGAGTGAAAATATTCAAAAACAGCTTTCTGTTTTATCAAATTTTGTTCAGGAAACGTTTTCAGGTATTCGAGTTATTAAAAGCTATAATCGCGAAGAAAAAAAATCTGCCGACTTCCTAAACGAGAGTAATATCTATAAAGATGTTTCAATCTCACTGGTAAAAGCACAAGCCATCTTTTTCCCATTAATCTTATTATTGGTTGGTTTGAGTACCATTCTTACCGTTTATATTGGAGGACAAGAGGTTATAAAAGGTACTATCTCTTCAGGAAATATCGCTGAATTCATTGTCTATGTTAATCAATTAACTTTTCCGGCTATGGCACTCGCTTGGGTAAATTCACTCATCCAGCGTGCAGCAGCTTCTCAAAAAAGAATAAATGAGTTTTTGGAAACCGAACCGGATATTTATAATGAAAGTGGTCGAAAGAAAAAACTCGAAGGGAAAATAAACTTTAAAAATATCGTTTTCACCTATCCAGATACAGGTATAACCGCCTTAGACGATGTCTCGTTCGAAGTAAAGCAGGGCGAAATATTAGCGATTCTGGGCAGAACTGGTTCGGGAAAATCTACTATCGCCGCCCTCTTGATGCGGATGTATAATCTGAACGCCGGGGAAATAACGATCGACGACGTCAACATAACGAAATATAATCTGCAAAACTATCGTGAACAAATTGGTTATGTCCCTCAAGATGTATTCCTTTTTTCCGATACGATCGCGAAAAATATTGCATTCGGACTGGATACCGAGAATATTGACAAAATAAAATGGGCAGCTAAATCCGCTGCGGTTTACGACAATATCATGAATTTCGAACGTGGCTTCCAGACTGAAATTGGCGAACGTGGAATCACACTATCTGGAGGACAAAAACAAAGGATTTCTATCGCACGTGCATTAATCAAAGATCCCGAGATTTTGATTTTCGACGATTGCCTATCTGCCGTTGATACCAAAACCGAGGAAGAGATCTTAAATCAGCTAGGAAAAATCATGCAAGGAAAAACCAGCATTCTTATATCACATCGGGTATCAACGGTTAAGAATGCAGATAAAATCATTTTACTCGAAGCGGGTAAGATTATAGAGCAAGGAAATCACGATCAGTTAATCGGATTAGGAGGTAAATATTTCGAACTATATGAAAAGCAAAAATTGGACGAAGAGACTGTAGCAAGTTAACTTAACGGAACCTCGTTTGCGTCCTATCCATCAATGTCATTTGATCCTTCATAGTTTTAATCTGTTCGGCTAAAAGCTTATTTTTATCAGTTCGCTTTGCTTCCTGTAGATACCGGTTAGCTTCTCTCTTGTTCCGTTTAGCCATGGCTATCCCAGCCAAACTTAAATAGGCCATAGCCGTATTATGACTCATCTTAAGCCCCAACGATAATGCACGTTTGAAATATTTTTCCGATTTCAAGGGTGCTGTTCTGGACTCTATTAAACCAATAAGTAGAAAATAATAACCATGCTGACCTCTGATAAGCTGCTTCTCATAATTTGTAATTTTGCCTAACCAAAAAGCCGTCTTTTCCATATTCTCCTTCCGGAGATAAAATTGTGCAATCAGCATATTTTCATTGAAGAAAAAGGTCACCCCAACAATAATAGCCACTAGCAACATCAATATTCCCCATCCCCAATGCCCAAATACAAATAAGGTCACGGCGGCACCAAGCAATGCAAAAGCAGCTATTAAACGAATTAGATTAGGCATTTTATTATATTTATACGATTTGAATATTCTATTATTGCTGCAAATATCGATTTAATTCACCGTTTAAACAAACCTTCTTTATATTAAAGAGATTCTCTTACATTTATATTCTAATTGAAAAACTATGGAGAAAAGCTGGGAAAATGCAGTGGGCTCAGAACTGCAAAAACCGTATATGAACGAGCTAAGGACCTTCTTGCAAAGTGAATACAAAAGCAAGACAATCTTCCCCCCTGCCAAACTAATCTTTCAAGCTTTTGACAAAACCCCCTTTGACCAAATAAAGGTGGTCATTCTTGGACAAGACCCGTATCATAGACAAGGACAGGCACACGGTTTAGCTTTCTCAGTTCAAGAACACGTAGAAATCCCACCTTCTCTTCGAAATATCTATCTGGCAATTAAAAATGATTATCCAGACTTTGTCATCCCTCCACATGGCAATCTTTCTTACTGGGCCGAACAAGGAATACTGCTATTAAATACAGTTTTAACGGTAAGAGAGGGCCAAGCAGGCTCACACCACGGTCGAGGCTGGGAACAGTTCACAGACAGCATCATCAAGACCATTTCTGAAAGAAGGGAAAAAATAATTTTCCTATTATGGGGAAGCCCTGCTAGAAGAAAGGAAGCACTTATCGATCGTAAAAAACATTATGTTTTAACATCCGTTCACCCCTCTCCTCTCTCTGCTTACAGAGGCTTTCTGGACTGCCACCATTTTATCGAAACCAACAGATTATTGATCGAAAATGGAAGGAAAGCGATCGACTGGCAGATACCAGCTTAATACTCCATTGGCACAATAGGCTCCTTCTTGCTTGTAGACATGATCATCATTGTGTGAAAGGTTTTCACGAAGGGAATTTTGGATATTTTTTCCATGATCAACGTTTCATAAGCTTTTATATCTTTTACATACACTTTTAAGATAAAGTCGCACTGCCCTGTTACATGGTGGCATTCCGTGACTTCTGGTATAGCTTTAACAGTTTCAACAAATTCAGGTATAGCATTATGAGTATGAAAATCTAAAGATATTTGAATAAAAGATTTGATTCCCAAGCCCAGAAGCTCTTCGTCCACTAAAGCATGATAGCTTTTAATATACCCCGAATTCTCCAACTTCCGAACACGTTCAAGCGTTGGCGCTGGGGACAGACCGATGTGAGATGAAAGCTGCAGGTTTGTAATCCTTCCATTCTCCTGTAGGAGTCTCAAGATTTGTAAGTCGACTTTATCTGGATGATAAGGCATATCTCAATAAGGTTTTAATTAGCTAAGTTAAAAAAAATTGAGACCAATTTGCCTGAAGAAAAATTAACCTCTAAACGTTGGCTTTCATGGCCAATGCATACATTTTCATCTGCTTTACCATGGACACCAGTCCATTTGCGCGCGTCGGCGATAGATGTTCTTTTAACCCAATCTCATCGATAAAGTAAAGGTCGGCTTCCACGATCTCTTCAGGTTTTTGGTTCGACAAAACTTTTACCATTAAGCTCACCAGTCCTTTGGTGATTATAGCATCGCTATCAGCAGTAAATACGACCTTCCCATCGATCAAATCCGCGTGCAACCAAACTTGTGACTGACATCCTTTAATCAAATATTCACTCTTCTTATAAATCGGATCAATCAGTGGCAATTCTTTTCCAATCTGAATAATGTATTCATATTTTGCCATCCAATCCTCAAAAAAAGAAAAATCCTCTATTAATTCGTCTTGAATATTGTTTATTGTCATAAAATCCGTAACTAATTATCTACGAAAGCATGGTGATTGCTCGCTTTACACCTTCCACCAATATATCTATTTCTTCTTTGGTATTATATAATCCAAATGAAGCACGAACGGTTCCGGGGATATTATATTTTGCCATCAGAGGTTGTGTACAATGATGGCCTGTTCGCACCGCAATCCCTAACTTATCCAAAATGACCCCAATATCGTAAGGATGAATCTGATCAACAATGAACGAAATCACACCCGATTTTTCTTTTGCCTTTCCGATGATCTTCAATCCTTCAATAGCCTCTAATTGCTTCGTTGCATAAGCTAGCAATTCGTGTTCATACTGAGCGATCTTGTCCAGGCCAATGGAATTGATATAGTCAATAGCAAAAGCCAACGTGACGCCACCTTCTATATTCGGCGTACCAGCCTCAAACTTAAAGGGCAGGTCGCTATAGGTGGTCTTTTCGAACGTGACATCTTTAATCATATCACCACCACCCTGGTAAGGCGGCATCTTATTTAGCAAGTCTTCCTTACCATAGAGCACACCAACCCCCGTAGGCCCATACATCTTATGCCCGGAAAAAGCAAGAAAATCAACATTGAGTTTCTGAACATCAATAACCGTGTGATGAATAGCTTGCGCAGCATCAAGCAAAACGGGGATTTGATACTGATGCGCCAACTCGATAATTTCCTTAACCGGATTAACAGTTCCTAATGAATTAGAAATATAAGTAATGGATACTATCTTAACCCGCTCATTCAGCATCTGACGATAAGTAGCCATATCCAATTCACCTGCATCATTAATCGGCACCACTCGTAGAATAGCTTTTTTACTTTCGCAAAGTATTTGCCACGGTACAATGTTCGAGTGATGTTCCATTTCCGAAATAATCACTTCATCGCCTTCGTTGATAAATGTGTTACCAAAGCTGGAAGCAACCAAATTAATACTATCAGTTGTACCTTTCGTAATGATCACTTCATGTTCATGAGCAGCATTGATAAACGTCCGCAACTTACGACGCGTTACCTCATAAGCATCAGTCGCTATTTGGCTTAAATAATGAACGCCCCGATGAACATTACTGTTCTGGCTCGTATAATAATGATCTATCGCATCAATAACCGATTGAGGTTTCTGAGAAGATGCACCATTATCTAAATAAACCAATGGTTTTCCATTCACGAGGCTTCTCAGGATCGGAAAATCATTTCTAATACTATGAATATCGTATTCTGTCAAAACTTATTTGTTAAGCATGTTTCAATCCAAGTTCGACCAGGTGATTTACATGCTGCTTTAACACTTCATTTTTAAAACGCTCCGTCACATCAAAGGCAAATGCATGAACTAATAAGGTCTTTGCTTGGTCCTCGCTTATGCCTCGGGCCTGCAGATAAAACTTAGCCTCATCATCAAACTGTCCAATCGTACAGCCGTGGCTACATTTTACGTCATCGGCAAAGATTTCCAATTGTGGCTTGGTATTAATTGTCGCATTCTGATTCAACAACAAATTATTGTTCTGTTGGAATGCATTTGTTTTCTGAGCATCCGGTCGTACAAAAATCTTTCCGTTAAAAACAGCAGTCGAATCATCTTGTAAGATATTCTTATACCATTCGTAACTTTCACAGTTCGGTTTTAAATGGTCGACAATCGTATGATTGTCTACCAATTGGCGATCTGACAATAGCGTTATTCCATACAAATGACTCTCAACGTCGGCATCAATCAGCCTCACATTAATCGTATTACGTACGAAAGATACACCTGGAAATGTACAATTATAATTGTTATATACGCTATACTTTGCCTGGATAATTTCTGTGTGATTGTTGTAATTACTCACCGAACCAGACTGTTGCAAATAATAATGTTCTAATTTAGCGTTTTCGTCAACAACAATTTCAGTTACCGTATTTGCAAATACCTTTGCAGACTCCTGTTCGTTAATAAAGGTTTCAACGATTTCAGCCTCTGCGCTTTTTCCAAGTACGATCAGATTACGTGCCTGAATAAAAGTTTGTGAGTCCGCAGCAGCAACATGAACGATGTGGATAGGTTTCTGAACCACATTCCCTCCTATCACGTTAACAAAGAAACCATCATTTGCCAATGCGGTATTCAGTGAAACAAACGGATTATCAGATTTATCAGCGTGTTCAGCAAAGTGCTTCTTTAGAATATCACTATCTGCTGCTTCGCTAAAAGAAGAGATAAAAACGCCTGTTTCTTCAACCGAATCAGAAAGATCCTTTCGATAAACGCCATTTACCAAGACAATCCGATAAGCATCTAAACCTTCGATCTCAGCCGCATCCAGGTTTACCGCTCTACCCGGCAAATGTGCACCAATCTGGTAGGTGTCATTCAACAACGGCTGTATATTCGTATATCTCCACTCTTCAGCTTTTGCCGAAGGGAAACCCATACTTTTAAATTGTTCAAAAGCATCTTTACGTCTTTGTTCAAACGTCACAGATGGTGAAATCAAACCATCATATGAGTTGATCAATTGCTGATATAAAGAGCTGGAAACTTGTGTAATCATTATTTTCTAAATTGCATTTTAGGCACTAACATTCTCTTTAATCCAATCATATCCTTTCTCCTCTAACTCCAGAGCTAATTCTTTGGTGCCTGAACGTACGATCTTTCCATTATATAAAACATGGACAAAATCAGGAACGATATATTCTAAGAGTCTCTGATAGTGCGTAATCAATACAAAAGCATTATCAGGAGACCTTAACTGGTTAACTCCGTTGGCTACGATTTTTAACGCATCAATATCCAAACCGGAGTCTGTTTCGTCTAGGATTGCCAATTTCGGCTGTAACATAGCCAGTTGGAAAATCTCATTTCTTTTCTTCTCCCCTCCGGAAAATCCTTCGTTAAGCGATCGGTTAGTCAATTTCGCATCGAACTCAACCAATGCTTGCTTTTCTTTAACAAGATTGAGGAACTCTTTAGCATTTAACTGCGGAAGCTCGCGATATTTTCGTATTTCGGAGATCGCTGTTTTAAGAAAATTGATATTGGAAACGCCGGGTATCTCCACCGGATATTGGAAAGCAAGGAAAAGTCCTTCTGCTGCCCGCTCTTCAGGAGCCAACTCCAGTAAATCCTTTCCGTCAAACGTTACCTCCCCAGCTGTCACTTCATATTCTGGCCTACCTGCCAATACAGATGCCAAGGTACCTTTTCCTGAACCATTAGGTCCCATAATCGCATGCACCTCACCAGGGTTTACCTGAAGATTCAATCCTTTTAATATCTGCTTATCTTCAATTGACGCTTGAAGGTTATTTATGTTTAGCATTTTTTTAATTTTATTTTTATCGCTGTTGTCTCAATTAATATTCTTAGTTATATCTGCTGCCCGGCCTTGATTAACCCACACTACCTTCTAAAGAAATCGCTAATAATTTCTGTGCTTCCACAGCAAATTCCATCGGCAGTTGATTTAGGACTTCTTTCGCATAGCCGTTGATAATAAGTCCAACCGCTTGCTCAGAATCAATTCCACGCTGGTTGAGATAGAATACTTGATCTTCTCCAATTTTAGAGGTAGTCGCCTCATGTTCCAGCATTGCTGAATTATTTTTAGTCTCTATATAAGGGAAGGTATGAGCACCACATTTATCGCCAATGAGCATGGAATCACATTGTGTAAAATTACGAGCATTATCTGCACCTTTCGCAATTTTTACCAAGCCCCGATAGCTATTCTGACTAACTCCTGCTGAGATACCTTTTGAAATAATTCGGCTGCGGGTGTTTTTTCCTAAATGGATCATTTTGGTACCCGTATCAGCTACTTGATGATTTCTGGTTAAAGCAACCGAATAAAATTCACCGACCGAATTATTCCCTTTTAATATAACGCCAGGATACTTCCATGTAATCGCAGAACCTGTCTCTACCTGAGTCCACGAAATCTTACTCCGATCACCCTTACAAATGCCTCGTTTCGTTACGAAATTATAGATCCCTCCGTTACCGTCCTTATCTCCTGGGTACCAGTTCTGGACAGTTGAATACTTGATCTCGGCATCTTCCATCGCGATTAACTCGACAACCGCAGCATGCATCTGGTTTTCATCACGCATCGGCGCAGTACATCCTTCCAGATAACTTACGTAAGATTTATCATCCGCGATGATCAATGTCCTTTCAAACTGACCTGTATTGGCAGCATTAATCCGGAAATAGGTAGAAAGCTCCATCGGACATCTCACTCCTTTAGGTATGTACACGAATGAGCCATCAGAGAAAACAGCTGCATTCAATGCTGCATAAACGTTATCAGTCGACGGAACAACCGTGCCTAAATATTTTTTTACAAGATCAGGATGCTCTTGCACAGCTTCTCCAAAGGAGCAAAATATAACACCTTGTTCCTTCAATTTTTTCTGAAACGTTGTTTTTACAGATACCGAGTCGAATACTGCGTCCACCGCAACCACTCCTGCTAATACCTTCTGCTCATCCAACGGAATCCCTAATTTATTGAACGTATCCAATAGCTCCGGATCCACTTCGTCCATGCTGTTCAATTTAGGCTTTGCCTTGGGCGCAGCGTAATAGGACATATTCTGAAAATTAACTTCGGGATGCTTAAAGTTCTGCCAGGTCGGTATACCCATCTCCATAAAATAACGGAACGCTTTCAATCGCCACTCCAAAAGCCATTCAGGCTCATTCTTTTTGGCGGAAATAAAGCGAATGGTGTCCTCTGTCAACCCCTTCGGCGCCACGTCCATTTCAATATCCGTGGTAAACCCATATTTATATTCTTCGGCAGCTAATTCTTCTAATAATTCTTTTTCTGAACTCATATGATAGAATTTTAAGAGAGTCGTTTTTGCTCTCTCGTTTATCGGCGGTCTGGAAAAGCGCTTTGCTAATCGCCAATCAGTTATTTTTTACACTACAAAGGTACAATTTGATAGTGAATAAATAAACCAGACTCTGGTTTTTTACGGAATTGTGATATTCAAGAATCACTCTTACGTTTAATTCCAGTTCACAAATATAACCTTATTATATAACATTAGCTTTCATTAATTCGGTTTCCATTTGTTTCTGAAGAGAAAGTGCCTCTTCACGGGCCTTTTCTGCAAAATCTCTTCCGCTAGATGCATAGATGATCGATCTTGTAGCATTGACCAGTAAGCCACAATCAGCATTCATTCCATATTGGCAAACATCTTCCAGGCTACCTCCCTGCGCACCGATACCAGGGACCAGCAAGAAATGGCCGGGCGCATGCTTCCGTATTGTTTTAAATGCCTCGCCACGGGTCGCTCCAACGACATACATCAGATTCTCCTCATTACCCCATTGATTGGTTCGGGTAATTACCTTTTCATAGAGTTTCAAACCATCCCGATCCAGCGTATTTTGAAAATCGGCACTACCTTCGTTGGATGTCAATGCAAGAACGATCGCCCATTTATTGTCGAACTTAAGAAAGGGCTTCACTGAATCTTCCCCCATATATGGTGCCACCGTAATCGAATCAAACCCCAAACCTCCCTGCTTTTCATCAAAAAAAGCCTTGGCATACATGGACGCCGTGTTCCCAATATCTCCCCTTTTCGCGTCAGCTATCGTAAAGCAATCAGGCGGCAAGATGGACCAGGTTTTCTGCAAACTATTCCAGCCTGTCGCTCCCCTATATTCGTAAAATGCAATATTAGGCTTATAGGCTACACATAGATCAGCTGTCGCTTCAATGATCCTTTTATTAAACTCAAATACCGGATCCTCATAATCCAACAGAAAATCGGGTATTTTCTCAAGATCTGTATCCAGGCCCACACAAAGGAACGAACGCTTCGTTTTTATCTCATGAATTAGCTCAGCTCTAGTCATAATTCTTTTTGTATAAAATTTGATGCAAAACTATTAAAATAGAAGTGGCAAGGCGATTATTTTCACTTTTTTTTTGATATTCCAAATCTTATGCATAGAATTGTGCCGTAATCTCAAAATTACTCAAAGTCGAGAAAATCGTATATTATCTTAGCGCTTAGAAAAAATATATTTCAAAACAGATCTATTAGAAAAGATAGAAACTGCTTTAAACAGCAATAATCCGATTTATTTATAATAATTACTTGATGGATATTAATGAATTGAACGCGAAGCTTGTGTCTGAGCTACGTGAAATCGCCAAAACAATTGGGATAAAAGAAGCCGACAAACTGCGAAAACAGGAACTTATAAAAAGGATTGTCGAAAATGGAGGGGATGATGCAAGTCAAGAACAAACACCATCCGGCACCGAGCCAGAAAGAGAAAAGCCGCGTCAACGTAAAACTACAGGTGACCATAAAGCACCGTCGCAACAAATATCGGCTTTCCCGGCTGGAAATGAAGTTAATGAAGACGAGCATACAAAGGAAAAACCACGAAAACGAGCGCGGTTGGTGAAAGGAGCACAACCCGTCAAAGACAGCAAGTCTGAGAAGTTACCTACTCCGAGCCCGGATACCAGATCAACCACTGAAGGTCAAACCGATACTCCCCGTCCTGAAGAGGAAAAACATCCACAACAAGCAGAGAAAAACGAAAGAAGACCCCCCCACACGAATAAAAGCGACAATTCGTCGAACTCGGGAAGTTCGATTTCAGCATTAGATTTTGATAATGTTATTGCTAATGAAGGGGTTTTGGAAATCATGCCGGATGGTTATGGTTTTTTAAGATCATCAGACTACAATTATCTCACATCTCCGGATGATATCTATGTTTCACAGTCTCAGATTAAACTATTCGGACTTAAGACCGGGGATACAGTCCGCGGAAGCATCCGTCCGCCAAAAGAAGGTGAAAAATACTTCCCATTAGTGCGGGTAGAATCCATCAACGGACAGAACCCTGCAGAAGTTCGCGACCGCGTTCCTTTTGACTACCTGACCCCATTGTTCCCTACGGAGCGTTTTAAACTGTATAACGGTGCAAACAATTATTCAACGCGAATTATTGATCTATTTACACCAATTGGTAAAGGTCAGCGTGGTCTGATCGTAGCTCAACCGAAAACAGGTAAAACGATGCTTTTAAAAGATGTTGCGAATGCAATCGCTAAGAATCATCCTGAAGCCTATCTGATTATTCTTCTAATCGACGAACGGCCGGAAGAGGTAACTGATATGGCAAGAAGTGTCCGCGCAGAAGTTGTTGCCTCGACATTTGACGAACCAGCTGAACGTCATGTTAAAATCGCAAACATCGTGCTTGAAAAAGCAAAAAGAATGGTTGAATGTGGTCATGATGTCGTGATACTTTTAGATTCGATCACGAGGTTGGCACGTGCTTACAACACGGTAGCCCCTGCATCTGGAAAAATCCTTTCCGGAGGGGTCGACGCGAATGCTTTACATAAACCAAAACGCTTTTTTGGAGCAGCCCGTAACATTGAACATGGTGGTTCTTTAACCATCCTTGCTACGGCGCTGATTGATACAGGCTCAAAAATGGATGAAGTTATCTTTGAAGAATTTAAAGGTACCGGAAACATGGAATTACAATTAGACAGAAAGCTGTCGAATAAACGTGTATTCCCGGCGATCGACTTAACCGCTTCAAGTACAAGGAGGGACGACCTTCTTCACGATAAAGAAACAATCCAACGAATTTGGGTATTAAGAAATCATCTGGCTGATATGAATTCGAATGAATCCATGGAATTCCTCTTACAACAATTGAGAGGGACACGCGATAATGACGAGTTCCTTATCAGCATGAACCGCTAAAACCAAGAATAGAATGTTACTTTCTCTCCCGAATGTAATTACTTGTCTAAATCTTTTTAGCGGGTGCATCGGGATTGTCTTTGCATTTAATGGAGATCTAAAGAACGCCGGCTATGCTATTTTATTAGCGGCGTTCTTTGACTTTTTCGACGGATTGGCTGCACGGGCTCTAAAAATCAATTCCAATCTTGGGAAAGAACTTGACTCATTGGCTGACGTGGTTAGCTTTGGGTTCTTACCTTCGGTTATCATCTTTCAGTTGATTGGAACATCCGATGGACTTTTCAAACAGCTTCCATGGATTCAATACGCTGCATTTATATTAACCATATTTTCCGCGTTGCGACTAGCAAAATTCAACGTCGACACTCGCCAAAGCGATAGTTTTATCGGTCTTCCGGTTCCCTCCTCAGCGCTCGTTGTATTATCAATACCCTATCTTGTAGAACAACCGGGTATTATCGGCGATATTTTCCAGTCTACGGCTAGCCTATTAGTTCTTGTCGGTATTTTAAGTTTCTTGATGATTTCGGAATTACCGCTGATTGCTTTAAAGTTCAAGAGCCTTGACATTCAAAAAAATGCCTATCAGTACGCGCTTATCATTATAGCGATCATTTTATTTGCTCTATTCAAATTTGCTGCGATCGGACTCATTATTGTAACTTATATCCTCTTATCACTACTAAAACTGAGCCTAAAACGTTGAATCTTTCATTCAGTCTTTAAGGCGTTTTACCTTCAGAGGATCTTCCACCTCCAATAGCAACTGCCCGATCGTTTTTTTCAAAACCGGATGCCAAAGTTCTTTTGTCAACTCAGCCAAAGGTAACAACGTAAACTTACGTATATGCAATAAAGGATGGGGTATTATCAAAGCTTCCTCTTCAATCACCTGATCATTATAAAAGAGAATGTCGATATCAATTAGTCTCGATTCCCACCGTTTCTTTCGTGTCCTCCCCAGACGGTTCTCAATTTCATGAATTGTCTCTAATAAAGCTAGAGGCTCCAGCTCAGTCTTAACCGAAAGGACCTGATTATAGTAAGAAGGTTGGTCGTCGACGCCCCATGCATCGGTCTCATATATAGAAGAACGTTCAAT